>Ga0209064_1000462_pt1 | contig 91645 bp, 85 predicted proteins | sample Inofromicrocosms_FD_187498 | JGI IMG/M metagenome (GOLD analysis project Ga0209064, IMG submission 187498) | Mouse cecum microbial communities from Vienna, Austria - Inoculum for glucosamine and mucus D2O microcosms (SPAdes) (version 2) | ecosystem: Host-associated > Mammals > Digestive system >...
ATTGGAATTTAGCGGTTATCTGCACACCACCCTCTTGTCATTCCGAGCGAAGCGAAGAATCTCGTCCTTCTCCCTTTTCCCGGAATCAAGGACGAGATTCTTCGTCACTTCGTTCCTCAGAATGACAATAGTGATAGCGGAATCAGGACGCTAAACTATAATTTAGCAGTTATCCGCCGGGGTTCCTTCTGTCATTGCTAACTGCTAACTGCTAATTGCCCTCTGCCGCCCAGCCTCTAAAGCGCGCTTGCTACTCTGTGGAAATGGAGCTTGCGGCGATATCATCGATGGATTGGTCTTCCGGAAACGGTGTGGGGCTTGGAGCAGCCTCAGATTCTGAACCCATCCCGTTATCTTCTTCAGCGGGCTTTCCCGGGTCGTAAAATACGGGTCGTTCCCACAAAAGCTCCGCCTGGGTGCCGATCAATTCCATGTTGGCATGGATATCTCCTGGGTTCTCTTCGATTTTGGAGCCAGCCAGAGCTTCGCCGGTTTTCAGGTTTCGCAGGATCACGCAGTAGCCGTCGGGATCCAGATCCCAGGAAAGCGGATCTATTCCCGGGGCAAAGAGTGAGATCTCATATTGGCGTACAGTACGGGAGCCCAGAATGTCCTCTTCCTTTGAAATCACATCGATCCAGCCATGCTTTCCTTCATTGCGGTAAACGCCGTCACCCAGCTCTATGCTGTCTTCCTGGCGATAAAGCGGAAGCTCTTCGATCAGTTCTCCGTACAGGTACGTTTCCAGCTGCAAGGGCAGATCCAGATCCAGATCGCTTAAAACGCCTAAAGACAGGCACTTTGCTTCAGAAAAGTCTTCGGAAAAATTTGCAATGGCCCGTTCCCATCCCAGGGGCAGCACATGGTCATGGAACCGAAAGCCGGCTTCCCAAACCTCCGCATAATACGGCAGCTGTACAAAATCAGCCCCTGAGCCCCGCCAGGCGGTAGAACCTGTGATCTCCCCCGATTCCAAATCGATGCAGAACTCCGCCAGCACGGCGGCGCCCAGCATGCTGCCGTCTACATAGACCGAAAGATACTCGGGCTCCTGCGTGTACACCGTGACAAACACCTGCCGCGTTCCTTCAGGAACCGCTTCAAAACCGATCTTTTGTCCCATGATATCGCCAAGCTCTCCGCCCTCTCCGTAAATGTCCACGGAAAAAACCTCCAGCAGCCCGTCGTCTGCCGGGCGCGCGGTAACATAGGGCGAAATCGCACTGTTCATTGTGGGATAGCTGATATTGACGGAAAATTCCGATTCTGTGCTGGTGTAGTCCCGCAGCGCGACATTGTTCATCACCATGGGCGCGTCGTTGTCAAAATTGTTGTAGCAATACTCTGAGGAAGCCGATATTGGGCAGGAAGCTGCCTGTGAAATGCTGATATCCGGCTCGTCAAGGGCAGTGCGTTCCTTTCCCGCTGTTACACCCAGCAGCTGGTTGATGGTCAGAATCCCCTCATTACTGACTTCTCCGTTGAGAACCGAAATTACAGAGCCCCGAAACGCTGTTTCACCAGGGATCCGTTCAAACACCGGGTCACGGTACAAAAGGGCGGAATGGCCTTCTATGGCAACTTCTATTCCGCTTTCTCCATTCAGAGCGGTGAAAAGCTGATCTGTTGCCGGACAGCTTTCTTCTGTAAAATCCAGGCGCACTGTTTGAAAAAGATAGTTTTCCTTTCGCACGGCGGATTCCACGGTGATCGTATAGGGCGTTTTCGCGGGAAGCTCCGAAAGGCTCGCGGGCGGCTCCGCCGTAGGAGCAGGCCTCAGGCTGCCGTTGATGGTTTGAAACAATCCGCCGAAGCCGGGCAGGCTTTCCGCAATTTCCGGGGAGGACACATTGAGAAGGGCCAGACACACCAGGCAGAAAACGGCAAAGGCCGCGGCACACTGGAAGACTGTTTTGGGCCAGCTTCTTCGGAAGGGTACCGGCTCGAAATATTCCAGCCCTTCGGAGAGCTCCATTCCCTCCGGCGGCACAGCGGCCGCGCCCTTTTTCTTTTCTGTCTCTTTTTTATAATGGGCAGGCCCCCGGGAAATCCTCCGCTTTTGTGCCTCAGCGCGCGCCGTGGCCTGAAGTGTTTCCCGTTCCGGAAGCGCCGCCAGGATCTGATCAAACCGCAGATCCGCCTGAACCGTCAGCCTGGGGTACGGCAGCTCCCGTTCCAGGCGCTTTTTCAGTTCTCTGTTCTTGTTACCTTTCATAGCGCACCTCTGTTTCGTATTGCCGGCGGAACCGCTTCCGGCTCCTGGTCAAGCGCATTCGTACCGCTTCGGGAGAAAGCGAAAGTGCACTTGCGATCTCCCGCACGGGCATATCTTCAAAGTAGAACAGCTGCAGCACCAGACGATCCTCCGGAGCCATTCGGTCCAGAGCGTCCTGTACGTCCAGGGAGGTATCCCGCTCAAAGGAGCGGCCTTCTTCCTCCATGCTTTCCACAGGGAATTCCCTGCTCTTTCCCCGCAGAGTGCCAAAGCAGCGATTTATCAGAATCCTGGTCATCCAGGTTTTGAACGCTCCGGGGTCCCGCAGGGTATCCAGCTTCTCCCATAAAATCAAAATCGTATCCTGTATGGCGTCCATGGCGTCGTCTTCGTTGCGGGCCACGGCCATGGCGGTGGCGTACATGGTTTGACGGAAGGAATCGACCAGCGCCACAAACGCCTGTTTATCTCCTTTTGCGGCGGCCTTTACCAAAGCCGCCGTTTTCCTCTGTTCAGAAATGGCCCTCACCCCTTTTCCTTTTCCCTTATGCTATAGAGAAAACAGCCGCGCAAAATGTAACAGGAAAATAAAATATTTTTGAGGCCGTTGCTTTTTCTTTTGAGAATACCTCTTTAATATTAAAATATACCTCGAATTTTCCCCTTTCGCAAGGGCGAAAACAGGGGCTAGAACTGGCAGGAATGAGCAACGAACGACAAAGACAGGCGGTAAATTATAGTTTAGCGTCCTGATTCCGCTATCACTATTGTCATTCTGAGGAACGAAGCGACGAAGAATCTCGCCCTTAATTCCAGAGCAAAAGGGCAAAGGACGAGATTCTTCACCGAAAAAGCAAGTTCCCCTTGCTTTTTGTTCAGTAATGACAGTTGGAAAGTGAACAACTAACCGCTAAATTCCAATTTACCACCCTGCCAACGGTCGGGTCGGAAACTAACTTTCCGTACCAAGCCGCTTCACAAGTGCCTGCGGCAGCTCGCCGCTAAATTCCAATTTACCAAACAATGTTTTTGCCCTTAATTGCTCACTGCTCATTTCCAATTCCCCATCGCCCTTTTCCTTCCCGGCTCAAAATTTATTTTCTATATTTCTCTGTAAGAAATAAATTCTTTTTTCCTCTGTGTATACTCGAATTCAGAGAATTCCGCTTTTTTCGCAGGTTTGATTTTTGGGAAAGGAGAGCGCCTTGTGAAACGATTTTTCGCATTGTTGTTTGCGGCGGCACTATTGCTTTCGCTTGCCGGCTGTGGCGGCAAGGAGGACATGGATTTTACCGCTGTTTTGCCGCAGAACGTAATTTCTCTTGATCCGCAAACCGCTTCCGGCCCCTCTTCTTCTCTTGTGATCGGTTCAATTTTTGAGGGGCTCTGCCGAATCGGAAGGGACAGCGAGATCTTACCCGGTGTGGCGGAGCGGTGGGATCACAACCGGGATCATACGGAATTTACCTTTCACCTTCGTTCCGCGAAATGGAGCGATGGTTCGCCCGTTACAGCAGAGGATTTTCTTTTTGGCATTCTGCGGGCTCTGCACCCTGAAAAGGGAGCTGCCGCTCCCGATGATCTCTTTCCCATAAAAAACGCCCGGGCGGTCAGCGCCGGAGAGCTGGAGGAAAGCGCGCTGGGCGTCTTTGTCAAAAATGACCGCACGCTTGTCTTTCAGCTGGAAAGCGGATATCCCGATTTTCCGGCCCTCACCGCCGGGAACCACTACATGCCTTGCAAGCAGGAATTTTTTGAGGAGTGCGCTGGGCATTACGGTTTTTCCCCGGAATATCTCCTCACCAACGGTCCCTTTACCTTTCCCCATATCTATGCCTGGAATACCGATTACAACGAAAAAGGCATCAGCCTGGAGCGGGCCGATACCTATCGCGGCGACCGCAAGGTGATCCCCGCTTCCCTCACCTATCTGATCGATTATGAAAGTGTGATCGATACCGATCCCACCGCCGCTTTGCTGGCGGGAAAGGCTGACATTCTGGAACTTTCGGAAAGCGAGGCACAAAAAGCGGAGGAACAGGGCTGTACGGTGCTGGCCCTGGACGACGCCGTGCTGGGACTGCTGCTGAATCCCCAGTCCGATTCCTTAAGCTATGTGCGAACACGGGAGGTTTTTCTGAAAACGCTGGATCGGGAAGCGCTGCTGGCTCCTTACAGCACCGACCCTTCTCAGGAAGCCCCGGGCATGATGCCGGGCTGCGTGCTCTGGGAGGAAAAAGCGTATTATACCGAAGGAGAAACCCGCTATCTTCCCCAGGACGACAGCATTATAGAGGCGATCCCCTCTCTCCTGGAGCTTTTGAAGCTGGAAAAGCTTCCCAACATCACCGTGCTGTGCCCTGACGATGAAGCCTCCATCACGCTGACAAACGGTTTTTTGGCCTCCTGGAACAGCAAGCTCGGCAGTTCCTTTAACATTCTTCCCCTGCCGGAAAGCGAACTGAAAAGCCGGGTTTCCCAGGGCGATTACGAGGCGGCCCTTTACCCTCTTCGTGCCGGAGGCGTTACGCCCTACCATGTTTTGAAGGCCTTTGACAGCACCGCTTCCCCCCTGCTTCTGAAAAGCGAGGAATACGATTCTGCCCTGCGCTCCATGAGCTTCAGCCTGGAGGGCTTTCAGGCCATGGAGCTTACGCTTCAGGAGCAGATGGTGTTCTATCCCCTGCTGCAAAAGAAGACCTATTACGCCCTCTCTCCTAAAGCGGAACGGATCACGGTTACCGCGGATCAGCGGATCGATTTTTGCTCCGCCAGAAAGAGGAAATAGAGAAAAGGGTTGGAAAAGCCAGGGGCGCACCGAATGGTGCGCCCCTATATTTTAGCCGTTTGATTTTAAGAAAACACAGAATTGTTTTTTGCATTATACGGCACGTTTCTTTATTTTCAGAAGAAAAAAAACCATACAGATCCCCGCCAAAATATGACCGATCCCTGAAACCCCGGAAATGGCAGCGTCCATTCCCCTGCTCAATTCCATTTCCAAAACCTGAGATAAGCCTCTCAAGAGAAACCCAAGCCCGGTGATATTCAAGCCAAGCTGATAAACGATCAAAAGCTTGCCGGTATTCCTATCAGAAAAAGAAAAAACTTTTTCAATCAACAGCAACACCAGAAAAAAGAACATGCCGAGAACGAAATAGTGTGTGTGCAGAAAGGACAAGCTGGTTTGTCCGGAAAAATGGTTAAGCTTGGTAAATTCCCGGTAAAACACCCCAAAGATCATCGCAACGACCGCGTAAAGCACGGCAAGGCTCGCATAACGCTTTGTCACAAAACACACTCCTTTTACCGAATGTATTGCAGCCTAATAGTCTTCTGACTGCACCTTCAAGACAAGTGTTTAAACAAAAAACAGAGCAAACCACATTTGGCGGTCTGCTCTATTTTGGTCCGAGTGGCGAGACTTGAACTCACGGCCTCTTGACCCCCAGTCAAGCGCGCTACCAACTGCGCCACACCCGGACAACGTACATTATTATAGCGGATATCTTTGAAAAAAGCAAGCTTTTTTTTCTTTTTTATCAGACAGATTTTTCTGTTACCTTCCTGGCTGGCCGGTCGGCAGAAAGCGCTTTTCCTTTGCGCACCAAGCCTGAAGGCTTGGTTTTCCTGCCTATTCCCCATTTATGTTTCCGAAATCCCGCAGAAATCCCTCAATATTTTTTACAGTTCTCGGAGAGAGGAAATGCTCGATCTTTTCCACCTCTTCCAGCTCGTTTTCCGTGCCGTTGATGCGGCAAAGCAGGCTATTTACCAGCTCGTGGCGGCGAATGAGGTAGCTTCCCATGCGTTTTCCCATTTCCGTCAGGGTGATACAGCCGTATTTGGGAAATTCTATCAGTTCCTGGGCCCGGAGATTTCCGGCCATTTTGGAGGCGGAGGGCGGCTTTACGTGAAGCGCCTGCGCCAAGTCGGAGATCCTTACAAGAGAGCTTTGCTCTGACAGGCGGCAGATCATTTCCAGATAATCCTCCATAGAGGAGGTGAGCAGACCGTGCTCCAGCAGCGTATATCCCTTCATTGTGTAAAAGCCATCCTGCGCCATAGGCCCTCTCCCTTCCTGCTTTTCCGCTTTCCGGCAAGGCCTGTTTCACCCTTTTTGCCGCTGTGGAATATAGTAGTGGTGAGAAACTTTCCTTCTCCTAACTTTTATTCAGGAGTGAGTCATCATATGAATCAGAATTTCCAGCTAAACGATTTGAGACCGGGGCAAACGGCTTCCGTCAGCAGCCTGTCTGTGGAAGGAACCATGCGCCGTCGGCTGCAGGATATGGGGTTGATTGAAGGCACCAGGGTGGAGTGTATCGGAGTAAGCCCTTTGGGAGATCCGGCCGCCTATTTGATCCGCGGAGCGGTGGTCGCTCTGCGGAAAAAGGACGCAGGCGGCATTGGCATTGAAGGCTCCAGTATTTCCCGCTCCCGGGAAACCTCCCCTTCCTTCAGCCGCCGCAAGGGAGATCGCTCCGCCGCGCACACTGTTCCCCTGGGGACAGTCCGGGATTAGGAGGCAGCTATGGGGCTTTCCAAGGAATCTACCGGCGCGGGGGCGGCTGGGGAGCAGCTGATGATCCGCAAACAGGCGGAAACCGATAAAGTGGTCGCCCTTGCCGGAAATCCCAATGTGGGAAAAAGCACGGTGTTTAATGAATTGACGGGAATGCACCAGCACACGGGAAACTGGCCCGGAAAAACCGTGACAAACGCCCAGGGCACCTGCACCGTACACGGACAGGGCTATGTGCTGGTAGACCTGCCCGGCTGCTATTCTCTGCTGGCCCACTCGGCGGAGGAGGAAGCCGCCAGAGACTTTTTCTGCTTCGGCGAAGCGGACGCGGCCATTGTAGTTTGCGACGCCACCTGCCTGGAACGAAACCTGAATCTGGTGCTTCAGACCCTGGAGATCACAAAGCGCACGGTGGTCTGCCTGAACCTGATGGACGAGGCAAAGCGCAAAGGCGTCACCGTGGATCTACAGAAGCTTTCCTCGCTTCTGGGGGTTCCCGTGGTGGGTGCGGCAGCCCGCAGCGGAAAGGGCTTAGACCAGCTGATGCGCCGGGTAAAGGCTGTTTCTGAAGCGAAGGAAGCTGAGCTTCCTTCCGCGCCGCCTGTGACGTATCCGGACTTTCTGGAAGAGGCCATCAAAAAGCTGCTGCCTTCGGTAAAACGGTTTTGTGGGGGAAAAATTGAGGCGCGATGGCTGGCCCTGCGGCTGCTGGAGCACAATGATGAAGCTCTCGCGCAGTCTCTGAAGAAGCACCTGGGCTCTTCCCCCTGGGACGACCCGGATATTGCCGCCGTTCTGAAAGAGCTTCGGGAACAGCAGACCACCGCGGGCATTTCGGAGGAAAAGCTGCGGGACGCCATTGTTTCCACCCTTGTGACCCGTGCGGAAAGCTTGGCCAATGCCGTGGTCACGGTGGAGGGCAGCGGCTACAGTGCCAGAGACCGGAAGCTTGACCGGCTTTTTACCAGCCGCTCCACCGGCTTTCCCATTCTCTTTCTACTGTTTCTCTTTATCTTCTGGCTGACCATTGCCGGGGCAAACTATCCTTCCGAGCTTTTGAGTTCCGGGCTTTTCTGGCTGGGGGACCGGCTTCGAGAGCTTTTGACCCAGATCCATACCCCCGCCCCGCTGATTGGGCTTTTTGTGGACGGCATGTATAAAACGCTGGCCTGGGTGGTTTCCGTGATGCTGCCCCCCATGGCGATCTTCTTTCCCCTGTTTACCTTACTGGAGGACCTGGGCTATCTTCCCAGGGTGGCCTTTAACCTGGACCACTGCTTTCAGAAATGCGGCGCCTGCGGGAAGCAATCCTTGACCACGCTGATGGGGTTTGGCTGTAACGCCGCCGGAGTGGTGGGGTGCCGGATCATCGATTCCCCCCGGGAACGCCTGATCGCCATTCTTACAAACAATTTTGTTCCCTGCAACGGCCGGCTGCCCATGCTGATCTCCATTATCACCATGTTCTTTATTGCCAGCGCCGGGGGCTTTGGCGCCTCCGCGCTTTCCGCCCTGCTGCTGATGACTGTGATCCTGCTGGGTTTGTTCATGACTTTTGCCATTTCCAAGCTGCTTTCCTCCACCCTGTTAAAGGGGATCCCCTCTTCCTTTGCTCTGGAGCTTCCCCCTTATCGGAAGCCCCAGGTGGGCAAGGTTCTGGTTCGTTCCATTTTTGACCGCACCCTGTTCGTGCTGGGGCGTGCCGCCGCTGTGGCGGCTCCGGCGGGACTGCTGATTTGGGTTCTGGCAAATGTTTCCGTAGGCGGAGAAACACTATTGACGCATTGCGCAGGCTTTCTCGATCCCTTTGCCCAGCTCTTCGGGCTGGACGGGGTGATCCTTCTGGCTTTTCTTTTGGGCCTGCCCGCTAACGAAATCGTGATCCCCATAGTGATCATGGCCTATCTTTCTCAGGGGAGCCTTGTGGACATGACAGATCTGAACGCCCTGCACGCTTTGCTGGTAAATCACGGCTGGACCTGGGTAACCGCGCTGTGTACCATGGTTTTTTCCCTGATGCACTGGCCCTGTTCCACCACCTGTATGACCATCTACAAAGAGACAAAAAGCCTGAAATGGACTGCTGCCGCTTTCCTGATCCCCACCCTGTGCGGATTGCTCCTCTGCTTCCTCATTGCATCGGCGGCAAGGATTTTCGGCATGTAGTTTCACCCTTTATTATGAAAAATCAGATCGCCGCGAAGTTCCCCTTTGCGGCGGTCTTTTTGCGCTATTCCTTTTCCAGCAGGATCACAAGGCCCTTTCCATAGGGCGGGGAAAACGCCAGATAGTTCCCTGTAAGCTCCAATAGCCGGTAAGAGGATTTCCGCTCGGGATCGGAAATTTCAACATGATGTCCATCGAACCGATAGGAAAGCAGGCTCCGCTTATTTTCCTGATCCGGCAGTTCCGGGAACACATGGCCCTCCGGGGTGAAGGTAAAGGTGACGGTATTCCAGCGGGAAAGGGCCTTTCCGCCTTGAAGCTCCGCTTCCTCCCGCTTGATCGCCCGATTTTCTACCCTATATTCCCGCACTACCCATTTTCCGGCCAGGGAAACCTTTCCTCTGGAAAAAATTGCCACACAGACCATTGCGAGAACGGCTAGGAAAAACAATCCTATCAAGAAGGCCATATGTTCTCTGGAAAAATCAAACATCTGCACAACCATCTCCCTGATGTATTCTATTTTAGATATTGATTATAGAATATAGCACTAGCATACCAGAAAAGCTACAATTTAGCAAGGGGGTGCGAGTGGTGGAAAAGTTTATTCCAAAAAAATTTGAGAAGGAAGTGATCTCCATGCGGATCTCTTCCGAAACACTGGCTGAAATAGACAGAAAGGCCCTGGAAACAGGTATATCCCGCAACGAATTCATCAATCAGTGCATTACTTTTGCCCTTGCGAATATGGAGGAACCGTAAAGATCAATTTTCGGCATCTTTTCGGCAAAATAAATCGGCTCCTGGCCGGAAATACTAACACAAAATCAGAAAAGGAGCCGGAATACCATGATCGAAGAAGATACCGTAAGGCTGCTGCAGGAATGCAACGCCGGGATCAAAATGGGCGTTTCCTCCATCGATGAGGTACTGCCAAAGGTAAAAAATGAGAACATGCGGAATTCGCTGGAAGACTGCCGGAGAAAGCATGGAGAGCTGGGAGACGATACCCACGCCCTGTTAAACGAATACGGAGACAGCGGAAAACGCCTTAATCCCATGGCAAGAACCATGTCCTGGATGAAAACCAACGTGAAGCTTTCTCTGGACGAAAAGGACGAGACCGTCGCCGATCTTATCACAGACGGCTGCAATATGGGCGTAAAGTCTTTGAGCCGGTACCTCAACGAATACAAGGCGGCCGATGAACGCTCCAAGGATATTGCAAAAAGACTCATTGGCTTAGAGCAAAAGCTGGCGGACGATATGCGGGGATATTTGTAGTACAAAAAAGGCGATGCTTTTCAAAAGAGAAGCGCCGCCTTTCTTTATTTATCTCACAGTCTGCTACACGCCTAAGCTTCCTGAAACAGCGGGGTAGACAGATATCTGTCGCCGGTATCCGGGAGAAGGGCCACAATGGTTTTCCCCCTGTTTTCGGCACGCTTTGCCAGCTGTACGGCGGCATATACCGCCGCGCCGGAGGAAATACCTACAAGGATCCCTTCCTTTCTTCCGATTAGCCTGCCGTAAGTAAACGCAGCTTCATCGGAAACACAAATCACTTCGTCATAGATAGCGGGATCCAGAACCTCGGGGACAAAGCCCGCTCCGATCCCCTGGATCTTGTGAGCGCCCGCTCTTCCCTCGCTGAGAACCGGGGAGCTGTCCGGCTCCACCGCGACAATCTTAATATCCGCAGATTGCTGCTTCAGATACCGGCCCACGCCGGTAATGGTTCCACCTGTACCGACTCCGGCAACAAAAAAATCTATTTTTCCGTCCGTATCCTGCCAAAGCTCCGGGCCCGTGCTCTTCTCGTGAGCGGCAGGATTGGCCGCATTCGTAAACTGGCAGGGAAGAAAGCTGCCGGGAATTTCTTTTGCCAGCTCCTCCGCTTTTTCAATGGCCCCCTTCATGCCCTTTGCACCCTCTGTAAGCACCAGCTCCGCGCCGTAAGCGCACAGCAGCTGCCTTCTCTCAACGCTCATGGTTTCCGGCATAACCAAAATGATGCGATATCCCCTGGCCGCCGCCACAGAGGCAAGGCCAATACCGGTATTGCCGGAGGTGGGTTCCAGGATCACCGAATCTGGCTTCAGCCTGCCGGACGCCTCCGCCTCATCGAGCATGGCCTTGGCGATACGATCCTTCACCGAACCGGCAGGGTTGAAATATTCCAGCTTCGCCAAAATTCGGGCTTCCAGTCCTTCCTCCTTTTCCACATGAGTCAGCTCCAGCAAGGGAGTCCGTCCAATCAGCTGATCCGCTGAGGTATAGATTTTAGACACTGCTATCCCTCCCGCAACAATTTATTTTACAGCGGCAAAGCCGCGCTCTAAATCCTCAAGAATGTCATCGATATGCTCTGTGCCGATAGAGAGGCGAATCGTGTTGGGGTAAATTCCCTGATCCTCCAGTTCCCCGGCGGAAAGCTGGGAATGGGTTGTGGTGGCAGGGTGGATCACCAGGCTTTTCACATCGGCCACATTGGCAAGCAGGGAAAAGATTTCCAGGTGGTCAATAAACGCAAAAGCTTCCTTCTGTCCGCCCTTGATGGTAAACGTGAAAATGGACGCCCCGCCGTTGGGGAAATATTTTTCATAGAGGGCATGGTCCGGGTGATCCGGCAGGCTGGGGTGGTTGACCCGTTCCACCAGCGGGTGGGCCGCCAAATATTCCACCACCTTTTTTGTGTTCTCCACGTGGCGTTCCAGACGCAGGGACAGCGTTTCCACCCCCTGGAGAAGCAAAAAGGCGTTAAAGGGAGAAATGGCCGCGCCCGTGTCCCGGAGCAGGATCGCCCGGATATAGGTAACAAAAGCCGCCGGTCCCGCCGCGTCTACAAAGGAAACGCCGTGATAGCTGGGATTGGCTTCGGCGATGGCCGGATATTTCCCGCTTTTTCCCCAATCAAATTTTCCGGAATCTATGATCACGCCGCCCAAAGTAGTACCGTGACCGCCGATAAACTTGGTGGCGGAATGAACTACAATATCCGCGCCGTATTCTATGGGGCGGATCAAATAGGGCGTACCGAAGGTATTGTCAATTACCAAAGGCAGGCCATGACGGTGAGCAATTTCCGCAATTGCTTCGATATTCGGGATATCGCTGTTGGGATTGCCGAGGGTTTCCAGATAAACAGCCCTGGTGTTTTCCCGGATCGCTCCTTCCAGCTCCTGCAAATTGTGGGCGTCCACAAAGGTGGTGGTAATGCCGTAATGGGGCAGCGTATGGGCCAAAAGGTTATAGCTCCCGCCGTAAATGGTCTTTTGGGCGACAATATGTCCACCGTCCGGAGCCAGCGCCTCAATGGCATAAGTGATCGCTGCGGCTCCGGAAGCCAGGGCCAAAGCAGCTACGCCGCCCTCTAAGGCTGCCAGGCGTTTTTCCAGAACGTCCTGCGTGGAATTTGTCAGACGCCCATAAATATTTCCGGCATCGGACAACCCAAACCGGGCCGCCGCATGAGCGGAATTTCGGAACACATAAGAGGTAGTCTGATAAATCGGCACAGCCCGGGCATCGGTAGCGGGATCGGGCTGCTCCTGCCCTACATGCAGCTGAAGAGTTTCAAAACGATAGTTGCTCATATTAGAACACTTCCCTTTCTCAGGCCCCCTGCCGGGAGAAACGGTAAATTCTTTCCGCTTCACACTGCTTACGCTTTTCGGGGTTCCCCTTAATTGATTGGGATTATATTCCTATTTACCTACTTTGTCAATAGGAATTTTACGTTTTCTTGATTTTCCAGTAACCCTGTAGTAAAATAGGTCTATCACAGGAGGGATTTTTATGATGATTTCCACAAAGGGCCGCTATGCCCTTCGCTTTTTGATCGATATCGCGGAAAATCAGGGGGACGGCTATGTGCCGCTGAAGGACGCGGCGGGCCGACAGGAAATTTCCGAAAAGTACCTGGAAATTCTGGTAAAGGAGCTGGTGAAGGCGGGCCTGCTGACAGCCCTGCGGGGAAAAGGCGGCGGCTACCGGCTCAGCAGAGCGCCGGAGGAATACGGCGTCAAAGAAATTCTGGAATGCATGGAGGGGCCCCTGGCGCCTGTAGTCTGCCTGGAAGCCGGAAAAACCTGCCCCCGCATGGCGGAATGCCGCACGCTTCCCCTTTGGCAGGGGCTCGACCGGGTCATTTCCGATTATCTGGAGCAATACACGCTGGCGGAGCTAGTTGTTAGTTGTTAGTTGTTAGTCGTTAGAGAGGGGCGCGTACATTGGGGAATGAGCAATTAGAAATTAGCAATGAGCAATTAGGAAGGTCAAGGGCATAAGCGATGCAGGCTGTACAGGCGTTATAACTAACGCCCACTTAATTGGAATTTAGCGGCGAGGCACACGCTTCACTTCTGTCATTCTGAACGAAGTGAAGAATCTCGTCCTTCGTGCCTTTTGAAGGGCTTTAAGGGCGAGATTCTTCGTCACTTCGTTCCTCAGAATGACAAAAGAGAGAACTTTCCCTTTTCTAACGACTAGTTCGCTAAACTATCATTTACCGTTTTACCTCAGCCCTTCATTGCTAATTACTAATTACTCATTGTTCATTCCTCATTGTATCCACCCTTCCTTTGTCTATCGTCCAGCGTCTAATTAAAGAAAAGAGCTGCTGCGAAGCTTTTCACTTCGCAGCAGCTCTCTTATTCCCTATTCTTACGGGCGATAGACATCGCCCGCATACAGATCTTCTAAGAGCACTTCGCCTGTTTCGGGGTTTACAAGATCGATGCGGTCGCACTTCAGGGGGCCGCAGGTGTAATCCGTGCTGATGGTTTCTTCTCCGTAGGCAAAGGAGAAATCCAGCAGCCATTTTGCCGCTCCGCCGGTATTGGAGCTGACGTCTACCCTTCGGCTTGGCGAAACCGCGCCCAGCAGCTCATTGTCCCGGTAGAAGCGAGCCTCCACCTGGGGAGACTCCACATCGGTAAGCAGCGTTACCCTATCCGTCCAGGGGCTGCCGGGCAGGTTATAGCCCCGCACTCCTGTGATCAGATAGCCGCCGGTAAAATCGGGGTGCTTTGGAGAGGCGATATAGTCTTGGGTATCCAGCCACCGGTATCCCTCCTGCTGGTAGCTCTGAGAGGCCGCAGCGGTTCCGCACACCGGGTCGATGGTAAATTCCGCAAAAAGCCCCGGCTTTTCCTGTCTGCGTTCGTCCTGCGGCGCGCGGTCTAATCCGTACTCCAGCACCCGCAGGGTCAGCTTTTGATTTTCCGCCGGTGGACCATCAAAAACCCATGTGCCCCGTATGGATCCGCATTCCTCTTCGTTGCTGAAATCATAGTCGGAAAGAGCGCTGCTTCCCCGCAGCTGATTTCCCGCTTCATCGTACAGGTACACTTGCCCGATGATCGCCCGGTTGTCCGAAAGCAGAGTATCGGATTCCCGGCCCCAGAAGGGAAGCTCCAGCTCCACCAGCGCATAGCCCGGCGTACTGGCAATCCGGTACAGCCTTACGCCGTTATCCTCGGCAAAAAGCTCCCGATCCCGGTTAGCGCTGAGATCCACTCCCACGGAATAATCCGCTGTAAATCCGGTTGGAATGATGTCGTCCTCCGGGCCGTTTACATACTGGTAACCGGGATAGCAGCCGTACAAGGCCCCCACCCGCAGGGAAACCTCCAGCCGCTCTCCGGCAGCAGCCTCTTCAGGCAGGGCCGCTACCAGAGCCATAGCGCATTGGCCCTTTGAGACGCTCTGGCCGTCCTCCAATGCGGAGAGCACCTTTGCCTCAGTTCCATTGATCTTTACCGTAAGCTCCTGTTCTACTTCCCCAGTATCGCGGGAGGCGGTATGGGCAAGCGCCAGCTTTTCATATTGCTCCGCTTCCTCCGGACAGCTGAACCGCAGGGCGGTATAGAGGTATTTTCCATCACAAAAGGCCTCGCTTACCGTAAGCCCATAGCCGGAATCCGCTGCCGCTGCCGCTTTCGTGTTTACCTGCTCTATCAAAGCTTCATAGGTACCTATTTGCGAACCGATCTCCCCGCGACCGTTCAAAAGTGTAAAAATGCTTCCCAGGCCGGGAATGGACTCCGCAAAGGCCGGGAAGGCGGCGTTTACTCCGAAAAGCAGCAGAAACACGGCCGCTACGCCTATTGTTCCCAGCCTCAAACCTCTTCCGAAGGAAGGCTTCCCTTTTTTGACGCGCGCACCGTCTTTTTCAAAAAGGCGGCCTTCCTCCAGCTTCATCGCTTCGATCGTATTTTGCAGCAGGGCCGCGTCCACCCTGTTTTCCTCCATGATCCTTCGATATGCTTTTTCAATCATTTGAGCTCTCTCCTCTCAAAATCAAAAATCGTCCCGCAGCCGCTTTTTCAGCAGCTCTCTTCCCCGGGAAAGCCTGGTTCGCACCGCGCCGGGAGAAGCCTCCACCACCCGGGCGATCTCCTCGGTGGTCATATCCTCAAAATAGAAGAGATGCAGGGGCACTCGGTATTTTTCCGGCAATCTTCCCAGCTCCAGAAGCAACTCGGTTTCCGCCGGAGTCTCCAGAGAAACCGCTTCCTCCAGCGGCTCGGTTTTACGGCGCTTCCGAAACCGCCAGAGCTTTTTGCAGCAATTCAGCGTTACCCGCAGGAACCATGCCTTCTGGTGCTCCTGGCTTTCAAATTCCGGCTTTCTCCGCACATAGGCAAGAAACACCTCCTGGAACACATCGTCCGCGTCCGTGCGGGAACGAAGCTGGGAAAGCGCTAAGGCGTACACGGTATCGGCATAGGCACGCACCACCTCTTCGGCGGTTTGCGGAAGGCCTTCCGCCGCGTTTTCCTCCCTTTGCTCCATCAGTACGGAACAGCTCAGCTCCATATGCGTTCCCCCTTTTTCTTCTTCAAAATTTTTTGCTTTCAGCCCGGGCTTCTACCGGTAATATCCCGCAAAGGGGGGCTTTTGTTACAGACAATCGAAAATTTTTTGAGGTTTGTTTCAGTATAGCATAAGAAAGGAGCTACTGTAAAATTTGGCATTTTGCAGTAGCTCCTTTGTTTTCCAGATACTAGATGGTAGATTCTAAATGCTGGACGGTGGTAGCGCTGCTTCGCAGCGCAGAAAGCTATAGCTTTCTTGAAAGAATAGTCCGGTAAATTATAGTTTAGCGGCGAGCCGCCGCAGGCAATCGTGTCCCTGCTTGGTGCGGGAGTATAGTTTAGCGCCCGTAGGCTCCACTTGCGCGAGTAAGGGGAGCTGTCACGGCGAAGCCGTGACTGAGGGGATTAAAACTGGCGGTTCTATACTACTTTCTGCGTGTGACTATCCCTTCCACCGCCGTTCGGCGGTTCCCGCAGACTGCGAAGCAGTCTGTTTCCCCTCTATAAATAAGGGGAGGCAAAGGGCGCTAAATACCAATTTAGCATGTATTGCTTGCAGCGCGCTATTCCATTTTACTGCTGAGAAGGGCTATAGGCTCTATTTTCAGGTTGCGGTCAATCAAAAGCAGGGAAAGCGCCCCTACCAGCAGACACAGAAGGGTCGGCGCGGCAAAATAGAGGAAGGGCGGCACGCCGATTTCTTCCAGCTTCGCCTGGTTTCCCTTTACATCCCACATGGCCCAGGGACTGTAGCTGGCGCTGAAATGATACAGTCCGCCCAGATCCCAGTTGGTAACAGGCTTTGTGATCATTTCTCCGTCGGGCCCTTCCACCTCCTCGGCAATAGCCTCCATCTGCTGCAGAGTTTCTGTTTTGCTGATCAGAACTCCCGCGCAGGCGCTTCCCAAAGCCGTTGCGAAAAGTGTGAGGAGTAAAAGGCCGGACAACAGGGAAACCCTGCACCGCCGCTTGGAAAGCCCCAGGCTGCGTTCTATGGCGGTCCGCTTTTTCTCCCGCACCACAAAGAAGAACAGCAGCAGCGCCACCACGGCGGCAGAGGCCAAAAGCCCCGCGATCAACAGCAAAAGGCTGGTCTTTTCAATAGACCGCAGACTTTCCGCCGCGCTGGCGTACCCCATGTCATTATATTTGATCGTGAGCTGAGAGGCCTGGGGCACATATTTTTGCAAGCCTTCCTGGAAGTCCTCCAAACTGCCGCTGGGCAGCTGGAAGGAGGTCATATTTTCGTTCATAGGGCCAAAATAAGCGATGTTGTTTTCATCGGAGGCCCCTACGGAGCTTTTGGGAATGATCAGCATGTTGTTAAAGGGAAGATCCTTCTTGGGAAAGCGGACGTTAAACACGCCCACGATCTCATATTCTTCCTCCCAGAAGGGCTTGTACAGCTCTCCCTGGGCATTTAGCAGGCTGCAGGTTTCCGGCAGCTTAAACCAGGTTCCACAGGGATCCTCACGGTTATGTACATAGTAGTATTCCGTATCGGGCTGGTAGCCGTACATGGCGCACAGAAGCGGCAGCTTGATCTTATCCCCTACCCCCAAAAGATTCTTCTGGGCGAAGGTTCTGGAAACCATGCACACCTTGGCCCCGGAGGCGTATTCCTCTTCCGTGATCATTCTGCCCCGCACATGTACATTGCTTTCCTGAAAGCTGGGAACCAGTCCCGGGTCGATCACGGCCAGCACCGGGTACATCTGATGGGAAATTTCCATCTGCTTTTGCAGGGCAAGCCAATCCTGCCCGTGGCCCCCCTCTTCATAGAAGCCCTCTGTCACCTCCTCCAGGCGATAGGCCGTGCCGTTCAGGCCGGCGGGATAATAGGAGGTACTGAGTTTTTTTCCACTGGGATCACATTGAGTGGTAAAGGGCCCCGCTGCCGGAGAAAATTCCAGATTGGGTTCCTGCCAACCGGCCTGATTCTGAAAGTGCTCCTGCCACGCCAGCACTTCTTCCGGGGACATTGTTGTAAAATCCGGAAGAAAATCCAGATCCAGCGGCGGGGCTTTTTTCTCCAGGCAGCCGATATATGTTTTTCCCGCCTCTATGGATAAAGCGCCCTCCAGCTCATGCTGGCAGACCGTGATCTCCTCCCCCACCTTCAGAGGCTCCGTTTTGGCATAGTCATAATATTCCTCTTCCGCTTTTACCTGGCCGTCCAGCAGCACCTTTGTAATAACAACCTTTGCCTTTCCCCCGGTTTGGGAGGATTCCAAGGCCTTAAATTCCAAAATGCTGGAGTAGTTCGGCTGAATCGCCACTGTGCTTTCCGGCAGATGCGCAAGATAAAAGGGCCGCTGCTCCGGCGGGATCACATAGTCCGCGCCGGGAAACTCCAGCTCCTGTGGGGAGACCAGTTCCCCGTAATTTTGAACCGTATAGCCGGAGGAAACGCATTCCCCGCCGACGTTCACATACTCCGTGGAAAGCAGCGGCTGCTCCACCGTGCCCACCGTGATAAACACCTCGTCCAGCTTCTGAAGGCGTATGGCGTTTTGCAGATACATGGCCGCACCGAAAATCAGAAGCATGGAGGCAGCTGTCATCAGGAAAAAGAACAGCGCCACCCGGACAGGCCGCCGAAATAATTGCTTGAAACCGTTCTTCATAAAGCTCCCTCCCTTATTCCGATTGCAGCAGCAGGCTCATGGCGTCAAAGCGAAGCAGCACCATCAGCCCCACCAGATCGCCCAGCAGGGCACAGAGCAAAAAGGCTCCGCACACCGTAAGGGCCATTGGCAGGGAAAGCCCCGCCAGCAGCAGGATCACCGGCAAGGTCAGCACACAGCCCACAAGCTGGGCGGAAAGGGCGGCAAGTAAATTTGCCAGGGCGGTTTTGCCCTTGGGCCGCCCCAAAGAGCAGGCGATGGCCATATCCCTGCGGGTGCTTCGCAGCACCAGAAAAATCGCCAGGGTGATCAGCGCTGTTACCACAAAAAGGAAGGGAAGCAGGAAGAAACGATAGTAGCGCACCGCGCTTCCCAGCTTTTCCGCGGCCTTGATGAAGTTCTGATCCTCGAAAAAAACGGTATTTGCCGCACTGAGGTCGGGGCTTTTATCTGTGGGAATTCCCATAACAATGGGCTGGTAATATCCCATCTCCTTCAGCTTCTCCTTGAAGGCGTTCAGATTCATGGAATCCAAAAGAGAGGCGCTCATACTGGCGTAATAAAAATCGGCCCCAGCCTGCTCCGCATAAGAGCGCACCCATTTCACCGGCAAATACAAATCGGCAAAGACCTCCGGCTTACAATTCTTGGAGAAGATCCCCGCTACCCGCAGCTCCACCTTTTCCTTTGAGATCGGCCGAACCAGCGGGGCGCGGTAAATATCATAAGCGACCTGGCAAAGCTGCAGGGAAACCGTATCGCCCAGCGAAAAGCCGTGTTCCCCAGCGTAGTCCTCGCTTAAAAGGCACAGGGGCTCTTCGCCCTCCAGGCAAGCTTGATCCATTCCCGGCGCATAAGAAATAAATTCCTCCGAATCCATTTCGGCGGCCTCCAAAGAACTAAGTCCCCGAACCTCCGTGTCCGCCGACTCCGGGTTGTTATAATCATAAGCCGTTTCCAGGCATCCCTTTTCCCGGCTGGTGGCCGTCACGCTGCGGAGCCCGAGGCGTTCCAGAGCATCGAAGCGATCCGTATTGATATTCAGCTCGTCCAGAGAATCCATGGTCATGTTGGTAAGATGCAGCACCGCGGGGGTGCTTTCATTCAGGTTATCCAAGGCCTTTCTGTTCGCTTCAATATTTCCCAGGTAAAAGGCAACACACCCGCACAGCACCGCGGAAACACAGCAAAGCAGCACCGTTCTGCCCCGATTTCGAAACAGCTGATATCCTGCTTCCTTCCAAATAAACACGGCAAGTCACGTCCTTTCAAACAGGTATTGGGGAGTTGTTAGAGAAAAGGGTTTCAGATACTAGAAGCTAGAAGCTAGAGGAAGGTGGCGCCTTCGGCGCAATCAAGGAAGGGCAAGGGCAGGGAGGTAAATTATCGTTTAGCACTCAGTTCCCCCGCTGTCATTCTGAGGAACGAAGTGACGAAGAATCTCGACCTTAAATTCCCTGAAAAAGGTCAAGGATGACAGGTGGGAAGTAAGCGGATAACCGCTAAATTCCAATTTAGCGCGCTCTACCTTTCATTGCTAATTACTAATTTCACCCTGTTCTGACCTCCAGCATGCCGTCTGTCATTTCGTAAACTACGTCTGCCTGGGCGGCGATGCCGGGGTCGTGGGTGACTACGATCACGCAGTAGCCCTTTTCCCGTACCAGACTTTTCAAAAGGTCGATGACGATTTTTCCGTTTTCCGTATCCAGGTTTCCCGTGGGCTCGTCCGCCAGAATGATCTTCGCATCGGAAGCCAGGGCCCTGGCGATAGCCACTCTCTGCTGCTGACCGCCGGAAAGCATGGCGGGCAGCTTTTTGGGGCTTACGTCTCCCAGACCTACCGCGCCGAGCAGCTCCTTTCCCCGCTTTTTTGCCTCTCTGGCGGGCTTTTTCCGAATCTCCATGGGGTACATGACATTTTCCAGAATATTCAGCGTGGGAAACAGGTTGAAGGACTGGTAGATCACCGATACATTTTCTCTTCTGTGGCGTTCCGTACCGAGCTCCTTCAGGGATTTTCCCTGCTCCCCCGCCAGCACCCTGCCTTCTGTCGGTGTGCCAAGACCCGCCAGCATGGAGAGCAGCGTGGTCTTACCCGAACCGGAATGCCCTACGATGGCGTAAAACTTTCCCGCCTCAAATTCGCAGCTTACCCCCTTCAGCGCATGGACCTTCTGGTATTTGCTCTGGTAGATATATTCCACATTTTCCGCTGCCAAGATAGCCATAGTTCTCGCTCCTTTTCCGAAAATCGATAAAAGCCCGGCACCTTTATCCTGATAGTTATTAGACGAAAAAAAGGCCACCGTGGTGCCTGGGAAAGAAAAATTTTTTCAAAAAAGGAACCTTCTTGTGCCGCATAAGCCACAAGAAGGTCCCTTTTTCACGCAAATTTTTTCAGCAAACTTATATACGCTTTTGCCGCGACTGAAAATGGTACAGCGCGCCAATGAGTCCCGCATCGTTTCCGTATTCCGCAAACTTCAAACGCAGGGCTTGATGGACAACGGGGCGAAGATGAGCTTTCAGTGTCTGATGGAGTTTCGGTTCCAAATAACCACTTTGGGCCATGATTCCGCCGCCCAGCACCACTGTATCCGGGTTCAGAACATAGCAGACGGCGGCAATTCCTTTTCCCAGCGCCAGACAGAGCTGATCGATCGCTTCGGCGCATATTGGATCCCCCTGCTTTGCTTCGACAAAGATCCGCTTTCCATCCCACTGTTTTACCGGTTCTTTTTTTCGGGCCGCCACTTTTTCACAAAGGACACTGGCCGCCCCCAGTTGCTGGAATTCGATGCCGCCCACCGGTAAATATCCTATTTCCATGGCGCTGCCGGAGGCCCCATGCAGTACTTTACCGTCAATTACCGCACAGCCGCCGATGCCTGTTCCTACCGTAAAGCAGACCATCGTCTGACTGCCCTGCCCCGCGCCGCTGATATACTCAGCCAGTCCGGCGCAGTTCACATCATTCTCCACCTCGCAGGGGAGCTGAAAAGCGCCTTCTATCGCACTCTTGAACGCTGTTCCAGCAAAGTTCGGAACGGTTTCGCCGGCATAAATAATTTCGCCTTTTTCACAGTCTACCACACCGGTAGAAGAAATGGGAACACCGCAAATCTCGTAGCTTTTCCGGCAAATATCCACGATTTCCAGGGTTTTCCGAAGTATCCCGCTGCCACCTTCTCCGGTGGGGGTGGGAACTGATCCTTTTTCCAAAATGCGGCCGGTTTTCTCCAAAATTCCGTATTTGATCTCCGTACCGCCTACATCTATGGCGGCGTATCGTTTCCCCGTCATATCTCTTCCAGCGCTTTCACAAAGGTTTCTGTGATCAGCTGCGGTCTGGTAATGGCGGAGCCCACAACTACGCTGTATGCCCCCAGTTCCATCACTCGTTTGACCTTTTCCGGAGTATTGATATTCCCTTCGCCGATAACAGGATGTTTGCAGTGCTTCACCAATGTACGAATCAACTCAAAATCGTTTGTCTTGATCTGCTGGCCGCGGCTTTCTTCCGTATAGCCAACCAGGGTAGTCCCGATGAAATCGAAGCCCAGCTGATCCGCATGAATCATTTCTTCCAGCGTGGCACAATCGGCCATCAGCTTCTGCGTGGGATATTTTTTCCGAATCAGCTCATAAAACTCATCCAGCGTTTTCCCGTCCGGACGCGGCCGGCAGGTGGCGTCTACAGCGATCACTTCCGGCTGTACCTCCATAAGCTCATCAATTTCTTTTATAGTAGGCGTAATGCGTACCGAGCTGCCAGGATAATCCCGCTTGATGATCCCAATAATGGGAAGATCTACGGTTTTCTGAATTTCCAAAATGTCCTCCCTGGAATTCGCGCGGATCCCTGCCGCGCCCCCTTCCCAGGCCGCCAGAGCCATTCTCCCCATAATGAAGGAGGAGTGCAGCGGCTCCTCAGGCAGGGCCTGACAGGAAACGATCAGCTTACGGCAGGCTGATTCTATGGTCTTTCTCATACAAGCGCCTCCTTCCAAGCTAGCTTATTCCTGAAAGGAAAATATTTTCATGGCGCTTTTTACATTTTCCTGCATGGCGGTTCTCGCGGCAGCGGAGATGGAAGAGAAAAACCTGGGCTCACGCTGAAGGTGCTGCAAATAGTCCTCCGCCGCTCCTCCACCGGCCTTATCCATATAAGTAAAGTAATTGATTTTGCGTACACCCGCGCGGATCGCTCTTTGAAAATCTTCTTTGCCGATCCCGGAGCCGCCGTGCATCACCACCGGAATTCCACCGGTCAGCGCGCGCACTTCTTCCACAATGCTGAAATTCAGCTTCGGTTCTGACAAATAGATCCCATGGGTAGTTCCGAAGGAACAGGCCAGAGCATCGATTCCGCTGGACAAAACAAATTCTTTAGCCTTCTGGGGGTTCGTATAGATTTTCGTGTTGTCTTTTTCCCCGCTTTCCTCTCCTGTGCCGGATTCCCTTTTCCCCATACTGCCCAGCTCCGCTTCCACGGACGCTCCGGCGGCTTTCGCCATAGCGACTGCTTTTCCGGTATTTTCCAGATTTTCCTCATAAGGCAGGGTGGAACCATCGTACATGATACCGGTAAAACCGAGCTTCAAAGCCTCTTCCAAGTATTCCAAGGTTTCTCCGTGATCCAGATGGACACAAACCGGCACGGAAGCCTTTTTGGCCGCATCGACCATCACCGGCCCGATCAATGCCAGAGGCACCCAAGGCTCATGGCATTGAGCAAACTGGAGGATTACCGGAAGCGCCAGCTCCTCCGCCGCGTCTATGATTGCCCGCAGGCTTTCCAAATTTGCGGCGTTAAACGCGCCTACGGCAATTTTCTTTTTTTCGGCAAGCTCCAGAATTTCTTTTAATGTTATCAGCATGATGCTTCTCCTTTGCTTTCTCTCTTTTTCCACCCGCTTTGGATCTTTTTGTCCAGCTCCTCCAAGGACTTTAAGCCGCTGAGTGCGTCATAGGCCGAAACGCAGCAGGCGCCTGTTGCCGCCGCGAACCGCGCGCAGTCCTCCGGCCCGCAGCCCTTTAAAAGTGACGCCAAAAAGGCTGCAATGCTGGTATCACCCGCACCCGTCCCCGAAAGGACTTGTTCGGGGATATAGCTTGCTTCAAAGCCTTCTTTTTCCGCCCAATCATCTTTTTTCAGGTCAAGCACCTTACTGATCCGCTCCAGCTGCCTGGTGGAAGCAGTTCGATAATACAGTCCCGGCGCACCGCACTTGATCAGGAGAATTTTTACTCCCAGACGCATGCAGGTTTCCGCTAGCGGGCGAATATCCTCGTTTATGCTGATCAGCTCACAGAGATCCGCAGCCCCTGCCCTTTTCCGCAAGGCTTCATACTTTTCCCTGTCCAACATATAACAGAGCTCTTCGGCGCTGGGTACAAAGATGTCCACGTAGGGAAGGGATTTTTCCAGAATCTTTTTCCAATTTGCTTTTCCCGCTTGAGAATCTGGATCTACCATGGAAAGATCCAGAGAGGTGACCGCCCCGGCGGCTTTTGCCTTTTGCAGCACCGCTACCAGCTCTTCTCCGGTATTCTCGTACATTTTGCGCATCAACGGCGGGTATCCGAAATGGAAAAGAGAAGCTCCTTCCAAAAGCTCGGAAGAGAGATCCGCGGCGGAAAACGTATCGTTGGCGCCGGGGTGGTTCAGCAGGATCCTGTCAATGCCGGGGGCTGCCAGAGCCACCGTATAGGAAGAGGTCTCCTCCTTCTCGCGAATCAGCCAGCTTTCCGCGTCCCGTTCCGCAAAATTCGAATAGATGATATCTCCAAAGGGATCGCAGCCAAGCTTTCCCACCAAAGCCGTGTTTACGTCAAACAGCTTCAGGGCAAGCCCGGTGTTTGCCACCACACCGCCGGGATATACCGCCGCTTCCCCCACGCTGAACAGCTTGCCGGGGCGGAGCAGCTGGCCGATTTCCGAAACCTTTTTCCCACCCAACGGCAGTGTGATGTCCATACACACATGGCCCGCTACTATAACCTTTTTCTCCATAGCTACAACACCACCGGGTATTCCGTGCAGAGCAGGAATTCCGCCGGAGTATCCTCTTCCACCTCCGGGAACCTCCCGGTTTCCTCCAAAAACCGGTTGTCCTTGGAATCATCATTGCACTGGGAAACCTCAATGACCATGGTTTTTCCGCCTTCCGCCCAGAAGCTGTGATACTGCCCCTGATATACGGTAATGCTTTCGCCCGGCCGCAAGCGGATCTTACTTCCGGCGGGTACTGTATAAACGCGGCCGTCTGAATGAATGGTTACGGGGCTTTCCTGATCCAAAAGATCGGTTTCCGGGTGGCTGTTGTACATTTGAATGACCAGCGTACCGCCGCCCCGATTGATAATATCCTCCATTTTATACCAATGGTAATGATAGGGCGTTATTTGGCCTTCCTCCACCACCATCACCTTTTCCGCATAGACCTTGGGATATTTCTCCGGCAGCTGCTGGTTACCGTTACGCAGGGTAAACAGGAAAAGGCCGATTTTCCGGAAATCACCCGAACCGAAATCCGTAATATCCCAGCCCAGGCAGTTTTCCCGTATTTCATCATATTCGCTTCCCTTTTTCGCCCACTCCTCAGGCGTGAAAAACGCAAAGGGCGGCAAATGGAAGCCCTGCTGTTTCAGAAATTCAATATTTTCCCGAATGATCTTGTTTATGGTAGAACGCTTCATAATTTCCCTTCCCTTTTTACAACACAGAAGTGCTGATATCCGCAAAAGAGCATAGATGTCAGCACTTTTCTGTATTGCTTCAATTTAGGAGATCGCTTTTCAAAGGATCACTTTACATACTGGCGCTTATATGCCTTATCGTACAGCTCAACCATTTTGCTCAGACCAAGGTTTTCAAGCTGCTGCACGTATGCGTCCCATTCCGCGTCGATATCCTTCTGGCCGCTGATAAACAGCGCTCTCTGCTCATCCGCATACTTCTTCACATCGACTTCAATATCGGCGACTTCGGCGTTTTCCTCATCGGTAAAAACAATGGGAGGCAAAGTCTGTTCGGGCTCAAAGCCATCATATTTCTTCGTCTGAACAAACAGGAATTGCTCAAAATAGTTGGAATCGCGCATATCAAAATTCTCCGGAGTGGTCCACAGGCCCATAAACTGGTCGTTGGTTTCGGCCCACACGCCGTTATTATCAATATGCTGGTTCTGCTCTACATTGCCCGCGCCGGTATACTCGGACAGAGCCTTATATTTGGCCTCTCTGCCATCGCAGGTTTTTTCGCCTTCCTCCGCAAGGCCCCAGTCCACACCGTACTCGCCCTTACGAGCTCTCAAAGAAGCGTCCTCGGAGAACATGAAGTCGATCAGCTTAAAGGCCTCTTCCGGATACTCACAGGCGCTGGTGATGATCGCGCGGGTTCCGCTGACGACAGTATTTCCATAATAGCCGCAGGTCTGCACTCCATCAGGCCCTTTCAGCGGAGGTACAGTTTCACAGTTCTGGGCAATGTCGGAGCTGAGATCAGCACAACCCAGAAGATGACCGCCGGAGACACAGCCTACTGTATTCTGCGCTGTCAGATTCTTGATCTGCTCGCTGTTGGAGGACCAGGATTCGGGATTGATCAGACCGTCCTTATACATCTGAGCCATGTATTTTAAGCCGGCCTTGTACTCATCTTTATCGACGATGGTATCAACGGTATCGTTTTGGACATTCAGCCTCTTATCACCGTCATCATAGATAAAGGAACACATCAGATAACTGGTGAAATCACCATGCCAGTATTCGTTGATACCGGTCAGCGGGATCTCATCGTTGGGATCGCCGTTTCCGTTAGCGTCCTGCTCCTTAAAGGCCGTCAAAACACTGCGGAATTCGTCCAGAGTAGTGGGCATTTCCAGGCTCAGATTATCCAGCCACGCCTGATTGATCCACATTTTCTGGCCGTAGGCAACATGATAAATTCCGGAATAGTTGGGAATACCATAGATATTGCCGTCGGGAGAGGTGGAGGCCCCCTCCAGGAAAGAAATTTCATTGAACCAGCGCTTGACGTTATTCCCGTACTGCTCAATGTAGTCGTTCAGCGGAACGAACGCGCCCGCGCTGCCGTACTTGCTCAAATTGGATTCGGTGATGCCGGTACCTGCGGTCCAGTACATATCCGGATAATCGCCGCTGGCCAGAGAAAGGTTCAGCTTCTGCTCGGGCTCCACGGTGGCGGACTGATCAAACTCCAGATTTACATTGGTCTGCTCCTCCAGCCACACGATGTACTTGTTGGTGTTGAAATCCTCCACGCTGGTAGGCTTCGACGTCCAAACCTTTAGTGTGATCGGGGTGTCCGTGACCCAGTTGGGGTGTTCCTCATTGGTTCCCACTGTACTGGAAGCGGGAGCGCTTGCGCTTTCAACCTTTGAGGAAGCGGGATCGTCCGTACCTGAGCTTTGGCTTGGCGTTCCGCAAGCGGCGAAAACACTGACGCACAGTATGAGGCACAGGACTAGTGCTGTGATCTTTTTACTCATTTAGTTCTCCTCCAAACATAAATTATTATCAAAAAAGGGTCATCCCTTGATTGAACCGATCATAACGCCCTTGACAAAGTGCTTCTGTACAAAGGGATAAATACAAAGGACCGGGACGCTCGCCACCACAATAATGGCATACCGCAGCAGCTCGTACATTCCCATGCGGTTTATGACAGACGCCATGGATTGGGAGCCCATATGAGTCTCCATTTTATTCTGGATCAAAAGCTCTCTTAAGATCAGCTGAAGAGATTTCAGCTCCGGGGCGGAAGTATAGATCAGCGGGGTAAAGAAATCGTTCCAATGACCTACCGCGTAATAGAGCACCATAACAGCCAGGATCGGCTTGGCCAGCGGCAGGACGATCCGAAACAGGATCCCGATATCGCTGCAGCCGTCCAGCTCTGCCGCTTCGTAAAGATCGTCCGGAATAGAGCTGGTAATAAAGCTGCGCATGACAATCATGTTGTAAATAGAAATACCGCCCAAAATGATAATGGCTGTTCTGGTATTTAACAGGGTCAGATCTTTTACCAGAATATACAGAGGAATCAGTCCTCCGGAAAAAAACATGGTGAGCATGAAAAACCAGGTGATGATCCTTTTTCCGAACAGCTTTTTCCGGGAAAGCGGATAAGCCGCCAAGGTAGTTAAAATCAAATTGAAAATCGTTCCAAACACCGTGTAAATAATCGTGTTCATATAGCCGGTCATAATACTTTTTTCCTGGAAGATCGTTTTGTAAGCTTCTATGTTAAAGCCCACGGGCCACAGCCACACCTCGCCTGAAATCACCGCGTTGGAATCGCTGAAGGAAGCGCTTACCACATAGATCAGCGGATACGCCACAACAAGGAAGAAAAAGCCCAGAAAAATGTAGTTGATCACATTGAACACCTTGTCTCCTAAGGGTTCCCTGATTTTCTTCTGTTTTGTTACTGTCATTTTCTTTCCCCCCTTTTACCATAAACTGGTTTCGCTGAATTTACGTGACAAAAGATTGACGGAGATCAACAGAATGAAATTCACAACGGAGTTAAAGAGTCCCACTGCTGTGGAATAGGAAAAGTCCATATCCAAGAGGCCGATTTTATAGGTATAGGTCGCAATGATCTCCGAAGCCTGCTGGTTCAAGTCAGTCTGCATCAGGTAGACCTTATCAAAACCGATATTCATGATCTGCCCGGTGTTCAGGATCAGCAAAATAATGATGGTAGGCAAAATGGAGGGCAAGTCGATATGCCAGATCTTTTTCAGTTTGGAGGCACCGTCCATTTTCGCCGCTTCATACAAGCTGACATCTACGGAAGAAAGAGCCGCTAAATAAATAATGGAATTAAAGCCTGTAAACTGCCAGATATTGGAAATAATATAGGTAGGCCGGAAATAGGCCGCGTCACTAAACAGATTGACAGGTTCCTTCCCAAACAGGGCCAAAATATTATTGAAAAGCCCGCCGTTTACGGAAAACCACTGCATCAGCAGGGAAACCATGATGACTGTAGAAAGGAAATAGGGAGCATAGGTCACCATTTGCACGGTTTTACTGACCGCCTTGCTTTTGCATTCGTTCAGCGCAAGCGCCAAAAGAATGGGCAGCGGAAGGCTGAAGATCAGGTTCTCAATACTGAGAAGAAGCGTATTGGAAAGAATGTTCCCAAAAGAAGGGGAGTTGAAAAAACGCTGGAAATACTTAAGACCTGTCCACTCAGATCCCATAATTCCCTTCATTGGGTTAAAGTTCTTAAACGCCAGGGTAGCGCCATACATCGGGATATAGCTGAAAATAAAAACGTAAACTACGGGGATCAGAAGCAGAAGATATAGTTGCCAGCTGCTTTTAAACCCCTTTTTAAGTTTCTTTCCCATAGATTTTTCTCCTCCTTCTCATTACGCGCTGGTGAATTTCTCTAATTTTTCATTATCGTACTTCGATTTTTTATAAAAAACAATCGCTTTTCGTTTTGCCTTTTTATACATTCCTTTTGTCGAATCAGCCCTCATTTCTGTATTTTCCCGGCGGAATTCCCTCTGTTCTCTTAAAAACCTTGGAAAAATAGTATTCGTTTTTAAACCCGAGGATCTGCGCGATCTCCCCCAGCTTCATATCGCTGGTAAGAAGCATCACCTTGGCCCTTTCTACGCGCATTTTGTTCAGATCCTTGATGGGACTTACCTGAAAATATTCTTTGTACATGATGGAAAAACGGCTTTGGCTGATATTCAGCTTTTGGGCCATTTCCTCCAAACACCAATCCTTTTCCAAAGTATCGTACATGTAATTGCGCAGAGAAATCAGCTCCGCCTCATATTTCCTTTCATAGGCGGTCATCTGCGCCTGTTTCGCGGCTCTGGCTAATTTGATTAACAGTGCTTCTATTTGAATGTGGATCGCATTTTCATAATACGGCAGCTTTTTCTTTCTTTCATCGAGGATCCGCTTGATATCCCGCTCCAGCAGATCCACTCTGTTTCCCCGGATCAGCACGTTAGTGGGAATTTCCAGTTGATTCAACGTGGTTTCAAACTCCGCCTCGGGAAAAACAGAAAGCCAATCGCTTACCACGCTGCTTCTCCCTTGCTTCGGCATGGAGATCTGCTGAGTAAAATCCGGAGACTTCAGAAAACACGCACCGGATTCCGCACGCATCAGCCCCCGCTTTGTCAAAACCATCGCAGGAGTACGGAAACACCGGATCACATAGAGGTTCTCAAGATCCTGACCCATATTGGCAGAATCTTTCTCATGCTGCGCTTGTAAACCCAGGTTTTGCACACAAAACATAGCTTTGATCTCATTCCTTTCTTCACTCCGCTGAAAAGCCGTTTTTTCGGATTTTTCGTTTCTTTCAGCCACTATTTTGATTTTTTGCAACATCCTCCCTATTATTTCACTATATCACAGAAAACGAATTTACAAGGCAATTCAAAAGGAATGTATAAAAAGACAATTACTTTTTGCATTGCTGTTTCACCCTTTTTTCATTATGGTTTGTCCAAGGAACGTACTTTACGAAATAAGTACGGGTCAATTTTGTCAGGCGTTTTCAAAAGAACGTCTGTAAGAGGAGTTGTAGCAATGTATCAGTTTGATCGAAAAAAGTATGAAGAAAGAATGAAATGGTTTGTGCATGACCGGTTCGGCATGTTTATCCACTTCGGCTTGTATTCTCTTATCGGCAGAGGGTGCCTGGTGCAGGAAACCGAGCGGTTCCAGGACGAGGAGTATACTCCCTATGCCAAGGAATTCAACCCCGCCCCCAACTGCCCCAGGGAATGGGCCAGACTTGCCAAAAAGGCAGGCATGAATTACGTGGTTCTGACGGCCAAGCACCATGAAGGCTATTGCTTGTTTGACAGCCAGTATACCGACTATAAGATCACAAATTCCCCCTATGGAAAGGATCTGATCCGGGAATACGTGGAGGCTTGCCGAGAGGAGGGCCTGAAGGTCGGCCTTTACTATTCTCTGCTGGACTGGCACCATGACGACTATCCCCATTACGGGAACAGCCGCCATCCCCAGGGAAATGATCCCGCCTTCCCCAATGACGACCGGGATTTTGACAGATACCTGACCTATATGCACAACCAGGTACGGGAGCTTTGCACCAACTACGGAAAAATCGATATCATGTGGTTTGATTTCTCCTATGATGACATCAACGGAGAGGACTGGAGGGCCACCGAGCTGGTAACCATGGTGCGGGAGTTACAGCCCGGGATCATTATCGATAATCGCCTGGAGACCTCCGCCGCCAAAAAGGACTCCATGTCTCTGGGAAAACCCACCCCCTATCACGGGGATTTCTGCTGCCCGGAACAGGTAATCCCGCCTGACGGCATGAAAGACGTCAACGGAAACGATTTGATCTGGGAATCCTGCGTGACCATCAACAACCACTGGAGCTATGCCAAAGACGATCACTTTTTCAAGTCCACCCCCATGCTGATCAAAAAGCTGGTGGAGATCGTTTCCAAAGGCGGAAATCTGCTTTTGGATGTGGGGCCGGACGCCAACGGCTATATCCCGGAGAAATCTGTAAAGGCTCTGGAGGAAATCGGCAAATGGATGGAGAAAAACAAGGACAGCATCATCGGCTGCGGAAAGTCTGAGCTTCCTAAGCCGGACTGGGGCAGGATCACTCAAAACGGGAAGGACCTCTACCTGCACGTGTATGAAAACACAGTAGGCCCCCTGCCGCTGCACGGCGTTTCCAGAGAGGAGATCAAATGTATCCGGGAACTGGCCAGCGGTTCTGAAGTGCGTATTTCTGATGCCTGGGTAACCATCGGGCTGGACGCCGATTACGCCTTTATCGACCTGGGAGAAGACCCCGATTTACCCGATCCCATCGACACCGTACTAAAAGTAACCTTAAAATAACTGAATACGGGCATAAAAAAGAATCTCCTTAGCGGATCGTACCGTTAAGGAGATTCTTTTCGTTGTATGAAAGGCCCTTCTCTAACTGCTAACTGCTAACTCCTAACAACTAAATCAGTACATATCGGGAGCGGCGGGGGCCGGGGCGGGAGCGGGTTCTTTGATATCCGCTACCAGGGATTCCGTGGTCAGAATGGTAGAGGCCACGGAGGAGGCGTTCTGCAGGGCGGAACGGGTCACCTTGGTGGGATCCACAATACCGGACTTGACCATATCCTGGAATTCACCGGTCAGGGCGTTGTAGCCATAGCCCACCTTGTTTTTCGCCTTGAGCTGCTCCACGATCACGGAGCCCTCAATGCCGGCGTTGGCGGCGATCTGACGCACGGGCTCCTCCAGAGCTTTCAGCACGATAGCCGCGCCGGTTTTCTCATCGCCCTCGGCGGATTCCACATAGGCCTTTACGGCGGGGATCGCGTCGATGCAGGCGGTACCGCCGCCGGCTACGATGCCTTCCTCCACGGCGGCCTTGGTGGCGGCCAGAGCGTCCTCAATGCGGAGCTTCTTTTCCTTCATTTCGATCTCCGTAGCGGCGCCCACCTTGATCACGGCAACACCGCCGGCCAGCTTGGCAAGGCGCTCCTGCAGCTTTTCCCGATCAAAATCGGAGGTGGTGGTTTCGATCTGGGCGCGGATCTGACCGACGCGGGCCTTGATATCAGCAGAATTTCCGGCGCCGTCTACAATGATGGTGTTTTCCTTATCCACCTTGACCTGGCGGGCACGGCCCAACTGGGAAACCTGAGCGTCCTTCAGCTCCAGACCCACTTCCTCGGAAATGACCTGGCCGCCGGTGAGGGTGGCGATATCCAGCAGCATTTCCTTTCTGCGATCGCCGAAGCCGGGGGCCTTGACGGCAACACAGGTAAAGGTACCGCGGAGCTTATTGAGGATCAGGGTGGTCAGAGCCTCGCCCTCGATATCCTCGGCAATGATGAGCAGCTTCTTGCCGGACTGTACCACCTGCTCCAGCAGGGGCAGGATCTCCTGAATGTTGCTGATCTTCTTATCGGTGATGAGAATGTAGGGATCGTCCAGATCCGCTACCATCTTATCGGTATCGGTGGCCATATAGGGGGTCACATAACCGCGGTCAAACATCATGCCCTCTACCACTTCGCTGTAGGTCTCGGCGGTTTTGGACTCTTCCACGGTGATCACGCCGTCGGAGGTGACCTTCTCCATGGCCTCGGCAATCAGGTCGCCGATCTCATCGCTGGAGGAGGAAACCGCCGCTACACGGGCAATATCCTTGGTGCCCGAAACCTTGTGAGAATTCTTCTCAATGGCTTCGACGGCCACCTCGGTGGCCTTCTGTACGCCCTTGCGCAGCACCATGGGATTGGCTCCGGCGGTAACGTTCTTCATGCCCTCGCGAACCAGAGCCTGTGCCAGCAGCGTGGCGGTGGTGGTGCCATCGCCGGCAATATCGTTGGTCTTTGTGGCCACTTCCTTAACGAGCTGAGCGCCCATGTTCTCATAGGGATCTTCCAGCTCTACCTCTTTGGCGATGGTCACGCCGTCGTTGGTGATGAGGGGAGCGCCGAATTTCTTATCCAGCACCACATTGCGGCCCTTGGGCCCCAGGGTGATCTTTACCGTATCGGCCAGCTGGTTTACGCCGCTCAAAAGAGCCTTGCGCGCGTCCTCGCCGTAAATGATCTGCTTTGCCATAGTATATCGATCCTTTCTAAAAATACTTGAATAGTGAAGAACAGATTACAAGCTTACTCAACCACAGCCAGGATATCGGACTGCTTTACGATGGTATACTCTTCCCCATCGATCTTTACTTCCGTGCCGCTGTACTTGGCGGAGATCACGCGATCTCCTTCTTTCAGGTACATCTTGATCTCCTTGCCATCCACTTCGCCGCCGGGGCCCACCGCGATCACGCGGGCGATCTGGGGCTTTTCCTGAGACTTGGCTGCCAGTACGATGCCGCTCTTCGTGGTCTCCTCCGCTTCCTCAGCCTTGATCAGAACTCTGTCCAACAGTGGTTTAATGGTCATAAACACACACCCTCGGCCCTTTTGATTTTCCGTTTTCCGGGCCGTTCCTTTCTCCCCGGTAAAAAATCTCAACTGTTTTCGCTCTCTCCGGGGAAGAGGGCTAAAACCGCGCGAAGCCGCGCGAAAAAGAGGATTACCTTCCTTTGCGCCGAAGCAGGCGAAGGCTTTCACCGCTTTGGCGTTCTCAGGGGATTTTAGCACTCTTTACCCCTGAGTGCTAAACTTATTTTAGCTTCATGGTCAGGAAAAGTCAATAGGTTTTTAGAAAAATTTGACTTTTAACAAATCCTTCATATTTTGGGGGCGCAAATGTGAATGAGAAATTAGGAATTGGCAATGAGCAATTAGCAGGGGGCAACAAAACAATAAATTGAATGCGGTAAATTATAGTTTGGCGGCGAGGCGCCGCGGCCACTCGTGCCCTTGCTTGGTGCAGGAAAATGATTTCTGACCCGACCGCAGGGAGACCGCTAAATTATAGTTTCGCACACAGGTCTCTCACCGTCATTCTGAGCCGTAGGTGAAGAATCTCGGCCTTGATTCCTACGTAAAAAGGGCAAAAGGACGAGATTCTTCACTTCGTTCAGAATGACAGGTGGGAAGTGAGCACCTCGCCGTTGGTCGGGTCGAAAACCAGTCTCCTGCACCCAACAGCTTCACAAGCAGGTGCAGCGGCACGCTACAAATTCCAATTTATCTGCTTACTAACGGTCGGGCCAGAAGCTGTTCTCTTACACTCGGCAGCTTCACGAGTGGCTGCGGCGCCTCGCCGCTAAATTCCAATTTATCTGCTTACTAAGGGTCGGGCCGGAAACTGTCCGTTTGCACTAAGCAGCTTCACGAGTGAGTGCGGCGGCCCAAGCGTTGTAACCAACGCTGCAAATTCCAATCCAGCGGGCGCTGGTTACAATCGGGCGCTGCCTGCAACGCTTGGGCCCTTTCATTGCTAATTGCTAATTGCTAATTGCTAATTGCTAATTTCTCATTGCTTATCGCCGCTTAACCCCGATTTGACCTTCTTCACGTTTTGGGGTATGATAGTTTCCGGTTTCAATGTTCGGAAGGGAGGTCACAAGCCATGGCGAGTCACGACTTGACACAGGGCTCTGTTACAAAAACTATGCTGCGCTTTGCGGTGCCTATGATCTGCGGTAATCTTTTGCAGCAATTTTACAATGTGGCGGACACTCTCATTGTGGGCCGTTATCTGGGTTCTGACGCGCTGGCAGCGGTGGGCTCCGCTTATACGCTGATGACCTTTCTCACTTCGATCCTGCTGGGGCTGTGCCTGGGAAGCGGCGCGATCTTTTCCATGCGCTACGGGGCGGGAGATCTGGAGCGGCTGCGGTCTGACCGGTTTGTTTCGTTTCTTTTGATCCTTGTCCTTACCCTGGCGCTGAACGCCGCGGCCTTTCTCTTTTTGGATGAGATTTTAGCCGCGCTTTCCGTGCCTGCCCAGGTGTATTCCCTGATGCGGGAATATGTATGGGTGGTATTCTGGGGGATCGGCGCCACCTTCCTGTACAATTATTACGCCTCCCTTCTGCGGGCTGTGGGAAATTCCATGGCTCCCCTGCTGTTTCTGGGCGGCGCGGCGTTTCTGAATATCGGGCTGGATCTTCTGTTTGTTCTGGTGCTTCAGCGGGGCGCCGCCGGAGCCGCGTGGGCTACGGTGATCGCACAATGGTGCTCCGGGCTGGGGATCCTTTTGTACACGCTGCTACGCTGTCCCTGGCTGCGGATCCATCGGGGCGCTATGAAAATCAACGGAAAGGCGGTCAGAGAATTAAGCTCGGCCTCTGTACTCACCTGCTTACAGCAATCCGTGATGAATTTGGGGATCCTGATGGTGCAGGGCCTGGTAAACAGCTTTGGGGCCGGAGTGATGGCAGCTTTTGCCGCCGCTGTGAAAATCGATTCCTTTGCCTATATGCCCGTGCAGGATTTCGGCAACGCCTTTTCCACCTTTATTGCCCAGAACTACGGCGCAAAAAAGCCGGAGCGTATTCGGCGGGGAATTCGCTCCGCTCTGCGTGTGTCTCTCCTTTTCAGCCTGTGCGTCTCCGCTCTTGTGGTGCTGTTTGCCCGGCAGCTGCTTTTGCTGTTTCTTCAGCCTCAGGAAACGGAGATCCTTTCCATCGGCATTTCCTATCTGCGGATCGAGGGCGCGTTTTACTGCGGGATCGCCGGGCTGTTTTTGCTGTACGGGCTGTACCGGGCCATTGAGCGCCCCGGCATGTCCCTGATTTTGACCGGGATCTCTCTGGGTACCCGGGTCCTGCTGGCCTATACCCTTTCCGCCGTACCCTGGATCGGCGTCACCGGCATCTGGTGGTCGGTTCCCATCGGCTGGTTTTTGGCGGATCTTGTAGGAGTTCTCCGGTTTCGCACGCTGAAGCACCGTCTGGTTTCCTAAGGCGGCACAAAAAAGCGGCCCTTCCGCGTTAAGCTGTGCGGAAGGGCCGCTTTTTTGTTTACAACTATTTTTCCTTTTTCTCCGGCGAATGCTGCCGCTTCCACTCCTTTATCTGCCGCAGGCGTTCCTTTACTCTGGCCTCGCTGCCCTGGTCGGTGGGGTGATAATAGCTTTTTCCCTGAAGGGAATCCGGCAGGCACTGGAGATTTGTCAGCTTTTCCTCCGTATCGTGGGCGTATTGATAGCCCTCGCCATAGTGCAGCTCCTTCATCAGCCTGGTGGGGGCGTTGCGGATCGCAAGGGGCACCGGCTCCGCCAGCATCTCCAGCGCGTCCTTTTTGGCGCTTTCATAGGCCATGTAGAGCGCGTTGGATTTCGGGGCCAGAGAAAGGTACACCACGGCGTGGGTGAGATGCACGGTGCATTCCGGCATACCGATAAAATGGCTGGCCTGCCAGGCCGCCGTGGCGATCTCCAGGGCCCGGCTGTCCGCCATGCCGATATCCTCGCTGGCAAACCGGATCAGGCGCCTTGCCACGTACAGGGGATCCTCCCCGGCCTCCAGCATACGGGCCAGCCAGTAGACCGCCGCGTCCGGGTCGCTGTTTCGCATGGATTTGTGCAGGGCGGAGATAAGATTGTAGTGCTCTTCCCCCTTTTTATCGTACAGCAGGGATTTCCGGTTGACGCACTGCTCCAAAAGCTCCGGGGTCACCACTACCTTTTTCCCGGTATGCTCCGCGTTCAGCAGCACCATTTCCAATGTGCCCAGGGCCGTGCGGGCGTCGCCGTTAGCGAAACTTGCCACGGTTTCCAGCATATCCTCCGAAATTTCCACCTCCATGCCCGGGAAGCCTCGCTCGTCCCCCAGAGCGCGGTGCAAAAGCTTCGTCAGATCCGCCACAGTCAGCGCCTGAAGCACGAACACCTTGCACCGGGAAAGCAGAGCGGAATTCACTTCAAAGGAGGGATTTTCCGTGGTGGCGCCGATCAGCACGATGCTGCCCCGCTCTACAAAGGGCAGGAAGGCGTCCTGTTGAGCCTTGTTGAAGCGGTGGATCTCATCTACAAACAGAATGGTCTTTTCCCCCAGCAGGCGGCTTTTCTCCGCCTCGCCCATGACCTCCTTAATCTCCTTGATTCCACTGGTCACGGCGCTGAAATTGATAAAATTTGCCTGGGTCTTTCCGGCGATGATCCGGGCAAGGGTGGTTTTGCCCACCCCAGGCGGCCCCCAGAAGATCATGGAGGTGACCTGATCTCGGTCAATGAGCCTCCGCAGAACCTTGCCCTCCCCCAGCAAATGCTCCTGCCCTACAAATTCCGTGAGATCCCTGGGACGCAGGCGGGTGGCCAGCGGAACGCTTTGGGGATCCGGCTCAAAAAAGGTTTGCTGCCGCATGCTCACTTCTCCCTTCGGTATGAAAGATTTTCCTGCTCCAAAAGCGGTTGGTCCGATTCCACGCCGCTGCCGTAGAGCTCTTTCCAGGCCGGGTAATCCTCCCGCAGAATACAGTAGCACATGTCGTCCATGATCTCTCCATCGCTTCGGCGCACGGCATGGTGAATGGTACCCTCATACCGGAAGCCGCATTTTTCGATGACCCTTCGGGAACGAGTGTTTTCCGAAAAATGACTGATCCCCAGCACATCTACCTTTTCCCGTTCAAAGGCCCGCACAATCATGGCCCGCAGGGCCTCCGGCATATAGCCGTTCCCCCAGCAGTCCCGCCGCAGCTCATACCCCAGAGACAGGCTCTTCACATGAAACCGGCGCAGATCGGATTGGAACTTGATCCGCCCGACCACCTGACCCGTTTCCTTCAGGGTAATGGCAAAGCACCCCTCATTGCGCTGATCCCGGTGAAAGGCGGTCATGGCCTTTTCCAGGGTGGAAGCAGGCTCTGCCCCGGCGGGAAGCATGACCTCCGGATCGGACATAAGCTGTACATACTCCTGAAAATCGTCCCTCTTCCAGCGCCTTAAAAGCAGGCGGGCGGTTTCCATTTCTCCTCTCAGCCTTTGCAGCAGCTTCATAAGCTACCCTCCACAAAAAGACCGGCGATCACCGGTTTTTGAAATACTGATAAAACTGGCATTTGATCATACCGTTATAAAGCTTACGGCGTTTATCGGCTTTCCGACCGAAGAGCTTTTCAAAGTCCTCGTCCGGCGTAATGATCCCATAGCTCCAGCCGGGCTTCTGCTGGAACACCCGGCCCAGGGTGCGGTAAATTTTTTCCGCCGCCTCCAGATCCAGCAGCCGTTCTCCATAGGGCGGGTTACACACCACGCAGCCGTACTTATCCTCTGAGGAAAATCCTTCGATCTCCCGTTTCTCCGCCTTCACGAAACCGGCCACCCCGGCCTTTTTGGCGTTTTCCAGGGTCAGGGCAACGGCGGTGGGATCGATATCATAGCCGGAGGCATGGAAGACGGCGTCCCGGCGGATCAGATCCTCCGCCCGCTCCCGCTCCGTTTTCCAGAGGCCCGGCTCCGCGTCCTTCCAGGTTTCCGCCAGGAAACGGCGGCCCAGGCCGGGGGCCCGGTTAGAAGCCAGCAAGGCAGCCTCAATCAGCAGCGTGCCGGAGCCGCAGAAGGGATCGATCACATTGCCGTCCGGCCGAACACGGGCCAGCTTGCACAGGGCGGCGGCCAGGGTTTCCTTGATAGGCGCGGCGGTGGATTCCCGGCGATAGCCCCGCTTGTGAAGCCCCTCGCCGCTGGTATCCAGCATCACGCTGACCTGATTCTTCAAAATACGAAACTTGATTCGGTGGAGGGGGCCCGTTTCCGGGAACCAGGAAAGCCGGTACCGCTCCTTCAGCCGCTCGACCACCGCTTTTTTGATGATCGCCTGGCAATCCGGAACGCTGTGCAGCTGGCTGGAAAGGCTGCTTCCGGTAACAGGAAAAGTATCTTCCCGCTGTAGAAAAGCCTCCCAAGGCAAGGTCTTTACTCCCTGAAACAGCTCCTCAAAGCTCAAGGCCCGGAATTCGCCCAGCAGGACCAGGATCCGCTCCGCATAGCGGCTGTTCAAATTGGCGCGGGCCAAAGTGGAATAATCCCCTTCAAAAACCACCCTGCCGTTTTCCGCCCGTACCGCTTCGCACCCCAGCTCCCGGAATTCCTCTGCCGCCAGGCCCTCGATCCCCAGCAGGCAGGGAGCGCAAAAGGTCATTTTATCAGGCATGCTTCCAACTCCTTTTTCCGGGAAAGCGCCGGTTCGATCACACCCGGCGGTTTGGCGTGTATTCCGCGCGCCAAATGGAACCTGCGTTTCCCCTGCTTTGTAAGAGCCTATCCCAAAGTAATCGGCACACAACTTGCTTGCATATTTTCAACCATACATTGTCTGGCTGAAAATCTGACGGCGCAATCTGCGCACCTCTTATTTCGGGACGGGCTCTAAAAATGATTTTCAACCATTGAGAAGCGGGGAAAACCGTCACGGTCTTCCCCGCCGTTCTGCTTTTTTATACAGTTCACAGAAAATTATCCGGCATCCGGTACCAGCAGCCCATAGGCGCCATCCTTCCGGCGGTACACCACGTTGATTTCCCCGCTCTCATCGTCCCGGAACAGGAAAAACTCGTGATTCATCATGTTCATCTGCAAAATGGCCTCCTCTGGAGTCATGACCTCCACAAAGAATCGCTTGGTGCGCACAACGTCCAGGGACTCGTCCGGCTCATCGTAATAATAATCCTCGGAAAACTCAATGCCAGGAGCCATCTTCTTTGCTTTTTCCAGGCGCGTTTTATTCCGGCGGATCTGCCGGCCCAGGGCTGAAATAGCGTGATCCAGCGCCTCGTTCATTTCGTTTGCCGTATCCTCCGCCCGATAGATCATGCCACGCTGCCGAATGGTGATCTCCACCCGCTGGCAATTTCTTTCCACTGTCGCGGTGACAGTGGCCTCGGCGTCCTCATCGAAGATCCTGTCAAACTTCGAAAGCTTTCTTTCCGCCATTTCCTTGAAATTGTTTCTCAGGCTTACTTTTCTTCCGATAACATTGATCTTCATGACCTGTACCCGTTGCCACGGTTCTTCGTGGCAAGCTTCCTTTCGCCAGAATTTCAGAGAAGAAGCTCAGCTTCCCTCCGTGCTACTATTTTAGCATATTCCTCTAAAATAATCAACATTTTCTTTTCAAGGTTGTTCAAAAAGCGAAGGCCTTTTGGAGTGTTTTCCAAGCCAGGAAATTTGCGTGGAGGCAATACAGCGCAATTCTAAGCGCTGTATTTGTGCAGTAGATTTTTCGTCAGAGTACAAATTGAGTACGGTCGATCTCACGGTATTGGAATAGCGTTTTTGTGGTATTTTCTATGCTTTCTATTTTATCAAGTATTCCTCTGTAATATATTTGTCTGTCCAAAGCTGCGCTTCTACATAATGCCTGCCTACTGCTTCCACAAAAGCATCAAAATTGCCGCCATACTTCAGTAGCTGCTCTTTTATATCCTCCATTGTCAGTAATTCTATCTTTCCGTATTTCCCGTAATCAGCCCCGCTGTCCCCTATTGTGAAGCTGATATGACAAGGCAGAATATCCCGCAAACGCAATCTTGATTCTATTCCTTTTCCAAACCAATGAAAAAGATACTCGCTTCCTTCCATTACAAAGGAGAGTGGGTGTTTTTCTTCCGGTGTGCCGCCTAATTCAATGAACCGTGAATATAAATATTCGTCTTGGCTTTTTCGCAATGTGTAGTAATTTTCAAAGTCTGCAAAGCGATAAAAAGCTGTAGTCTCCGGATGTGATTCTGCAAACGCGGAAGCCAATGCAAATGCTTCTTTTTGAGGAAGTCTCATGATATTCTTTAAACGGAACACAATCTGGGTAACAGTAGTTCACAAGAATCAGTTCATCAAATGTCTTCACTCATATCCTCCATAAAGCATCCATTTATTTTCAGTATACCGCTTTTTACTGGAATACAAGGCATAGCAGCCGCCTAAAGAACGATCGTTTCGTGGCGGGTCACATGGCAGCCCACGTTTACTGCCACCGGCAGGCCGGCGATATGAGTGGGAAACGCTTCCAGATTCACCGCCAGGGCCGTTACCCTGCCGCCAAAGCCCTGGGGACCGATCCCGGTTTCATTGACCGCCTCCAGCAGCTCCGCTTCCAGCCCAGCATAAAAGGGGTCTGGATTTCGCACAGAAACCTCCCTGCACAGCGCTTTTTTCGCCAGATACGCACAGAGCTCAAAATCCCCGCCGAGCCCCACGCCCAAAACCACCGGCGGACAAGGGTTACTTCCAGCCAGTTTCACGGTTTCTACGACAAAATTCAGAATATCCTGCTTCTTTGCCGCTGGGGTAAGCATTTTGAGCCTGCTCATATTTTCGCTGCCAAAGCCCTTGGGGGCTACCGTCAGCCGGAGCTTGTCCCCCGGCACCAGGCGCGTATGCAGCACCGCCGGCGTATTGTCCTCCGTATTTTCCCGGCGCAAAGGATCCCTTACCACAGAGCAGCGCAGCAGCCCTTTCAGATACCCCTCCCGAACGCCCCGGTTTACGGCGGCTTCAAAATCGCCGAGGATATGGAGCTCCTGGCCTACTTCTGCAAACACCACCGCCATTCCGGTATCCTGACAGATGGGAATTTTCATTTCCCTGGCGGCGTCTAAATTCCGGCACAGATCACACAAAATCGCCTTTCCCACAGAGCTTTCCTCCCAATCGGTGCTGTTCCGAAGCTGTTTCTCCAGGTCCGGCGGCAGCTCCCGGTTGGCTCTCACACAGGCCTTACTGACCGCCGCAGTGATCGCTTCCGCTGTGATCTCCCGCATAGAGCTCTCTCCCTTCACAAAGAAAAAGGCCCCGAAGGGCCTTGAAAGACCCTTTTAGGCCTTTTCTAATTTATTTTTGTCCTCTGCGGGAAGAACCCTTACGGAGATCCACGCCGCTGCGTTTCAGATCAGACATTTTCTCATCGCTGGTCTGCTTAAAACGAGACATCATATCCTCAAAGCTGCCGCTGTCGTTACGGCGGCTTTGCCATTCAAAATCTCCGGGCCTGCCTGGGCTGGGCTGAGGAGCGGGACGGGAAAATCTGGGCTGCTTGGGACCGCGCCCTCCTTCTCTGCGGGGGCCGCCCTCCTGACGGCGCTGAGGACGGCGCTGCTCCTCCGGCAAAGCCTTCTTGATGGAAAGGCTGACCTTTCCTTCCTCGCTGATGGAGAGCACCTTCACCTTTACGTTTTGCCCTTCTGTAAGAAAATCCTTGATCTCATTCACGAAGGTAGGAGCCACCTCTGAAATATGTACCATTCCCGTTTGACCGCCTTCAAAGCTTACAAACGCGCCGAACTTGGTGATCCCGGTCACCTTGCCCTCATAGATCCCGCCAACCTCAAGCTGCATAAGCTGCAATTTCCTCCTCGGTTTTGCCGCACTAAGATATCATATCCGCAAAAGGTGCGGATAGGATGGATTTCAATTGCCTTGCCCAGTTCTTTGCTTTGCTCAGACGGGCGATCGGCACATTATATCAACGCACCCTTGGTGCTTATGATATCATATTGGTACAGGGTCAGTCACTGCCGCCCACGTCCACAAAGATCCGCTCATTGGGCCTGGCGTAGTCCAGCTCTTCCCTGGCCTTCCGCTCCGCGTATTCCTTCAGCCCCTTGTCGTTTTCCAGAGAGCTTACCGTTTTCTGGATCTCTTCGTTTCTGGTATTCTGCGCCTGGATCTGAGTTTGCAGCTCCGCAAGCTCCGCCCGTTTGTCCGCAATACGCATCTGCCAGAAAACCAAAGTGACCAGCGCCGCTCCCGCCACTACGAATAAAGCGACCCGAAGCGGCACAAAGCCGCGATATCGTTCTGTTTTGATTTCACGCAACAAGGCCGCCTCCTTTCCGCTTTTGAGCATACTCTTTCCAGCTCTTGCCTATATAGTCTATTATATACTGGTCTACATAAGTTTTTCAAGTCTTTTTTTTCGCTTTTTTCGGCCTTTTTCCGGTTTTTTTCCGCTTTTTTGCGGGTTTTGGCTTTTGCCGCCGAAAATGCGCCGTCAGAAAGGCGCACCCTTTCCTGAAAAAAGCGGAAACCTTACAAAAAATTTTTCTCAGGCGCATTGCCACGCCGGACACAAAAGGCGACAGGGCGGTGACCACCGCCCAGCCCCCCAAAAGCTGGCACACTGCCTGAAGCAGCCGAAGCCTGCCGTGATCTACAGCCAATGCGCAAAGGAACACAACGCCCGCGCACAAACAGCAGTATAAAATATCCAGCAAGGCACGAACCGGCTTTCCTGCGTGAAACGCAAGGCAGATCGCTGAGAACAGCAAAAAAAGGCAGCCCAGGGCCGCCCCCGTTGCCAGGCAGAAAAACACGAGCGCTCCCCCGCCGCCGTTCATTTGAAGATCCGTCCGAAAAGAGACGCCGCCGATTTACTTTCCGTATAGGAAACGGCAGTGATTTTTCCAAGCACCAGCATATCTCCCGTTTCGGAGCTGAGGGTATCGATATGCAGGGCTTCTCCCTTCATATTAAACTGCCCGAGATCTGTTTCCGCGGTGATCAGCTCATCGCTGCAAAAAATCACCCGGCGAATCCCCGTGGCGGTCAGCTTTTCTCTGGCTTCCACTGTAAAGGTATGCTTTTTCAGGGGTCTTTGGTTTTCAGCCATATACTCCATTCCTTTCTTAGTTTCAAGAAATGGATATGCCCCAAAGCCGAAAATCATTCCTCCAGTATTTGATACAAACCGGAGGCTTCCTCCTTTTTGGCGTATTCCGATACGGAAAGCACCCGCGCCTTCAGCACCCGCTCTCCCAGAGAGATCTCCAGCACGTCTCCCTCCTTCACTTCATAAGAGGCCCGGGCCGCCTTGCCGTTTACCAGCACACGCCCGGCGTCGCAGGCTTCGTTTGCCACGGTGCGGCGCTTGATAAGCCGGGAAATTTTCAGGTATTTATCCAACCGCATGGTTCTCACCTCCTTCCGCAAACGCTCTTTCGCGGAGATAGAAAAACGGGCTCGGAAAACTCCGAGCCCGCATAGTAGCGCATTGCTTACTTGTTTACAGTCTCCTTCAGGGCCTTGCCAGCCTTAAAAGCGGGAGCCTTGGAAGCGGGGATCTGGATCTCCTTGTTGGTGCGGGGATCACGGCCGGTACGGGCGCCGCGCTCACGAACCTCAAAGGTGCCAAAGCCAACCAGCTGGACCTTATCGCCCTTCTTCAGAGCCTCAGTAATAGACTCGATGACTGCGCCAACAGCAGCATCGGCGTCCTTCTTGGTGATTTCTGCCTTAGCGGCAACTTCTGCGATCAGTTCAGACTTGTTCATTTTGGGATAACCTCCATTTTTTTGTGCGGCGAATTTTCTTTTCATCGTAGTGCCGCCAATCAAGATACATTCGCGGCAATTCACCGCAAAGCTTGTAACATTTGCAATAATATCATATCCATTCCCATTTTTCAAGCGTTTTTGCAATTTTTTGTCCCCTTGGGAGCATTCTGATATCATTTCCCTCCACAGCACCCAAAATCAGCAGCCCTAAAAGGTAGATCGCAGCCCCAAAAATGATGGAAATCCCCAGGCAGACAGCCTCTCCAGCGGTTCCGTCAGGTAATATCGGACGAAGCCCCTGAAAACACACTCGGGCGGAAAGCCCGCACAAAACGGCGCAGAACAGCGGCCGCAAAAACAGCTTTCCCGCAGAAAGCTTCACGCCGCTTTCCTTTCGCAGGCAGAAAAATTGTGCCGCCGCCAAAAAGAGATAGCATATAAGCGTTCCCAGCGCTGCCCCGTAAATATTGATCTCCGGAATACCGCACAGCGCCCAGTTCACCATGAGCTTGAGGATCATAGCCCCAATCAACAGCTTTACCGGCAGGTCTGCTCTGCCCACAGCCTGAAGCATGCTGGAAAAAGGCGTACACATGGCGGCGGCAAGGGAGGCGACCCCCAAAAGCGCCAGCGCCCCGGCAATGATGGGAGAAGAGCTGTCTTCGCCGTAAAGCACCCGGGAAATCGGCCCCGCCACAGCGCTGATCCCCAGTCCTGCGGGAAAGCAGAACAGTGCCGTGATCCTTGCCACCGCTTCGATCCGCTGCCTGATTTCCCCGCGGTCCTTTTTTGCCCAGGCCTCCGTTACAGCCGGCAAAGCACTGATGCCAAAGGCCTGGGTCAACGCCGGAACCAACAGATACACCGTCATTGCCAAGGTATAGCAGCCGTAAAGGTAGGTTGGAATCGTCTCCGGATTTTCCAGGTACATTTCCGGGATCATACCGGAAAAGCCGGAAAGCAGCCTTTCAGGAGCCTGTTCCAGAATTCCCGCAAGCCGGCCTTGCAGAAAGGTGGCGTCGATCAGCCCTGTCACATTCATAGCCACAGAGCCTATCGCGACCGGCAGGGTAATGGCAAGCAGCCTTTTTACGGTATGCCTGCGGCTTTCCGGAACTGGGGCGCTTTTGTACAATCGGGGCGAGATCCCGTCCCCTCTTCTTTTGTGACGAAGCGCCAGATACAGCAGTGCGCAGGCAGAGCCGAAGGTAACTCCCAGCACAGCCCCGGCCGCCGCGAAGGAAAGGGTAAAAAACATCGCTTCATCGGGAGACGCCGGAGAAAGTGAAAAAACAGTTCCCAGCTCCGCATATTCCGTGGTGCAGGCTGAAACCACCCAATAGCTGGCGAATAAGCCCAGCCCCAGCTTTACCACCGCCTCCACCACTTCCGAGGCCGCCGTGGGGATCATGTTCTGAAGGCCTTCATAATAGCCGCGGTACACAGAGCCAAGGCAGGCGAAAAGGATCGCGGGGGCCAGCGCCAGCACGGGAACCAAAGCATGAGGCGTTTCGATCACCCGGGTGCAGTAAAAAGGCGCCAGGAGCGTCAACAGGAGCATGCCAACGCCTCCCAGGGCAAAAAACAAGGGAAAGGCCACCCGCCGAACCTGCCTGACATCATTCCACCGGCCCAAAGAACGGTTTTCCGATACCATTCTGGAGACAGCCACCGGAAACCCGGCGGTAGCCAGGCTGAACACCGGTCCGTAAAAATTGTAGGCCACGTTAAATAGTCCCATGCCGTACTCGCCCACCGAATATTTCAGCGGGATCTTAAACAGCGCGCCGATAAGTTTTACCGCTGCCATACCGGCGGTAAGGATCAGCGCCCCGTGGAGAAAGCTTTGCCTTCCCCGTTCCATTGCTTCCCGTTTTGTTTTCAAGCGTACCCTTCCTCACATAAGTTTCTATTGATTCATATGTGAGAAGCGCCGCCAATATTTTGCGAAAATTTCTAAGGCACACCGCACAAAGATTGTGCGCAAGAAGTTGTGCAAGAGTTAATCTCCGATTAACTCTTCAGATTTTTCGTTAGAGTGCACAGATTGAGTGCGGTCTATCTCGTGATTGACAAACGAAAACTGTGCGCTATGACGGAAAATATGCAAGCAAATTGTGTACAAAGGCCTCTGGCCGGTCTTTGTGCGGGGCTGCCTTAAAGTTTCTAGCGCAAAAAAAGCCGACCCAAATGGGCCGGCTTTTTTCCGTCGTTTTTTCTTTTTTACTCGCCCAGCTTGGTGCCGCAGTTGCTGCAATACTGAACGGAGTTGGGGCTCTGCTTGCCGCAGTTGGGGCAAACCACCTTGTTCTGCTTGTCGTTCAGTTCCTTGCGCACAGCGGCATGCTGCGCCTTCAATTCGTCGATCTCCGCCATTTTGCCAACAGCCTCTGCGTCCTCTGCCAGCTTTTCGCGGCAGGATTCAAACACATACTGGCCCAAGGCCTCGTAGCGCTTGCTGATCTCGGCGCTCAGCTCCGCCACATTGATGCGCAGCTTGGAAGCGTCTACGATCTGTCCGGCCTTTTTGCCGACAGCCTCTGCGGCAGATTTCGCGTTTATGACCACATCATCCAGAATTCCCATATTGGTATTCCTCCTTTTTTGATTTTCGATAAGATTTTAGGGGAAGCTTTTGCTTCCTATATGCTTCATTATACAGGAATTTTCAGGAATGTAAAGAGAATTTCCCTTTCAAAACACTTAAAAATCCCTTACGTTCCTTTTCTGATCTTCTTTGTTTTGCAAAACAGAAGCCCTTCTCTCCACGTTCTTACCCTAAAAATTCACGAAGCATAGAGGCTTTCGGAACCAATGCGGCATCTACCGGCTCAAAGCGCATCAAGCGGGATTCCAGGTCTCTGGCTTTCCTGTAATAGGGGCTATCCGCTGCGATCTCCCGCAAAAGTGGGATCGCTACCGTTCGCAGCACGCAAGGCTCGTAAATGTGAATGGAGTTTACGGTGTAATCCGCGCTGATCCGATAGGGACGGATATATTTATCCTCCCCGGAGACCACCTCCGGCCACATGGAAATGGTATGCTCCGCCGTGGTGCTTCGGAACTGGATATCCCGCACGATCCGGCGCACCAGCCGAAGATCCATGGGAGAGATCACCTCACCGTTGGCATCTTTGATCTGCTGCTTGACGCTGACATAGAGCTTGACACACACCTCCGGAGAAAGCTCTCCGGTAAAAATGGGGTTCAGCCCGTGAATTCCTTCTACGATCACCACATCGGTGGGGCTGATCTCGTATTGTCTTTCCTCCGCTTCCGGACGGCCCAGGGTAAAATTGTAGCGGGGCACGCTGAAGCGACCTGTGCTTGTGACCGCTTTTAAACAGGCCCTGATCTTTTCCACATTTAAGGCTTCCACCGATTCATAATCGTATTTTCCATTGGGAAGTATGGGCGCTAAACCGGAGCCCAGATAAAAATCATCCAGAGAAATGATATGGGCCTTTCCCCCGAATTCCGACAAATAGGCCCGCAGCAAATGGGCCGTGGTGGTTTTTCCGCTGCTGCTGGGCCCGGCAAGCATGACTACCCGCACCTGCCGATGCTGCTCTCTGATATTCCGGGCAATGTTTTTCAGATGTTCATGGTAGGCGTCCTCCACCTCGTTGATCATTTTCTGAGGGCAGGTCACCGCCCCTTCGTTGATTTGCTCCAGGTGGTTAATATATTTCATGTAGCCGCTGGCGAAATTGCTCATACAGTTCTATGATACCCTCCTTTCTGTCTAAGATCTCTTGGTTCCGGGAAATATATTCCTGCGGGTACTTAAAATTGAAAATTCGTTCCAGCCGATTGCTGTAAGGATCCTTCAGCTTGGTAACGCCCCCGGCCCCGCAGGCGATCACGGAATTGGACTCGTCCATGGTATAGATATTGTAGGCGCACAGGGTTCCCGGTTTCGCCCAGCCTGTGTTTTCCTGATTTCCGGCCATTCTGGTCTGGCGGTAGAGATAGTAGGGCTCATAGCCCTCCTCTGTCAGGCGTTCGATGGAATACTCTACCATGACAGCGGTCACCTCCCCTTTTCTGTGAAGGGAAAGATCCCCGCCTTCGGAAACCAGACGGGCCGAACGCTTTAAGGCCAGGGAATGGACTGTCACATTGGAGGCGCCCAGACCGATCACGCCGTTTAACGTTCTTTGAAAACCGGGAAGATCATCTCCCGGCAGTCCTACGATCAGATCGGCGTTGATTTCCCGGAAGCCCTCTTCCTTTGCCATGGCGAAAGCGTTTATCACGTCCTGTACGGTGTGTTTTCTCCCAATGTTTTCCAGCACCTGATCCGAAAGAGACTGAGGATTGATGCTGATGCGGCTGACGCCCGCCTCCCGCAGGGCACGCAGCTTCTCCTTGTCTATGGTATCGGGCCTGCCGGCTTCCACGGTAAATTCCTGGCACCGGGAAAACTCAAATTCCCGATGGATCTTTTCACAGAGCCTTGAGAGCTGGGCCGCGGAAAGGGTGGTGGGCGTGCCGCCGCCGATATAGACCGAGCGAAGGGTAAGCCCCAGCGCTTCAGTGACCCGGGCCGTTTTTTCCAGTTCCAACAGAAGCAGCTCAAAATAAGGCTCCATCAGTTTTTTCTCTTTCTCTATGCTCTGAGAGACGAAGGAACAGTAAGAACAGCGCGTGGGACAAAAGGGAATGGAAACGTACAAGCTGAAATCGTTTTCCGAAAGGGCGTTGACTACAGGTTCCTGAGCATGCAGCACACGAAGGGCCAGCTCTGATTTTTTAAGGCTGACATGGCCCCTTGCCCGAAATTTTTCCAGCCCGGCCCGCTCTCCCAGCTCCTCGCAATACTGGCGCAGCAGCTTTACCGGGTGGATGCCGGTAAGCATTCCCCAGGCGGGCGTATAGCCTGTCAGCTCTGAAAGGGCCCGATACAAAAGGTCGGTTATCCCGTATTCCTCCAAGGCTTCCCGAAGCTCCTGTTTTTCCAGACCCCTCTTCCCATCGGAAACCTTGACCCTATATAGATATTTTCCGCACGCCGGTTCTATGCCCGCCACCTGCGGTTCCACAGCGGCCAGCGCCCAGGGCTCTCCCGCCTCGGGCTGTCCCCCTTCTTCCACCCGAACAGGACTGTAGGGAAAAAACAGCCGACACAAATTTTCACATTCATACCGAAAAAAATGTCCAGACAAGGTAAGAAGCATGAGTTCACCACCTTTCTTTTAGAATTTTAGTTGTTAGAAATTTTAGATAGCGGGCAAAAACAAATGAGCAATTAGGCGGTTGCACCGCAGGCACTCGTGTCCCTGCTTCGTGCAAATGGGCAGTTTTTGACCCAACCGAAAAGCAATTTTGGTAAGCTATAGTTTAGTACACAGTTCCCCCCGCTGTCATTCTGAGCCGCAGGCGAAGAATCTCGCCCTCAATTCCCGGGAAAAGGGCGAAGGAAGAGATCCTTCGCTGAGAAAGCAAAGCCTGCTTTGCTTTTTGCTCAGGATGACAGGAGGAAAACAAGCAGTTACCCGCTAAATTCTAATTTATCGAACTATGCTCCTTCGGTAATAATTGCCCATTCCTTAAGATCTGTCAATGGAAATGACCCCCGGGATTTTGGAAAGCCTTTCGATAATGCTTTGCAACTGGGGCAGGCCGTTTATGGAGATAGTGGCGGAAATGAAAGCGTTTTCGCTGTTTCTTTCCTGCCTGGAATTCAGGGAGTGGATAAAAATGTGCATGTTGGAAAGCTGAAGGGTCACGTCTGCCAGAAGGCCGCCGCGGTCCACCGCCACAATGTGCAGGGTGGACTTGAAATCGTCCTTCACATCTCCTTCCCAATGGGCGTTGACCCACCGCTCCGGCTCCGGACAAAGGGTCAGATCCTGCGGCACATTGGAGCAGGTGCGCTTGTGAACGGAAACGCCGAAGCCCCTGGTAATAAAGCCCACGATCTCATCTCCGGGCAGGGGATTGCAGCAGCGGGAAAATTTGATCAGGCAGTTATCCATACCGTCTATCAAAACGCCGCTTGCCACCTTGTGCCTGGGCTCCGCAGGGGGATTCTGCCGTTGAGGGGGTTCCGCCTCTCCTGTTTTTGTCAGGCGCAGATATTCCTCCCGAATTCTGGGCAGCACCTTCCACAGCTGGATCCCGCCATAGCCGATAGCGGCGTAAAAATCATCGGCGGTCACGCAGCTGTAGCGCTTTCCAATGCTTTCCAGCATAAACTCCATTAAGCCGGGAACCAGGGAAATGCCGCTGCGCCGGAACTCCCGCTCCAGCTCGGCCTTGCCCTCCAAAATATTGTCGTCCCGTTTTTCCTTTTTGAACCAGGTGCGGATCTTATTTCTGGCCTCGCTGGTGCGTACCATAGTGAGCCAGTCGCGGTTGGGGCCCTTCCCTGCCTCCTTGGTGGTGAGCACCTCAATGATCTCGCCGGTCTTTACCTTATAATCCAGCGGGACGATGCGCTTATCCACCTTGGCGCCGATCATGCGGTTTCCCACAGCGCTGTGAATGGCATAGGCAAAATCCACTACCGTGGAGCCCATGGGCAGGTTCACCACATCGCCCTTGGGCGTAAACACAAAGACCTCCTCCGGCATCAGATCGCTTTTGATGGAGTGCACCAGGTCGGTCACGTCTTCGCTTTCCGCCTGGTTTTCCAGCATCTGCCGCACCCATGCCAGCCGGTCGTCCAAAATGCTGTTTTCCGATTCCTTGGCGGACATGCCAAGCTTATATTTCCAGTGAGCGGCAATGCCGTATTCCGCCGTATGATGCATTTCCCAGGTACGGATCTGCACCTCAAAGGGCACCCCCGCCTTGGTGATAACAGTGGTATGCAAGGAACGGTACATATTGGGCTTGGGGGTGGAAATATAATCCTTAAAGCGATTGGGCAGAGGCTGGAACATATCGTGCACGATACCCAGCACATTGTAGCAATCCTCAATGGTATCCACGATCACACGCACGGCAAACACATCGTAGATCTCTTCAAAGCTTTTTCCCTGAATGAACATCTTCCGGTAGATGCCGTATACGCTTTTTACCCTGCCTTCAATATACACATTGGGAATAGAGGGCTCTACCCTGCCGCGAATTTGGGCCTTGGTAGTTTCAATAAACTGCTTTCTGCTGTCGCTGCGGGCCTCCAGATCCTTTTCGATCTCGTGATAGGCCGTGGGATCCAGATATTGCAGGGACACGTCCTCCATAAATTCCTTGACCCGGCGGATTCCCAGCCGGTGGGCGATGGGAGCATACACCTCCACGCATTCCAGTGCCTTATCCCGCTGCTTTTGCGGGGAAACATATTCCAGGGTGGTCAGGTTGTGCATGCGATCCGCGAATTTAATGATGATGACCCGGATATCCTCCGCCATGGCCATCAGCATTTTCCGCAGGTTTTCCGCCTGCTGTTCTTCCCGGGAGGAAAAGGGAATCTTGCCGAGCTTTGTCACGCCATCCACCAGCTGCGCGATCTCCGTGCCGAACTGCCGGGAAAGCTCCTCCAGAGTGCAATCGGTATCCTCTACCACATCGTGGAGCAGGCCCGCCATCACGGAATCGGTATCCATGCCCAGGCCCACCAGGATCGCCGCTACAGACAGCGGGTGAATGATATAAGGCTCGCCGGAGCTGCGCTTTTGAGGACGGTGTTTTTCCTCCGCCAAGCAATACGCCTGGGCGATCCGCTTGGTATCATATTCCTTTTCGCTTTCCGCGATGATCTTTTCCAGCTCCTCATAGGAGCTGATCTGCATTGCCAATTCCATAGAGTTCCTTCCTTCTTGCCCCTTATCTCTCTGGCAGTACCTGAAGCTCTAAAAAGACACGAGACGCAAACATATCCACTTTTCCTTCTGTTTTTTGAAGCTGAGCTGTCATACATTCTTCCCTGGGGCCGCAGCGAATCAGGTTTCGTTCCTCCAGCATATCCAGGCTGAAAAGAAGCTTTCCCAAAGTAAAACCTTTTTTTGAGAGAACGCCCAGCACGCTCTGCACCCCGAAGACCGCCCCGCGGAAGGAAGCCAAAAGCCGGTAAAGGGCGGCCAATTCTTCTCTGCTGGGAGCTAAAACCGCTTTTTCCGCCGCCGGCATCGCTTCCCGCCGCCGGAATTTCTCATAAAGCCGGTAAGAGTGCAGGCTTTCTTCCCCGTTCAGGCCGGAAAGGCGGATATCCCGCACCGTTACGGAAAGCCGTTCCTCTCCCCGGTATTCCCGCAGCTCTAAAGAAACCGCCAGATCCAGCCGGTCTCCGATAGAATAGGGGAATTCCTCCGGCTTTACGCCAAACCGCATACAATTTACAAAAGCGCCGTGCTTCTGGCAGACCAGGCGCAGGTGGCCCCCGCCCCCTACCGGCACGATTTCCCGCAGCTCCATGCCAAACAGCCCAAACAGAGGCTGGGGGTTCCCGCTTCCAAATGGCTCCAGCCGCCGCAGGGCCTTCGGCAGATCCGGGCTGAGCGAAGCAGGGTTCAGACGGCAGTCGAGAGACAGCACCGGCGCCGGCATTTCCGGACAGACAGCCCTTGCATAAGCGTTGATTTGATTTCGAAAAGCCTCAATATTTCCAGCGGAAAGAGTAATGCCGGCCGCCATGGGGTGGCCCCCAAACCGTTCCAGGACCTCCGCACAGGCAGACACCGCTTCAAACAGAGAAAAGCCCTCTACACTGCGCCCGCTGCCCTTGGCAGCGGTTCCGTCCTCGGAAATGACAAAGCAGGGCTTTCCGAAGCGCTCTGTGATCTTTGCCGCCACAATACCGATCACTCCATGGTGCCAGCCCTGGCCGCTGACCACGATGACCCTGCTGTACCGCAGGGCAGGATCGTTTTCGATCACTCCCATGGCTTCCTGGGTAATGACAGCCTCCTCCTGACGGCGGCGGTCGTTATCCTGGCAGATCTCCTCCGCCAGCGCCTCCGCCTCTTCCTCATATTCGCAGCAGAGCAGGCGCACTGCCCGCTCCGGCGTACCCATTCGCCCGGTGGCGTTGATGCGGGGGATCAGCGTAAAAGAAAGATTTCCGGCCGCGATGGTCCTCCCGGCGGAACACCTTTCCAGCAAAGCGGCGATCCCCGGCCTGTCGCTTTGAGAAAGGCTTCTGAGCCCGGCCTGAACGATCACCCGGTTTTCTCCGGTGATCGGCACCACGTCCCCCACGGTTCCCAGGGCTGCCAGATCGGCGTATTCCTCTAAAATTCCCTGACTGTCGCCTTCCTCCAGAGCGATCAGAAGCTTCAAGGCGACTCCCGCGCCGGAAAAATCCCGGTAGGGGCTTTCCTCCCCTTGCTGGTAAGCGTCCACTACGGCTACCGCCTCAGGCAAACGCTCCTGGGGCCGGTGGTGATCCGTTACCACCACGTCCATGCCCAAGCTGTTGGCTAAAGCCACCTCTTCCACGGAGGAAATACCGTTATCCACCGTAACGATCAGCTTGACTCCCTGACTGTGCAAATATTCCACCGCATGGCGGTTCATTCCATAGCCTTCCCCTTCCCGCTGGGGAATATAATACATCACATCGGCGCCCAATGCTTCCAGATAAGTAAAAACCATGGCCGTGGCCGTGACGCCGTCGGCATCGTAATCGCCGTAAACCGCGATTTTTTCAAAGCCGTCAATGGCGCGGCGAATGCGCCCCGCGGCCTTCTCCATATCCTTCATGAGAAAGGGATCGGAAAGTGAGGTCTCACCGCCCAGCAGCTCCGTAACCTGCTCCTCCCTGCTCCAGCCCCGGATCTCCAGCAGCATGGCAAGAAAAAAAGGAATGGAATACCGCTCCGCAAGCTGTGCGGCTCTGTCCTTATCCAGCGAGGCTATCTTCCACAGCTTCAGATCCAATACCATCTCCCCCTTTCCGAACAATACCTGATAAAGGAACACTAGGGCGTGTTCCCATGAAGCTAACACACACGCCTTTTCGGCAAATTTTACAGGCTTCTATGTTAAAAATCCTGCGGTTCTTTTGCCTTGTATCCTGCAAAATTTTGCTCGAAAATCCGTGCACTTATCTTATGTGAACACGCCCTAGTATAGCATTTTTCTCGAAAAAGCGCAAGACGGCGGAAGAAACATGGAGTTGTTAGATTACATTCAGGTGCCGGAGAGAGATATAATGAGCAATTAGCAATGAGAAATGAGCAATGAAAAGCAAGGGCAAGGCGATGCTTGCACCGCTCGGTAAATGAGCAGTTCCCCCTGTCATTCTGAGGAACGAAATGACGACGAATCTCGACCTTGGTTCCGGGAAAAGGACAAAGGGCGAGATTCTTCACTTCGTTCAGAATGACAGGAGGAAGGCAGGTGGATAACCGCTAAATTATAGTTTAGCAGTTACTCTTGGCTTTCTCGCCTGTCGGCTCGGTCGGTTCGCATCAGCGTCCCACCGGGACGCGCTCACCCCTGAAAGGGGAGCTGTCACGGCAAAGCCGTGACTGAGGGGTTCCGAAGAAGGGCAGAAAAGCACAGGTTTGTGCGGGTTTCCAGCGAGTTGGAACCTCTCCACCACCTGACGGTGGTCCCAGAAGGTTGCAAAGCAACCTTCTTCCCCTATTCAGGGGAGGCAAGGGTTACTGCTATTTGTCAGTCTCACAAATTCCAATTTAACTGCTTGGTTGTGGTCGGGCTGGAAACTGTCCGTTTGCACCAAGCAGCTTCACGAGTGGCCGCGGCGCCTCGCCGCCAAATTTCAATTTACCAGGCGTTGGTTACAACGCCTGTGTTGGTTACAACACCTTACCCTTGACCTTCAATTCCTCATTTCTAATTGCTCATTCCTCATTCTATTTTATCGCATTTCCCGCAGCAGCGCTTCCGCGCAGCGGATACCGTCTACGGCGGCGGAGACGATGCCTCCGGCATATCCAGCGCCTTCGCCGCAGGGGAACAGGCCTGCGGCAAGGGGGGATTGCAGCTTTTCATTTCGCAGAATGCGAACCGGCGAGGAGCTTCTGGTTTCCGGGGCGGTGAGCACCGCGTCGCCGTTATCGAAGCCGGAAAGCCGCTTTCCCAGCAGGGGTAGGGCCTGGCGCATGGAAGCCGTTACAAACTCCGGCAGGCAATCGTCCAACGAGCCGGGGATTACGCCGGGCTGATAGGAGGGAAGCACCCTGCCGAAGCTTTTCGTGGGAACTCCCCGCAAAAAATCCGCCACTCTCTGCGCGGGGGCATGATAGCTTTCCCCTGACAGCTGAAAGGCCGCCCGCTCGATCCGGCGCTGAAATTCCACTCCGGCCAGGGGCCCTGCCCCGCCGAAATCCGCCGGGGAAACGCCTACCAGAAGGGCGGAATTGCTGTTTTCTCCGTCTCTTGCCCAGGCGCTCATGCCGTTTGTCACCACACCGCCGGGCTCGGAGGCCGCCCCGGTCACAGTGCCGCCGGGGCACATACAGAAGGTATACACACCCCTGCCGTTATCCAAATGGCAGGAAAGCTTGTAATCCGCCGCGCCGAGTCTTGGGTGCCCGGCAAAGAGACCGTACTGGGCTTTGTCGATCAAAGCTGCCGGGTGCTCGATCCTGGCCCCCACGGAAAACGCCTTGGCTTCCAGCGGCAGCTTTAGGCCTTCCAATTCTTCAAACACATCTCTGGCACTGTGGCCCACCGCCAGGATCGCCCGGTCACATTCCAAAACCTCCGGACCGCCAGGGCCTTGCAGTTCCAGTCCCCACAGCCTGTCGTTTCGCAGCCGAAAACCGGTGACTCTTGTGGAAAAGCGCACCTGGCCGCCCAGGGAAATGATCTGCTCCCGAATAGCCTTGACTACTCCGGGCAGACGGTCTGTGCCGATGTGGGGTTTCGCTTCAAATAGAATTTCCTCCGGCGCGCCCGCCCTTACAAGCTCCTCCAGCACTTTGCGAATGCGGGGATCTCCGGTACCGGTTGTGAGCTTGCCATCGGAAAAAGCGCCCGCGCCTCCCTCACCAAACTGCACGTTGGATTCGGGATCCAGCTGTCCCTTTTCCCAAAAGCTTTTCACGGAATTTTCCCGTTCCTTCACGGGAAGGCCCCGCTCCAACACAAGGGGGCGCTGGCCGCACTGAGCCAGAATCAATGCGGCGAAAAGCCCCGCCGGGCCGAAGCCGATCACAACCGGAGGCTGTGAAAGCGGCTTGCTTTCCGGCAGCTGATAGCAATAGGGCACGGCCCGCTGCACGCTTTGATCCCTCACCCTGGAAAGAACGCGGGCTTCCTTTCCCTCAATGGAGACCTCCACGGCGCAAACAAAGTGAAGCTGTTCTTTTTTCCGGGCGTCCAGAGACTTTTTCACCAGCCGCACTTCCCTGATTCCCTGTTCCGGCAGCCCTAGCCTTTTAGCGGCCGCCCGCTTCAGATCGTCCCCGGAAAAATCCAGGTCCAGAGAAAGGCCGGTAAGCTTCAGCATTTTGTTCACCCCTTCCGGTTGTTAATTATGGACTTTTATTTGATGGAGGCCGCCGCGCTTTGCCCCGCTGTCAGGCCGGTTGCCCAGGCCCAATGCAGGTTAAAGCCGCCGCAGTCGCCGTTTACATTCAGCAGTTCCCCTGTCAAATACAGGCCGGGGCATTTTTTCGATTCCATACGGGAAAGCTCCAGCTCCCTGAGGGGCACCCCGCCTGCCGTTACCTGGGCGCTTTCCCAGGAACCTGGGCCGGTTATGGGGAACCGCAGTGCCTTTGCCGCTTCCGCCGCCTGCTTCAGCTGCTGGGGAGACAGCTTGCTGATCGGCATTTCCCGGGAGAAACCCAGGCATTTTACCAGCTCCTGGCCGATCCGCAAATTCAGCGCGCCGGAAAACAGCTCGCCCGCAGGCAGTGCCGGGCGGTTTTTCCGCAGCTGCTTCAGGTAATTCGTGATCCCCTGCACGGAAAACCTGCTCAGCAGATCCAGCCGAAGTTCTGTATGTTCCCATTTCTTTCCCAGCCGGGAGGAAAGATCAAAAATACAGATACCGGAAAGCTGACCGTCTCCAAACAGCACTTCTCCCTGCTCTTCTCCCAGCTTTTCCTCTCCCCGGTACAGAGCCGCCTTTGCCTTACAGCGGTTTCCCTTCAGAGAACGGCACAGCCTGGAAGAGGTTTTCAGCGGAACCAGCGCCGGAGAAAGCTCCGTTACCGTATGCCCCAGGGCTTTTACCAGCCCATACCCCTTTTCCTCACAGGAATGCTTGGGGGACGCCATACCGCCGCAGGCCAGAATACATTTTTCCGCAAACAGGGTCTCGCCGCTTTTTGAAGTCAGCAAAAATCCGTTCTGCCTAAGAGCAATAGAGCGCACTTCAAAGCCCCAGGCTGTTTCCACACCCGCCTCCTCGCAGGCGCTCCACAGGACTTGCAGCACCGCCGCGGCCTGGAGGCTGTTGGGATATGCCCGGCCCTCGCTGTCGCTGGTGCAGATCAGCCCCAGGCTTCCGAATTCCTCCATGACCTGCCGGGAGGGCCACCGGGCCAGCACCGCCTTTGCCGCCTCCGCGTCGCCGTGATACCGCTCCGGGGAAATGTGAAGGTTTGTCAGATTGCACCGTCCGTTCCCCGTGGCCAAAAGCTTTTTGCCGGGGCGGGGGTTCCCCTCCAGCAAAATCACCTGGCCCGCTTTCCCCCGCTCCCGCAGACAGCGGGCGGCTTTCCCGGCGGCCATCAAGCCGGAGGCTCCCGCCCCCACTACGGCAATTTGAACCCGCTTCATCTCAAATCACCAGTCCCAGCACGCCATAAGAGAGAACGCACATGATAATATCGGCAATCAGCGTACCCAGGGCTACGGACAACATGGCGGATTTGAGATCCATCTTCATCAGCGCCGCTGCCAGAGAGCCTGTCCACGCCCCAGTGCCGGGCAAGGGAATAGCCACAAAGATCATAAGCCCCAGGGTTTTATAGCGGTTGATTTTATCAAATTTACTCCTGCCCTTTTCCTCCATGCGGTTTACCAGCTTTACAAGCCGGGTATTCCGCATCCAATCAAAAATTTTATTGATAAACAGCAGAATAAAGGGCGTGGGCAGCAAGGTGCCCACCAGGCAGATAAAAAAGGCAGGCCACAGCTCTACGCTTAAAAGCTTTGCCGCCAGAATGCCGCCCCGCAACTCGATGATCGGCATGAGAGACAAGAGAAACACCGTAAGCTCCGCCGGAATGGTTTCACTGAAAAAATTGACCAGCGCCTGAACGATCCCTTCCATGGTATGACCACTTCCCTTTTCTTTTTCCTTATAGTCTTTCCATTTTACAAGGAATTCCCAGGAAGATATTTCTCCCTGGGAATTATTTCCTGAATTTCTTTTTTGTTTTCATTTTTTCCGGTAGAGGCTGAAGCATTACTCCCATCTTGCCGCTGATTTTCCTTGACAAACAACGGGTTTTCCGGCGATAGCTTATTGCCACAGCCCGAAGGGAAGCTGCTGTGGAGCTGATGTGCCCAGCAGCTCTCCGGCCAGGTCTCCGAAGGTATAGCCCTGCTTTTCCCATTCGGTGAGAAGCTCATCGAGAATTTCGCCGTTGGTTTTTGAGGTGCTGTGCAGCAGCACCACCGCGCCGGGGTGCACCCTTGGCAGCAGCTTTTGAAAGGCCTCGTCTCTTGTGGGCTGGTCGTTTTCGTACCAATCCACATAGGCAAGGCTCCAGAATACGGTATGATACCCCAGCTTTTGTGCCATTCGCAGATTATTTTCGCAGAATTTTCCCTGGGGCGGGCGGTATAGCTTTGGCATTTCCGTTCCGATCAGCTCCTGATACAGCCGGGCGTTTTTCTCAAGCTCATTCTGGAAGCTGGCTTCGTCCGCGATGGCAGACATATCGGGGTGGCTGTAGGTGTGGTTCCCCACCGTATGGCCTTCGCTTACCATGCGTTTTACCAGATCCGGCTGGGTCTCAAAATAATTTCCCACCAGAAAAAAGACGGCTTTTACCCCGTGCTTTTTCAAAGCGTCCAGGATCTTCTCCGTATTGCCGTTTTCAAAGCCCGCGTCAAAGGTGATATAAAGCTTTTTTTCAGCGGGATCCTTACAGTAGAGAGCGTCGTACTGCGCCAAATATTCAGAAGAGGCGTTTCCCACAGGTGCTTCTCCCTGCTTTTGAAAGCTCAGACCCCAGTTTGTGATCTCACCGGAGGTGAACAGCGCGCCGCCGTTTCCCGCCGCCACAGCGGTGACGATCCCGCAGATCACCAAAATCGCAAAGGTGGAGATCAGTACGCCCCTGCGCCGTTTCAGCAGCCTTAAAAATTCCTTCATATGCGTTCCTCCCGCTTTTCTCCGGCTGTTTTCCTGCAAAGCCTGTGCCATTTTATGTTTTTTTCCAGGGAAATATCACCTTCCCATTGCGTCCGCGCCCAAAATACTGTATGATTTTTGTAAGGATTCATTTTCAGACTTTTAAGGAAGCGCCGGTATACTTAAGGCAGCACCGCACAAAGACCGGCCAGAGGCCTTTGTACACGATTAACTCTTGCGCACAATCTTTGTGAGGTGCTGCCTTGATTTTATCAAATTCCAAATCCGATACGGGCCTTGCGCGGTCTGATTTTTCCAATATTATTTGAAGGGAGCTCCTGCTATGGACGCGTTGGACAATAAAAACATTCTGGTGGTCGATGACGACAGAGAGATCGTGCGGGCCATCGCCCTGAACCTGGAAAGCGAGGGCTATACGGTTTTCAAGGCCTATGACGGCCTGGAGGCCTTGGATCTTGCCATGACAAAGGAGATCCATCTCGTCATCATTGACGTGATGATGCCAAAGCTGGACGGCCTTTCTGCGATCATGAAAATCCGGGAACGGAAAAATTTGCCCATCATTGTGCTTTCCGCCAAAAGCGAGAACAGCGATAAGGTAATCGGCCTTTCCATGGGCGCTGACGATTATATCACAAAGCCCTTTAACCCCATGGAGCTCACCGCCCGGGTAAAATCTCAGCTGCGCCGGTACACCAGCCTGGGAGATATCAACGCAAGCGGAGAAAATACCATTGTAAACGGCAGACTCACCTTCAACCTGGACGAACACGTGCTGTATGCGGACGGAGAGCCCGTAAAGCTTACCGCCACGGAAACGAAGATCGTGGAGCTTTTGATGCGAAACCCCGGCCGCATTTTCCCCGCCGAGGAAATTTATTCCAAAATCTGGAACGAATCCGCCTATTCCACGGAAAACACGGTGATGGTGCATATTCGCCGTATCCGGGAAAAAATTGAACTCAACCCGAGCGAGCCGGAATACTTAAAGGTGGTGTGGGGCATTGGCTACAAAATCGAAAAGCACTAATACCCTCAAGGGCGTCGTTTCCTGGCTGTGCCTGATCACGATGCTGTGCGGCATCGCCGTGGGGACCGTAGGCCTGGTCATGGTAGCGGTGGATCCCTTTTTGCAGGCCCGTATCGCCGAGTTTTTCAGCGGCTTTTCCTCTTCCTCGGTCTCTTTGGAAGCCTCTGCCGAGGCCGCCCAGCACTCTCAGCAGGCGCTCTATGAATTTACCGTTCAAATTCTCAGCATTCTCGCTCTTTCCATTGCCGTGATCCTTCCGGTGTTTCTTTTTCGGAAGGATCGGCAAAAGCTGGAGGCCGATCTGGCCAGGTGGTTTTCCAAGATCTGGATCGAGGTAAAGCTTCTGTGCATTGTTTTACTTTTGTTGTTCAGCCTGGCGATCGACGCCAGCACCGCGGTAACGCCCTTTGGCATTGTCACCCTGTGCACCGGTATTCTTCTGTTGTACTTTCTGTGCCTGGATATCGGCTACAACAAAAGCTTGTTCCGGCATAATATTATCCATTCTGTTTTGAAGGCTTTGAACGGCTACCGGGGAATGTCCACCTTCCAGCAGCGCAGCCTGCGGCGGTTGTATTCCTGCCTGGGCGTGGTGATCGGGATCATCTTTCTGTCTGGAACGATTTTTCTGTGGATCAACAGCTCCGACCGATACTTCTCCTTCCAGGAGGCTTTGCTTTTCTTCACACTGCTGTTTGCGGTGATCGGCGTGGGAGGCACCATTCTCTGGTATGTTTTCGCCTTAAAGCAGGATCTGCGGGACTGGAACTTTCTGATGGCGCAGATTGCCGAAATGTACGGCGGGAATCTGGACGCAGTGAACCATGTGCCCCCCACCTCCAATTTATACGACTGCGCCATGCAGCTGAATATGATCCGCATCGGCATTCAAAAGGCCGTGGAGGAGGGCATTAAGGCGGACCGCACCAAGGTGGAGCTGATCACCAACGTATCTCACGATATCAAAACGCCCCTGACCTCCATTATCAGCTATATTGAGCTCATCAAAAAGGAGCCTGATCTGCCGCCGCTTGTCATGGATTATGTAAACACGATCTCCCGAAAGGCAGATCGTCTCAGCTCCATTGTACAGGACGTGTTTGAGGTTTCCAAGGCGGCTACCAGAAACATTCACCTGGATCTGGAGGATCTGGATCTGGGGAAGCTGCTGCGACAGACCCTGGCGGAAATGGAGGAGACCCTGCAGCCCGCCCAACTGACCTGGCGGGTGGAGATCCCGGACGCTCCCCTTTTGGTCCACGCCGATGGACAGCGGCTGTACCGGGTGTTTCAAAACCTGATCCGCAACTGCACTCAATATTCTCTGGAGGGTTCCCGGGTCTATTTGCAGCTGATCGCCCAAAACGGAAACGCGGTGGTAAGTATTCGGAATATCTCCCGAAATGAGATCACCATGAACGGCGAGGACCTTACCGCAAGATTTGTCCGGGGCGACCAGAACCGCACCACCGAGGGCAGCGGCCTGGGCCTTTCCATCGCCAAAAGCTTTACTGAAGCCTGTGGCGGGCGCTTTACCGTGCATACGGACGGAGACCTGTTTATCACTGTGGTGGAATTCCCCCTGGTGTCTCCGGCTCCCCTGCCTGTTTCCCCGGCACAAACCGCTGTCCCCGCGGCGGAACATGTACCGGGGAAACCAAGCTCACAGGAGATTCCCGGCCTGTCTCCCACCCCCCGGGAAGCGCCGCCGGTTTTGCCAAATCATTTTGACGGCCCTGCTGGGCCCGGTGGTTTTGAGCAGCCTTCGGGTTCTGAAAAATAAAAAAATAGAAAGCCTCCCCGGCTGCGTATGCTGAAAACCAGCAGTACGCCAGCCGGGGAGGCTTTTGTTTGCTTTTATGGGTCAAATACTGGACTCCGGATAATAGTGGTGTAAAAATAACTGAGCGATACTCGGTTATGCGGCGCAGTGAAGGAAAAAGGTAGGGCACAGTAAATGATAGGTTAGCGAATTAGTTGTTAGCTGTTGGTTATTAGTCGTTAGAGAAGGGCAAGCTACCTCCTTTGCCATTCTGAGGAACGTAGAAAGCTATAGATTTCTTGACGAAGAATCTCGACCTTAATTCCAGAGCAAAAGGACAAAGACGAGATTTTTCACAGAGAAAGCAAGGTTTCCTTGCTTTCTGTTCAGTAATGACAAAAGGAAAGAAAGCGGCTTGCTGTTAAATTATAGTTTATATGACACTCCTTGGCTCCCCTGAAAGGGGAGCTGTCACGGCAAAGCCGTGACTGAGGGGTTCCGAAGAAGGGCAAAAAAGCACAGGTTTTATGCGGGCTTCCAGCGAGTTGGAACCTCTCCACCACCTGACGGTGGTCCCCCTCCCCTTTCAGGGGAGGCAAGGTGGTTAGTACTATTCGCTAGTCCGCAAAGTTCCAATTTATCCGCTGCCTTACAATCGGGTCAAAACGCCTTTACGGCAGTGTGCCATGAACTCGCAGCTCTTTGCCGTTACTTCGCCGCCGCGATGGCTTGGTTTAAGTCGGCCAGGATATCCTCGATGTTCTCGATGCCCACAGAAAGCCGCAGCAGATCGGCGGGAACGCCTGCTTCCTTCAGCTGCTGGTCGTTCATCTGGCGGTGGGTGGTGCTGGCGGGGTGCAGCACACAGGTGCGCAGGTCCGCCACATGGGTCACAACGGAGGCCATTTTCAGGCTGTCCATAAATTTCACCGCCGCTTCCCTGCCGCCCTTTAAGCCAAAGGATACCACACCGCAGATGCCGTGAGGCATATATTTCCCGGCAAGGGCATGATCCGGGCTGCTTTCTAAGCCCGGAAAATTGACCCAGGCCACATCGGGGCAAGCTTTCAGATATTCCGCCACAGCCTGGGCGTTGGCGCAGTGGCGTTCCATGCGCAGGGCCAGTGTTTCCAGGCCGAGGTTCAGCAGGAAGGCGTTCATGGGGGCTGCCTGGGCACCGATATCCCGCATCAGGTGGCAGCGGGCCTTGGCGATATAGGCCGCCGGGCCAAACTGCTTAGTATAGATCACACCGTGATAGGATTCATCGGGCTGAGTCAGCGCGGGGAACTTGCCGTTTTCCCAGTTGAATTTGCCGGAATCCACGATCACGCCGCCCAGCTGCACCGCATGGCCGTCCATGTACTTTGTAGTGGAATGCACCACAATATCCGCGCCGAAGGAAATCGGCCGGCAATTCATAGGCGTGGGAAATGTATTATCTACGATCAGCGGTACGCCGTGCCGGTGCGCCGCCTGGGCAAAGGTCTCCAGGTCCGCCACCGCCAGAGAAGGGTTCGCCAGAGTTTCCGCAAACACGCAGCGGGTATTTTCCCGAATCGCCGCGCCGATCTCCTCCACCGTGCTGGTGGGAGCTACAAAGGTGGTTTCAATGCCCATTTCCTTCATGGTTTTGTAAAACAAATTGAAGGTGCCGCCGTAAATGGCGCTGGAGCTTACCACATGATCTCCAGCCGTGCAGATATTTAAAACCGCCATCAGAGAAGCGGCCTGCCCGGAGGAGGTGAGCAGCGCGCCCACGCCCCCTTCCAACGCGGCGATTTTCTTTTCCACCACATCGTTGGTGGGGTTCCCCAGACGGGTATAGAAGAAGCCATCCGCCTGCAGATCAAAAAGGTCTCCCATCTCCTTGGAGCTTTCATAGGTATAAGTGGTGCTCTGTACAATGGGAGCCACTCTGGGCTCTCCGTTTCCGGGCTTGTAGCCCGCATGAATACACAACGTGTCCAGCTTGTAATCCGCCATGCTTTTTCGTTCCTTTCTCTGTTATTTATGTAGGGACCGGCCTCCGGACGGTCCCTACAAGGTTACCTTCAACTGCCTGCCAAATAGATTTCAAAAAATACTTTTCAGCCAATTCGCCAGGGCGTCCGCGCCGAACACGGCCAGGATCACCAGCAGGAAAAAGCCCAGAAGAGATAAAACCTGCACAAGGATTCGCTTTTTCCGGGGCATTTCCTCGAACTCCTCTTCCCCGGCCTGCTGCTCCAGCTCCGCCTTCATCTGAGCGGAAAACTCCTTTGCCGCGGGCAGATCCTCATAGCGCACATAGATATTTTTGTCGGTGGGCATCACTTCACAATCATAGAGATAACTGGTTTTGCCCTTACTGAAGGGCTCCAGCTGGTATAAGACGCCCGCTTCATCGAATTGTTCCGCAAGCCGCCCGGCGGTGTATTGATCCGCCCGGTGCAGCAGAACCATATCCTCCCCATTTACTGCCCGCAGCCTGACGCTTTTGCAGGCAGGGCATTTTTCGGTGGAATCAGGACAAATGGAACGGCATTTTTCGCAATACAGCATATTTGATCCTCCTGAAAGCATACGCCGCAGGGGCGCTGCCCTACCGACCACTGTATTCCCACATACTTAATAAACCTTAAAGCTTATCATACTCCAAATTCCGAAATTTGTAAATACGGTTTCTGCCGTGGCAACCACGAGGCATAATAGTTTAGCGGTTAGTTCTCCACTGCCATTGCTAAGCAAAAAGTGCAAAAGCTATAGCTTTTGCACTTTCTTGAAGAATCTCGTTCTTCATTTCTGAGTAAAAGAGCAAAGAACGAGATTCTTCACCGCCTTCAGCGGCTCAGAATGACAGAAGGAAAGTGAACGATTCGCCGCTAGACTGTAGTTTAGCGGATAATTCTCCCTTGTCATTCTGAGGAACGAAGTGACGAAGAATCTCGTCCTTGATTCCGGGAAAAGGGCGAAGGACGAGATTCTTCACTTCGTTCAGAATGACAGGTGGGAAGCCTTTTCCCTTTCTAGTAACTAACGACTAACACGCCAAATTACAATTTACCGAACAGTTCCCCACTGTCATTCTGAGGAACACAGAAAACTATAGCTTTCTTGACGAAGAATCTCGACCTTAATTCCAGAGCAAAAGGACAAAGGACGAGATTCTTCACTTCGTTCAGAATGACAAGGGGAAGCCTTTTCCCTTTCTAATAACTAATGACTAACACGCTAAATTCCAATTTACCGAACAGTTCCCCACTGTCATTCTGAGGAACATAGTGACGAAGAATCTCGACCTTTATTCCGGGAAAAGGAAGAAGGACGAGATTCTTCACTTCGTTCAGAATGACAGGGTGGAGAGTGAGCGAATAACCGCTAAATTCCAATTTAGCACAACTGGGGCCTTGAACTCTAACTGCTCATTCCTCATTGTTTATTGTCCTTACGTCCTTTCCAAGCAACTAACTTTTCACAATAAACACAAAAAAACGGACGGCTGCCTGTTGGCAGCCGCCCGCTTTTTTGTGTTTCAGCTATGAAAGCAAAGTTACCAGTAAAGCTTTACTCAGTAAAATTACTTGTTCAGCTTGTAAACGTCATACTCGTCGCTGTAGGCACTGAAGCCCTGAGCTTCGATGTTGGCGTCGTGCTTGGCCTGGAAGACCTTGCACACTTCGTCGGACTGGCCATTGCTCTTCATGAAGTCGAGGGTTTCCTGCACGAGTTTGTCAAACTCGGCATCGTCCTTCGCCATGATGATCTTCGGCAGCATTTCCTTGGACTTATCCTTCAGGCTCTGGAACGCAACGCCCAGGTCGGTCTGAGGATCGATCTCGGAAGCGAGGCCGGTGTTCTCATCGGTCATAAACTTCTGGCCGATCTGAGGATTCTCTTCATCATAAGAGCACAGGTGAGCCTGAATGTCGATAACCCAGTCTTTCTTGTCGTCGGGCAGCTGATCGTTCAGAGCAAACTTGGTGCCGTCAACGTAGTCGGACTGAGCAGGCTGAGCCCAGAACCAGGCGCCGGTGGCGTCCTTTTCAGCAGTGCTGAACTCAGACTCATTCTTCTTCAGAACGGGAGCGCCGTTCTCATCGATATGATCCAGCATGGTGCCGCCTTCGGGACCATACTGCAGAATAACAGAGAACTCAGGAGTGAGCATGTAGGTCCACAGGTCGAAGATACGCTGAGGATCGGTAGCCTTCTTGGTGATGCAGTTTACGTTCCAGCCTACACCGCCGGTCTCATCGCCGTAGCAGAACTCAACGCCCTCCATGGGGGGGAACTGAGGAGAATCGGGGAACTGACCAAGCTTGTGGCCCAGAACTTCATAAGAAACTTCATTGTTGGTGTTCTCATGAACGATCTGACGGAAACGCTCGATGGAATCCTGGGAGAAATCGTACCACAGCAGAGCGGGACGAGCATTGGTCACTTTCTCCAGGAACTGGTCATGGTTGTCGGTGAAGACTTCTGCAGTGAACAGGCCCTCGTTAAACCACTTGTTGGCTTCCTTCAGAGCCTTGATGAAGTTCTCGCTCTCCAGGCAGTACTGAATGGTGCTGTTCTCCTGGGTGAAGAAGGTCTCAATAATGTTGGGCATACCAGTGGCACGATAGAAGGGCTGGTATACATAGTATGCGTTATCGGTCTGGGTGCACCAGAAGGGATATACGCTCTGGCCGCTGTAGGAGGTAGGATTGAGCTCCTTCACCTTCAGGGCATACTGATGCAGATCCTCAAAGGTCTCCAGCTTGGGAGAGCCAGCCTTCTCGTAAGTATCGGTGTTTACGATCCACTGATAGTTACCGCCGGTCGCGCCCTTACGGGACCAGTTGGGTACGCCGTATACAACGCCGTCAACAGCCTGCATGGCGCGGGCACCTTCGGTAACGTCCTGCTCAAAGGTGTTGCCCTCATACATATACTGAGCCAGATCCTGCAACAGACCGGCACGGGCGATCTTGTTCAGCATCGGGCCACGATCCAGAATGATGGACTCGGGCAGGTCGTCGGAAGAAACCATCAGGTTCAGCTTCGCGTCGGGGTCGGAGTCAGGTCCGTACCAGTTGACGGAGATGTTGAACTTGTCGCACAGGTACTTGGAAGTCTCGTCCTGTCCGAAGGTCTTGTTCCAGCCGGTGTAGTTGTAATACACGGTGAAATCATAGGGCTCACTGCAATCCGCAGGGCCGGTGGATACATTGGTATTCACCGGATCAGCCGCGCTGGACTGATTGTCGTCAGCCGGCTTGCTGGGGGCGGTGCTGGAAGTACCGCCCTGGCTGCTGTTATTATCGCCGCCGCAGCCCGCGAAAACGCCGGCTACCAGAGCGATGACCATCAGCAGAGCCAAAACTCTTTTTTTCATCTTTCTGATCCTCCTAAATTGGTTTCCTTCTCTGTATTCCAGAGAATGGATAAAAAATATTTATTCCAAGGGCTTGTGCCCTAAGAACCGAAAAATTGACAGCCTGTCGATTATAACAGAAGCCTTTTCAAAAAGCAAGACATATTACAAGAATGTCATTGCGGGTTACAACAGGCTTATCCCTTGATGGAACCGATCATAATACCCTTAATAAAGTACCGCTGCAAGAAGGGATAGATGGCAACGATCGGTACGATAGAGGTGATCATGGTGGCCATAGTGATAGAACGCACATTGGTGGCTTTGCCCAAGGCGGCGTTGCCTATGGCGGAAGCATCGGCGCCCATAGCAGCCAGCCTCTCTGCGAACTGCGCCTCGTTTACGATCTGCAGCAGAATCGAGGTCATGGGCTTCAGGTTCGGATCGGTAATATACACGTAGGTGGTATACCAATCGTTCCAATGGTACACGCCGAAATACAAAGCGATCGTGGCAATGATAGGCGTAGAAACCGGCCAATAGATCTTAAAGAAAATCGTAAAGTAATTGGCTCCGTCAATACGAGCTGATTCTTCCAACGCATCCGGAACCGAAGAAGAGAAATAGCTTCTCATCAAGATCATATTCCAGATATTGACCAGAGCAGGAAGAATATATACCCAGAACGTGTTATTCAAATGCAGAGTCTTGATCAGGAAGTAACTGGGGATCAGACCGCCAGCGAAATACATAGGGATCAAGCATAGCATGGTATACACTTTTCTGCCCGCCAGAACCTTTCTGGAAAGGGCAAAGGACATAGCGCCGGTGATCAGCAAACCGCCGATCGTACCGATCAGGGTACGGGCGATGGTGATGCCGTAGGCCATCCAGATGGTCTGCTTGCCGAAAATATTCTTGTAGTTATCAATGGTGAACCTTCTGGGGAAAATCGTAATGCCGCCCAAGGTGGTATCGGAAGCATAGTTCAAGGAAATTGCCAGAGAGTTCAGGAAGGGATACAGAGTAGCACAAAACACAACTACCATGATCACAACCATGAGAATGATGATCACATAATCGCTGGCTACCTTTTTGACTTTCATTTTATGATGCTTATTTACTTTTACATTTTCTGCCATTGGGTAGAACCCCCTTTCTCTCTTATTCTGTTAGAACAGCGCACTTTCACCGGCCTTATCCGCGATCCAGTTTGCACTGAGCAGCAGGACAAAGTTGATAACCGCCTTAAAGAGGCCGGCCGCGGTTGCAAAGGAGAAGCGGCCCATAGAAACGCCATAGCGGAACACGAAAGTATCGATGACGTCGGCATACTCAGTAAGCAGAGCGTTGCCCATATTCTTCGTGAGCATCATGATCTGGTCAAAGTTGGCGTTCAGCACGCCGCCGACATTCATAATAAGGAGAAGGATAATGGTGGGCTTGATTGCCTTGATGGTGATGTGCCACATCTTCTGGGCGCGGGTGGCGCCATCGATATCAGCAGCCTCATACATCTCGGCGTCTACACCGGCCATGGCCGATATGTAAATGATGGAGTTCCAGCCAAGCTCTTTCCAAATATCGGTAAAGAGAGCCAGTCCCCAGAAATAACTTCCGGTTTCAAAGAAGCCGATCGGTTCCTTGATCAGGCCGAAATTCAAAAGCATTTCATTTACCGCGCCTTCTCTTCCCAGAAAGTCAAACATCAGCAGTGCGCATACGGTCCAGGAAATGAAGTGAGGCAGATAACTGACGGTCTGCACCACTTTTTTGACTCCCTGCTGATGCATTTCATTCAGAAATACCGCAAATACAATAGGGCAAACAAAACCGATGGTCAATTTCAAAAGGCTGATCGCCAACGTATTTCTCAACGTTTTGAAAAAGTTTGGATCGCTAAACAAAGATTGGAACTGCTTGAGGCCTACCCATTCGCTGATACCGGGGAAATCACCGAGATGGAATTCCTGGAAGGCCATAACCAGGCCGTACATGGGCAGATAGCTGAAAACCAACAGCAAGATAATGCCCGGCAGAACCAGAACCTGAAGGTCCCATTGCTCCAACGCCCTTTTGAAAAAGCTGCGCCTTTTCACTGGGGCCTGCATCACAGCAGCGTTTTCTTTCTTCAATCTCATCACTCCCAGAGCTGCTTCCCCTCTCAAAAGGAACACAGCTGTTTTTCGTAGTACAGGGGAAGATCCCCCTCCAGCATAAGGTAAAGTTCTTGGCAATCCCTCCTCTGTACTCGGTAACAAGGTGACCAGGATCCCATAACAACGGCAAAGCCGTTGTTATCCGGAAAACCCCTGCAGGGGTTCTGTTCCGGACGTCTGTAAAAAACCACAGCAATTTTCACAAACGTTGTTCACTTCTACAGGTAATTATATAGCGAGGGGGCTGAAAAGTCCACCCTTTTCTTGAAAAAAGTAGTTACTTTTTTGTTGCTTTTCTCTAAATCCGCTTAAAACCTAGCATTTTTTGCCCTAAAAACAGCAGAAAAACAGGTCATATTCTCCAAAAAGCAGAGATCTTGATGCCTGATTTTTGAATTTGTGCAATTTTACAAGGTTAGATCGCGACCCCGGATGAAGTTCTCCGAATAGAAGATCGCACACTGGCAGATGAGCCGCCAGTGGTGAGGGAAGATAATGAGCAGCTGAGAAGGCCAGTTGTTAGTTGTTTAGAAAGGGGAAAAAGGGCGAGATTCTTCGTCGCTATGCTCCTCAGAATGACAGGAGGGGACTTGTACCTCTCTAACGACTAACATCTTAACAACTAATTACTAAAGGGCGAGATTCTTCGTCGCTATGCTCCTCAGAATGACAGGAGGGGGCTTGTACTTCTCTAACGGCTAACATCTTAACAACTAATTACTAAAGGGCGAGATTCTTTGTCGCTATGCTCCTCAGAATGACAGGAGGGGACTTGTACCTCTCTAACGGCTAACATTTTAACAACTAATTACTAAAGGGCGAGATTCTTCGTCGCTATGCTCCTCAGAATGACAGGAGGGGGCTTGTACTTCTCTAACGGCTAACATCTTAACAACTAATTACTAAAGGGCGAGATTCTTCGTCGCTATGCTCCTCAGAATGACAGGAGGGGGCTTGTACTTCTCTACTGGCTAACATCTTAACAACTAATTACTAAAGGACGAGATTCTTCGTCGCTATGCTCCTCAGAATGACAGGAGGGGGCTTGTACTTCTCTAACGGCTAACATCTTAACAACTAATTACTAAAGGGCGAGATTCTTTGTCGCTATGCTCCTCAGAATGACAGGAGGGGACTTGTACCTCTCTAACGGCTAACATCTTAACAACTAATTACTAAAGGGCGAGATTCTTCGTCGCTATGCTCCTCAGAATGACAGGAGGGGGCTTGTACTTCTCTACTGGCTAACATCTTAATAACTAATTACTAAAGGACGAGATTCTTCGCTTCGCTCAGAATGACAATAAGGGGACTTGCTCCTCTCTAACAACTAACATCTTACAACTAACGACTAGAGCGTTAAGCTATAATTCACTGTTTTACTCTTATCAAAAAAACAAACGAACCTGAAGCCTAAAAATGCCTTCAGGTTCGTTTGTTTCCTAATAAAAATGCTATTCCTTCCAGGTCTCCGTGACAAGCTCCAGAAGATGAACAGCCTTTCCCCCGCCTGTCACAACGCCTTTTACACAGCGATTGCAATAGCAGACCGCCAAAGGACAGGGATGTTTTTCCACCTGTTCCCGCATCAGCTGTTCTTCCGCTTCCGACGGAAGCTTGTAGAGCGGCGTATCGGGGAACCGGGCAAGCAACTCCCGGTTTTCCGGATTTCTCGGCACAAAATGAAGATTGCCGCAGAATACGGAGCTTTCCCGGTTTTCCTCCATTTCCAGAACCGCTATGCCCATTTTTCGCAGGCAGCTTCGCACCGCGTCAAAAATTTCCGGGTGCTCCCGATCCCGCCAGCAGTCCTGCACCGTGACAGTCAGGCCGCTGTAATCGGGCCAGGAAAATTCCGTATCACGATCCAGGTATACGAAAAGGTTTTCCGCTTTCTGCCTTCTGTTCCCCTTCTCCTCCAAAACTTCACGGCAGGCCTGGCAGAAATAAACCACAGTTTTCTCAGAATAATCTGTTTGATCTACGCGGCAGCAGCCCACCACCGGCATTCTTTTTTCCAAAAATGCCTTGATTCTCTCAGCCGCCTCTGGGCTTGCCGCCGTGAAATTACAGCTTGGGAAATATGCATAGCTCATACAAAACCTCTGGAAGTATCATCAAACAAAAAGCCGCTAACCCAAAACGGTTTTTACCGCATTTTTCAGAATTTCCAGACCCTTACGCAGGGTTTCCTCGTCGATCAGCAGCTCGGGCATGACCTTGATCACCGCGTTGCCACGGCCTACCCGCTCTACGATCAGGCGGTTTTTGAAGCACTCGTCCAGCACCGCTTTAGAGGTTTTGCCGTCCGGGTCGCAGTGCCAGAGGTCTACTCCCCACACAAAGCCGATGCCCCTGGTTTTAATCTTTTCCGGTGCGATGGCCTTGATCTCTTCTAAATACCGGGCGATGATCTTTTCCTTTTCCCGCACCTTTTCCTCCACATGCTCCTGAAGCATCACTTCCAGGCCGGCCTTCGCCGCCACCATGGAAAGCTGATAGCCCCGGAAGGTGCCGTTGTGCTCACCGGGCTCCCAGATATCCAGCTCCGGCTTAAAGAGCACCAGGGCAAAGGGCATGCCGTACCCGCCGATAGACTTGGACTGAGTCACGATATCCGGCACGATGCCCGCCCGTTCAAAGGAGAAGAACCAGCCGGTTCTGGCACAGCCCACCTGAATATCGTCCACGATCATCAAAATATCGTGGCGGTCACAAATGTCCCGGACGCCCCGCAGCCATTCCACAGAGAAGGGATTGATGCCGCCATCCGCCTGAACGGTTTCCAAAATAATGGCGGCAGGCTTTTCCACGCCGGAATGATCGTCGGTCAACAGAGTTTCCATATACTTCAGGGTATCCAGCTCCGGGAACATATACGGGGCGGGAAGATGGGTCACGTTGGTCAGGGGAACGCCCGCCCCCGCCCGGGAAGAGGCGTCGGTAGTCAGGGCGATGGAACCCAGGGTCATGCCGTGAAAGCCGCCCATCATGGCGAAAATGCCGGGGCGCTTTTTCACCTTTCTCGCCAGCTTCAGAGCCGCCTCTACCGCATTGGTGCCGGTAGGGCCGGGAAACTGGATCTTATAATTCAGCCCCCGGGGCTTTAAGATCTTTTCCTCGTAAAAAGTAAGAAAATCCCGCTTGGGCGCCGTGTACATGTCCAGGGCGTGCATCACGCCGTCGCTTTGGAGATAGGAGACCACCTTTTCCTTGATGTAATCGTTATTGTGGCCGTAATTGAGGCCGCCGGCGCCGCAGAAGAAATCGATATACTCCTTCCCCTCTTCATCATAGAGGAAGGGACCCTTGGCGGTGGTAAACACCGTGGGGAAGTTGCGGCAGTAGGAGCGCACCTGGGATTCGTACTCTTCAAAGGGCCTTGTGTTCATTTCCGTGCTCATTTTGTTACCATCCTTTCTACCACGGACGCTGCCCGTGATTCAGCGATCTACGCCTTCGACTGTTCTGCCGGAAGCGGGGCTGTTCGCAGGAAAAGGCCATTTCAGCGTTTTCCTGCCAGCGGCAATGGGCCAATGCTGTTTTTCGTTTTATTTTGGCCCAGTTCAGGGCATGTTTGAAAAATCGCAGCTATCGCTTTTCACTCTTTTCAAACAAGATTCAGTTTACCATAAATTTTCCAAAAAGGAAACCCTCTTTTCCGAAAAAACCGGAAAAGAGGGAAAAGTTTAAGAATTCACCTCAAAACTCAGCTGGAAAAGAAAAACACGTCGCCGGGGGTGCCGTCGGAGTAGGCGATCTTTCCGCCCATGCTTTCCAGATGGAAGCTTCCCTGGGTATACTCGCCCACCACGCGGTCCCAAAACGCCACGGAGGGCAGGTTCTTCGGGTGGCGCTTCAACTGCCAGGTACCCTTGAACCTGTCAAACAGCTGGAAGGCCGCCCATTTGCCCAGACCGCAGCGGCGGTATTTGTGCATCACGAAGAATTCCGACATGCAATAATCGGTCTTCCCCGCCTCGGGGTAGTTGTTGACCATGGCAAACCCGGCCAGCTTTCCGTCCGCCTTTAAGAAGAAGGCCCAGCGGCCGTCCTCTGTCCAGTAGCCGTCCAGATAGGAATAGCCATACAGCCCCAGCGGATTCACGTCTTCCAGTTCAAACTGAGAAAACTCATACAGGTATTTTTCCAGCAAATTGCGGAGGATCTCTTTTTCATCTTCCTTTACTGATACGATTTCAAATTTCATACAATTTCCTCCTTTTTCACTTTTGATACATAAACGCGCTGCCTCTTTTTCAGAAAGCGGCAGCGCGCCAGATCATTCGATATTTTCTCCCAGGGTGCCCTGACTCTTCGCCGCCAGGTAAGCGTTGATAAAGCCATCCAGCTCGCCGTCCATAACGGCGTTCACGTTGCCGGTTTCAAAGCCAGTGCGGTGATCCTTTACCATGGTATAGGGCATGAACACATAAGAGCGGATCTGGCTGCCCCAGGTGATCTCCTTCTGCTCACCCTTGATATCGGAGATCTTTTCCAGGTTTTCCCGCTCCTTGATCTCCACCAGCTTGGAGATCAGCATTTTCATGGCCACGTCTCTGTTCTGGTACTGGCTGCGCTCCACCTGGCAGGACACCACGATGCCGGTGGGAATATGGATCAGCCGCACGGCGGAGGAGGTCTTATTGACCTTCTGGCCGCCTGCGCCGCTGGCACGGTAGACCTCCATTTTGATATCGTCGGGATTGATCTCTACCGAATTGTCCTCCTCGATCTCCGGCATGACCTCCAGAGAGGAAAAGGAGGTGTGGCGGCGGCCCGCCGCGTCAAAGGGAGAGACCCGCACCAGGCGGTGAACGCCCGCCTCGCTTTTGAGATAGCCATAAGCGTTCTCCCCCTCCACCAGAATGGAGGCGCTTTTCAGGCCGGCCTCATCGCCGTCCAGGTAATCCAGTGTGGAAACCTTGAAGCCGTGGCGCTCTCCCCAGCGGTTGTACATGCGAAACAGCATTTCCGCCCAATCCTGGGCCTCTGTTCCGCCGGAGCCCGCATGGAAAGTGAGAATGGCGTTGTGGCTATCGTATTCCCCGGTGAGCAGAGTGGAAAGCCGCATGGTTTCTGCCTGAGCCTTGATGGCGTCGATCTCCTCCTGGGCTTCCGGCACCAGGGACAGGTCCTCGGCCTCGTCCCCCATTTCGATCAGCGCCATGGCGTCCTCCGCCCGGGCGCAGAGCTTCTGATAGGTCTCGTCCCGGCCCTTCAGAGCGGCCATGCGCTGAGTGATCTTCTGGGCTTCAGCCATATTGTCCCAAAAGCCGGGCTCGGCGGACTTGTGTTCCAGCATCTCCACCTCTTCCCGCAGCTTCTCAAGCCCCAGGGCCTCTCCCAGCTCTTCAAGAAGTTTCTCCTGCTCCTCCAGCTGGCGTTTTAACTCTTCAAATTGTAGCATAAGCTTCGGCAACCTTCCTTTATCGCTAAAAGTCAAAAAAGAGAATTTTTCGATATCCTGTTCTTGTCATGTTTTCAGGAAAATAAAGTTATAGTTATTATACCGAAAATTGCCGGACTTGTAAACATTTTTTCCCAGAGTCTTCACCGCTTTTCTTTGATAATTATTAACAATCTGAAAATTTGCGCTTATGCGCATTGCGCTTTGAAAAAAAAAGTGTAGAATAAAAGGTAGAAAGCGGCATCATGGGAAAACACGGACGCCGCAAAAATCGTTTAGGAAAAGGAATGGCTTTCGCTATGTTTGATTTCACCGGCATCAAATGCCCTGTGTGCGGCGTACCCTTTGGGAAGGACGACGACATTGTAGTCTGCCCGGAATGCGGGGCGCCCTATCACCGGGAATGCTATCATCAGGCTGGAGAATGCATTTTTGAAGACCTGCATAAGGAAGGAAAGGAGTGGGCTCCGCCCGCCCCGCCGAAGGCGCCTGATCCCACGGCGGAGATCAAAGATCGGGAATGCCCTGCATGCGGCACCCTAAACGGGAAAAGCTCTCTCTTTTGCAGCCGGTGCGGTACTTCTTTGCTGGGGGAGCCGCAAAAATACAGCAACACGCCACCCACGGGCTCTGTTCCCGGCTCACAGCCGCCGCCCTTTTCCGCGCAGAGAACCGCTTATTCCAATCCTGTGATGCCTCCCTTTGGGTTTGACCCCATGGGCGGCGTCAGTCCGGCGGAGGTGCTGGACGCCGATATCACCTTTGGAGACGCCTCAAAGCTTGTCAAGCAGAACACCGCTTATTATATGCCCGTATTTCAATATATGAAGAGAACCGGAAAAAACAAATTCAATTTCTCTGCTTTTCTCTTCTCCGGGGCCTGGATGCTGTATCGTAAGCAGTACAAATACGGCGCGGTGGTCACCGGGCTGATGTTTGCTTTGTATCTCGCGTTCCAATGTGCCAACTGGCTGGTGGCTTATCCCGCCATGACGGCATTGGCTGCCCAGGCGGGACTTGATCCAACGCAGATCTATTTATTCACTGACGAGCAATATTTTGCCATCTCCACTTTGGCGGCACAAAATCCCACCGTTCTTTTTCAGTTGATGCTGCCCCTTCTGGTATTGCTGCTGATCTTTGCCTGTATGATCTTTGTGGGGGTGCGGGGCAATAAAATGTACATGAATCACTGCGTTTCCACCACACGGGAGATCAAGGCGGAGGGAACAGACGGCGATCCCGCCATGGCCCTGCAGATCAGGGGCGGCGTAAATTCTATGGCCTCCCTGGGCGTGGCTGTCGCTTATTTTGTACTGCGTACCGCCATTCTTCTGCTGCTTTGAGAAAAAACGCAGCACATTTCAAAAATCATGCATTTCCGAAAGCTGCGCGGGCATGGGAGAATTTTTTCCAGGTCCGCCTGTTTTTTCTCATTTTCCTTGACTTTTTCCCTGTTTATGGTATAATAGTCAAGCTGTTTGAAGCTGTGCTTCAAGCGGCGTGGAGTTTCCAAAAAGCTCCTTGCTCCGCGCAAAACTGAAAGCGCGGGGCCAAAAGACCAAAAGGAGGTGCAATACAAATGGCAGATGGAAAGAACCTGTATGAGACCGTTATCGTCACTTCCGCCAAGCTTGGCGAAGAGGGCAACGCGGAGCTCGTAGAGAAGTTCAAGTCTCTCATTGAGAGACACGGCGGTACTGTGCAGAGTGTTGACGATTGGGGGAAGCGCCGCTTCGCCTATCCCATTCAGAAGCAGACCGAGGGCTACTACACCCTGATCAATTTCGAGTGTGAGCCTGACTTCACCGCCGAGCTGGACAGACGGTACCAGATCACTGACGGTATCCTGCGCACGCTGATCGTGAAGCGGGATCCCCGCCACCTGAACGCCCAGAAGCCTCAGAAGCCCCAGAAGGCTGAAGAGAACCACATCGACGTGGAGGCCATCGCGGAAGAGGCTGTGGAAGCCGCTCCTGTGGAGACCGCTCCCGCCGAGGCCGTGGAAGCCCCTTCCACGGAAGAATGATCCGCTTTTAAGAAAGTGAGTGCCTGATTATGCTGAATATTGCCGCTATTATGGGAAGGCTCACCGCCGACCCGGAACTGAAAAACACACAGACAGGCGTTTCCGTTACCAGCTTCACCCTTGCGGTGGATCGCTCTTATGCCAAGGCCGGCACAGAGCGGCAGACCGATTTTATCAATGTGGTGGCGTGGCGGAGCACTGCCGAGTTTGTTTGCAAGTATTTTACCAAGGGACAGATGATGGCTGTTTCCGGCCCGATCCAGACGAGAAATTACGAGGACAAGCAGGGCAACAAACGCACTGCCTTTGAGATCGTGGCAAACGACGTCAGCTTCACCGGCTCCAAGCGGGAAAGCGGCGGTTCGGCGGCAGGGGCTTACGATGGCGCTCCCGTGGGACAGCGGCCGGCATTTTCCGAACCGGCTCCCGCCTATTCCAGCGGAAGCAATGAAGATTTTGAGGAGATTTTGGGAGACGATGATCTCCCCTTCTAAAGACTTCTCAAAGTAATTTTGTGATAAAGGAGGCTTTTAGGCTATGGCTGATAGACCCGAAAGAGAGATCCGCCGCGGACGCAAGGGCCGCAAAAAGGTTTGCGCTTTCTGTGTAGACCGCGCGGAATTTATCGATTACAAGGACGTTGCTAAACTGCGCCGCTTCATCTCCGAGAGAGGAAAGATCCTCCCTCGCCGTGTGACCGGCACCTGCGCTTACCACCAGCGCGCCCTGACTGTCGCGATCAAGCGCGCCCGTCATCTGGCGCTGCTGCCTTACACCAGCGACTGAGCACCGTAAGCGCGGTTTCTCTGTACAGATCAAAAGAGCTTCCCGGGTTTTCGGGAAGCTCTTTTTTCTTTTCCATTCAGGCATGGTTTACAAGCTTTACGAAGGCTTCGGCGGACATGGCGGAACGATAAATCACCGGGGAGGCTCCTGCCGTATCGATCTCAGGCAGGTAAAAATCCACATAGTCTCCGTTGACGTCCACAATGGCAGTGAGAGACAAGCCTTCGCCGGTTTTGAGAGAAGCCTCCCGCATGACGCCGGCATCGTCTAAGGTATATTCCAGCCCTTTTCCGGTGATTTGCAAATAGTAATCCGGATAATAGGCAAACATGGAAAAATCCTTTTCAAGGGGCTTGGCGTCCAGCAAAACGCCGGCAAAGGCGTCCATGCGCTCCCGCTTTTCCTCCGTGCTGGCATTCAAATGGATCAGCTTCAGGTTTTCTCCGTAGCCCCGGGACAGATCCAGCTGCAGGGAATCGGGATTTTTACAGCCTGCCAAAAAGCAAAGCATACAGCCGGCCAAAAGCGCGGCAATCAGTTTTTTCAAGAAAATTCCGCCTTCCAAAGTAGCAGTGTTACAAAATGATGCTTTTAAGGCAATACCGTACTTTGTGCGGTATTGCCTTATTATTCTACCCGGATTTTGCGGAAAAGTCAACTTGTGACGCCAGACTCCTCCCCGATCACCGACCTTTTCAGCTTCCCGCCGCATTTACAGCGGTAGCGCCAGGGCTGCTTGACCGCCTTTGATAATCGGGAGCGGTAGATTTTTGCTCCGCAGCTTTGGCATTCCAGCACATATTTGATGGGATCCCGGCGCAGGGGGCCGCTTTCCCCCTCCACGGGCGCCAGCCGCTGAATGGAACAGCCCAGGGCTTCCCCCGCTTTTTTTGCATAGGCCTTCCAGCGCTCTCCATGGTTCCGGCAGCCGGGGCAGGTATGCAAAAGCTCATGGATCAGGGTCTGCCTGAGCTTTTCCGGCTGCGCTAGCAGCATGGCGGAAATCTCAACGGCATAGCGGCCGTTTTGAAAATAGCAGCAGCCCAGCCGCCGTTTGGCCCGGCTGTTCACGCGAACCTCCGGCTCTATTTGATGAGAAACAGGAAGGCCAAGGCCCCGAAGAGTCCCGGCCATTTCCGCAAGGGCGGCGTTTAGTTCTTCCCGTGTCATTTTCCCTCTCCCCTTTTCCTTTATAGTATAAGAGGAGAGAAGAAAAAACTCAAGAATGTTTTTCCCGTTTTTCCCGATACTGTCCTAAAAGTCCGTCGTACTTTTTTCCGCCGACCCAAAAGCAGAACTCAAATCCGGCGCAGATCAGCGCAAAGCAAACGAGGAAAATCGCATAGAACAGGACCCAGGCGGAAAGGTTCCCAGCCGGAACCCAGCCAAAGCACACCGCGCAGACTGTAACGATCAGCAGCATGGGCAAAATAAAGAGAAAAAGCCGCAGGGAATACCGCATTTTTTTAATGACCCGGCCAGAGAAAAAGACAAACTGCAACAGCGTGATCCCCGCCGCCATCAGAAAAATCTGAAACAGACTGACGATCTTTACTGTTTCCTCTCCCACCAACCAGCTGACGGTGAGAAAGATCAGCATGGCAGCAGTAAAGCACAGGCAAAGCCAGGACTTGAATTCTACTACAAATTGAAAAAATTTTTTCACTGGAATAACCTTTCCTTTCTTCTCAGGTTTGGATTCTTGAACAAAAATTCCCGGCAGGGCTACAGGCCCAGCTTTTTTCGGATATAGGGCACATATTGCCGGGAGACGATCAGTTGTTCTCCATTGCTCATGGTGAGCTGCATTCTGCCGCCGAAATCTGGCCGCAGAGAGCGGATCTCGTTAAAATTTACGATGGAGGACTTGGAGGCACGGAAAAAATCACCAGCGGAAAGACGATCTTCCAGCTCATACAGCCGCAGAGGCGTTTCATAGACACCCTCGGCCGTATAAAGAAAGGTCCTTTTATCCGCCGTATCGATATACAGCACCTGCTCCATTTCCAATAAGTAGGTCTGCCCGTCCTTCTGACCGGAAAGCTTTTTGTCAAAGCTTTGCAGCAGGCTGATGAGCCTTGTAAGCTGTCCTTCGTTTTTCCGGCAGCGAATAACGACCTCGGTTTCTGTAAATTGTTCTCCCTCTTCAATGGAAAGCCGCATGGCCTTTCCTCCTTCCTGTGATCACAATTTCAGTATATCCGGGAAGCTATTCGAAATCAACCGATTTTTTCCCACCTGCTGAAATTGGGGCGTAAGCTGCAAAAGGAAGCGCCGCAAAAGACTTTCCTTCGCGGCGCTTCCTTTTTTAGAGGCTGGGTATTGGATTTCGCAGAGATAATGAGCAATGAGTAATTAGCAATGAGCAGTGAAGGGCAGGCAAGTCCCCTCTTCTGTCATTACTAAGCAAAAAGTGCTTCGCACTTTTCTAACGAAGAATCTCGTCCTTAGTGCCTGAATAAAAGGGCAAAGGGCGAGATTCTTCACCGAGAGAGCAAGATTTCCTTGCTTTCTGTTCAGCAATGACAGGAGAAAAGCAGGTGGATAAGCGCTAAATTACAGTTTATCGCACACCCATGGCTTTCTCGCCTGTCGGCTCGGTCGGTTCGCACCAGCGTCCCACCGGGACGCGCTCACCCCTGAAAGGGGAGCTGTCACGGCTTTGCCGTGACTGAGGGGTTCCGACAGTATAGCAGAAAAAGCAGGTTTTATGCAGAATTCCAGCGAGCTGGAACCTCTCCACCACCTATTGGCGGTCCCAGAAGGTTGCAAAGCAACCTTCTTCCCCTATTCAGGGGAGGCAAGAAGGTGCTACTATTCGTTAGCTCTGCAAATTCCAATTTGGTGCCTTTCAAGATATTTGCTCAAGCGCCGGGATACGCCTAAAATGCGGGAAGTCACCAGATGAATTTATAAACCAAGGCGCATACGACCCAGCCCAAATAACCAATAAGAAGAGGAAGATGAGTAAAAGCAAAGATAATCATATAAAAATCGAATCCGCCTACTATGATGGCAATAATCTCAAAAGCTTCTCCCTTTTGCCTTTTTGCACATCTGATTTTCTTTGCCACAGGCGGCAATATCACAGAAGCTAAGCTAAAAACAAAAAAAGCAGCTATGAATATTCCCCCGCCAACTTTAAAAAACAATTCAAGAAACACAATTCCCAATATGGCGACAGTCAGTGAAACGATTGACCAGACCGACAGTTTGACAGATTTATTTTCCGATACAGGCGGCGGCAGCGCTGCCCCGCACTGGCGGCAGACTTCTTCCCCATCGCCGCAGACCGCACCGCAGTTTTGACAGTTTTTAGACATGAGAAAACCCTCCTGATTTTTCCTTGTTTTGCAACTTCCTTTAAATTTTGGCTGTGCGTATTACATATTTCTATTATAAACTGTTTTCTAAAACAAGTCAATTATTTTATCGTTGAATATTTGTATAAAACGAACTCAGAAATGGCAATTCTATTTCATTTTAATGTAAAAATCAGTCTTGCCTGACAAGGGTAATCAAAGCTATCGCAGCAGAAAACCACGCCGCGGGCTTTTGAGTCCGACAGAGTGGTTTCACATTTTGGTATTTTGTTGTTTTGCTTATGGCGGCTTCCCATGACAAGGGTAATCACGCCCAAAAGGGAGTTTTGCAGAAGCAGGAGGTGTCTCCGGGCCTTGCGGAGCAGCTCTCCCTCACTTTATTCTGCTTTGACCGCTACATACCGGTCATGGGGCATATCCACGCCCCGGTAGTGCTTTGTCCAGCTGTCCTTTACGGTCATGCCGTTTCGGAGGGCCACCCTCTGAGAAGCGGTGTTTGTGTCCCGAATGATGGAACACACCTCATTGGCCCCCAGCGTTTCAAAGGCGTACTGCTTGCAGGCTGTCGCCGCTTCTGTGGCATAGCCCTTGTGCCAGCAGTCCCGCCGGAAGAGATAGCCGATTTCCAGCACCTCACTGTCCTTCCAGGGCTGCATGGTAAGCCCGCACTGCCCAATCAGCTCTCCGGTTTCCTTCAAAAGCACCGCCCACAGGCCAAAGCCGTACTGTTCGTAACGGCCAAGCTGCCTGTCCAGCCATTCCTGCACTTCTTCGTCCGTAAAGGCCCCCTCGTAGGCGTACATGGTCTTTTCGTCCTGTAAAATTTTGCAGAGAGCGGAAAAATCAGACTTCTTCAGCTCCCGCAGGGCCAATCGCTCAGTTTCCAGTACCATCAATATCTCCTTTCCTTTAGGGGGATCACGCCTTAAGAACCGGTGGATTTATAATGCCGCACGCCGATCCGCCATATGAGGTAACAGGGAAGAAGGAACCACGCCGCGCACAGGGGCAGGAAAATGAAAAAGGAGTTGGTTTCCCGGCCCAGAAGATACAGCAGCGGGTAATACTGGGTGAGGGCATAGGGCACCGCAAAGGTGGTAAATTGCAGCACCCGCTTTCCGTACACGCTCCAGGGATATTTTCCGTGCTCCTTTCCCCCGTCGGTAAATACATTAATCACTTCCAGCCCCTCGGTGGTAAAGAAGGAAAGGGCCGCGCACAGCACGAAAATGGCGGAGAAGAGCAGCGCCCCGCCCAGCACCATGAAAATCACCGTCAGCGCCTTGGGGAAATTCCAATCCACCCCGCAGGTGGCGATGGCATAGGGCAGCAGGATCGCCACCTGAAGCACCCGGCCCAGCCGGGTAAATTCGATCCGACCGGCGAGAACCTGAAACACCGTGTTCCGGGGACGGACCAAGATCCTGTCAAACTGACCGTTTCCCAGCATGACGTCGAACCGATCAAAGCCCCGGGCGAAGAACTCTGCCACATAGAATTGCAGCAGAACCACCGTATAACACAGCAGCACCTGGCTGTAGGTAAAGCCCTCAATAACGTGGAACCGCTGGAAGAGGAAAAAAATTCCCAGGAACATGTTGATGGTCACCAGGGCCTGTCCCAAAAGCGCCAGAAAGAAGGAAGCCTTATACTGCATGGCGCTTTTTAAGTGAATGGCAAAATATTTTCGATATAATTTCATGTAGTCCTTCCTTTCTCAAAAGCCTTCTCTCGCTCTTTTGATAACGCCGTGAAAAACCCGGTGCTTTTCCGCAGGAAAAGACGGCCTTCTCAAGGCCGAGGGTCTTTCACAGAGGTTTTCCCATGGAAAACCTCTTATCCTCCCAACAGCACGGTGCGCTTTATGGCGGCACGCTCCATCAGCTTTCCGATGAGAACAAGGGCAAATAGCCAGAACACCTGCAGGGCCACCGTTTGATAGAGATAGGCGCCGGCAATGTCCCCGGCGTAAATGCGCAGAGGAGCGTTCATGGTAGAGGCAAAGGGCAAAAGCTCCACCGCCTGCCGGACGCCGTCAGGCAGAAACGGCAGGGGGATCACCTGGCCGCAGAGGAATTCCGTCAAGGTTGCCGCAATGGCCCGCACGCCCTCTACCGCCACGGTAAAAAAGGCGGTAAAGTAAATGAGCTGGCACAGGGCGGCCGCCACCAGCGTGCCCAGCACTGTGGAAAGCAGTGTCCAGAGAAGCTGAATCAGATCGGGCGGCGGCGCGATGCCGTAAGGAGCGGGCAGAAGCGCCGCCACGAGCAGCACCGGAATACACCGCAAAGATGCCTGTGAGACCCGCCTCGCCACCGTGCGGGCGAACCACATATTGTAAACGCTCACCGGACGGCAAAGCTCGTATGCCACGCTCCCGGTGCGGACAGACTCAAAGATATCGCCTTCAAAGCCCCAAGGCTGAAACAGCGCCAGAAAGGCCTGCTGAAGCCAAATGTAGGTGGCCGTGGCCTGAAGGGTCATGGGAAATGCGTCAGGGTCGGAACGATAAAACGCCTGATAGGCCAGAATCAACAGCCCGCCCCACACAAACTGGGTCACCAGCCCTGCCAGGGCGGCGATCCGGTATTGCAGGCCTGTGACAAACCGAAGCCGGAAGAAGGAAAGATATTTTTTCATTTCCCCGCCTCCTATAGATCCAGCTCGTGGTACATCTCAGCCAGGGCCTGGTCGATGCTTTCTCCCCCGCGCTGAATGTCGCTCAATGTGCCGTCCAGCAGAATGCGCCCTTTCCCGATCAGGATCACCCGGCTTGCCAGTGCCTCAATATCCTGCATGTCGTGGGTGGTAAGGATCACCGTGGTCTTTTCTTCCCGGTTCAGTTCCTTGATAAAGTCCCGCACCGCCAGCTTGGATACTGCGTCCAGGCCAATGGTGGGCTCGTCCAAAAACAACACCCTGGGACTGTGCAGCAGAGAAGCCGCGATCTCACAGCGCATTCGCTGGCCCAGAGAAAGCTGACGGGTGGGCGTGCGCAGCAGCTCGGAAAGGTCTAAAAGCTCCGTCAGCCGGGAAAGGTTCTTCCGGTACAGCTCTTCGGAAACGTCGTAGATCTCCTTTAAGAGCTCAAAGGAATCGATCACCGGCACATCCCACCAAAGCTGGGAACGCTGGCCAAACACCACGCCGATCTGCTTTACGTGCTCTCGGCGCTCCTTCCAGGGGATCCTGCCATCGATGCGGCAATCGCCTCCGTCCGGGGTCAAAATACCGCTGAGGATCTTGATGGTGCTGCTCTTCCCGGCTCCGTTGGGGCCGATATAGCCCACCATCTCCCCCTCCCCGATGGAAAAGCTCACATCGTCCAGGGCGTGGATCTCCTCGTACTCCCGGTGAAACAAGGCCTTTACCGCCTGGGAAAACCCGGCGTTTCGCTTTGCCACCCGGAAGGTCTTTCGCAAATGGGAAACCTCGATCATGAAAACACTCCTTCCTCGTTCTGCAAACTGCTTTTTTCAGAAGTGGTAACGGCACTCCAACAGGACGTGCCCCGGAGGAATTTTCCCCCAGGGTAGCCAAGCGTGTTCACATAAGATGAGTACGCGCCTTGAATATCACCCGCCGCTTTCCGCTTTTTTCGCTGACACGGCACGAAAGAGCGCAAAATCGGCAGGGTATTCATTATAGTGGGAGCTCAGGCGTTTGTCAATCTATTTTTTGCTTCCCGCTAAAAAGCGCAGGGCACAAGGAAAATTCCCCCGGCCCCGCGCCTTTTCCTATTTTTCACTTTTCCCGCCTGTCAATTTTCCCGAAAGATCTGCTGTTCCTTCCGAAGGGGAAATTCGATCAGCTTTGAGCACTTCAGATTTACGTTACGCAGACTGACTGCTGTGATTTGATGGTTGGAATAGGTGGTGTAATAATAAATTCCCCTGTCCGCGTCGATACAGCAGCTATAGGTGGTGATCTCGTATCTGCCGTCCGGCACGATCACCGCCCCGCGCACCATGGAAACAGAGCCGAGCAAATGAAAAAATTGAGTAAGACTGCTTTCATCGTCCTTTTTACAGTCGGAATTCAGTAACAGGTAGGAAGCTTTTACAAATCGTGATGGGGAAGAAAAATCTCCCGGCAGCCCAACGCTGCCCTGCCCCAGGCTGAAGGGCTTCAGGCCCGTCACCGTATGAAAGCAGTTATCCGGCTGCTTTGGCGTGAGGTTCATATACTGACAGAGATTTTGCATGTGAAATTCAAAGGGCGGATTGTTAGTCATGATCCCCACCGGGTTTTCGTAAATACGCATACCGCAAGCGGTGGCCTCCAGAACAATGGAACCGGTTTTGTCCGCAATGTGCCAGTGCAAGGTCGCAAGAGGTACCTTCTCGCTGAAGGGGATCGCTACCAGGCAGGTATTTTCCAAGAGCTTTCTTGCTTCCGCAAGACTCGCGCACCTCCCCAAAAGCCAAGGGATCAATTCAAAGGGAGAAATATTGGCCTTACTGCTGTCCATGACGGTGGAATAGTAGGCGTTGTCCGGGAAATTCAGACCCGCTATACAAAGTCCCTTTTCATTGGCAGCTTCCGCATACATCGGGTAGCCCCTCATTACGGTAGCCATGCCGATCATAGCATAATGGCTTTTCATTTCTCCCGCCTTGCGAAAGGAAAAGGGATAGTTGCAGGGCGTGATCACGATCCGCTCTCCGAATTCATACTGAAGATCCATATTCCTGCCGAAATAAAAATGATCACGCTTCATCGCAATGCTGGTGCACATAAGCTTCCCTCCGTTTTTTGCTTTTTTCTGGACTTTTTGCCAGTCTGAAAAGGATTTTTCTCAAATACTTCATATTCTTTATTATATCCACGGAAAGTGCTCAGTATGCCGAAGGCGCGCTTAGGCACACGGCAAACATGTAATCCGGGCACACAAATGCCCATTCCATGGAATGAGCATTTGTGTTTTCCATATTCTGCAAACAGGGCTTTATTGAAAAGACGGCGGTGTGACCGCTGTTTGTGAAAAGCTATTGTCCGCTGGTGACGGCTCAGACATACTGAAATACATCTTCGCCGCCCTGGTCGTGCCAAAATCACAGTTTGAACCGGTATTCTGCACCTTGTTGAAGGCTTCCCGGAACATTGCGTTGTGGGCTTCTTCCCGATTCAAAAGAAAATCAATGGTCTCTTTCACCTTTTTATCTTCGATTTGCCGGTACAGATATTCGTAAACCACCTTTGCCCTTTGTTCAGAGGCGATATTGGAAAGCAGATCGGCACAGAGATCTCCTGTTACCGTAACGTAATCGCCTGTCCGGGAGTAACCGGAAGCATTGATCAGCCCGGGGTTCAATCCCAAAAGCACGTGGGATTGTATTTCGCCTGCGGGCACCGCCGCCGCGTCTATATCGTGACCGTTGAGAAGATTTATCGTCTGGGCTACCATTTCCATATGCCCCAGCTCTTCCGCCGCGATATCCAGAAAGAGGTCCTTGATTTCCAAATCTTTGATCCGAAAGCTTTGAGACATATACTGCATCGCGGCCTTCAGCTCACCGTTAGCTCCGCCCAGCTGTTCCTGAAGCAATGCCGCGTATTGGGGGTTCGGACGTTTCACCTCAACCGGGTGGAACAACATTTTTTCATGCTTAAACATCGTCTTTCTTCGCCTTTCGCTTTTCTTCCTATTGTTCCTGACTTCTCCGTTTCTATTCCGGATACGCTGCTTCAAAAAAAGAAAAGCCGCTGAAAGAGCAACTTTTTTACCGACTGAGCCTGCCAACAAATATTCTATTTCAAGATATCTTTTGGGGCTTCGGTGGGTTGTCTTGTTCTCCGCATGGCCCTGACCCACTCGCTGTAGGGCATGCTGAGAAGCAGCAGACGGCAAAACAAAATTACTGAACCCAGCAATACGATCCCTGTTACCATCATCGCGATCCACATAGTTCTCACCTCTAACAGGCTTTGTACTGCGGCTCTTCTCCGAAGATCAGCGGGGCCTCCGCTTCCAAGCGGTAACCGACACCATGAACGGTAACGATGTATCTGCCAAAGCTGCCCAGATCCCTGCGCAGCTTTTTGATGTGAGAATCCACCGTGCGGCTGCTGCCGGGAAACGCATAGCCCCATACTTCCCGCAAAAGGCGTTCACGGCTCAGTGCCGTGTTGGGATATCTGAGAAAATACAGCAATAAATTTCGCTCCATGGGCGTGGTGGGAACCCTCTCGCCGTCTACCTTCAAATATTCTTCGGTGCAGAGAAGGCTGTGGTTTTTACTCAGAAAACTAATCATGGAAAATCCTCCTTAACCGGGGGTTGACAAACGGCACACATGGTTTTGCAGAACATCGTTGTCTTTGCCAAGTGAAGCGGTTATTCTAAAGTAAAGGTCATGGTGACGCTGCCGCTGCCGAAGGCCTCCAAAAGCTCTTCTCTTGTTACATTCGGGATCTTTCCCAGCCGGGTAAAGTTCCAGTGATTGGTATCGTAATATACGGTAATGGAGCTTCCCTGATAGAGGATCACATCTCCCGGCTCGGTGGTGATGGGCTCATCGTTGGTGGGAAGGCTGGTTCCCAAAGGGCCTACCTTCTCGAAATTTCCGTAGTCCTGCATTTCAACGGTAACCGGGCCCTGCTCCAGCAGCTCCCGAAACGCTTTCGCGGAGGAATTCTCCACAAACTCGACGGAAAATGAAATTCCGTTTGCTGTAATTTTCATAACCGCTTCCTCCCATTCTCGTTCTGAATTTATGCTGCTTTCCAAAGACTCCGCCGGTTTCGACTCTGGGACAGACACAGCCGGCAGCCGCTCCGTATCCAGTATTTCGCTTTCTGACCGCGAAAAGGCCACGCTTTCTGTGGTGCTTTGGCCCCTTTCTGTTATGGAACTCTTGCTTTCCCGATCGTTTCCGCCCGCTTTCTCCGCACCGCAGGCACTCAGCAAAACCGGCAGTAAAACCGCGGTCAGCAGCAAAATAAGCTTCTTTCCCACGGCGGATCACTCCTTTCCCTTTTTCTGCTGCAAATCCATTTCATAAAGCAAGTAGTCCAGGCAGTCAATACGCTTCTGCACAATGTGCAGCTCCTCCAGCAGCCTGCGGCGTGCGCCCTGTTATGGCCCTCTCCTTCCGCTGTTTTGCTTTCTTCTATTGTAGCGCTGCTTTACACAAATAACAAATACTTTGATTTTATAAGCAGCCATGCTTTACAAGCATAGTGATTTTTGCTATACTGATTTTACTTTCTATAGAAAGGCTGATCGTTATGGAGCTTCGAGTGTTGCAATATTTTCTGGCGGTGACCAGAGAACAGAGTATTTCCGGCGCCGCGGAGGCGCTGCATTTATCTCAGCCCACGCTGTCGCGGCAGCTGCGGGATATGGAGGAGGAGCTGGGCAAGCAGCTTTTTGTACGGAGTAACCGCAGAATCACGTTGACCGAGGAAGGCATGATCCTGCGGAAACGGGCTGAAGAGATCCTGGAGCTGGTGCAAAAGGCGGAGGACGAGATCACCGCCGCCAGTGCGCCGATCGCTGGGAGCATTACAGTGGGCGCTGGAGAGTTGGACGGGGTGCGGATCCTTCCGCGGGCAATTCAAAGGCTTCGGGAAAAATATCCACTGGTGCATCTACATATTGTCAGCGGCGACCGTGTTACTGTGACAGAGGAGCTGGATCGGGGTCTCATTGATTTCGGACTTCTGTTCGGAGTGATCGATACAACCAAATATAGCGCCCTGAAGGTTCCCTGCACAGAGCACTACGGCGTGCTGATGCGGAAAGATTCTCCCCTGGCCAAATACGAAATTCTCGACCCGAAGGAGCTTTGGGATAAGCCGCTGATCGTATCCCGGCAAAGCTTGCACGATGAAACCGTTGCCGATATTCTGCACAGTGAGGATAGACCGCTGAATATTGCGGGCTCTTACAACCTGCTGTTTAACGGCTCCCTCATGGTGGAGGAAGGCATGGGCTACGCCCTTGGCCTTGACAGGATCATCAATGTAAGCGGGAACAGCCCCTTGACATTTCGGCCCTTGAAGGATCAGACGCCATTTTCCCTGCATCTGGTTTGGAAAAAATATCAGCATTTGACCAAGGCGGCGGAAAAATTTCTGGAAACTATTTCCGAGCTGCTAGCACCGGAGCCATAGGCTTTCCAGTTCTGTTTTCCCCAAGGGTTTTACCAGAAACACGCCTCCACAGAATGATCCCCAAAGGAAGCGATAAAAGCTCGGCTGCGGCAAATGCCAGCCAAACAAGCTCCAGACTGTGAAGCGAGGCTGCCGCCAGCACAAAAGCCGTTGGCAGGATCGCCTGCTTTGTCAACGTAAGCGCCATACTGCACCCGCCCTTACTCAGGCCCTGAAACGCTGAAGCCAGCACCATACCGGGAATGGAAAAAAGCCAGGTCAGGGCAAAAATGCGCAGGGCGGGAATGCCCGCAGCAAGCATTTCCGGAGAAGCGTCAAACAGTCGCAGGATCGCGGCAGGAAGCAACTCCAATGCCAGTAGAAACACGGAAAATATTCCAAGACCATAGCACATGGCCCATTTTACTGTCCCGTGGACCCGCTCAGGCTTCCTCGCGCCGAAATTGAAGGCGATCAGTGGGATCTCTCCCAGCGTGATCCCATGAACTCCCACAGTAGCTAACCCCTGAATTTTAAGACAAACACCGTAAACCGCTACCGCGGTGGTGGAAAATCCAATTAAGATAGAATTCATCACAATTCCCAGCAGCGAAACAACACCTTGTACCAGCATAGTGGGAATACCCACCTTCAAAATGGCGAAAATGCTTTTCCAGCTGGGCTTCAGCGTAAAGGCAATGGGAATTTCCCGATTCAAAGTGCGGTTGACCAGAAATCCGGCTGCACAGCCAGCACACTGGCCGATCACAGTGGCCAATGCCGCGCCGGCAGTACCCATAGCAGGAACGCCAAGCCAGCCAAAGATGAGAATGGGGTCTAAAATCAAATTGGTAATGGAGGCGGCGGAAAGCGTCAGTAAAAACAAGCTGGAACGTCCGCTGGCGATCACCATACGGTCAAACACCCACTGCCCCATCTGACCAATGGAAAAGAGCATACAGATCTGTAGATAGGCGGTCCCATATTCTTCGATCACAGCATTGCCACCGGCCTGCCACTTAAAATACGACGCAACGATGGTCAGCCCAAGTACAGCCAACAGAATTCCGGCGCACAACGCCAGAAACAGCGATGCGGAAGCGGCCCGCTTGACGCCTTCCCTGTCTTTCTCCCCCAGCGCTTTGGAAATCACGGCGTTTAAGCCCACCGCAATACCGCAGCCCACCGCCGACATCAGCATCTGCACAGGAGAGGCCAAAGAAAGGGCAGTCAGCGCATCCTCTGACACGTGGGATACAAATACGCTGTCTACAAAATTGTACAAAGAATTGATCAATAAGGATAGCATCAGCGGCACGCCTGTCTGAAGCACAAGCCTGGATATTTTCCCGGTCCCCATTTTATTTTCCGTATTCGCCGACATTGCAACTCCTCCTTGAGCTCCTTCTGTTCCGATACTTTCATTTTACACAGAGGGGTTGTAAATGTCTAATACTTATATAGCATTTGTTTGAATGCTCAAAAAGCATGGGGAATCGCAGCGCTGGATACAGCGAGGTTCCAACTACCTTTGCCAGTTTGATCTGACAAAAGCGCCCAACCGCAGAGGAAGCCAAAAAGTTTGCTCCTGCTTGTCATTCCTGAAAAAGTATCTTCTCTTTAAGAACACCTCGCCTTTCAAACCCATAGAAAGGGCAAAAGGGCGAGATTCTTCGCCTGCGGCTTAGAATGACAATAAGGAAGCTATCCGTTAACAGAACTACCACATGCTTAATTCCGTCCTTTATGACTAATCTACACGCTTTTATCTTGAACTCTTAGCTATATGTCCTTTTCATTCTGAAGATCTTTTTTCTTTTCTCTCTTTGTGGTGTCCTCTTCTACCGTACAACTTTCCTTAATGAAAAGTGAAAAAGTAAAAACCGCCAAGTCTCTTTGAGGCTTGGCGGTTTTTGGTGGACCATCAGGGACTCGAACCCCGGACCGACCGGTTATGAGCCGGTTGCTCTAACCAACTGCGCTAATGGTCCAAATATAAAAAAGCACCGCCGCTCATTTTCAATAGCGGCGGCACTTTTCTTTTGGCTCCCCCTGTTGGACTCGAACCAACGACCCTGCGGTTAACAGCCGCATGCTCTACCGACTGAGCTAAGGAGGAATATCTTGGCAATCAAAAGATTGCCGGTGGTGACCCGTGCGGGAATCGAACCCACGTTAACGGCGTGAGAGGCCGCTGTCTTAACCGCTTGACCAACGGGCCATAAACTGGCTCGCAGCCAGCTTGAGTGGTGCACCATCAGGGACTCGAACCCGGGACACCCTGATTAAGAGTCAGGTGCTCTACCAACTGAGCTAATGGTGCATAAAGATTGTACCCTAAAAACTGAATAAAGCGGGGGAAGCGAATAGAAGGTGAGGTAGGTGGGAAAGGCCAGTTGCCAAAGAAGGCAATGGTCAAGCCCTCGGCCTATTAGTACTGCCAAGCTGAACATGT
>Ga0209064_1000466_pt1 | contig 90717 bp, 66 predicted proteins | sample Inofromicrocosms_FD_187498 | JGI IMG/M metagenome (GOLD analysis project Ga0209064, IMG submission 187498) | Mouse cecum microbial communities from Vienna, Austria - Inoculum for glucosamine and mucus D2O microcosms (SPAdes) (version 2) | ecosystem: Host-associated > Mammals > Digestive system >...
TCCGAAAGCTTTGAGCGGCTATGGCTCTTCATTTCAGTCACATAGCTCGCTATGCTCCTTCAATTCAGAGCCATATCCATCTCAAATCTTTCGCTCAGATTTTAACTATTGTTATGAAACACCCTCTAAGAAACTGTTTATGAATTCATAAACAGTTTCTTAGCTACGTCACGCCCCGGCGACTGACCAAACAGAATCAAACCTATCAACCCAGCCCCCTGAAATGAACAGACTCATCGTCATAGCAGCCGCGTTGCTTTCACTGGTCTCATGCTCTCGCCATGAACCGTCAACCGCCCGTCAGGAGCTTGACCGCCTGTGGAAAGGAAGCCCCGTAGAGTTCCGCCACACCCCTGGAATGAAAGCCGAGGCCTTCGGCATCGAACGCGAAGGCCATAAGTTCGTCATCAGCAGTGCGGATGATGCCGGTGCCCTCTACGGTGTCTACTCTCTGCTGCGCGACTCCATGCAGATTCCACGTGAAGAAGCCCCGGCATTCCCATTGCGCCTGCTCAACCACTGGGACAACCTTGACGGCACCGTGGAGCGCGGCTATGCAGGCCACTCCCTCTGGGACTGGGACGCTCTGCCCGACTCCGTATCGCCGCGCTACCTGGACTACGCCCGCGAAAACGCCCGAATAGGCATCAACGGCACCGTGCTCAACAACGTCAACGCCTCGCCGCAGATCCTCTCCCATGACTATCTCGTGAAAGTAGCGCGCCTGGCCGACGTGTTCCGCCCCTACGGAATTAAGGTCTACCTGTCGGTCAACTTCGCCTCCCCTATGGTGCTCGACTCTCTGCCCACGGCTGATCCGCTCGCAGCCGAAGTGACCGACTGGTGGAAAAACAAAGCCGATGAAATCTACTCGCTCATTCCCGACTTCGGCGGATTTCTCGTAAAAGCCAACTCCGAAGGCCAGCCAGGCCCGATGGACTTCGGGCGCAGCCATGCCGACGGAGCCAACATGCTCGCCCGCGCACTGAAACCCCACGGCGGCATAGTGATGTGGCGCGCCTTTGTCTATTCGCCAATCGACGCCGATCGCGCCAAGCAGGCATACATGGAATTCCAGCCGCTAGACGGAAAATTTGATCCAAACGTCATCATACAGATCAAAAACGGCCCCATCGACTTCCAGCCACGCGAACCCTACTCCCCGCTGTTCGGCGCCATGCCGCAGACCGATCAGATGGTCGAATTCCAGGTGACCCAGGAATATCTCGGCCACGCCAACCATCTGGCCTTCCTGGCCCCGATGTGGACAGAATTTTTCGAATATGTAAAACCCTCCTCGCTCACAGCCATCGCCGGAGTGGCCAACATCGGCGACTCCGACAACATGACCGGCAATCCCCTTGCCGGAGCCAACTGGCATGCCTTCGGACGTCTGGCCTGGGACCCCCGGCTCAGCCCCGCCCGGATAGCCCGCGAGTGGATCGACGCAAATCTGCTGATACCAGGCAGCAATATCCCTGACAGCATCTACTCCGGCCTGCTCGACATGTTCCTGACAAGCCGAGAAGCGGTGGTTGACTACATGATGCCCCTCGGACTGCACCACATCTTCGCCTTCGGCCACCACTACGGGCCCGAACCCTGGTGTGACATACCCGGCGCCCGCCCCGACTGGCTCCCTAAATACTACCACTGCGCCGACCGCCAAGGGCTTGGCTTCGACCGCACCACCTCAGGCAGCAACGCCGTAGAGCAATATCCCGAACCTCTGCGCTCTCAGCTCAACGACATTGACACCTGCCCTGAAGAATTTCTGCTCTGGTTCCACCACGTGCCCTGGACCCATCGCCTGAAATCCGGCCATACGCTCTGGGATGAACTCTGCTACCGCTACGAGCGAGGAGTCTCGACAGCCGAAGACTACCGTCGCCGCTGGGAGGAAGTACGCCCCTACATCAGGCCCGAACTCCACGCCGACGTAGCCGAACGCCTGCGCACCCAGGCCGCCGACGCCCGGTGGTGGAAAGATGCCTGTCTGCAATACTTCCGGGAATACTCACGCCTACCCTATCCCACGGGAGTCACCGCACCAGTCCAACCGCTCGAACAGCTCAAACGCATCAACCTCCCCATCACCAACTTCGAATCCCCCACCCCCGCCCTCCTCGACTCCGTCCGGTACCATAAATCGACTCCCTGCCGAGCATCAGCATTATAGGCCGCATCAGCACCCGGATAGGTTCAGACAACTATTTTACCCACCACACCAAGGCATATTCCCTTCGGAACCGTAAATCCGTGTCCTGACGGACACGATATTTATATAAACATCATTCCCCCCGACACCTTTGCGCTTTGCGCTGCGGTGTCGGGGGCTACTACTAAATCGGTGTCCTCACGGACACCCGCCACCCCGCACACCCTGCCGGATCGCACCCCACGGACACCCGCCGCCCCGCACACCTGCCGGATCGCACCCTCACGGACACCGATTTACCATCACGCCCTGCGGGATTCCGGGAGGGTGATGTCCGACAGGACATCGATTTACTCATAGCCCGTGACACCGTAGCGCAACGCGCGCAGGTGTCACGGGTTATCAGTCCCACCCACGCATGGTGTCCGACAGGACACCGATTTACGGTCCCGAATGGCACAATGACAAAAAAACGCCCCGGCCGCAGTCTGTAAAAAGACTGCCGCCGGGGCTTATATATTGCGCGTGAACGCCGATTAACCGAAACTGATAGTCTGACCCGCCGAACCCGAAGCCTGACCTGAAGCCTGGAGACCCGACGCACCGTCGAGAGCACCGCTGCGCACATCCTCCACAATCTTGCGGTCACGCTTATAGGTAGGATACTTCTCCAGAATATCGCAGACAGCATCGTCATCAAGCTGATTCAGCCCCAGCACGATAGTCGACGAGCGGTCCTTCCCCTCCGTCAGATCCTTGATCTTGGTCAGGCCATACTCCTCGGCCAGACGCTCGTCAGAAACCTCCGGTTCCTTAGGCTTGGCAGGAGCCACAGGAGCAGCCGGCGCAGGAACAGCCGGTGCACTTGCACTGTTTGAAGCCGCCGGAGAAGAGCTGCGCGAACCCGGAGTACCCATCGAGAAACCGAAACCGCTTGCCGCGCCTCCGGCCATGATTTCCTCCTCCTCCTCGCGCAGAGTCACATCGAAGCCCGCCGCAAGGATGGTCATTTTCACGCCATTGCCCAGCGACTCGTCGAACCCGACACCCCAGATCACATCCACATCCGTGTTGATCGCACCGATGAAATCCGTGATCTCGCGGGTCTCGCTCATCAGGAACTTCTCTTCGGCGTTCGGGTTGAAATACAGATTGAAAAGCAGCTTCTTCGAGCCCAGGATATCGCGGTTCTTCAGAAGCGGAGAATTCAGAGCGTTATGGATAGCGTTGGTCACACGGTTCTCACCCTCGCCATAGCCGGTCGAGATGATAGCCGCGCCACCGTCGCGCAGAGTAGAATCAACGTCATTGAAGTCAAGGTTGATCAGACCGTTGCACGTGATCAGCTCCGAGATAGAACGCGCGGCTATTGACAGCGTATCGTCAGCCTTGCCGAACGCATTCAGGAAATCGAGATCACCGTAGATCTCGCCCAGACGCTCATTGTTGATCACAAGCAGCGCATCCACATGCTTCGCCATCTCGTCGGCACCGGCTATAGCCTTGCGGATCTTCTTCTGCCCCTCGAAGAGGAAGGGAATGGTCACGATACCGATGGTCAGCAGTCCGCGCTCCTTGGCAATACGGGCCACCACGGGAGCCGCACCGGTGCCGGTGCCGCCGCCCATACCGGCAGTGATGAACACCATCTTGGTCTGGTCGTCAAACAGATCCGCAATCTCCTCGGCGCTTTCCTCAGCGAAATCGCGGGCCTTCTCAGGCTTGTTGCCCGCACCCAGACCGTCGCCGATCTCCAGAGTGTGGGGCACACGCGAGTGACACAGCGTCTGATGGTCAGTGTTGATATTGACGAAGGACACATTCTTTATGCCCTGGACATACATATGATTCACGGCATTGTTGCCGCCGCCGCCCACACCGATGGCCATGATGTTGCAGGCGAGATCCGAGCCTTCATTGTTGCTCTTGAAAGCCGAAGTGTCAGAGATGTCCTGATTATAGTTGTTGATCTGATCTTCCATTTTTTGAGTAAGATTTTTGTTACAGCTTCAGGGGAGAGAAATGAGGGGAGTGAATTGCTCTGTAAGTGTGTTATATAAAGAATGTGTTTAGTTATCGTTGTCGATATCATCGTCCTCCACAGGCTCGGTCATGAGATTGACAAGCCGTTCGCGCACCGTGCCCCACAGCGAGAAACCTCTTTTCTTCTCCGGAGCCGGAGCTGGTTCCGGCTTTTCGGGTTCAGCCGGCCTGGGGTTCTGATATTCCGGTCTTTGCGGCGCCGCTGGCTGGGGTTGAGGCTGCTGAGACTGCTGAGGCTGCTGATAACTGTTTTTCTGATATCCGCTTTGCTGATAAGCGTTCTGCTGATAAGCGTTCTGCTGATAAGCGGGTTTCTGCGGTGACGGCTGCTGGCGCACCTCGTCATTCGAGTTATAAAGAGGCTCCGAAGCTATCACAACCGGTTCCGGACGGCTCAGACACTCCTTGACCTCGCGGTCTTTGGCAGCCGCGGCAAGAATCGAGATCACGTCCACATGGTCTGAGGCATTGATGCGTCCGTCAAGGATGCGCACACGGTTCACCGGACCGCCATAGCGCACCTTCAGGGTGGTGAGGTTTTCCAGACGGCGGTCAAAACCGTTGAGCTTCGATCCGCGGCCGGTCAGTATGATGCCCGCAGGGAGCCTGTCTGGAGTCAGACCCGCATATTTGATCTGTTCGTTGATATTGGCAATGATCTCTCCGGCGCGCGCGGCCACATAGTTGTTGATCTGGCCGTAGTCAATCAGTCCGTTTGACGGCATCGGAGTCGGCTCCGTAGAGCTCAGAGCGTTTCCGCCGTCGATCTTCAGCTCCTCGGCGCGCTCTTCGAGATAGTTCATGGCGGTAATGTCGCGTGTGATGTTGCGCGAACCCATCGGGATGGTGCTCATGTAGAGCAGCACACCGTTCTTGTAGATCGACACCGTGGTGGTCTCCGCCCCGCAGTCAACCAGCATACATCCCTGGCGCTTCTCTTCGGGATAGAGCACGAAATCGGCTTCGGCTATCTGGCGCACGAACATGTCATGCACCGGCAGATGCAGACGCTCGTCAAGCACATGGTTGAGGTTTCTGACAAGCTGAGTGCGGCAGCTGATCAGATTCAGCCGGGCCGACACGTGGGAGCCGAACATGCCGACCGCGCGGTTTGTAGGCGAATTGTCAACCCTGAATTCCTTGGGAGTCACGTCGACTATCGTGCGTTCGTGCAGCTGATAGTTGAGCGCGTCGCCGGTCATGTCGGCAATCAGGTCGTTGGTGATCTCCATTTCCTGCGGCAATCGGCGTTCAATCTCGATGCCCTGGGCCATCAGCGAGCGTCCGCCCACCGAGACATAGACACCGGTCACGTTGCGCCCCGGCTCGCGCATCTCCAGACGCCCTATCACGTTGCGGATGGCGCCTGCCGTCTCTACCACATTGCGTATGCAGCCGTAGCGCACCCCGTCATAGAGTTTCTCCTCTTCTACAGCTTTCACACTCAATGTGCCCTGAGGGTCTACGATGCCTATCGCACCTTTTATTTTCGAGCTCCCTATTTCGAGAGCCACTATATATTTTTCTTCCATGGAGATGTATTGGGTTTTCAGTTGATTTTGTTCTGTGTCTGTTGGTTGTCGGCTGCGGTCTTTGGCGCCGCGGCGGCCGGAGCACTCTTCCTTGCGGCCGGAATAGGCTTTTCGGAGTGGGCCTTCATGCCGGGAATAGTCTGGCCGGGGGCCACGTCATCGCCCGCAAGCATCGTGCCGGTGTCCACGCTCTCGTCGTCGTCATACTGCACTGTCTCCACCTTCTGCGGAGCCTTGCGGCGCTTGGTGGCCACTAACTGGCCGTTCCATTTGAGCGAGATCGTGTCATATTTTTCCCAGCCCTGCAGCGGGAGCACTTTTGAATAGAATTTCTTCAGACGTGAGAATTTGTCGTCGAAATGTGAGGGTGTCCCGAAGTTGATCACATGTTCGCAGATCACCGGGACGAGTATGATGTCAGTGGGTGATTTCACCTTGATCATCGAGATATAGGAGTTCCAGACAGAGTCACCGGAAATGTAGTTCAGAAGCGGAAGCAGCGATTCGGGTGTGAACACCGTGTCTGACGGGTTGAAATGCCCCTCGATCACGGGCACATCCTTGTGGAAGCGCGCGTCGGCTTTCACCCGTTTGCCCGCACGGTTGATGTAGTACGATTCTTCGTCGTCAAACACTCTGGCCACCGGTATGATCGGAGTGACCTTGATGCGGATCGAGCCGTCGGTATAGCGCACCACCTCGGCATCCTCTATCTTGTCCATCTCAAGCAGCCGGCGGCGTATCTGCTGGGTGTTGATGTTGCACAGTGCCAGGCCTGCGGCTTTGTCAGGCAGCGAGTCGAGTTCGCGCGAGAGCTCGGCCGGGGTGACGAAACGCTGGTTGCCGTCGGCTCCGGCTATCGTGATCTCCATGCCGCGGCAAGGCTCCGTATCGGCCTCGGTGGCGGTTACGGTCAGGGCTATGACCAGATAGGCCACAAGCAGCAATGAGAATATTATGGTCAGGTAGCGCGACATTGGTTTCTTTCGGGGTGGTGTGATGATTCTGTCAGGGTCAGTGAATTCGTTGATCAGTGGAGATTCTCTATGATGGCGGGGATGAAGGTGTTGATGTCACCCGCGCCTAAAGTCAGGAGGATGTCAAAGTTACGGTTTTTCAGTGTTTCCACCAATTTTTCTTTGTTAATTAAGATTTTATCCTCGCAGCGCACCTTGTCGAAGATGATTTCGGAGCTTACGCCCTCTATCGGCTCTTCGCGGGCGGGATAGATGTCAAGCAACACCAGGGAATCGGCGCCTGAGAGGGCATCGGCGAATTCAGGAGCGAAATCGCGGGTGCGGCTGTAGAGATGCGGCTGGAAAGCCACCGTCAGCTTACGGCCTGGATAGATGGCCTTGACCGATTCGATTGACTTGCGCACCTCTTCGGGGTGATGGGCGTAGTCGTCTATGATCACCCGTCCGGCTCCGTTGTCCTCTTTCAGATGGGTCTCGAAACGGCGCTTGGTGCCGCGGTAGCTGCTGATGGCCTCGCGCACCACCTCAGGCTCCCAGGCATCTGTGAGGCAGATGGCAGCTGCGGCGGCCACGGCGTTTTCAATGTTGACCTCCACTGGCACTCCGAGATTGATGTTGCGGATGATGCCGCGGGGGGTGATGAGGTCGAAGGTGATGGTGCCGTTGGCGCGGCGCACATAGCCGGCGTGGAAGTCGCCGCTGTCACGCGAGTAGGTGTAGACTCTGACTCCCTCCTGCGGACGGGGCTTGAGCTTGAGGTTTTCGTGGATGATGAGCGCTCCGTCAGGGCGGATCAGCTCAGTGAACCGGGCGAAGCTTTCCAGATAGGCCTCCTCGGTGCCGTAGATGTCGAGGTGGTCAGGGTCAGTGGCGGTGATGACGGCCACGGTGGGGGTCAGGTGATGGAAGGAGCGGTCAAACTCGTCGGCCTCGATCACACTGTAGGCCGACTGCGGCGCCAGCAGGAAATTGGTGCCGTAGTTGAGCATCTCGCCTCCGAGGAAGGCGTTGCAGCCGAACGAGCCGCTTTTCAGGATGTGGGCGGCCATTGACGAGGTTGTGGTCTTGCCGTGGGTGCCGGCGAAGCAGAGCGAGCGGCTGTTGCGGGTGATCAGTCCGAGCACTGCGGCGCGTTTGAGCACCTCGAAGCCGTTGTCGCGGAAATAGCGCAGCTGCGGGAGGCTTTCAGGCACCGCAGGAGTGTAGACCACGAGTGTGGTCTCCGGGTTGCGGAATGCCTCAGGTATGCTGTCGGCGTTTTCATCGAAGCTGATCTCAACCCCTTCGGCGCGCAGTTCGTCGGTCAGGGCTGTCGGAGTGCGGTCATAGCCGGCCACCTTCTTTCCGGTGGCGAGGAAATAGCGTTCGAGAGCGGCCATGCCTATGCCGCCGGCTCCTACGAAGTATATGTTGCTGATTTCAGATATATCGTATTTCATATTGCTGCTTCTATGGTATTGATGATTATGTCGACAATCTTTTCATCGGCGTTGCGGAGCGCCATTTTGCTGATCTCGCTGCTGAGGGCTGCGCGCTTTGCCGGGTCGGTGATGAGTGATTCAAGGGTGGCGGGCAGGGTGGCCACGGCCTCGGCGTCGAGGATCATGACGGCTGCGCCGCGGGTGGAGAGGGCTTCGGCGTTGTGGCGCTGATGGTCTTCGGCCACATTGGGCGAGGGCACAAGCAAACAGGCTTTGCCGAGGTTCTGAAGTTCGGAGATGGTACCTGCTCCGGCGCGTGACACCACCAGATCTGCCGCGCGGTAGGCCACGTCCATGTCAGAGATGAACGTCGTGGCCCTGACATTGTCATAGCCGCCGGCAAGTTTCTGAAATTCCGGAGCGCCATAGCGTCCGGTCTGCCACATGAGGCTCACACCCTTGTCGCGGAGCATGGGGAGCGAGGCGGCTATAGCCTGGTTGACTGTGCGGGCTCCGAGACTGCCGCCAACAGCGAGTACCAGTAGCTTTTCGGAATCAAAACCGAGTTGCCGTTTGGCTTCGGCCTGGGTCAGGGTGCAGTTTTCAAGATCGGTTCTGACAGGGTTGCCGGTCTTGGTGATAGAGGCGGCGGGGAAGAAGCGGTCCATGCCGTCATAAGCCACGCAGATGGCTTTGGCCTTCTTGGCCAAGAGCTTGTTGGTGACCCCGGCATAGGAATTCTGCTCCTGTAGCAGAGTGGGCACTCCCTGTTTCTGGGCCTGCTTGAGCACAGGGCCGCTTGCATAGCCTCCCACGCCTACGGCAATATCGGGACGGAAGTCGCGCACTATGCGGCGGGCCTTGCGCAGTGACTTCCAGAGTTTGATGAGCACACCGAAATTGCGCCAGAGACGTTTGCGGTCAAAACCGGCCACGGGCAGGCCCTCGATCCTGTAGCCTGCGGCGGGCACACGCTCCATTTCCATGCGGCCGAGAGCGCCTACAAAGAGAATTTCGGCCTCCGGAAAGCGGCGTCTGACGGCATTGGCAATCGACAGAGCGGGAAAGATGTGGCCTCCGGTACCTCCGCCGGAGATAAGCACACGGTTTATTTTGGTCTTTTCTTCATTCATGAGGCACAAATAAAGATATGGGGTGAATGGTTGAGGGTTAGAGCATTCTGTGAATGGTTCTGCGGGAGATCAGAGCTGCATCTGGTTTTCGGCGCCGAACTGTTCGGGCAGGGCCTCGATTTCATCGCGGATATCCTGCTTTTTACCTCCCTGGCGGGTGGCTGTGCGGCTGATGGAGAGCATAATGCCGAAGGCTATCGCGGTCACGAGGATCGAGGTGCCTCCTTTTGAGAGCAGTGGCAGCGGCTGGCCGGAGACGGGAAAGACGCCTGTCACGATGGCTATGTGGAAGAGGGCCTGGAAGGCTATCATCACCGCCATACCTATTACAACAAGCGCGGGGTAGGTTCGGTTGCAATGCGATGCGATTCCTGAGGCGCGACCTAAGAGCCAGAGGTAGAGAAGAAGCACCACGAGGCCGCCTATCAGTCCGAGTTCCTCGACTATTATGGCAAAAATATAGTCAGAGAACGCCAGCGGCAGGCGCGAGGCTTCGCGGGAGTTGCCGGGTCCTACGCCGTGGATGCCGCCGTGGGCCTGGGCCATGTAAGAGAGGATCTCCTGACGGTTCTTGCCTACGGCAGGGATTTCCCATTTGGGTGTCGATTTATCTTTGTGACGCTCCAGGCGTGCCAGCCAGGTGTCTATTCGCGAGGGGCTTTTATCTGCCGTCCCGTCGGCACTTACAAGTTCGATTTTCTGCTCTGCGTCAGCCGGAATTTCACTTGACCGCGAGTCGCTCCACATGAGGTAGGCTACGAAGAGACCGCCGAGGGCCATGTAGGCGATGGTCAGCACAAAGAGGTGGGAGAATTTCACGCCGCCCACTATCATCATCGAGTAGCTGATGGCCAGAAGCAGCAGAGTGTTGGTCAGGCCCTGCTTTATCAGCAGTCCGCTCAGCAGCAGCACTATGACTCCGGAATATTTTACTGCGTTTGAGGTAACGCCCACCTTCTTTGTGTTTGGATTCCAGGTCATCACAAGGGCTATGAGCAGCACGGCCGACAGTTTGACCATCTCGGCCGGATAGATGCCTATTCCGAGTATGGTCAGCGATCGCCGGGCACCGTTGACGATCTCTCCGAAAAACATGACGTAGACCATCATGGCCACACTGACAAGGGCGAAGCCGAGGGTGAAGGGAATGAAATCGGAGTAGTGGCGCCTGGAGAGGAACCATACCACGAATGTGCCTCCTGCAAGCATTACGATGTGGCGCAGGATCGGTCCCATCACACCGATCGACGAGCCGGCCACCTCGCGCGAGGAGGCGCTGTAGAGCTCGATGGTCGAGATGATGCAGAGGGCTATGAAGATGCCCCAGATGTGTTTGTCGGCTTTCGAGACGGCCTTGGGTTTTGCCGCCGGCTGTTCGCCGTGTGCTGGTATTGTCTGACTCTGGACTGCCATTGGCTGACGGAGAGATTGGAGGGTTATGTGATCGGGATGCTTATATATATTAATTATAGGTGGTGGCTGAAGCCTATTTCGATTCGAGTGCACGGACCTGCTCCTTGAACTGACGGCCGCGGTCTTCGTAGCTGCTGAAGAGGTCGAAACTTGCGCAGCATGGCGAGAGGAGCACTGTGTCGCCTTCGCGGGAGATGGCGGCGGCGGTGGCCACGGCTTCCTGAATCGAGTGGGTGTCATGGATCTCAGGCACCTGACCGGTGAAGAAGTCGAGGAGCTTGCTGTTGTCCTTGCCCATGCAGATGATGGCTTTCACCTTTTCTTTCACGAGGGGGAGGATTTCGGAGTAGTCGTTGCCCTTGTCCTTGCCGCCGAGAATCAGCACTGTGTCAGCGGGCATTGATTCGAGGGCATACCAGCATGAGTTGACATTGGTGGCCTTGGAGTCGTTGATGTAGCGGACGCCGTTGACTGTGGCAGTGTATTCCAGACGGTGTTCCACACCTTCGAAGTCGCCGAGCGCTCCGCGGATCTCCTGCTTGTCGATGTCGAGCAGGCAGGCCGAGAGGGCGGCGGCCATTGAGTTGTAGAGGTTGTGGAGGCCGTTGAGCGAGAGCTCGGCGCGGGGCATTCTGAGCGAAGTCTCAGGGGTGTCGATTATGAGCGAAGCCTCGTCGCTGTCATTGTCTACGTAGGCGTGGCAGCCCTTCTCGAAGTGTTCGGCGAAGGGATAGAGCTGCGCCTCGGTGCGGATGCGTTCGAGCTGGCTTGTGATCACGGGGTCGTCCTGCCAGTAGATGAAGGCGTCCTGCGGGGTGAGATTGTTGAGGATGCGGAACTTGGCGTTGATGTAGTTCTGCATCTTGTAGTCGTAGCGGTCGAGGTGGTCGGGGGTTATGTTGAGGATCACGGCGATGTTGGCACGGAAGTCATACATGTTTTCCAGCTGGAAGCTTGACAGTTCGATCACGTAGACATCATGCTTCTCGCGTGCCACCTGAAGGGCCATGCTGCGGCCCACGTTTCCTGCAAGGCCCACGTTGATGCCTGCGTTTTTGAGTATGTGGTAAGTGAGGAGTGTGGTTGTGGTCTTTCCGTTGCTGCCGGTGATGCAGACCATCTTTGCATCGGTGTAGCGTCCGGCCAGTTCGATTTCGGAGATCACGGGAATGCCTTTCTCCGTGATGGCCTTCATCACGGGAGTGGTCGGGGCAATGCCGGGGCTTTTGACCACCTCGTCGGCCGCGAGTATGCGGTCCATCGAGTGGCCGCCCTGTTCCCATTCTATTCCTTCGTCGTCGAGCATGCGGCGATAGTGTCCGGCTATGGTTCCATAGTCGCTGAGAAACACGTTCATTCCTTTTTCCTTGCCGAGGATGGCGGCGCCTACGCCGCTCTCACCTCCGCCGAGTATGACGAGATTTTTTGCCATTGGTATGCTTGCTGTTGTTTTAGCTTATCGGGTGTCAGGATTGCTGATTACCTGATCTTGAGGGTTACGAATGTTATGACTGCGAGGAAGATGCCTATGATCCAGAAGCGGGTGACGATCTTCGATTCGGGTATGGCGCGCAAGGGGGCCTGGATGATGGCCTCGATGCCTGAATTGCCGGGCTTCTGATAGTGGTGGTGGAGGGGGGTCATCTTGAAGATGCGCTGTCCCTTGCCGTATTTGCGCCTGGTGTATTTGAAATAGGCCACCTGGAGCATCACCGAGAGGTCTTCAACAAAGAAAATGGCGCAGAGGATAGGGATCAGAAGCTCCTTGTGGATGAGGATGGCGAACACGGCTATGATGCCGCCTATGGTCAGCGATCCGGTGTCGCCCATGAAGACCTGCGCGGGGTAGGCGTTGTACCAGAGGAAGCCGATCAGGGCGCCGATGAAGGCCGACATGAACACAACCAGCTCTGACGACTGGGGTATGTACATGATGTTGAGGTAGGTGGAGTAGATGACGTTGCCTCCGAGATAGGCCATGATGGCCAGGGCCACGCAGATGATAGCCGAGGTGCCAGCACAGAGGCCGTCAAGGCCGTCGGTGAGGTTGGCTCCGTTGCTTGTGGCGGCCACAACCACGATGACCACGAGGATGAACAGTATCCAGCCGCCGACCTGGGCGTAGTCGCCGAGCCACTGGGTCAGATAGGCATAGTCGAAGTTGTTGTCCTTGACAAAGGGGATGGTGGTCTGGGTCGACTTCACATCCTGGCTCTCGCTTGCCATGACGGTCTCCACATTGTTCTCCGAGTATGTGACCGGCGTTACCTGGCGCTGAGTGATGTCGGGGCTGAGATACATGGTGAGGCCCACTATGAGTCCGAGGCCCACCTGGCCTATGATCTTGAATTTGCCTTTCATGCCCTCCTTGTCGTGCTTGGCCACTTTGATGTAGTCGTCGCAGAAGCCGAGTGATCCGAGCCATATGGTTGATATCAGCATGAGGATCATGTAGATGTTGCTCAGATCGCCCACAAGCAGGCAGGGAATGAGGATGGCGATTATTATGATTACTCCGCCCATTGTCGGAGTTCCGGTCTTCTGCATCTGTCCTTCGAGGCCGAGGTCGCGGATGATCTCTCCGACCTGCATGAGCTGCAGGCGGTCAATGATCTTGCGGCCGAACACCAGGGCTATGAAGAGCGAGAGCAGCAGCGCGGCTCCGGAGCGGAAGGTGATGTAGGTCATCAGTCGTGATCCGGGTATGTGGCTGTCTTGCAGAAGGTCAAATAGATAATAAAGCACTTGGGATAAATATTTTTAGATCGGTTTATCAATCGGGGGGATTCAATCGGGGGGATTTCTATCGGCCGGAGGCTGATTCGGAGGCTATGATCTCGCGGACCACCTCGCGGTCGTCGAAATGGTGTTTGACGCCCTTGATCTCCTGGTAGTCCTCATGGCCTTTGCCGGCTATGAGGATCACGGAGCCTTTCGAGGCGAGGGTGGCGGCGGTGCGGATGGCCTGGCGGCGGTCGGTGATGTGGAGTGTGCGTGTGCGGGCTTCCTCGTCAAGACCTTCCTCCATGTCGCGGAGAATCTCTTCAGGCTCCTCGAAGCGTGGATTGTCAGAGGTGAGGATGAGGCGTTCGCTGCGGGCTGCGGCCTCGCGGGCCATGATGGGGCGCTTGCCCTTGTCGCGGTTGCCGCCGGCTCCGACCACGGTGATGATCTCGCCCTGACGGCCTATGACCTCGCGGATGGCGTTGAGCACGTTGACCACTGCGTCAGGCGTGTGGGCGTAGTCAACGATCGCCGTGTAGCCCTTGGGCGAATGGAAGGCCTGGAAGCGTCCGGCCACCGGGACCAGGCGCGACATCTCCCGGAGCACGTTGTCGTGGTTCCAGCCCAGCAGAATGCAGGCTCCGTAGACGGCCGTGAGGTTGTAGGCGTTGAATTTTCCGGTGAAAAGCAGTTCCACCTCGTGGCCGTTGAGGCTCAGGAGGGTGCCGTCGAGGCGTGACTCCACGATGCGTCCGCGGAAGTCGGCCTCGGAGCGCAGAGAGTAGGTGAAACGCCGTGCGCGGGTGTTCTGAAGCATTACGTCGCCCACCTTGTCGTCAGCGTTGGTCAGCGCGAAGGCATCGGCGGGGAGCAGGTCGAAAAATTTCTTCTTGGCGGCGAGATAGGCCTCGAAAGTCTTGTGGTAGTCGAGGTGGTCGCGGGTGAGGTTGGTGAAGATGCCCCCTTCGAAGCGCAGACCGGCAATGCGCTGCTGGTCGGCGGCGTGTGAGCTGACTTCCATTGCGGCATATTCACAGCCGGCTTCCACCATGCGGTGGAGAAGTTCGTTGATGGTCAGCGGGTCAGGGGTTGTATGGTCGGTGGGATAGGCGGTGTCGTCCACGTAGTTGCAGACGGTTGAGAGGAGTCCGGCCTTGTGGCCGAGCAGCCGCGCCATCTCATAGATGAGTGTGGCGGTGGTTGTCTTGCCGTTTGTGCCGGTGACGCCTACGAGGTGCAGTTTGCGCGAAGGGTTGTCCCACCACTGCGATGCGAGATAGCCGAGGGCGAGCGCCGAGGAGGGGACCACGATGTAGGTGACATGCGTCGAGAGGTCTTCGGGGAGCTGCTGGCAGACCACCGCAGTGGCTCCTTTCTCCACGGCCATCGGTATGAACCTGTGGCCGTCGACGCTGACGCCGGGGACTGCCACGAAGAGTGTCCCTTCAGTCACCTGACGGGAGTCGGAGGTCAGACCCGATATCATTTTATCATCACTGCCGATGATCTCGACGGTTTGCACCGGAGCGAGCAGTTCGTTGAGCTTTTTCACCTTTGAAATTATTGATTTGGTTGTTGTTTCGGAAATCTGTAGTGCCCGGAGGCGGTGAGGGAGAGGGGGGGTGAGAAGACGGTTTATTATATATATAAGGAGTTTTGGGCTCCGGATGTTCAGTTGGCCAGAACGAGGCGGATGCGGGTGCCTTTTGGCGGATGCGATCCGGCGGTGTGGCTCATAGACCTGACGTAGCCCGAACCGGAGTATTCCACGTTGTAGCCTGCGTTTTCGAGGGCCACGAGGGCATCACGGAGTCCGTAGCCTCTGACGTCAGGCACTCCGGAGGCCGAAGCGGTTTCGGGGGCGCGGAGAGTGCGGCGCGAGGGTATGGAGAATTCGGCTTTGACTCTCTCATATGGATTCTTGCCGGGGGTCACATAGAAGGTTGGGGCGTTGGTCGAGGGGGTGTTGTCGCGGTAGTCCGAGCTATTGCCGAGCATTCCGCGGGAGTATAGCTTGAGAGCCACGTTGCGCAGCACCTGGCCGGAGGTGGTGGCGGCTCCGAAGAAGTTTTTGGTTGGGTGGCATGTGAGCACCACGCAGGAGTACATCGGGTTTTCTGCGGGGAAGAAGCCACAGAAAGCCAGGCGCTTCTTGCCCTGGTTGTAGGCACCGTTCTCGATCATGTAGCATGTGCCGGTCTTTCCGGCGATGCGCACGGTGTTGTTGCGGAGGAAGCGTCCGGTGCCGTGGTCGCCCCAGACCACGTTGGTCAGCATCTCGCGCACAATTTTTGCCGTTCGTGGCGAACATGCTCGTCCGGAACCCATGTAGCCTATGGGGAGCACCGAGTCGACCTCGCCGCGGATCTCCTTGACCAGACGTGGGCGCACGAAGACACCGTCATTGGCTATGGCGTTGTAGATGGCCAGGGTGTAGAGGGGCGGAATTTCGGTGGCATAGCCGTAGCTCATGCGCGAGAGGGCAATGCGGCCTCCGCGGTCAGAGGGCACACTGTCGATGCGCGGGGGCACCTCGCCGGCTATTCCGGTGTTGAGCGGTTCGAGGAATCCGAGCTGTTTGATGCGCGAGTAGAAGGCTCCGGGATTGTCGTTGTATTTCCGGGTTATGATGCGGGCCATGCCGATGTTTGACGACTGTTCGAGCACGTCGCCCACGCGGATGGCAGTGGAGTGGTGGGCGTCGGTTATGGCACGTCCTCCCGCATAGGCCCATCCGCTGCCGGTGGGGAGCATTTCGTCGAAGTTGGTGACAATGCCGTCTTCAACGGCTATCATCATGGAGAGGGTCTTAACGACTGATCCGGGCTCGTAGCCCATCACTGCCCGGTTGCGGGCCTCGATGTAGCCCGGACCGCGGGGATTGCGCTCAAGATTGGAGATTGCCTTGATGTCGCCGGTCTTGACATCCATGAGCACAGCCACCCCCCAATCGGCCCCGCAGGTGTCAAGCACGTTGTTGAGCTCGCTCTCCACTATGTCCTGCATGTTGATGTCGATTGTGGTCACTATGTCGCTGCCGGGCACTGCCGGGATGTCTGTCCAGTCTGTGATCTTTTTTGTGAGGTTGATCATCTTGCTGTAGCCAATCTTGCCGTAGAGGAGCGAGTCGAGGGCCTTTTCGAGACCTGAAATGCCGTGGATCTCCTTGCTTTCAGTGGTTTCGCCCACGCCTCCGATGCTTCGGCGTGCCATGTCGCCGTAGGGGTTGAAGCGGCGCATGTATTTTTCGAATGTCAGGCCGTTGCGGTTGCGGTTTTTGATGCTGAAGAATGGGAGGGTACGCATGGTCTCCATGTCGGTGTGCGAGAGTCCGCTGAGGAGTTTGTAGGCTCTGGGGCGTTCGCTGTGCTTCTTGTCGAGGGGTGCGAGGAGGTGTTTTTTCCAGGCCTTTGCGTTGCGCACGGGGAAGAGGCGGGCCATGTCGGCGGCAAGCCAGTCAATGGTGTCGCGCAGGAGTTTTTCGTTGAATTTCTCGGCGCGGTAGTCGATGCGGGCGGTGTAGAAGTTGAGGTTTGTGGCCAGGACGCTGCCGTCAGAGGCAAGGATGTTGCCGCGCGGGGGCACTATGACCTTGCTCTGTGTGAGCAAGGCGTCGGCGCGTTCGTTCCACTTGTCAGCGTCAATGACGGTGTTTTCGACGAGTTTCGATACAATCATCGCCGAAAGAAGCAGAATGAACACGATGACGAGTCCATAGCGCAGAAGTATGTTGCTTCGGTTGTCCTTTTTCACGTTGGTTGGTCAGAGAGTGTTGTGGGCTGTGAGGGTGTTATGAGAGTGGCGGAGGGAGGGTTGAGCGGAGGGTCATTTGGGTATTTTGTAGGGCGGCTGGGCCTGGACTTTGAGGTTGAGATGGAGCGAGTCGACCATGTGTTGCATGGAAGTTTCGCGTTTGCGCCCCATGAAGGCGCTGCGCTCGCGGGCCTTTTCGTTGTTGACTATCTCAAGGGTGCGTTCGAGGGCTGCGATTTTCTCCATGTTGGTCTGGCAGGTGTATTTGGTCGTTATATAGACCATTATCACCACAATGCAGATGAGCACCGGGAGCCAGTGGCGGGCGAAGAAGTCGCTTGAGAGGACTTGGCCGCGGAAGAGGCGAGTGATAATGGAGGCTTTCATATTATTGATGTGCTGGGAGTTGCTGGGGGGAGGAGTTGCTGGAAAATTTTGTTTTGCGGATCAGAGTTTTACGGCGACCCGGAGCTTGGCGCTGCGCGAACGGGGGTTGCGCTCGGTTTCTTCGGCCGTGGGGACTATCGGCTTGCCGCCCAAGGGCTTGAGGGGGGCTTCGATGCGTCCGAAGAAGTCTTTCTCCACGTTGCCGGCGAAGTTGCCTGTCTTCATGAAGTTCTTTACCATGCGGTCTTCGAGGCTGTGGTAGGTGATTACGGCGAGGCGTCCGCCGGGCTTGAGGACTTTGAGTGCGCCCTGAAGGAGTTCGCGGAGTGCGCCCATTTCGTCGTTGACCTCTATGCGGAGGGCCTGGAACACCTGGGCGAGTTCTTTTTTCTCTTTACGCGGGTCGATGTGGGGGCGGATGGCGTCGATGAGCCGTCCGATTGTCTGCAGGGGGCTTTCGCTGCGTGCTTTTACGATCGAGCGGGCCATCTGGCGGCTCTGTTTCAGTTCGCCGTAGATGTAGAGTATCTCGGCTATGCGCTCTTCGGGGAGGGTGTTGACCAGATCTGCCGCCGAGCGGCCAGCCTGGCGGTTCATCCTCATGTCGAGGGGTCCGTCGAAGCGGAAGGAGAAACCGCGTTCGGTGTCATCGAAGTGGTGGAAGGAAACTCCGAGGTCGGCCAGCACTCCGTCAACTTCAGCCACGTCATAGTAGCGCATGAAGTTTGTGATGAAGCGGAAATTGGAGTAGACCATCGTGAAACGGGGGTCGGAGGGGGCGCGGCGCACCGCATCCTCGTCCTGGTCGAAGGAGTAGAGCATTCCGCCGAGGCCTGCGTCGAGACGCTCCATGATGGCGCGTGAGTGGCCGCCGCCGCCGAATGTGGCGTCGACGTAGATTCCACCGGGCTGAATGTCAAGGGCCGAGATGGTTTCGGGCAGCAGGGCTGGTATGTGGTAAACTTCTTCGGGCATGGGTGCGGAAAGGATCGTCAAAGGGGTTAGCTTTAGAGGGTGTAAAATTACAAAAATTTGCAAAACTAAACAGTAAAAAATCGCCGAAAATTTTAAGAAGTTATTAACATTCGGAAAAATAACTGAAAATCAGGGCTCCGGAGTATTTGCAAATGTAAATTTGCGGGGCTTCCGCATTATCGCATTCACCGGGTTCCTGCGGGCCGTATCTTTGCAGAAAAAAAGCCATGAAGAAGAGAGTTAAAAAAGAGTGTCGCCGAATTGTTTCGGGCAAGTATTATGACGAACTGATGGGGCTGATCGCCAGGACTCTGATAGCCATAGAGGTGGAGAGAGACGAACTTGACCGCTGCCTGGAGGCTTTCAGCAGCTATCTGACCGTGGGGGTTGTTGATCCGGCGCCTGACGATCTGAATTTCAAGATGATAATGGCTCTGATGGAGCCGGAGATAGAGCGGGCCGCCGAGCGGTCGGCGCGGGCCAGACGACGGAAGAAGCCGAAAAGCGCCGACGAGGGCAATAAAGAGGCTCCCGCACCGTTAAATAATAATATGCAGGAAATAGTATTCGCCACCAACAATCAACATAAGCTCGAAGAGATCCGCCGCATTGTCGGCGACAAGTTCAGAATCTTGTCGCTCAGCGATATAGGCTGCCATGAGGAAATCCCCGAAACAGCCTCTACCCTCAGCGGCAACGCGCTGCTGAAAGCCCGCTACGTGAAGCGGCACTACGGCTATGACTGTTTTGCCGATGACACCGGCCTGATGGTCGATGCGCTTGGGGGCGCCCCCGGAGTCTATTCGGCCCGCTTTGCCGGCCCGGCCCATGACAGCGCGGCCAACATGGAGCTGCTTCTGCGCCGCATGGACGGTGCCGTGAACCGGTCGGCCCGCTTTGTCACCGTCATAGCCCTGCTGCTTGACGGCGAGGAGCATCTGTTTGAAGGCAAGGTGGAGGGCGAGATCCTTTCCGCGCCGCAGGGCACCGCCGGGTTCGGCTATGACCCCGTGTTCAAGCCCGCCGAAAGTCCGGTGAGCTTTGCCTGCATGAGCGCCGATGACAAGAATGCCATCAGCCACCGCGGGCGCGCCACGGCCCTGCTGCTCGACTACCTGTCGAAGCTCTGAGCCGGACACCCCCCACTCCTCTCTTAGAGGTTGTTTAAAAACAATAGTTAAAATCTGAGTGGTGTATCTTTTAGATAAATTGTTGCAAATGAGGATGGAGCATAGCGAGCTATGTGACTGACGAATTTCAACAATTTAGCAAAAGAGACACCAAGGCTCAGGTAACTAAAAAAATACTCAAACATGAAATTACTGAAAGGAAAAAAGACAATACCCTCGCCTGCGAAAGTTTTGGGCGCCTATGGCTCTTCATCTCAGTCACATAGCTCGCTATGCTCCTTCGATTCATAGCCATATCCACCTCAAAACTTTCGCTCAGATTTTAACTATTGTTTTTAAACAACCTCTTAACACCACCCAACACATCCCCGATGACGCAAATGATAAGAAAACTCTTCGTAATCCTCCTACTGTGTCTGCTCCCGTCCGGGCTTTCCGCACAGCTCGCCACCGGCAGCTGGAAGGTCTACGGTGCTTTCGGTCTGCCTGACAAACTACTGGAAACCCCTCAGTTTGTCTATCTTCTGACCCAGGGCTCACTCCATTCCTATGACAAGGCCAATGACGAAAGTCGCTCCTATCTGCCCGGCGACGATATAAACGGACACCAGATCAAGAATATCTTCTACAACACCGACAGACGCTATCTGGCCATCTGCTACATGGATGCGGCCATTGATCTGCTCTATGACGACGGACGCCTGGTGAGCCTGCCTGACATACGCGATGCAAACCTTACGGTCTCGAAGGTGATCAACGATGTGAAGTTTGACGGCGATCTGATATATGTGGCCACATCGTTCGGCCTGGTGGTGTTCAGAGAGAGCACAGCCGATGTCAAGGAGTCAGGGGTCTATAATGTCAATGTCGCGGCGATAGCCCTTACGCCTGACCACCTGCTCATCTATCCCCATGACGGCGACAAGGCCCGCCACCTGCTGGCCATCGAGAAGACAGCCCGCATGAATTCACTCGGCAACTACATCTCTGTCGGGGTGCTCCCTGACAACTATGTCGAGATCATCCCCCTTTCCGACGGCTATGCCGCCGACGGGATGACCCACTTCATTCTGCGTGACAACACGCCATATCTGGCCCACGTAGGCGTGAGGTTCGACCCGGTTCCGGAGTCGCACATCTGCTGGGTGGCCGGACAGACGCCGCAGTGCTTCAGAAGCGACGAGGGAGTGGTCTATTATGTGTCGGAGGGCCGGCTTTATGAAGTGGGACTGCCTCAGGAAACCAATCTCCCGGTGCCGGTGAAAGAGGTGGTGAGGATTCCGGAGATCATGAAGGACGATCTGATAGCCACGACTTCAGGAATGTCGTCGGTATGGGTGGCCGGAATGAAAGGTCTGGGCAACTACCGGCTTGACGCTGACGGGGGTGTGACGGTGTTGCGTGACCGGTTCCGTCCGTCGGGAGTGACTACTTTTTCTGATATTTCCTGCTTCTTTCCTTCATCGGACGGACGCGGATTCTATATCTCCAACCTTGGAATCAGTCAGGTGAAGCCTATAGGCAAAGGCGATTTCATGAATACGCGGTTTACCGGCAATTTCATCAGCGGCGGCAAGGTCGAGGATGTGGCGGTCACCGGCAAGATGACCATAAGAAACTCACCCGGAGCGACTTCGGCCCAGCGCTACGGCTACGACAACATTTTCGCGCCGTCCTTTGTGATAGAGGACCCGGATGATCCTTCGATCCGCTACATCGGATCGGGTCTCGACGGCCTTTTCGTGGTCAAGGACGGGCAGGAGATAGGCAAGTTTGACGAAAACAGTAGCATCTACAAGTCCGCGAACTGGGCCTGGCGAACCAATGACGCCTGTTTTGACCCTGACGGCAATCTGATAATAGGTGTCTTTACCAACAATGCGAACGAATCGCCGATCGCTGTGCTTCCGGCCGAAAAACGCCGCACAAAAGATCTGCGCTCCATCACCAAAGACGACTGGCTGACTCTCGACATAGGCAACTACATCAGCAACCGCGACGTAGACCTGCTCCTCTGCCGCCATTCGCCCATGATCTTCCTGATAGCCTCGCACTATCAGGGAGGTTTCGCGGCCCTCCACCACGGAGGCACAGTGACCGATCCGTCTGACGACCGCCATGTCACGTTCTCTTCTCTGATCGATCAGGACGGCAAACAGTTTGTGACCAACTATCCGAGATGTCTGACTGAAGACAAGCGCGGCCGCATCTGGTGCGGTACCACCTCTGGCATCTATGAGATCACCAATCCGCTGAGTGTCTTTTCGCCGGACTTCACCATCAACCGCCTGAAGGTTCCCCGCAATGACGGCACTAATCTTGCCGACTATCTGCTGGAGACCGAGGACATCAACTGCATTGCGGTCGACGCCGCCAACCGCAAGTGGGTGGGAACTATGGATTCGGGGGTCTATCTCGTCAGCGAGAACGGCGATGAAGTGATAGCCAACTTCAACACTTCGAACTCTCCGCTCAGCACCAACACCATCACGGACATCTATGTGGACCCCAACAGCAATTCGGTCTTCATAGCCACTCTTCATGGACTCTATGAGTATGCCTCCACAACCAGCCCTGCGCGTCCGGACTATTCCGATGTCTATGCCTACCCCAACCCCGTGGAGCCGGGCTATTCGGGCTGGATCACCATAAAGGGCCTGATGGAGAATTCGCTTGTCAAGATCATGGACGCAGGGATGCACCTTGTCTACCAGACACGCTCCCAGGGAGGACAGGCCATCTGGGACGGCTGCTCGCTCAACGGATCGAGGGTGAAGAGCGGCGTCTATTATGTGCTCGCCTCAAGCGGTGACGATGTCAGCTCAGAGGGCGATGTGGTCACGAAAATACTCGTAGTCAATTAGAGGGCTTGTCATGAAACACCTTCTCAACCGAACATGTAGATTATAACGGACGTTTTCTTGATATGGAAACTTTGAAATATAAAGATGAGACAGACCGCAGTTACGGTGCGACCGGAATGGCCATCGGACTGCTGATTTTCGACGGCGAGGATATGCTCGCCTCTATAAACATCGACGGCGATCCGAACGACATGGTGGTCATGTCGCCCGACTTCTATTTCGCCGGCAATCCCGGAGTCTCGGCGAAGACAGCCTGGAACCAGATGCTTAAAAACTATAATCTCGGCATAGGCATGCTGATGTCGAATCTTCTCTGCCGCCACCTTGTCTCTGCCCACCAGGCTCTTCCGGCGGCTATGCGCGAACGCCTCCACAGCATCGCGGTGGAGGAGGGACGTGATGCCTGTTCGCTTGAAGACGATGAGATAGACCGTCTTTTCGAGAAGAACATGTCTTATCTGACAAAGGTGTTCTCCCACAGAGGCGTGCAGTCCATAGCCCACGATTTTGCCGCCGAGCTGCTCTCGCGCCGCACGCTTTCGCGCCTCGATGTGCTCGAACAGCTTGAGGCTCTCAGAGTGCTCTGAGCCTTCCAGGCTGTCAGGCTCACACACGCGCACACAGGCGCACACGCATACATATTCAGATCATTATCAAACGTTTCAATAATTGTCAATAATTGTCAATAATGCTGAACAAACCTATCCATTTCGCGCCCTACCTCAAGTCTGTCATCTGGGGTGGAGAGCGCATCGCACCTTATAAGGGCATTACGACTGACCAGACTGCCATAGGCGAAAGCTGGGAACTGTCAGCCGTGCCTGGCAATGTCTCCGTGGTTGACCGCGGACCTCTGGCCGGACAGTCTCTGACACAGCTGATCGAGACCTACAGAGAGGAGCTGACCGGTGCCGATATCTACAGCCGCTTCGGAACCGCTTTTCCTCTGCTTATAAAGTTTATCGACGCCAAGGCCGATCTCTCGGTGCAGGTGCACCCTGACGATGAGCTGGCGGCCCGACGCCACAATTGCCCCGGAAAGACCGAGATGTGGCACATCATCGACACCGAGCCGGAGGCCAAGATCTATGTGGGTCTGAAAGAGAGCATCACTCCCGATGACTATGAGCGCCGTGTGGCCGACAATACCGTCATGGAGGTGATCGATGCCTATGATTCGGCTCCCGGCGATACATTCTTTCTCCCTGCCGGGCGCATCCATGCCATCGGTGCGGGCAATCTGCTTGCAGAGATCCAGGAGACGAGCGATATAACCTATCGCATCTATGACTATGACCGCCGCGACAAGGACGGCAATCCCCGCGAGCTCCACACAGCCCAGGCGCGCGATGCCATAGACTATACGGTGTATACTGACTATAAGTCACACCCCGAAGGGTCGGTGCTTGCCGATTGCTGCCATTTCGTGACCCGCAAATTTGCGGTTGACGGCAGCGGCGAGGTGGCGATTCCGCGTGACCGCGAGTCGTTTACCATCATCATCTGCCTTGAGGGCGAGACGGTGGTCTCATGGACCGACGGCGCAGGTGTGCGCGGGTCGCAGAAGGTTGTCCGCGGCGAGACGTGGCTCTGCCCTGCCGTGCTTTGTGACCTTGCGGTGTCAGGCAAAGGCGAGATTCTATCGGTGCAGGCGTAAGCGTAAATCAATATCCTGACAGACATTACATTCAAATAAATATCTTTGCCCCCCTGGCACCCGCGCGCAATGCGCCGCAGATGCCGGGGGCGATTATGTGCACATGGCCCCCGGCGGATGTCCGTCAGGCAGAGAATTGTAACCAAGTGGGGGGGGAAGATCAGACTTCGCGGGAGATGATGAAGTCAAAGAGAGAGAGGAAATGGGCGGTGACGGGGGAGTCGAAGCGCCGGAGGATGGCGGCGGCTTCCTCACGAAGACGCTGCATGGTGGCGTAGGCATACTCAATGCCGCCGTTTGCGCGGGCAAAGGCTATAAGACTGTCGATCTCTTCCTCGCTCAGAGGTTCGCCGGAGCGGAGCAGGGCTTTCATGGCCTCGCTCTCCGGGCCTGTGGTGGAGTTGAGCGCATGGAGCAGCGGGAGGGTTACTTTGCCCTCGCGCAGGTCGTTGCCGGTAGGTTTTCCGATGGCCTTGGAGTCGAAATAGTCAAAAATATCGTCCTTGATCTGGAAACAGAGGCCGAAGAGCTCGGCGAAACGCCGCATGGCTTCGATAGATTCGTCGTCGGCTCCGGTGCAATAGCCACCCATAGCCACGCATGACACGAAGAGCGAGGCTGTTTTGTGGGAGATCACCTTGAAATAGGCCTCTTCGTTGAGTTCGTGGTAGCGGGCATTGTAAATCTGGTCCATCTCGCCGAGCGAGAGGAGCTTTCCGAGGTCGGCAATGGTGTTGATTACGCGCAGATCGGCCGTGCGGGCTGCCAGACGCAGGGCGTTTGACACGAAAAAGTCGCCGACAAGGACTGCCACATGATTGTCCCACATGGCGTTGATGGTCTCCTGGCCGTGGCGCTGGCTTGAATCGTCGACCACATCGTCATGAATGAGCGAGGCGTTGTGGAGAATCTCTACCGAGGCTGCTGCGGTCAGCACATTCTCGTTGACCCCGCCGAAGAGGCGCGCGGTCAGCATGACCAGCATAGGGCGCAGCTGCTTGCCTTTATGGCGTAGATAGGTGCCTATCACTTGATTCATCAGAGTGTTCGATGAATCAAGCGAGCTGCTGATCAGCTCGTCGAGACGGGTAAGTTCCGGCTGAAGTGATTGGCGTATGTCGGCAAATGCGGTCATATTCGAGTTGCAAATTTACAAAATTCTTCTGTAAACCATTCACGTTTGAAAAAATTAATGAAATAAATCCCGACAGCCCCATCCGCAGCCCCATCCGCAAACCGCTGAAAAGCTCGCAATACTAATAAATGTTAACAATAGGGCAATTTTTCTACATTTTTTCACGTTGATTGATTTAAAGTGCCTAATTTTACGGGTGAATACCAACACATGCATCTTCTCTATAAATTTATTTCCAATCAAACAGTTTCAATTGCGTTGGAAAAACACATCATAACACCTTGAATATGGACAAATTACCTCCCGCAACAGGGGTTGCCCGCATAGGGTACTCCGCGTTGCTGGCACTCAGTGCATTAGCATTCGGCTCGTGTGCCGACACTGCTCCTGAGATTCCACAGGAAGAACTTTATCTCAGAGGATTCATCCGCCAGTTCGGAGTTCCCGATCTGGAACGGTCCTGGAGCATGGCCAAGCCCATAAAAGCTACAGTAAATCTCAGATCGAAGACCGACGGAATAGCCCGTATCTATACCGATTCGCCTAATACCCCCGGCTGCCAGATGCTTGCCGCTGTCGAAGTGGCCTCCGGCCGCGGAACCGCATGTTTTGACGCGGACATACGCAGCAATCATGTGTATGTGCGTGTGGAAAACCGCGACGGCCAGGTGGAACTTTCCGGATTCATGCCTGTCAGCAAAGGGGCTGTCAGCATCTCCGACAGCCGCAGTTCACGCTCAGGCAACTGCCCGGTCACCAAAAAAGCCGTTGAGCTTGAGGTTGACAGAATAAATGACAAGTGCCTGGAATTTCTCACCGGATTCCTCAGCGAGAACCCTGACAACTATCGCTTGAGCTGGGACGCTCTGGAGAAAGGAGATGACGAGATAGCCCGGAAACTCAGCTAGGAATACATTCTGTCAAACAAGCAGAAAGAGAATGTGCCCAATCTGTATCGTCTGGAGAACTTCGACTATTCACAGCGCTGCCCGGAATTCAGCATCGACGATATAAAACCGATCATACACCAGTACACCACCCCTGACGGAGAAGTGAAACCCGGACTTTTCGCAGAATATTCCGACCACGGAAACGAGATCTCAAACCTGCAGAAATATTATCATGAATTGAAGACACTTGACCCTGACGTGGAACTGACAGTGAAAGAAGACGGTCCGGTGGTATTCGACCTGATGTGGCGCGCGCTCACCGAAAACGCCTACTGGGGCTATTACTATTACGATGAGGAAGACGCGAAAACCATCCGCACCGATCCCTGGGGCTTCTACAATCGTGTGCCCAAATTCATAGTGCTTGACTATGAAGGCAATGCCGGCAACCGACTTCAGGGTGACAACTCGCTGATGGAGATGAGACTCTGCAAAAACTGGGAACATCACAGTTCAGTGTACTACACAGACCCTGAGGATGACTCCCCAAACCACACTCTGAACGAAACCTGGGAGAAAATGGACTGGAACGCCTGCCGCACTACATACAATGAAGGCAAAAAGCTTCGCGGATGCAAGATCCGCTCCGTCAGCATGAAGCTGGTCTACTTCGGTAAAGACGGCAACGGCGAAGCGACCTACGACTTTCCGGCCGGAACAAGAATCGGTTTCATCTATGGCTCAAGCGGCCGCTCCGAGAAATTCTATCTGAGCGACGCCATACTCTCTCAGGCCATCCACCGCCCGTCGACAACCTATTCAGGTTCAAGTCAGGTCTCCGACGAGATCAAAAAATCGTCTGACTGGTTTCCGACATCAGCAAAGTTCAACTTCAACGGAGAGAATTATGTGGGATTTGAGGACGGAGGTCTTGACTGCGACCTTAACGACTTCATGTTCCGCGTCCACAACACATGGCCCCCTGAAACAGACATCACTCCTGACGATCTGCCCCGTCCCGACTCAAAGGAATGGATCATAGCCTGCGAGGACCTCGGAAGTTTCGATGACTATGACTTCAATGACGTAGTGCTGAAAGTAGCTTTCGTGCCAAAAGCCACTGAAGGCGGCAGGAACAAGGTAAGAATCACTCCTGTGGCATGCGGAGGTCAACTCAACAGCTACGTTTATTTTCAGGATCATGTGCTCGGCGAGATCCATTCGCTGTTGAGCTGTCCGGGCGGCATTCCTGCCGGCGTGGGCAACGGCACTCCTGACATAGACCACTCGAAAGTCAGATCATTGGAATTCGAGGTAGATGATGACTGGCTGCTGTCAGAAAGATACGAAACCGACTTCACCGTCAGCACTACCTGGATGAACGGCGAGGAAATCAGAGGCGAATGGATCAAAAAGATCCAGGACGGAATAAACGGCGAACACCTCAAAGCCCCGCAGATACTCCTGCTCCCCACTGAATGGAGCTGGCCGGTGGAACGCTGCGGAATTCTCGACGCTTATCCGGACTTCATAAAGTGGATCGGCAATATAGAGAATTATGACTGGGTTGACAACAAGCCTTATCCCGGAAACATCTATACACGTATCGACTGAGCAACAAATTATTGAATGCACACAGACAGAGAGTCTCTGTCGCAGGGTGTGCCGGAGCATTAGTGTGGTAGCTCCGGCACACCCTTTGCATTCTGCTCCGCCCACTCTGCCAGGGCAGATTCCGTTCACAATCCCGGTGGATTTCAGTGGATCTCAGAGAGCGTTTAAGTTTATTTGTCAGAGGATTTGAGGGAGTATGTGAAATTTAATCACTAACTTTACCCCAAATTTGACTTTACCAATATGGAAAAACGCCTATTCCTGCTCGATGCATACGCTCTGATCTACCGGGCCTACTATGCCCTGATACGTTCGCCACGCTTTGCCGGCAACGGGTTCAACACCTCGGCTGTGTTCGGCTTCTGCAACACGCTCGACGAACTTCTGCGCAAGGAAAACCCTTCGCACATAGCCGTGTGCTTCGATCCTTCAGGTCCGACATTCCGCCACGAGGAATTCGCCGACTACAAAGCCAATCGCGACAAGCAGCCGGAAGATATCACCGCGTCGGTGCCTTATATCAAGCGTATCCTCGAAGCCTACCGCATCCCGGTGATCGAGGTGAAGGGCTATGAGGCCGATGACGTGATAGGCACTCTGGCCAAGCGCGCGGCCGCCGAGGGTTATGACACCTACATGATGACCCCTGACAAGGACTACGGCCAGCTGGTCGATGAGCATATCTTCATGTATCGTCCGGCGCTCCGTGGCGAGGGCTTCGAGATACGCGACGCAGCCAAGGTATGTGAGCGCTACGGAATAGCCCGCCCCTCGCAGGTGATAGACCTCCTGGCGCTCGAAGGGGATGCCTCCGACAACATTCCCGGCTGTCCGGGTGTCGGCGAGAAGACCGCCCGCACCCTGATCGAGACCTGGGGATCTGTGGAAAACCTGCTCGAAAACACTGACAGCCTCAAAGGCGCGCTGCAGAAAAAGGTCCGCGAGAACGCCGACCAGATCCGCCTTTCAAAATATCTTGCCACGATCAAGACCGATGTGCCCGTGGATATTTCCGTCAGCTCGCTCGAACGCAAGCCGATGGACGTGGACAAGCTGCTTGAGGTTTACGGCGAACTGGAGTTCCGCACTCTGGCCGCGCGCCTCAAAGCCGGAGCCCGCCAGGGGCAGGCCGACACACAGCCGGCTGCCGCCCCCGCCCCGCCACAGCCTGAGGCTGACAGCAGCGGCATGGGATCGCTCTTCGACATGCCCGATGACGGCGCCACGGCTTCCGACACTCCGGCTCAGGCCTGCGAGAGCCGCGACTACCGCCGCATCGAAAGTCCGGCTGAAGCAGCCTCGGTGGTCAGCCGCATTTCCGGTTCGGAATTCATCGGAGCATCGTTCTACGCCATCGGCGAGGACAGCATGACCGCGCGCTGGTCAGGACTCGCTCTTTCAGTGAGCGACTGCGAGGGCTGGTTCATTGATCTCCCCGCCGACTCGCCGGAACGCCGCGCCGAACTACTTGCAGTGATCGAGCCGCTGTTTACCGGCAACGCCACTCTGGTGAGCCACGATGTGAAACGCGGCTATCTGCTGCTCAAAAAAGAAGGCGTCAATCTGACATCCCCCTGGTTTGACACCTCCGTGGCCCACTATCTGATCGATCCGGAAATGAAACACGAGTTGCGCTATGTGGTGGCCAAATATCTCCGCCTCGAACTCGCAGGAGTGGCCCCGGATTCAAAAGCAGGCCACCCGAAGACGGCGCTTGAGCCGGAGGCCGCCGTGGCCCGCTACTGCGAGGAGGCCGATCTGGCCCTGCGCCTGCGCGCTCCGCTCCAGAGCGATGTGGATAGCCGCGAGATGGGCCGGCTGCTGGCCGATGTGGAGTTTCCGCTGATCAGAGTGCTCGCCGAGATGGAATTCACAGGAGTGAGAATCGACTCAAACGTGCTTACCGACCTCTCCGCCCGGCTGAAAGAGCGTATCCGCGCTCTGGAGGAAGAAGCCTATGAGATGGCCGGGGGTCCGTTCAACATCGGCTCTCCCGCCCAGGTCGGCATGGTGCTGTTCGAAAGGCTCAACATCGACCCCAAGGCCAAGAAGACCGCCCGCGGATCCTACTCGACAACCGAGCAGGTGCTTGAGAAATATGCCCCGAAGGTGCCCCTGGTGAGCCTGATTCTGAAGATCAGGCGCCTCAAGAAGCTGGTGACCACCTATCTTGACGCACTCCCGGCGCTGGTCAATCCGCAGACCGGAAAAATCCACACCTCCTATAACCAGACAGTCACTGCCACCGGGCGCATATCGTCGACCAACCCCAACCTGCAGAACATCCCCGTCAGGACTGACGAAGGCCGCGAGATACGCCGCGCGTTCATAGCCGATCCGGGCGACATGATCATGAGCGCCGACTATTCACAGATCGAGTTGCGCCTCATAGCCGATCTGTCGGCAGACCGCGACATGATAGAAGGCTTCCTCTCAGGCGATGACATACACCGCATCACGGCATCTAAAATCTACGGTGTTCCGCTCGAAGAGGTCACTGACGACCAGCGCCGCCACGCCAAGACGGCCAACTTCGGTATCATCTACGGCATCTCGGCCTTCGGTCTGTCGGAGCGTCTGGGAATAGCCCGCGCCGAAGCCAAGAAACTGATCGACGGATATTTCGCCACCTATCCCCACATACGCGAATATCTCAGCAAATCAGTGGAGACAGCCCGCGAGCAGGGCTATGTCAGCACCCGCATGGGTCGCCGCCGCTATCTGCCCGACATCAACTCGCGCAATGCGGTGGTGCGCGGCTATGCCGAACGCAATGCCGTCAACGCCCCCATCCAGGGCTCGGCCGCCGACATCATCAAGGTGGCCATGATCAGCATCTTCAACGAGATGGAAGCCCGCGGCATGAGATCGAGAATGCTGATGCAGGTGCATGACGAACTCATATTCAACATTGTGCCCGGAGAGACCGAAGAGATGCGGAAACTCGTAGTCAGCTGCATGGAAAACGCCTATCACGGCGCTGTGCCACTGACAGTCTCAGCCGGCATAGCCGACAACTGGCTCGGAGCACACTGACAAAAATCACCACCTATATTATATATAGCAAGTATTATTATAGCAAGTTCACACTTACAAACGAAAACAAGCCCATATATGACTCCCGAAGAGAAACTTCAGATAGAAGAACGCATCGTCACGATGCTCAAAACTGTCTACGACCCCGAAATTCCGGTAGACATCTATAACTTAGGCCTGATCTACAGCATAGACCTCGATGATGACGGTAATCTGAAAATCGACATGACCCTGACCGCGCCCAACTGTCCGGCCGCCGATTTCCTCGTGGAAGATGCCCGCATCAAGCTCGAAAGCATCGAGGGAGTGAAAAGTGTAGATATCCGCATAGTCTTCGAGCCAGAATGGACCAAAGACATGATGAGCGAAGAAGCCAAACTCGATCTCGGATTTCTCTGAGCATAAAGCATCGGACTCAACAGACAGCTACTGAAAGGTGAGCACACGCAACAAGACATATTTCATCAGTGACCTCCATCTCGGAGCCTCCTACATCAGTGACCCCCGGCAACATGAGATGCGGGTGGTCAGCTTCCTGCATTCCATTGCTCCTGACTGCCGGCGGCTCTATCTGCTTGGTGACGTGCTGGACTACTGGTGGGAATACCGCAACGTGGTTCCACGCGGATTTACCCGCTTTTTCGGCGCCCTTGCAGCTCTGGCCGACAGCGGAGTCGAAATCACATGGCTCAAAGGCAACCACGATATCTGGATTTTTGACTATCTCCCGTCAGAAATCGGGCTGAAGGTCCATGACGGAATCCTTGTCACCGAACTTGACGGGCACCGCTTCCTGCTGGAACACGGCGACGGCGTAGGGCGCCTCCCCTGGTCGTTCCGCTGGCTGCGCTCACTCTTCCGCTCACGCACAGCCCAGAGGCTCTTTGCTGCCATCCACCCGCGCTGGACGGTAGGCTTCGCACACTCCTGGTCATCACATTCCCGCAAGCAAGGAGGCTATGTGGCCTCTGACCGTGCGGGCGACTCGCTAATCGAGTTTGCCGAAGAATACAGCCGCAATCCTTCCAATCCGAAAGTCGACTATTTCATTTTCGGCCACTGTCACATTTTGCTTCGAAAGCCAGTAGGAAACGGGGCTGAAATGGTGATCTTAGGTGACTGGATCAGCCGTTTCAGCTATGCCGTATGGGACGGAAACTCACTGTCGACACGCATTTATGAAGAGTGAAAGAATCATGTCGCCCTACTTCTTTAACGTATATTAAATATTATATGCAATATTTTCACATTTACATAATCGCCTGACTGACATTGATCTATATGTCAATTCTGCAATAATTGCAAATTCTTTGACATAAAATTATGTTGGAAAACATATAGATTTATTTGTCAGGAGCAGAATCTTGTCCTACCTTTGCACCACGAACCTAAAACAATCTTTTTTACCTTAGAAATTGTACCTATTGGAAACTCATAAACGGGAGCCGCGCGAAGCTGCTCCCGTTTAATTTTATCAAAAGCGAAACAAACCGGCAAAAGCGCAAGCACCGGAAGCCGGATCAGAGAAAGCATCGAAAGCTCTTTTTGAAAAAATTAACACTTGGTATGGAGATTTCACTTGCATAAGAGAAGTAAATGGTATAACTTTGTATCGAAATTAAAATTGTAATTATTACAACTTAATAATACATCCAAACCCAAAGTTCCGTTGATACGATGCAATCCTATAGTTTCACCACTCAAGAAGTCCTGGACACCCTCTCGGAAGGAGGCGTAAAACCATCCGCGCAGCGGATGGCCATCCTCAGATTTCTGATGGAAAACCGGGTACATCCCACAGTCGACGAGATATTCAAGGCCCTGCAGCCGGAAAACCCCACGCTTTCGCGCACCACAGTCTACAACACACTGCGACTGCTGACCGAAGCCGAGATAATCCGCTGCATCGAAACCGGAGTCAACGGCGCCCGCTGGGACTACTCTCAGCATGACCACGCCCACTTCCTCTGTACGGAATGCGGCCGAGTGACTGACGTAGCCTTTACGATGCCCTCGTCACTGCCTCTCCCGGAGAGCGGCTATCAGGTAAAGTCAGCGGATGTGATCTTCCGAGGCACCTGCCCCCTCTGTGCCGGATAAAGGCCTCACCTACCCCACTCCGCCCCCGGCGGCGTAAAACGCCGGCAGCAAACACAAAGAAACAAAATAAAATATCGTATAATTATCTAAACAACACAAACTTATGAAAAAGAAATTCATCTGCACCGTATGTGGTTACGTTCACGAAGGTGACGAAGCACCTGAAATCTGCCCCCTCTGCAAAGCACCCCGTTCAAAATTCAAGGAACTTAACGAAAGCGCAGCTCTCGAATTCGTGACCGAACACGTGATCGGCATTGCAAAAGATACCGATGACGAAATGAAGGCTGACCTCCGCGCACACTTCGAAGGCGAATGCGCCGAAGTAGGCATGTATCTAGCCATGTCGCGCCAGGCCGACCGCGAAGGCTATCCTGAAATAGCAGAAGCCTTCAAGCGCTACGCCATTGAAGAAGCCGAACATGCTTCCAAATTCGCAGAGCTCCTCGGCGAATGCGTATGGTCGACCAAAGAAAACCTCGAAAAGCGCATGGCTGCCGAAGCCGGAGCCAATGCCGACAAGATGCGCATCGCACGTCGTGCCAAAGAGCTCAACCTCGATGCAATCCATGACACCGTTCACGAAATGGCCAAAGACGAAGCCCGCCACGGCCAGGGCTTCCAGGGTCTCTACAACCGCTATTTCAAGAAATAAGAGTTTGCCTGAAAACAACTCCTAAGCCCAAAATGGCAGCATAATAGCTATAAGCCTATTTTTCAGAGGCGCACATCTCCATGTGAGTGTGCGCCTTTTTCATTGTCAGACAGTGACCGGGCTCCATGTTATGTTAATTAAAATTAACATGCCGATTATTTTGTAACAGTTTTGTTGGCAATTTGTAACTATGTTGTAACTTTGTCGGACAATACCTCTATTGTGTCGCAAATGGAATGACACAACCGGCACCAAGCCAATCTAATTCAGAGTCAACAAAGGAGAAACATGAAACGAATTTTTTACACCGCAATGCTCTGCATTGCCGTTGTCGTCACAGCCATAGGCTGCAAGACATCTCCGAAGACAGGAAACGACAAAAAAAGCGGCACTGAAAAAAGCCTGAAAGAACCTGTCAAATTCAACCGCGACAGCGCATATGCCTATGTGCGCCGTCAGGTAGCCTTTGGTCCACGCGTTTCAGGCACTCCCGCCAATCTCAAATGCCGCGACTATATAGTCTCCGAACTGACCCGCCACGGAGCCCAGAACGTCAGCGTACAGACCGGCGAAGTCAAGGCCTTCAACGGCGATGTCCTGCCCATAGGCAATATCATGGGCTCCTATCAACCGGAAATCAAAGACCGCATTCTGCTCCTCGCCCACTATGACACCCGCCCCTGGGCCGACTCTGACGCTCAGGAGGAAAACCGCCTGCGGCCAGTACTCGGAGCCAACGACGGTGCCAGCGGAGTGGCCGTGTTGCTCGAAATAGGCCGCCTGCTCAACCAGCACAAAACTCCGGTTGGAGTTGACCTGCTGTTTGTCGACGCCGAAGACTACGGCCAGGCCTCAGGGTTCTCCACTCATGACTCCACCTGGTGTCTGGGCACACAATACTGGATCGAAAACATGCCCTACGCCTCTGACTCTCTGCCCCGCTATGCCATACTCTTCGACATGGTAGGCGGCGTAGGCGCCAAGTTCCACCGCGAATTTTTCTCCGACTCAGAAGCCAGCCAGCTCGTTGACAAAGTCTGGTCCGTTGCCGAGCGCTCCGGCTTCGGCGACCGCTTCATCAACAAAAACGGCGGATCCGTGGTCGATGACCATATCTTCCTCAACAAAGCCGGCATCCCGGCAATTGATATCATCGAGACCAAAAACGACGAGACAGGGTCGTTTGCCCCGACCTGGCACACAGCCAATGACAACCTCGACAACATCGATCCCTCCGCCATGCAGGCTGCAGGCCAGACCGTGCTCAACCTGCTCCACAACGAAATCCAGTGTGTGCAGTGACCGCTCCACACATTCCAAGGCATAAAAAAATAAAACAATTTTTCAAATTTTCCGCCAAAAGGTTGCATAATTAAAAAAAACAGTGTAATTTTGCAACGCAAATTTAGGGAGAGCCCAAAGAAAAATTGCATCTGCTTCAGTAGCTCAGTTGGTTAGAGCACCTGACTGTTAATCAGGGGGTCGTTGGTTCAAGCCCATCCTGAAGCGCAAAACGCCATACTTAAAACAATATCCAAAGCTTCAGTAGCTCAGTTGGTTAGAGCACCTGACTGTTAATCAGGGGGTCGTTGGTTCAAGCCCATCCTGAAGCGCGCATCGAAAGAGGCAGGCGGTTCGACAGATATGTCGGACCGCCTGTTTCTTTCCATATATGCAAAACAGTGCATCAATCGGGCAAAATAGTATCATATCAAGCGTTTAATTTTGCATAAATTTGCAAAAATAGACTGACCTATCAACTTCACCTATCAAACAGCATTACCAATAACATTCGATCAGAAACTCTTAGACCTGACATCACACACGCTGAAATAACCTAAAAAACACCATATCAAAAACATCTTCTTACCTAAATCACATTTTACGCTTATGATCAAACATCTACTCGCATCAGCCGCTCTCGTAGCAGCGCTCTCCGCATCAGCCGCCGAAGTAACCCTATGGGAAGGCAGCTGCAATCTCGGCACAAGCTGGTCAGAGTCATTCTCTATCCCACAGTCTGAGCTCACCGTGCTTGGCAATGAGTCAGCCGTTCTGACTTTCCACTACACTCTTGATCCCAAATGTACCTACTGGCAATACAAACCTTGCTCAGACGTATCCGGCTGGACACCACTTGATGTGGCCACTGAACTCGGCAACGACTACCAGTGCATTTCGGTAGAAGCAGGTTCAAGCAAAACCGACTGCCCCCTTGGAGCCAAAGATATAGCGGCCATCAAGGCTGACGGTCTGCGCGTGCAGGGCTACGGCATGACTGTGACCAAAGTCACCTGCGAGACAGACAAGACCGTTGACGAAAACCTTCTGTGGGAAGGCGAATGCACTCTCTCGTGGAGCTCTCAGGGAGCCATCATCCCAGCCTCCAAACTGAAAGCAGGCGACCTTCTGAAATACACTTTCTCTACCGCCGGAAGCGGTTCTCAGGTCATTGTCAAGGGCGCTGACTGGAACGACCTCCTCGGCTCCGCCAAGATCGCCCAGAAAGATATCGCCACCGGTTCGGCAATCGTGGGCGTTACCCAGGAAATGCTTGACAACTGCGGCGCCAACATCAATGTACAGGGCGAAGGCGGCTGTGTGCTGACCAAAGTTGAACGCGCAGGTTCTTTCGATCCCGCCGGTGTAGTGGCCTATGGCGAACGCTTCTGCGGAACGAACGTATTCACAGTGCTACCCAAAAGTGCTACCCAGCTCGCTGTGACTTTCACCGCAGCCGTTGACTATGCACAGCTGATGAACAGCAGCTGGACCGACCTTGCGGCCACCAGCTCCAGCAAGACCAACGCTGACGGCACCATGACCTACACATTCGGCCTCACAGCAGATATGATCTCGGCCATCAATGCCAAGAAAGAGCTTATCATCAATTCCAACGGCAAGCTCATTTCCGTAAACCTACCTTCTGGCGATGACAGCGGCATAGCCGATATCGTGGCCGACGAAAACGCTCCCGTTGAATACTTCAACCTCCAGGGTATCCGCGTTGAAAACCCAGAAAACGGCCTCTACATCCGCCGTCAGGGCAACAAGGTTTCAAAAGTTATCATCCGATAAGAAAACACATATACCTTTTCCGTCTACAAACCATAATCTGAACAAGTTTCAGAAGTCGAGGGGCTGCACCGATGGGTGCAGCCCCTTTGTTATGCTATGACGGCCGGATGGTGATGTCCGCAGGACATCGATTTACTCATAGCCCGTGACACCGCAGCGCACAGCGCCAAGGTGTCACGGGTTCGTGATTTCCCCGTCATGTGGTGTCCGGCGGACACCGATTTACCGTCATGCTGCGGGCGGGGGGCCATCCGGGGTCGTAAATCCGTGTCCTGGCGGACACGATAATTTGGATGAATGACTTTACCCCCTACACCTACGCGCTGTGCGCTACGGTGTAGGGAGCTACGAGTAAAACGGTGTCCTGCGGACACCCGCTATCCGTGCGCCATGCGGGATCTGACATGCGGGGATTACAGATGGAGATGTCCGGCAGGACACCGACTTACCATCATGCTGCGGGGGGTCAGGCTATGATTTCGGAAAGGATGGCAACGGCGGTTTCGACGTTGGTGACGTCGGCGATGGCGAATGAGCGCTTGCCGTTGCGCTCACGGATCTGCACCCGGCGCGGATTGGCGGTCAGATAGGCCAGCATCTTGCCGAACATTTCGGACTGATAGTAGGCCTTGTTGCTCTCGTCGACGAAATAAGTGTACATCCGGCCCTGCTTCAGGGCTACTTTTTCTATGCCAAGACGGCGAGCGAGGCTCCGCAGACGCGGAATGCGCAGCAATTCGGCGGTGACTGGCGGGATGGCGCCGAAACGGTCGGTGAGACGGTTTTTGAAGGCCTGCAGGTCGAGTTCGCGTTCTATGCCGTCGAGTTCCTGATAGAGGGCTATGCGTTCGCTCTCGGTTGGGACATAGTCGGCCGGCAGAAGCAGTTCCATGTCGCTCTCGATTACGCAGTCAGCCACAAAATCAGTCTGTGACTCGTCGAGACGGTCGGCCTGTTCGAGATCCGAGAATTCCTCGGTGCGCAGTTCGGTGACTGCCTCCTTGAGGATTTTCTGATATGTCTCGTAGCCGAGATCGGCTATGAAGCCTGACTGCTCCGCACCCAGGAGGTTGCCGGCTCCGCGGATGTCGAGATCCTGCATGGCAATGTGAATTCCGCTTCCGAGATCGCTGAAACTCTCAATTGCCTGGAGGCGCCGACGCGCCACGGGGGTCAGGGGTATGTGGGGGGGCACCAGAAGATAGCAGAAAGCCTTGCGGTTGCTTCGGCCCACACGTCCGCGGAGCTGATGGAGCTCGCTGAGGCCGAAGTTCTGGGCGTTGTTGACAATGATGGTGTTGACGTTCGGCATGTCAATGCCGCTTTCGATGATGGTTGTGGCTATCAGCACGTCGTAGTCATGGTTGGCGAAGTCGATGATGGCCTTTTCGAGTTTTTCGGGTGGCATCTGTCCGTGGGCCACGATCACGCGGGCGTCAGGGACAAGGCGTTTCACCTGGGCTTCAAGCTCATAGAGCCCTTCGATGCGGTTGTTGATCATGAAGACCTGTCCGTTGCGCGACAGCTCGAAGTTGACGGCCTCGGCCACAATGTCGTCACCGCCGGCGCATACCGATGTTATAATGGGGTAGCGGTTGGCGGGGGGAGTGTTGAGCGAGGTGAGGTCGCGTGCGCCCATGAGAGAGAACTGGAGGGTGCGGGGGATGGGGGTGGCGCTCATGGTCAGGGTGTCGACATTGATCTTCATCTGCTTGAGCTTTTCTTTGACGGCCACGCCGAATTTCTGTTCTTCGTCTACAATCAGCAGGCCGAGATCCTTGAAGCGGACATCCTTGCCGATGAGTTTGTGGGTTCCGATGAGTATGTCGATTTTCCCTTCGGCCAGATCGCTGATTATTTCCCTGACCTGCTTGGGAGTGCGGGCGCGGGATATGTAGTCGACTCTCACGGGGAGCTCTTTGAGGCGGTCGCGGAAGGTGTTGAAGTGCTGATAGGCCAGCACCGTAGTCGGCACGAGCACGGCTGTCTGCTTTCCGTCGACAGCCGCCTTGAAAGCCGCGCGGATGGCTATTTCGGTCTTGCCGAAGCCCACGTCGCCGCAGATCAGTCGGTCCATCGGGCGGTCGCTCTCCATGTCGGCCTTGACGGCTTTGGTGGCGGTCAGCTGGTCAGGGGTGTCCTCGTAGATGAATGAAGCCTCCAATTCCTGCTGCAGATAGCTGTCAGGGGCAAAGGCATGGCCCTTTTCGTCTTTGCGGGCGGCGTAGAGTCTGATCAGATCGCGGGCTATGTCCTTGAGTTTTGACTTGGTGCGCTCCTTCATCTTGTTCCATGCGCCGGAGCCGAGTTTGTTGATCTTCGGGGGCACTCCCTCCTTGCCTCGGTATTTGGCGAGTTTGTGGAGGGCGTGGATGGAGACGAAGATGATGTCGTCATTGGCATAGATGAGCTTGATCATCTCCTGGGTCTTGCCGTTGACGTTGGTTCGGAGCAGTCCGGCGAACTTGCCTACGCCGTGGTCCACGTGGACTATGAAGTCGCCCGGCTCGATGGCGCTCAGTTCCTTGAGCGAGAGGGCGAGTTTGCCTGAGCGGGCGCGGTCGCTCTTGAGGGTGTATTTGTGGAAGCGGTCAAAAATCTGGTGGTCGGTGAAGACGCAGAGTTTGAGCGAGTGGTCGGTGAAACCTTCATGGACCGTAGGCATGACGGGCGAGAAGGCTATGTCGTCGCCGCGGTCGGCGAAGATGACTTTCAGGCGCTCGATCTGCTTCTCGCTGTCGCTGAGGATGCAGATGCGGTAGCCCTCGGAGAGGAAACGGGTGAAACTTTCGCTGATCAGCTCGAAATTCTTGTGGTAGATGGCCTGGGGCGAGCAGTGGAAGTCAATCGAGGCTCCGGCGGCGGGATCGGGCTGTGCGGCGGCCGAGAAGCGCAGCTGACGGAAAGAGCTGAAGGCACGGGTGAAGGCCTCGCCGTCGACCACCTGTTTCATGGCGTTGGTGTCGGTGCTGTCATCGACAGCGGCCAGGGCGCTCTGCGAAAGTTCCTCGGCACCGATGGCCCTTACGCGCTCCAGGGTGTAGAGAGCATCGCGGACCACGAAGAGGGTCGAGGGATCGACGAACTCCAGCAGCGACTCGCCTGACGACTGCGAGGCGACTCCGGAGGTTATGGCCACTTCTTCGAGGCGGCGTTCGGAGAGCTGGGTCTCAATGTTGAAGGTGCGGATGGAGTCGATCTCGTCGCCGAAGAAGTCGATGCGGAACGGAAGTTCGTGGCTGTAGCCGAAGATGTCGAGAATGGAGCCGCGTGCGGCAAACTGGCCCGGCTCATAGACATAGTCGACCTCCTGGAAGCCGTTTTGGCGCAGCCAGTCTATGGTGGCGGGGAGGTCCGTCTCGCGGTCTTTGCGCAGGTGGAGGGTGTGGCGGTCAATCACCTCGCGCCGGGCCACTTTTTCGGCCAGGGCCTCAGGATAGGTCACCACATAGGCCGGCGCGCGGTCGGAATGCCACTGGTTGAGGGCTTCGGTGCGCAGTATCTGCGAAGGGGGATCGACTTGGCCGTATCTGATGTCGCGCTTGTAGCCCGACGGGAAGAGCAGCACCCGGTCCTCGCCGAGGATGCGGCTGAGATCGTGGTAGATATAGCCGGCATCGTCGAGCGAATCGCCGACAACCACCGTGGGTACCTTGCGCGGATGGAGCGCCGCGAGCATCATGGCCGGCGCCGATCCGGCGAGGTTATAGACGGATATTATCGCAGTCTCGCCGCCGAGAGCCTTCTGGAGGGCTTCGCGGCGGCGGGACGACATGAATTCATCGCAGAGTTGCTGTATGGAGGTCATGCGTATGGGCTGATGAGGTGTTGCTTTGATGCTATTTCTTTTTACCTAAGATCTCGCCGAAGCGCGGGGTGGTCAGCACGGCTGCGGCCGAGTCGACGGCCTGGTCGTCGCGCAGCGAGTAGATGACCTCGCCGCGGTTGAAATAGTAACGGCTGAGGAGCTCGCCGGCTATGTAGGGGGTGAGATTCTTGCGGTTGATGTCGAGATCGCGGCCCAGGTCGTGGCGGAGCATGGTGGCGAGCACGTCAAACTGCGCGGCGGTCGAGTCGTTCATATATCCTTCGGCGGTTGCTATCTCGCGCAGCTGCTTGACGGCATTCTCGCAGACTTTGTCATAGTTGAATTTTGCGGGGTCGATGAAGTTCTTGAACTCGCTGTAGATCTCGTCTGTGACCTCGAAGGTCTCCGGCGGGGCAATAGTGTCATGGGTGGCGGCATACTTGTTGGCGAAGTTGAAGGCCCAGTTGTCGCGGACCACGTTGAAGGTCAGGCGGTTCACTTCGGGATATTCAATCTTGATGTCGGGGGTTATGCCACCGCCGTCGCGCACCTCGCGTCCGCCGGCTGTCTTGAACACGCTGGTCAGGCTGTCAGGGATTCTTGCCACAGATCCGTCAGGGTTGCGGCGGGAATAGTCGATGGCCTGGATGAGGCGTCCGGAGGGGATGTAGTATTTAGCCACGGTCACTTTCAGCAAGCCGTCATAGGGAAGCTCGCGGGTGCTCTGCACGAGGCCTTTGCCGTAGGAGCGGTTGCCGATGATCACCGCGCGGTCAAGATCCTGGAGCGCGCCGGAGACAATCTCCGATGCCGAGGCCGAATTGCCGTCAACAAGCACGGCGAGGGGTATTTTGGTGTCGATGGGGTTGATGCTTGTCTTGTAGACCTTCTCGTTGAGCACACCTTTGCCGCGGGTGGTCAGCACGGCGGTGCCTTTGGGCAGGAAGAGGCCGAGAATCTCCACGGCGCTCTCGACGAGGCCGCCGCCGTTGCCTCGGAGGTCGAGAATCAGACCTTTGGCGCCTTCCTTGATCAGTTTCTCCACTCCGGCGCGGACTTCGGGGAAGCTTTTTTCAGAGAAAGTGTTGAGCCCGATGTAGCCCACTCCGGGGCGCACCATGCCAACGTAGGGCACGGGCGGAATCTGTATCTTGGCGCGCTTGAACTCGAAGGTCTTGATTGAGTCGGCGGTCCAGGGGCGCTTCATCACCAGCTTCAGAGTCGATCCGCTTTGTCCTTTGAGCTTGTCGCTGACGCGGGCCGAGGTCCATCCGAGCACCGAGTCTCCGTCGATTGTCAGGAAGAGGTCGCCCGGAAGCAGGCCCGCTTTCTGGGCGGGGCTTCCCTCATAAGGCTCGGCAATGATCACGCCCTCGTCGTTCTGCTGGATCACCGATCCGATGCCGCCATACTCGCCGGTGGTCATGGTGCGGAATGCGTCCTGGTCTTTGGCTGAGAAATATTCGGTGTAGGGGTCGATGTCGTCAAGCATTGCCGCTATGGCGGTGTTGATCGACTTTTCGGCGTCGATGGAGTCGACGTAGAAAGTCTGGAGTTCCTTGTAGAGGGCATTGAATATGTCAAGATTGCGCGAAATCTCGTTTTTCTTGCTGCGGGTTGCTGCGGAAGCGAGCACGCAGAGCAGGACTAACGATGCGGCGATGAGGGTAAGTTTTTTCATACTCCTGATTGATAGTGAATTGATGAATCCGTGAGGGCTTGCCGGAAGGGCGGGATGCAGCCGTGTCTGCGGGAGCTCCGAAACGGAGTCCCAAAGTTAATCAATAAATATAACAATCGAAATATCAATCTCGTTTAAACATGTTAACGGGCGGATCAACCCTAAGAGGGTGTTTCATAACAAGAGCTAAAATCTGAGTGGTGTATCTTTTAGATAAATTGTTGCAAGGGAGGAAGAAGCATAGCGAGCTATGCGACTGACGAGCTTCAACAATTTAGCAAAAGAGACACCAAGGCTCAGGTAACTTAAAAATTTTCACAAATGGAATATACTATTTACAAAAAAACAATACAATCGCCTCCGAAAGCTTTGAGCGGCTATGGCTCTTCATTTCAGTCACATAGCTCGCTATGCTCCTTCAATTCAGAGCCATATCCATCTCAAATCTTTCGCTCAGATTTTAACTATTGTTATGAAACACCCTCTAATTGATCACAGCATTGAAAAATGGCCCCGGATTCAAATCCAGAGCCATCGAAAAATGAAATTCCCGCTGATACAATTAATTTACCTTATTTGATTAGTTTAAGTTTGCTTACCTTAAAAATTGTATTTATTCAAGTGTTTAACTATTATTGTTCTGACAGAGTTGTTACTATTGTGAGTTGAAATCAGTATTCAGCACAGCGCTCAGAGCACCACTTTGGTTACTTTATCTCCCTGGCGGCGGATGAAGATGCCGTTTGAGGGATTCTCGACACGCAGACCGTTGAGATTGAAATATTCAACAGGCGCGTTGTTGCTGTCAGCGCCGATGCCGATGATCGAAGTTGTGTCACCGCCGGGTGTCACAAGCCTGATTTCATTGATCACCACTCCGTAGGCCTGAAGCACAAATCCTTTTTCCTTGAGCTTGTCGGCCCACTGGTCGGTGAGGGTGATCGAGATAAGATCTCCTTCGGTGGTGAATAGTTCAGGGTTGTCGACGGAATTGAGTACAATGCCGCCCCAGTTTCCGATGATGGGCTGCATGATGACTTCCGGTCCGCGGTCGGAAGTTACGAACACCAGTTTGTCACCGGCTTTGGCATCGGCAAAAAGCGGAGCAGACAGATCGATGTTTTTCCATTCGCTGCGGCAATCTTCCGAGCCGAACCAGATAGCATCCGGATCAACTTCCGTTTCAGATGGCACATAGCTTATGCGCGAGATATTGTAGCCGGTGCCGAAGGGGATAAATCCGAGTTCCCTGGCGCTTTTTGCCTGGGCGGGTGTCAGAGAAAATGTGACGGTAGCAGGCATTGTAAGATTGTCGGGGTAGACTGCGGGGCAGAGATCGCCGTTCCAGTCTCCTTTGGTCAGCAACAGGATAGCGCCGCTGTTGCAGCTGGCAACGCTGACTTCGATTTTGCCGCAGCCGCGTTTGTGCGCGCTGAAGAAACGGCAACCGACCCTCTTGTGAAACTTCAGGCCGAAGTGAGGCTTGACTATCAGCATGACTGGCTTGACGGCCACACCGTCAAAGACAACACCGGTTTCGAGGGCAAATACATCAATTTCCGCCTTGACGGAAATATCACCGACGGACTGAGCTACTCCTGGCGTCAGCGTCTCAACAAGCCCCACAAAGATGCGTCGTTTTTCGATGCCACTGACTGGGTCTACCTCAATTACGATTTCGGACGCTGGTCTGTGGCCGGCGGAAAGCAGGTAGTCGCCATAGGTGGCTGGGAGTATGACCGCGCGCCGATCGACCTCTACGGATGCTCGGTGTTCTGGAACAATGTCCCCTGCTATCAGATAGGCGGATCAGTGAGTTTCAGACCTTCGGCGGCTGACAGGCTTACGTTCCAGCTCTGCGAAAGCCCCTTTTACACGCCTGAAAACCGCGACATGTATGCCTACAACCTCATGTGGAACGGCCGTCACGGCTTTTTCGAGGCCATCTGGTCGGCCAACCTTCTGGAGTATGCCCCTGACCGCTACATCAGCTATCTGGCGCTCGGCAACAGGTTCAGTTTCGGTAAAGTCGCGCTTGAGCTCGACCTGATGAACCGTGCGGCTGCCGGCCAGACTTTCTTCCTGCGCGACATGTCGGTGATGGGCGAGCTTGCCTATGCCCCGACGGCCAAGTGGAAAGTGTTTGGCAAGATGACCTACGATGTCAACCGCACCCACAGCGATGCCGACCTCTGCGTGAGCCCCGGAACGGAGATGAAGATGGCCGGCGCCGGCGTTGAGTTCTTTCCCCTGGCCGACGGCCGCCACACTCTCAGGCTCCATGCAAATCTCTTCTACTCCTGGGGAAGCAACGGTAACACTGCCGATGTGATGCAGAACAAGACCATGCTTGTGGACTTCGGTGTCAAATGGAACATGAACATCCTCTCGCTGCGCCGTTGACACTCCTCCCCATTCACGTTTTTACCACCTTATTATATATAGATATAGCAAACCTTAAATCTTGCGCAGTGAGGGTGTAGTGAAACATCCTCACTGCCTGACACCTATTCAAATCATCATCATGGAAAAAACCGAAAACCCGGCCCCGGCACGCTCATTCTCGCTGTGGCGCCTGATTCCAACCGGAGTGCCCTGCCTTGCAGTGGTCTTCGCCCTGTTCTGGTATGTAGGGTCGATCATGGGCCTCCCCAACATGCTCAACACTATCATGCACACGGCCCATGACCTGCTGCTCAACACTGTGTTCTACCTCATGGGCATCTGTGTGGTCACCGGAGCCATAGGCCGTCTGTTTGTGGAGTTCGGAGTGGTCAAACTGCTTGAAAACATACTCCGCCCTCTGATGCGCCCGCTCTTCAATCTGCCAGGCGTGGCTGCCCTCGGAGCCACCATGACATTCCTGAGCGACAACCCCGCCATCATCTCCCTCTCGCAGGACCGCCGTTTCTGCCGCTATTTCAAGAAATTCCAATACATCTCGCTGACCAACTTCGGAACCGCTTTCGGCATGGGGCTGCTGGTCATGGTGTTCATGGTCGGGCAGGGCTACTACATCGAGCCGGTCATCGGCCTTTTCGGCGCCTTCTGCGGCTGCATCGTGTCGACTCGCCTCATGCAGTATTTCGTCATCAAGGCCTACCCCTCGTTTGCCGTGGAAGATGCGGTTGTCAAGGAGGCCGGCAAGCTTGAGGAAGAGGAGAAGGTGGAGACCAAGTCGGTCTTCATCCGCACACTCAATTCGCTGCTCGACGGCGGGCGCACAGGTGTTGATGTCGGCATCGCCATCATTCCAGGCGTGCTGATCATCTCTACACTGGTGATGATCCTGACCTTCGGGGCTTCGGAGAGCGGATATACCGGCGCGGCCTATGAGGGTATAGAGCTCCTGCCCTGGCTTGCCTCGAAGATCAATTTCGTGTTCGAATGGCTATTCGGGTTCAGCGACCCGCATCTTGTGGCCTTCCCCATCACGGCTCTCGGTGCCGTCGGGGCAGCGCTGAGCCTCGTGCCCAATTTCGCGGCCCAGGGGTGGATCGACGGCAATGCGATAGCGGTTTTCACGGCCATTGGCATGTGCTGGAGCGGCTATCTCAGCACTCATACCGCTATGCTTGACTCGCTCGGCTACCGCGAACTGACCCCCAAGGCTATCCTCGCCCATACCATCGGCGGAATCGTTGCCGCCATCGTAGCCCACATGGTCTATCTCGGCATCAGCATGATTTGATCTCAGCCCCGATCGGGTACGCCATCCAGTGTCATCCATCCGGAGCGGTGATGTCCGACAGGACATCGATTTACTCGTAGCCCGTGACACCGCAGTGCGCAGCGCGTAGGTGTCACGGGTTCGAGATTTCCTCCCGCGCAAGGTGTCCGGTCGGACACCGATTTACCATCATGCCCGGTTGTCATCCCATCCGGATCGGTAAATCCGTGTCCTTGCGGACACGATAATTTGGATGAATGACTTTTTCCCCCGACACCTACGCGCTTTGCGCTGCGGTGTCGGGGGCTACTATTAAATCGGTGTCCTGACGGACACCCGCTATCCGCGCGCCCTGCGGGATCATGCCCTGCGGGGATTCCGGATGGTGATGTCCGCAGGACACCGATTTACCATCACCCCGTGGCCGTCACTCCATTTTACCCTCCTGCCATTTCATTCCCATTATCGGTTCCACGACCTATCTTGCGGATTGACAGACGGGTGTCTATCGCATTAACAATTGTTAATAATAATTGGCGTTTGCTTTGATTTAGTATAAAATTATTATCTTTGCGCATAGATTGTATAGCTTAACTTTAGCCTTAACTATCTTCTTCTCATTTTTTACTTCAAACTGAGACCTTTACAGACCACACTATGCGTTTAAGCAACTTATTAGTAGGCGCTTCCATTGCGGGCGCACTGCTCACAGCATGTACAACCGACGAGATCACTATCCCCAAAAGTGAGCTCTATGCCCGTGAATTCATTAAGAAATTCGGAGTCATTGATCCCGACCGCGATCTCAACTCCGCAACACATTCAGGAATTAATGTTGTAACCACACGGCCGACAGATGTTAAAGTTTATGCCGACATCAACGGCAAGCGCTATCTGTTTGCCGAAGGCCATAAGCTTTCCGGCACAACGCCACTGACTTTCGACGTACCGAAATCAGTCAAAGAAGTCATTGTCGAAATAGACGGACGTCTCATAAAGGCGCCGTTGGGCGGAACTGTCCGCGCAAATACAACAGGCCGTGCCATATGGGAGAAAAAAGACAATGTCGTTGAGATCTCCAGAGTGGACTACCGTCGCCTTACCGATGAAGGTGTAATGGCCTTCAAAGACTATTTGCCGGAAGGAGTGGACAATATCGGAAAGGTGACTCAAAATTTCAGTTTTGTCGCAAACGGAGACTTTACGATTTATCCTGTTTACTGGTGTACAGCCGGCTACAATACCTTTGGCATCTATTATATTGATGAAGAGAAAAATGAAATGGTCCACATTCCGTTTTATACCAATAAAATTTTTCCGATAGATGGCACCAAAGGCAATCTGATATATACGCTGGAAGATCCTTATGCCGAGGATTATGTCCCTGCTAAAGACAATATACCTTTGATTGATGAATCCAGACCGCTTGATGCCTCTGTGCCATTAAACAATCAGGAATTAAAACCGGCTGACTTTAACAATAACGGACTGACAAGTTTTCTTGACTTCCAGGATGAAGACTGGGCTGTTTTCAAAAGACGGTATATACTCAAACTTCAGGAACAGCATCAATATTATTTCAACGGACATCCGTTTTCAGAGTATTTTGATATTGATTATCTTATAAAAGACTCTCATTTTGACCCTGCAAAAGAAAGAAAAATATTCGTCTCCGGCATAGAGGTCGAAGCAAAGGATGAGACTCATGTCAACATAGTCAGGCTGTCAATGGGTCCGTTGAATGACTGGAAATATCCTGGAGATGAACAAGACAGCCATCCTTCAAACAAAGAAGTCAAAGGCTGGAAATCTCGTGGAATCCATGTCAGTATAGCTCCAGGCACCAAATTCGGCATGTATATTCGTGCATGGTATCTGGGAGATCAAGGGATCCCGAAACCGTCGATTGACAATGTTGATATTGTGCGGTTGCCCTTGGATCCTGAAACCGGTCTACCTAAAAAAGACCAATATCGCCGCTTCTATTCAGAAGCAAAATACAATCCTGAAATTGGCGGCTCCAATGTGTTTGGCGCAACATACATGTATAAAGCTCCAACCGGAACATATCGCGTTCTTGGCTTTGAGGATTATGGTGTAGATGTGCATGACTTGAATGATATGATGTTCTTCATCTCATCAGAAATACATCAGGATATTCCTGATGTTAATGACAAAGACAATCCTGACCCTTACCAGTGGCTGATTGCCGCGGAGGACTTGGCGGGTACCTATGACTGGGACTTCAACGATGCCGTGTTTGCCGTCAGCGCCACAACCATTGTCGATGGTGAGGAAAACGGAGCCAAAAAGACCCGTATCACCGTCGAACCCCTCGCCGCGGGTGGTACACTGCCTATCTACGTGATGTTTAACGGCACAATCACCGACGATCAGGGCGATGGCAACGGTCAGGAACTCGGTCTCGGACACTACAACATCGGTCCGGAACTCCACAGATGGCTCGGCGGATATTACCGCAACCCGATCAACGTCAAAGAACCCGTAGCCTCGGCCTCAGGCACTCCGCTGTCATTTATGGTAGACGGCGAATGGTCGCTGACCGATGAGTATAAGGACCATCCCTCCTGGACGCAGAACGATGTCAAAGGCATGGGCGGATTCTATATCCTCGTCAATCCGGGCAATTCGCTGAACTATATGCAGATGGGTATCAGTAAGTTCACGGGCAATCTTGACGATGAAAATCATTTCCACAAGGTGACCCCGCCCTCGTCGTTCGACAAGCAGGATCAGGTGGTGGTATCGCCCGAAATGCTGTGCATCGAGAATTCATGGTGCTGGCCTATGGAGGAATGCGGAATCCATGAAGTTTATTTCAACTTCGAGTCATGGCTCAAGGGCGACACCAAGGAATGGTATGCCGATCCGATGCATTGGGATGCACAGCGAGTGGTAAAACGTAAGTGATATTCCCTCGTCACAAAGCCGATCCGCAAGGCGTGACGGTAAATCGATGTCCTCAGCCGGACATCAACAAAACTTGAAAACATCGTACCCCCGACACCTGCGCGCTGTGCGCCACGGTGTCGGGGGCTACTATTAAATCGGTGTCCTGCCGGACACCCGCCAACCCCTGCACCATCCGGAATCACCGCCCTGACGGACACCGATTTACCATCACGCCCGTGTCATCCCCCATCCGGGGAACGGATTGACGCGCGCGGGGGAGGGGCGGTTTGCTGTATGCTTGCGTGATTTTTCTTGGGATTTCGGGATTTTGTTGTAACTTTGCATGTCCCAATCATTAACACTGATCATAATAACCGGAATACTGATCATGAACATATCATATAACTGGCTAAAAAAATATCTCGATTTCAGTCTGACCCCCGACGAACTCGCCGCCGCCCTCACCTCGATAGGTCTTGAGACCGGCTCGGTGGAGGAAGTAGAGTCGATACGCGGAGGTCTCCGCGGCATTGTCATCGGCAAAGTGCTGACCTGCGTCGAGCATCCCAACAGCGACCATCTCCACATCACCACCGTTGATCTCGGCGACGGAGCCGAGACCCAGATTGTCTGCGGCGCGCCCAATGTGGCTGCCGGACAGACCGTTGTGGTGGCCACTGTAGGCACAACCCTCTATGACGGCGACAAGGAATTCGCCATCAAGAAATCGAAAATCCGCGGCGTGGAATCGTTCGGCATGATCTGTGCCGAAGACGAGATCGGTGTCGGATCGTCGCACGACGGCATCATCGTAATCACCGACGATGTGAAGCCCGGAACACCAGCCGCAGAATATTACGGACTCAGTTCCGACTGGCTCCTTGAAGTGGACCTCACCCCCAACCGCATCGATGCCGCCTCGCACTACGGCGTGGCCCGCGACCTCTCGGCCTGGATGGCGGCCCACACACAGGCCTCTGAACTCCGCCGCCCCGCAGTGGATGCTTTCGAGCTTGACAACGCCGAAGGCGGAGTGAGTGTGAATGTGGAAGACACCCAGGCCTGCCCGCGCTACACCGGCGTGACAGTCCGCGGTGTCACCGTCAAGGAGTCGCCCAAATGGCTCAAAGACGCCCTCTCTACCATAGGCCTGCGTCCGATCAACAACATTGTCGACATCACAAACTACCTGCTCCACGGCATCGGCCAGCCGCTCCACTGCTTCGACGTGGCCAAGATTGCCGGCGGAGAGATCGTGGTCAAAAACGCCCGCGAGGGAGAGAAATTCGTGACCCTCGACGGAGTGGAACACACTCTTGATTCACGCGATCTGATGATCTGCAACTCCGAGGTGCCGATGTGCATAGCCGGAGTGTTCGGCGGACTCGACTCAGGCGTGACCGAAGCCACCACTGACGTTTTCCTTGAAAGCGCCTACTTCAACCCGACCTCCGTGCGCAAGACCGCACGCCGCCACGGACTCAACACCGACTCCTCGTTCCGCTTCGAACGTGGCGTGGATCCCAACAACACTCTCTACGTGCTCCGCCTGGCCGCCCTGATGGTCAAGGAGCTTGCCGGAGGCGAGATCTGCGGCCCGCTGACCGACGTCTATCCCTCGGTGATCGAACCCTCCCGCGTCGACCTCAGATTCGACTATCTCAACTCGCTCGTTGGCAAGGAAATCCCCGCCGAGACCGTGGTCTCCATCCTCAAGAGCCTCGAAATGAACCTCTTGGAGGTCACAGACAAGGAAGTGAAGATGGAAGTGCCCACCTATCGTGTGGACGTGACACGTCCGTGTGACGTGGTCGAGGATGTGCTCCGCATCTACGGCTACAACAACGTGGAAATCAGCGACAGCGTCCGCTCGGCACTCTCATCGCAGACCTTCGAGGACCGCGACAACGCCCTGCGCAACCTCATCAGCGAACAGCTCTGCGCCGAAGGCTTCAACGAGATTCTCAACAACTCGCTCACAGCCGAGTCCTACTATAATGAACTGCCCGGCTATCCCGCCGACCACTGCGTCAAGCTTCTCAACCCTCTGAGCAACGACCTCAGCGTAATGCGCCAGACACTCCTCTTCGGAGGCCTCGAATCGCTCAGCCACAACATCAACCGCAAGATGGCTGACCTGCGCATGTTTGAGTTCGGCAACGTCTACTTCTTCAACCCCGCCGCAGAATCGACCGCCGACCGAGTGCTCGCCCCCTACAGCGAAAGCTCACGTCTGGCACTGTGGATGACCGGCGCCCTCCGTCCGGGCAACTGGGCCCGCAAGGAAGAGGAAGCCACGGTCTACGACCTGAAAGCCGTGGTTGCCAACATCTTCGCCCGCCTCGGCATCAATCCCGCCGAGATCAGACTTTCGGCAGGCACCTCAGGCCTCTATGCCGCCGGTCTCGACATAGCCACCCGCTCAGGCAAGGTCCTCGGCACCCTCGGCATCCTCTCGAAGAAGATAGCCGCGTCGATGGACATCAAGCAGCAGGTGGTCTACTGCGAACTCGACTGGCACGCGCTGGTCAATCTCTCGATCCGCAAGAAGGTCAGCTACTCGCCCCTGGCGCGCACCATGCCCGTCAAGCGCGACCTCGCACTGCTTCTCGACAAGAGCGTCAGCATGGAGCAAGTAGAGGCCACAGTGCGCGAGAGCGAACGCCGTCTGCTCAAAGACGTGAGTCTCTTCGATGTCTATGAAGGCAAAAACCTCCCCGAAGGCAAGAAATCATATGCCATCGCCATCACCCTCCAGGACGATGAAAAGACCCTCCAGGACAAACAGATCGAAGCCGTGATGAACAAGGTGATCACCAACCTCACCAAGAAACTCGGTGCCGAACTCCGTTAAAGTCAGGAATTATCATATAAACCACTACCCGGAAATCTCATAACTCTCATAAAAATCTCATAAACAGCAATGGGAAGAGCATTTGAATACCGCAAAGCACGTAAGCTCAAACGTTGGGGTAACATGTCGCGCACATTTACCCGCATAGGCAAGGAAATCACCATCGCCGCCAAAGCAGGCGGTCCAGATCCCTCCACCAACCCCCGTCTGCGCGCACTCATGCAGAACGCCAAGGCAGCAAACATGCCAAAGGACACCGTAGAACGCGCCATCAAGAAAGCAACTGACAAAGACGCAGGCGATTACAAGGAAATCACCTACGAAGGATACGGCCCCCACGGCATCGCCATCTTTGTCGAAGCCGCTACTGACAACAACACCCGTACCGTGGCCAACGTCCGCTCATACTTCACCAAACACGGCGGCAGCCTCGGCACCCAGGGTTCGCTGACCTTCCTCTTCGACCACAAGAGCGTATTCAAGATCAAACCCAAAGACGGAGTCTCGCTCGAAGATCTCGAACTTGAACTCATCGACTACGGTGTAGACGAACTCGAAGACATCACCGATGACGAAAGCGGCGAAGAGCAGGTGATACTCTACGGTGCGTTTGAAGAATACTCCAACATCCAGAAATATCTTGAAGACAACGGCTTCGAGATCATCTCTTCAGAGTTCGAGCGCATCCCCAACGATCTCAAGGAAGTTACCGCCGAACAGCGCGCCGCCATCGAGAAACTCCTCGAAAAGATCGAAGAGGACGAGGATGTCCAGAACGTGTTCCACAACATGAAGGAAGAGGACTGATCCTCAACCACATACCCACACACATATACGCATCACACAACATCATGCCTCTCTCACGCAGATTGACTGACGTTTGCGCCGCACTCCTGCTTGTGCTCCTGACCGGAGCATGCGGGGGTGCGCGCCGTTTGGATGTGAAGCCTTCAGACCCTTCCATCCTCTATATGGGCCGCATCCTCTGGGCCGACTCGCTCGCGCCTAAGTTCACCTGGCCCGGCACCACAGCAATGTTCAACTTCGAAGGCTCGGCAGTGGCTATGGCCGCAAGCCCCGGCAGCGGTCAGTTCATGGTCGAGATTGACGGCGGAGAACCGTTCAAGATCAACTTCACTCCCTCCGACTCGCTCATCACCCTCGCTGACTCACTCCCCGCAGGCCCCCACTCGCTGAGAGTGGCCTACGCCATAGAAGGCTATGAGAAGAATCCCGAATTCCGCGGATTCACCATCAGCGGCGAAGGAGCCCGCCTGCTCCCGCCCCCCGAACGCCCGGCGCTCAAGATGGAATTCATCGGCAACTCGATCACCTGCGGCTACGGCACCGAAGAGACTGACCCCTCCGTGGGTTTCAGCTATGACACCGAGAACCATACTCTCGGCTATGCCTATCTGACGGCCCGCGCGCTCAACGCCGACTTCAATGTGGTGGCGCGATCAGGCATCGGAATGTACCGCTCCTTCGGCGGACCCCGCGAGGGTACTCCGGAGCAGAGAATGCCCGTGGAATATGACCGCACTCTCATCTACAATCCGGAACACTACTGGAACCACTCGTCGTTTCACCCTGACATCATCTGCATCAATCTCGGCACCAACGACACCTCGCTTGACAATTATGACATCGATCGCTTCGAACTGGCCTACCGCAAGTTCCTGACTCACTTGCGTATGCTCCATCCGCAGGCAAAAATAGTGCTGCTGACCGGCTCGATGCTCCGAGGGCAGGCCCTGGCCGATGTCAAAGGCGCGCTTGACCGCCTTGCCGATCCCGAAAAGCAGATCTACCGCTTCGACATGTCGGAACAGACAGGCGAGCTGGGCTATGGCGCCGACTATCATCCCTCCAGAGCCCAGGCTGCGAGAATGGCCGAAGAGCTGACCGCCTACCTGCGCGACAATCTCCTCTGAAGCCCCCGCTTATTTTACTTACCCACACAACCTCTAACGAACTGACGTTTTGGAAGACTTCTCTTCGCTCCTGCGCGAGCGGATAATGATACTCGACGGTGCGATGGGCACCATGATCCAGAGCTACGGGCTCGGCGAGGCCGATTTCCGCGGCGAGCGCTTTGCCCGGTGGCCCAATGACCTGCGCGGAAACAATGACCTGCTTGTGCTCACCCGCCCGGATGTGATAAGCGCGATCGCATCGCAGTATATCGACGCCGGAGCCGACATCATAAGCACCGACACCTTCAACGCCAATTCAATCTCTATGGCTGACTACGGCATGGAGGCGCTGGTCAGCGAGATAAACCGCACCGCGGCCTCGCTGCTCCGCAGTCTGGCCGACAGCCGCCGCGCTGCAGACGGGCGCCGCATATGGGTGGCCGGATCAATCGGCCCGACCAACAAGACGGCCTCCATGAGCCCCGATGTCAACGATCCTGCTCTGCGGGCTGTCACTTACGACGATCTTTTCAATGCCTACCGCGAACAGATCGCAGCCCTGATAGAGGGGGGCGCAGACCTGCTGCTCTTCGAGACTATCTTTGACTCGCTCAACCTCAAGGCCGGACTCGATGCCGCGCGCGACGCTATGGACGCCGCCGGCCTCGAGCTCCCGGTGATGCTTTCCATCACACTTTCAGGTCATGACGGCCGCACGTTCTCCGGACAGACCATTCCGGCCTTCATGGCCTCGGTGGAGCACTTCCCGATAGCCTCGATAGGCATCAACTGCTCCTTCGGCGCGGCTGACATGAAGCCCCATCTCAGAGAGCTTGCCAAGATAGCCCGCTGTCCGGTAAGCTGCCACCCCAACGCCGGGCTTCCAAACGCTATGGGCGAATATGAGGAAAGCCCTGAGACAATGGCCGCGCAGATTGCCGGCTTTGCCGATGAGGGACTGGTCAACATAGTGGGCGGCTGCTGCGGCACCACTCCGGCCCACATCGCAGCCATCAGCCGGGCCGTGGCGGGAAAACCCGGTCGCACATTCAGCACCGAGGCTCCCGCCGGAATGCACCTGTCGGGCCTCGAACGTCTCGACATCATGCCTGACAGCCTCTTCGTCAACGTCGGTGAACGCTGCAACGTGGCCGGATCACGCAAATTCCTGCGCCTGATCAAGGAAGGCAAGCTTGACGAGGCCCTGAGCATTGCCCGCAAGCAGGTTGACGACGGAGCGCAGATCATAGACATCAACATGGACGACGGCATGATGGATGCCCGCAAGGAAATGTGTGGCTTCCTCAATCTGATCGCATCCGAGCCTGACATAGCCCGTGTGCCCGTGATGATCGACTCCTCTGACTGGCAGGTGATCGAAGCGGCGCTCAAATGTGTGCAGGGCAAGTCGATAGTCAATTCCATCTCCCTCAAGGAGGGCGAGGAAGTCTTTCTCGACCATGCGCGCCGCATCCGCCGTCTCGGCGCCGCCGCAGTTGTAATGGCTTTTGATGAAAAGGGCCAGGCCGACGTTTTTGAACGCAAGACCGAAGTCTGCGCCCGTGCCTACCGTCTGCTCACAGAGCGAGTGGGCTTCAACCCCGAAGACATAATTTTCGACCCCAACATACTTGCCATAGCCACCGGTATGAAGGAGCATGACCGCTACGGTCTCGACTTCATCCGCGCCGTGGAGTGGATCAAGCAGAATCTGCCCGGAGCCAAAGTGAGCGGCGGCGTCAGCAACCTGTCGTTCTCATTCCGCGGCAACAACTATCTGCGTGAAGCCATGCACGCCGTGTTCCTCTACCATGCCATAGCCAAAGGCATGGACATGGCCATTGTCAACCCCTCCTCGTCTGTGACTTATGAGGAGATCGAACCAGGTCTGCGCGAACTGATAGAAGACGTGGTTCTCTATCGGCGCGAGGATGCGGCCGAGCAGCTGCTGGCCCGCGCCCAGGAGATGCTTGCAGCCAAGGAGCAGGGCGCTGATCCGGCGCGCCGTGAGACCGCCGAGGCCTGGCGCTCCCTGCCGGTGGGCGAACGTCTGACCCACGCACTTGTCAAAGGCATCCATGACCATCTCGATGAGGACCTCGCCGAAACTCTTGCCGCAGGCACTGATCCGGTCGACATAATCGACGGCCCGCTGATGGAAGGAATGAACCGCGTGGGCACGCTCTTCGGCGAAGGCAAGATGTTTCTGCCACAGGTGGTGAAAACCGCCCGCACCATGAAGCGCGCCGTGACCATTCTCCAGCCAGTGATCGAGAGCCGCCGCGACAGCCGGCAGTCAGAAAAGGCCGGAAAGGTGGTGTTTGCCACCGTGAAAGGCGATGTGCATGACATCGGCAAGAACATCGTGTCGATCGTCCTTGCCTGCAACAACTACGAGGTGATTGACCTCGGAGTGATGGTGCCTGCGGAGGATATCGTGGCCACCGCCTTGCGTGAGAAGCCTGATCTGGTGTGTCTCTCCGGCCTCATCACCCCCTCGCTTGAGGAGATGGCCCGCGTGGTCAGGCTGATGGAGGAAACCGGGCTGAAAATACCGGTGATGGTGGGCGGCGCCACCACTTCGCGCATCCACACGGCAGTGAAGATAGCCCCTAACTACTCAGCGCCGGTGATCCATGTGCCTGACGCCTCGCAAAACCCGCTGATAGCCGCCCGTCTGCTCAACCCTGACACCTGTGAGGCTTTCATTGCCGAACTTAAAGAACAGTATGACACCCTGCGTGAGCGCGAGCGCCTCCGCACCGTGGCCACGGTGTCTCTCGCCGAAGCCCGCAGGCGTTCGGTCAGAGGCTGTCTTAAACCGCATGTGCCCGTAGCACCTGCCGCTCCGGGGCGTCACCGTATTGACATACCCGTCAAAGAAATCATCCCCTATATCAACTGGCACTTCTTCTTCAATGCCTGGAAACTGCCCGGAGATTTCGCCTCGGTCACAGCCCTGCATGACTGTCCGACCTGCCGCCGTGCCTGGATCGAAAAATATACTCCGGCTGATCCTTCAAAAGGCGAGGAGGTCATCAGGCTCTACCGCGATGCGTCCTCGCTGCTCGACCGCTGGAGCGGAGAAGATCGCTGCGCGAGTGCAATAGTGAAACTCTGCGAGGCTCATGCCGAGGGCGATGACATTGTGATGGACGGCATCCGCATCCCCACTCTGCGCTCACAGGCTCTCGGTGCGGGCGAACCATCGCGCGGACTTTCCGACTATCTGGCCGAAAGCAGCGACTATGCGGGCGCCTTTGCCGTGAGCATTGATTTTGCAGATGAAGTCCGGGCCGCTGATGAGGCGGCTGACAGCTACCGCTCACTCCTGGTGCAGAGCCTGGCCCACCGTCTGGCCGAAGCTGCCTCGGAGTGGCTTCACGCAAAAGTGCGCCGCGAACTGTGGGGCTATGCTCCTGCCGAAAATCTTTCGCTGAAGGAGCTTTCGCAGGCTCGCTACACAGGTATCCGGCCCGCTGTAGGCTATCCCTCCCTGCCCGATCAGAAACTGACATTTGTGCTTGACAGTCTGCTCGGACTTGGAAACATAGGCGTGAGCCTGACCGAAAACGGAGCAATGGAGCCTTCAGCCACAGTCTGCGGCCTCTATATAGCTCATCCGGAATCAAGCTACTTCATGCCGGGGCGCATTGCCGACGACCAGATTGCCGACTATGCCCACCGCCGCTCCCTTGACACGGACCAGGTCAGAAATCTGCTTGCCTATTAGGCACTTTCCCCGAACCCTCAACCGCTACAAACCCAATCAACTCTCTCCATTATGCTTATAAAGACATACGGAGCCGCCGTACAGGGCATTGACGCCATAGTTGTCACCATAGAGGCCGTTGCCGAGCCCGGTGTGTCATTCAACCTTGTCGGCATGGCCGACACAGCAGTCAAGGAAAGCTATCAGCGTGTGATTTCAGCGCTGACCCAGTCGGGCTACAAGTGGCCGCGGCGCCGTATGGTGGTCAACCTCTCGCCGGCCGATGTGCGCAAGGAGGGTGCAGCCTATGACCTCCCGATTGCCATCGGGGTTCTGGCCTCATGCGAACAGATCACGCCGTCGGTTCCGCTGGAGTCGTTCATGATCATGGGCGAACTGTCGCTTGACGGCTCGCTGCTGCCTATCAAGGGAGTGCTCCCGATGGCCATAAAAGCCCGTGAGCTGGGATTCAAGGGCATGATTGTGCCCGTGGCCAATGTCACGGAGGGTGCCGTGGTCAACAATCTGGAGGTCTACGGCATGTCATCTCTTCGCGAGGTGGTCGATTTCATCACAGGCCGCAGCGAAGCCGAGCCCGTGAGCGTCAATACCCGCGAGGAATTTGCCCGCGCCTCATCGGTTTTCGACTGCGATTTCTCTGAAGTCAAAGGGCAGGAGGGTGTGAAGAGAGCTTTCGAGGTGGCATGTGCCGGCGGCCATAACATTCTGATGGTCGGCCCTCCCGGAGCCGGAAAATCGATGATGGCCAAGCGCATACCCACCATATTGCCGCCGCTGACCCTTGCAGAGGCTCTTGAAACCACCAAGATCCACTCCGTGGCCGGGAAACTCAAGAGCGGTTCGCGGTTGATGACACAGCGTCCCTACCGTTCGCCACACCACACCATCTCGCCCGTAGCCCTCGTGGGCGGCGGCTCCAATCCGGCACCCGGCGAGATCTCGCTTGCCCATAACGGAGTCTTGTTTCTCGACGAATTTCCGGAATTCTCGCGCCAGGTGCTCGAAGTGATGCGCCAGCCTCTTGAAGACCGCCACATCACCATAGCCCGCGCCAAATACACCATTGACTATCCCGCAGGCTTTATGCTTGTAGCCTCCATGAATCCCTGTCCGTGCGGATTCTATAACCACCCCACCAAGGAATGTTTGTGCTCCGGAGCCGCAGTGCAGAAATATCTCAACCGCATCAGCGGACCGCTGCTCGACCGCATAGACCTGCAGGTTGAGATCTTTCCGGTGCCGTTTGAGGAGCTCGCCTCGGCCCGCGAGGGAGAAAAGAGCGAAGCCATCAAGCGGAGGGTGATCTGCGCGCGCGAGATCCAGGCCCTCAGATTTGCCGCAGAGCGGGGCATTCACAGCAACGCCCAGATGAACTCACGCCTGCTCCGCACCTATGCCTCAATTGACAGCGACAGTCTTGAAACCTTGCGCGAAGCCATGACAAGGCTCGACATGAGCGCCCGTGCCTATGACCGCATTCTGAAAGTGGCCCGCACCATAGCTGACCTCGAACAGGCCACGGCCATCCTCTCCGCAGGCGGTTGCGCCCCGACAGCCGAAACGCTAAGAGAAGCCATCACCGCCCCCATCAGAACCCACCACCTGTCCGAGGCCCTCTCATACCGGAATCTCGACCGTGGCAACTGGGGCCAGACCGTCAGCAAACTCCCCTTCTGAAAACACCCCAAAAACCTCATCCCCGCCAAAATTTCATCCCCGCCGAGAACTTCAGTTCTCGAACCCTCGAATCAGAGGCCGAATGATTCCGGGCTGCTCTTGGCTTGAAATGCGGAAAGTTTTCGCTATTTTTGCAATATCAAAGTTGAGAATAGATAAGTAACTCTTAGAGAATCATGAATGAGATTTCTGACCGCAATACCGACCGCCGTGTGGCGCCCGGACGGGGATGGCTGGCTCTGTCGCCGGTCATTGTCTTTCTGCTGCTCTATGTGGCAGTGTCGGTTATACTGAACGATTTTTATAAAATGCCTATAGCCGTAGCGCTGGTGGCAGCTTCCGTATGGGCTGTTATCATCTACCGCGGACATCCGCTTGCCGCCCGAATCGAGACCTTCTCGCGGGCCGCCGGACATTTCAATATCCTTTACATGATCTGGGTCTTCATCCTTGCCGGAGCTTTCGCCACGGTGGCCAAGGAGATCGGGGCTGTCGACGCTACGGTCAGCCTGACCCTCCGGGTATGCCCGCCGCAGTTCGTTGTGCCAACGCTTTTCTTTGCGGCATGCTTCATCTCGCTCTCGGTAGGAACCTCGGTCGGCACCGTGGTGGCACTGGCTCCTCTGGCTGTGGAAATAGCTCAGACTGTAGACGGCTCGGTGGCTTTCTATGTGGCGGTAGTGCTCGGCGGCGCATTTTTCGGCGACAATCTGTCATTCATCTCCGATACAACCATCGCAGCTACCCGCTCGCAGGGATGCGGCATGGCTGACAAGTTCAAAGCCAACCTGTGGACAGCGCTTCCGGCCGCCCTCGTGACTCTGGCCATCTACATGGTCATGAGCAAAGACTCTCCGGCTATAGATCTGGTCAACGACAGCAACCCCTGGCTCGTTCTGCCCTACCTGATAGTCCTCGCCACAGCCATAGCCGGCATAAACGTCACGGTGGTCCTCTCGCTTGGAATTCTTTCGGCTTTCGTCATGGGAGCCGTCAACGGTTTCTCGATCATGGATATGGCCGGATATGCCGGTGCCGGAATCGACGGAATGGGCGATCTGATCATTGTCACTCTTCTCGCGGCCGGAATGTTAGGCATCATAAAGGCCGCCGGAGGCATCCAGTTCCTGCTTCAGGGCCTCAGCTCACGCATCCACGGCAAACGCGGCGCGCAGGCCATACTCGCTCTGCTTGTCGGGCTGGTGAATCTCTGCACGGCCAACAATACGGTAGCCATCATCACCGTGGGCGGAATTGCCCGCGACATAGCCGAGCGCTACGGCATCGACCCTCGCAAAAGTGCCTCGCTGCTCGACTCGGCTTCCTGTGTGGTGCAATGTCTGATCCCCTACGGTGCGCAGACCCTTCTCGCCACCTCTCTGGCCGGCATCTCGCCCGCATCTCCATTTCCCTACCTCTACTATCCCTGGGCTCTCGCTGCCATGATTGTACTCTCGATAATATTCCTCTTCCCCAGACGCCTCAACTGATTATGTCACGCAACCTTCTTGCCCGCTACATATGGATCATTGACACCATACGACGCTATGGTGCCATAACCCGTGAAAAGCTCAACGAACTCTGGATGCAGTCGCCCTACTCCGATGGCGCCGCGCTTCCGCGCCGCACTTTCTACAACTACCGCAATGCCATCGAAGAGCTTTTCAACATCAATATCGAATGTAATTCAGCCACCTATGAGTATTATATCGACTCCGGAGACTCTCATCAGGAAAGCGTCACCGACTGGCTGCTCAACTCGGCGGCCATGAGCAATGTTCTCTCCAACGTGAGCGACATCTCAGACAGCATTTTCCTTGAAGACGTGCCCTCGGCCCGGCTCTACCTCTCGCAGGTCATCTCGGCCTTGCGTGAGAGGCATCCGGTACGGTTCACCTACAGGCCCTACACACGAGTCAACCCTACGCGCGATGTGGTTGTCGAACCATACTTTCTGAAGATATTCCGCCAGCGGTGGTATGTCACCGGGCTCAACGTGCGCGACGGAGTGGTCAAGACCTACGCCCTCGACCGTATGGAAGATGTCAAGGTCGATGCCGAAACCTATACGGTCGATCCGGCCTTCGATGCCGAGAGCTTTGTCAAAGACTCATTCGGCATAGTCTTCACGCAGGCCGAGCCGCACGAAGTTGTGATCCGCACCTCGACCCGCCAGGCCAAATATCTGCGCGCGCTTCCTCTCCACACTTCCCAGCAGGAGGAGATCCATGACGACTACTCGCTTTTCCACTACCGCCTGCGCCTCACGCCCGACCTTGTGCAGGAACTTCTGTCACACGGGCCAGACATAAAGGTTGTGGAACCGCCCGAACTGCGTGTAATGGTGACGACGGCCCTGCGCGAAGCCCTTGACCAGTATGAATGAATAAGCGAGAGCCTGCTGCCGGAATCAGGGCAGCAGGCTCTCGCCGTCAATAGAAGGATATATCTTACACCTTAATTGTATTGTAAGGTATGGAATGAATCTTCGGGGTTTACCAGATGATCACTCGTTCAGCTTCGGGGCGGAACATGGGCTGGCCTTCGGTGATTGAGAATGCTTCGAAGAAGGGTGCGATGTTGCGGAGAGTGACGTTGACGCGGTTGCAGCCGAGTGAGTGGACGTCGCCGGTTGTGAGCGAACGGATCTCCTCGTCACGGATGTTGTTGGCCCAGAGGTTGGCGTAGTTCATGTAGAACACCTGGAGGGGATCAAAGCCGTCGATCTTTGCTTCGGGCGACTTGATGTCGACTCCCTTCTTCTCCTGAGCGTCAAGGAAAGCGGTCATGGCTATGCGCAGGCCACCCTGGTCAGCGATGTTTTCGCCCAGAGTGTAGCGGCCGTTGGCGTGAACGCCGGGGAGCACCTCAACTTCGTCAAACTGAGCGATCAGAGCCTTGGTCTTGTCAGTGAACCTGGCAGCGTCTTCGGGAGTCCACCAGTCGGTCATGTTGCCGTTGGCGTCGAAGTTGCGCCCCTGGTCATCGAAACCGTGAGTCATCTCGTGGCCGATTACCACACCGATACCACCGTAATTTTCAGCGTCTGAAGCGTTCGGATCGAAGAAAGGAGCCTGGAGGATAGCTGCGGGGAAGACGATCTCGTTGGCCAGCGGATTGTAGTAGGCGTTGACAGTCTGAGGAGTCATGCCCCACTCGGTGCGGTCAACCGGCTTGCCCCATTTGGCATAAGTTTCGGCCTGATGCCACATGCCCACGTTGTGCATGTTCTCATAGTAGCTCAGTTCGGGATCGATCTTCATTGTGGAATAGTCCTTCCACTTGTCGGGATATCCGATCTTGACGGTGAAAGCGGCAAGTTTCTCATGGGCACGGGCCTTGGTGGTGTCGCTCATCCAGTCGAGGTTGTCGATGTGCTTGCCGAGGGCCACGCGGAGATTCTCTACAAGGCCGAGCATATAGTCTTTGGACGACTGGGGGAAGTATTTCGCAACATAGAGTTCGCCTACAGCTTCGCCGAGAGCGCCTTCAGTGGCATCGATGGCGCGTTTCCAGAGCGGACGGAGCTCCTGCACACCGCTCATCACCTTCGAGAACTCGAAGCTGGCCTGGGTGAAGTTGTCGCTGAGTTTCGAAGCGGCCTGGCTTACGTATTTCCAGAGATAGTAGTCCTTGATCTCGCGGTCGGAGAGCGAGCCCATGAGCTTGTCGGCCTGAGCCAGATATTCAGGCTCTGTGACAATCAGGGTGTCGGGCGACTTGATGCCCATTGTCTCAATGAAGAAACGGTCCCAGTTTACGTTGGGATACACTTCCTTGACCTGGGCGAAGGTGCGGGGATTGTACATGCGGGGGATGTCGCGGCTTTCCTCGCGGGTGAGGGTCTTCTGTGCGAGGGCGGTCTCGATCTTCATCACGTTGTTGGTGATGCGGGCGGCGTCGGCTGCCGCATAGCCTGCATTCTGCATCTGGGTTGCGATTAGTTTCCTGTAGGCGTTGCGGACAGCGGTGTTGCGCTCGTCGTCAAGCAGATAATAATCGCGGTCGCCCAGACCCATGCCTCCGTTGGAGAGATACATGGCGTAGACCTGCGAGTTGGCGAGATCTTCCATCGGACCGGCTCCGAAGAAGGGGCTTGCGTAGTTTCCGTGCATCCAGAGGAAGAGGTCTTCCATCCCTTCATGCGGAGTTTCCTCGATTTTCTTGAGGTCGGCGAGGATGGGAGTTGCGCCCTCGCGGTTGCGGCGGGCGGTGTCCATAGCCTGCGAGTAGATGGTCCAGACCTTGTGGGCCACGGTGCCGGGTTCGGGGTTTGTGGTGCCGAGATTGGCTATGAGTTCCTTTACGCGGTTCTCTGAAGAGTCGTTGAGAATGTCGAACTGGCCGTAGCGGGCGTGTTCGGCAGTGAGCGGATGAGCTTCCATCCAGCCCTTGTTTACATAAGTGTAGAAGTCTGCGCCGGGAGCCACCGTGGTGTCAAGATAGGCCACGTTGAGGCTGGCCAGATGCTCGGAGGCACGCTGGCTGCACGATACTGTAGCAAATGTCATGGTCATGGCAACTGCTGTCAGGGGTAATAATTTCATTAGAAATATCTGTGTTATTGGTTTGACTGGTTTTCGAGAGTGGAGAGTATGGCCTGCAGTTCCTCCTCGGTTGCGGTGAGGCGTGAACGGCAGGCTTTCAGCAACTCGGTGGCGCGACGGGTGTAGGCCGCAAGGCGGTCAATGTCGCAGCTGTCGCTCTGCATGGTGCGGAGTATGGCTTCGAGCTCGCTGAGGCTCTCAGCATAGGTCATTGAACCTACAGGCTTTGATTCTGGCATCGGTGATATGATTCTGGTCCGGTTTGGGGGGAGAGTTTATGGTTTGTGGAGACCGGGGTCAGAGAGCGCTCAGTTGAGCACAGCCTGACTTTCGATGGCCTCGGTGATGCGTGAGAAGATCTCGTCGACACGGCCTGAACCCTGGATGGCGCGGTAGGTGCCTTCGGCGGTATAGTAGTCGCGCAGGGGCGAGGTGGTCGAGTGATAGACTTTCAGACGGTTTCCGATGGTTTCGGGGTTGTCATCCGAACGGCCGCTTTCGGCTCCGCGCTTGATCAGGCGCTCCATGAGCTCCTCGTCGGCCACTTCGAGACCGATTACCGAATGCACTTCCTCGCCGCGATCTTCGAGCATCTTCTTGAGGGCCTCGGCCTGGGGGATGGTGCGGGGGAAGCCGTCGAAGATGAAGCCTTTTGACTCCGGACGCAGGCGGTCGAACTCTGACGCGAGTATATCGACCATGAGGTCATCAGGGATGAGCTGGCCTTTTGAAATGTAACTGTCGGCGATCTTGCCGAGTTCTGAACCTGCGGCGATTTCCTTGCGCAGGACGTCGCCGGTTGAAATGTGAGTCAGACCGTAACGGTCGATGAGCTTTTCGCTTTGGGTGCCCTTGCCGCTGCCGGGTGCACCGAAAATCACAAGATTAAACATTCTTTATCCTTAAAAATATATTGGTTGAAGTCCGCCCTTGCCGTCCCGGCCGGGAAGAGAGGGCAGACTGCCGGAGATGTCCGGCCGGCTATTCGTCAAGTATATAGATATCCTGAAGATTGCGGGCCAGGCCGTCGATATCGAGGCCGTAGCCGATGATGAATTTTTTGGGAATCTCGAATCCTACGTAGTCGGCGTGGAGTTCGGGATGCTCAAGAGCTTCAGGCTTGAAAAGCAGGGTCGCGATGCGGATCGAGGCAGGCTTGTGTCTGCGCAGCTCGGCAAGTAGGCTTACCATTGTGTTGCCGGTGTCGATGATGTCTTCGATCAGCACTATGTGGCGCCCTTCGAGATTCTCGCTCAGCCCCATGATCTGCTTGACGTCGCCGGTCGAACCGGTTCCTTCATAGCTCTTGAAGCGCATGAAAGTAAGTTCTGCGTCGATGTCTTCGCATGCGCGGAAGAGGTCGATCGCAAACGGCGCGGCTCCGTTGAGCACACAGATGAACAGAGGTGTGACTCCTGCGCAGTCGGTCTTGATGGCGGCTGCCAGTTCCTGAACTCGTGATTGAATCTGGGAGTTGTTGATGTAGGGACGGAAAGTCATCCCCTGGTAGCATTTCTGTTTCATGGTTCCTGGCGGAAAAATTTGACGCAAAGTTACGAATTTTTCTTGAAAATCTAAGCAGATTTTCTTCCGAGGATGTTTCGAAATGCTCTCAGGGGTAAATCAGGGATAAATTTGTAACGAAAAGGTGGCCCGGACGCTCTTTTCAGCGGCGTGCTATTTTCTCTTTTTCATGCGGTCGTTGTGGATCTTGATGGCAAACACGATGGCCGACGAAACGGTGGTGATGGTGTTCGTGATCATCAGCGGCCAGTTGAAGAGCAAGATGCCCTGGATCACGAAAAAGATGCTTCCGAACCCAAGCAGGAGGAAGGTTGGGAGGGCGATACCGTCGGTGTCGCGGGTGCGGATGGTGTAGATGGCCTGCGGGAGATAGCCGCAGATCATGCAGATGGCGGCTGCATAGCCGACTATGTTTATGATCAGTGGTGATGCCATGAGTGATGCTTGCTTTAGGTGGATTAATAATAATTTAACGCGCGGGAAAACTTTATGTTGTGGAAATTTCATAATTTTGCATTTTAAAACACCTGAATAAACTGACTATGCGCTCTACATCAGCCCTGAGGCTGCTTTTCATAATAGTCGCCACGGCCTTTTTTGCCGCCTGCGCGAGCATCGGACACCCCGAAGGCGGTCCGCGCGATGAGACTCCCCCTGTCTATGTCAGGTCAAACCCGAAGCCCGGACAGCTGAGGTTTGACGGAAGCAAGATCACCGTCGACTTTGATGAAAATGTGTCGATTGACGACCCTATGAACAAGGTGGTGGTCTCTCCCGCCCAGCGCACCACTCCAGTGGTGACGGCAAACGGCCGGCGTGTAACCGTGGAGCTCCGCGACAGCCTCGTGCCAAACACCACATATACCATCGACTTTGCCGATGCCATCAAGGATCTGAACGAGAGCAATGTGCTCGACGGTTTCGCTCTTGATTTCGCTACGGGCGACACGATTGACACTCTGCGCGTTTCGGGAATGGTCTTCGAGGCCCGCACACTGGAGCCCGCACAGGGTATGCTGGTGGGTGTCTACTCGAATCTTTCAGACACGGCTGTCTCCACCCTCCCTTTCGAGCGCATCACCAAGACCAATCAACTCGGCCAGTTCACTCTGCGCAACATGAAGGCCGGAACCTACCGCATCTATGCCGTCAACGACGTGAACCGCGACTATCACTGGGACCGCTCGGAAGACGTGGCCTTTTTCGACGTGACAATCTCGCCTGAGACCGAGGCCGCGCAGTTTACCGACACTCTTGTCAACATGGCCGGCGAGGACTCCATAGTGACCTATCCGGGCACCCGCTTTCTGCCTGACGACATACTCCTGACATGGTTCAACGAGGGCTACGTCTCGCAATATCTCCGCAAGAACGAGCGCCCCGAACCAAACAATCTCGACTTTGAGTTCTCTACCAAAGCCGACACCCTCCCTATCCTGAAACTGCTCAACACCAGTCGTGCCGGCGAGGAAAGCGAAAAATGGTCAGTGCTCCAGGCATCGCCCACGCTTGACACTCTGCGCTACTGGATCACCGATACATCACTCGTGGCTCTTGACACTCTTATGATTGAGGCACGCTATATCCGCACCGATACTCTCGATCAGCTTTCATGGACCACCGACACTCTGCGCATGGTCACAAAAAATGCCCGCATGCGCCGCAAACGGGCTCAGGAAGAGGCCAAAGAGCTTGCCAAGCTGCGTGAAGACCACCGGCGTGAACTGGCACGTCAGGGTGTGGATCTTGACTCGCTCGATGCGGCCGACACCATCCCGCCGCCACCGCCGCCTATCAGTTTCAAAGTCAGCAGTCCAACATCGCAGGATCTCAACCTGCCCCTGGTCTTCCAGTCTGCAACTCCGGTGGCCTCGGTAGACACCACTGCCTTTCACCTTGAAGAGATGATCGACTCCGTGTGGTACACCCGCACAGCTCCCGTGATGCGCGCTATCGGGGAGCACAACAGTCTCAAATTCATTGCGCCCTACGAGTGGGAACCTGGCGGACACTACAAGCTGACCATCGACTCGGCGGCGATCTATGACATCTACGGTCTGACGAATCCTCCGCTGGTCCATGAATTCAATGCCAAGAAACTTGAGGAATATTCCACGCTCAATTTCAACATCGAAGGGCTTGAAGGACGACCCGCAGTGGTCGAGGTGCTCGATGCCTCTGACAAGGTCGTGGCGTCAGCCCTGGTCAAAGGCTCCTTCGGCCGCATCGAATATCTGACTCCCGGCACCTACTACGCCCGACTCTTCATCGACTCCGACTCTAACGGTATATATACCAACGGCCTTCTCGACTCGATCCAGCCGGAGGAGGTCTACTACTACCCCAAAAAGATCACCTTGAAGAAGAACTGGGGCATAGAGCAGTCGTGGAACATCTATGAGCTGCCCATTGACATGCAGAAGCCGCAGGAAATCAAGAAGAACAAGCCCAAACGCAAGCGTGGCGAGAACGATGATCGCGAAGAAGAGGAAGAGGAAGAAGATGAATTCTTCGACGATCCGTTCATGAACTCTGCCTCGCGCCGTCAGTTTGGCAACAATAACTACAACGATTACAACCGGCGCTATTAGCACCGACCCGGAGAGAATCTAACCACTGCGTGATGGTAAACCGATGTCCTGTCGGACATCACATGACGGGGTAATCACGAACCCGTGACACCTGCGCGCTGTGCGCTGCGGTGTCACGGGCTACGAGTAAACCGATGTCCTGTCGGACATCACCATCCGGAATCCCGCATGGCATGATCCCTCACGGCACGCGGATAGCAGGTGTCCGCAGGGCGTTATCCCGCACGGCACAGGGGATATCGGGTGTCCGCAGGACACCGATTTAATAGTAGCCCCCTACACCTACGCGCTGTGCGCTACGGTGTAGGGGGGGTAAAGTCATACATCCAAATTGTCGTGTCCGCAAGGACACGGATTTACCGACCCGGAGGGGATGCGGGATGATGATGCCTCGGAGAGGCTTATATGTTTTGACGATCTGTCAATTACTTCACAAGAACACGGAATGCCTTGCCGTTGAGAACCTTGATATATATCTTGCCGGCTGAAGGATTAGCCACGCGACGGCCCATGAGATCATAGTAGACAGCCTCACCTTCGGCCTCGTCAGCGATGATAGAATCAATACCGCTTTCTTCTTCATCGGCGATCTTGATATTCTTCACGTCGATGTAGTAAGAATACTGACCACCCTTGCCGCGCAGAGCATACTGGATATCCTTGCCTGCATACTCAGAAAGATCAACACTCATCAGAGTGTATTCCTTCGGAGCTTCTTCGCTCTTGAGCTCAACCCATTCGCCGTCGGCATTGACCAAAACGGACAGGACAGAACCGGTATAGCTGCGGGCATCGTTTGAATATTCAAGAGTCAGAGCAACCTTCTTTGATTCGGCAGGGATAGAGATCAGGCCGCTGTAAAGGCTTGCAAGAGAACCATATGACCGACCTGTGAAGAAAGCATATCCATCCATGAAGCTCCATGAAGCGGTATAGTTCTCATTATTGTTGGCATAGAGTAGCTGAGCAGGGACAGCGCCGGCAAAATCTTCGCTGTAGGGAAGAGCGACGGGCTTGCCAACGGGAACCGCATTGACTTCAACCGGAAGTGACGGGCCGCCTGAGGTCACGGCATAGACCTTAAGACTGTAGAACTTCTGATCGGCTGTGCCGTCATTGATCTCAAGATCAGCATCTTCGCCACTCAGATCCTCAAAAGTGTTGATCAGGGTATCACCGTCATAGACCTCAACTTTGGTCTTGATCAGAGAAAGATTGCCGAAACCGGTGCCGAAGATGCCTGATTCGGGGCGGTGCCATGTAACTTTGATGCTGCCGGCAACTGACTGATGGGCGGCGACATCGGTGGGAGGATTAGGAATTTCAAGACCTGCCTTCACCTCCTGCGAAACAACGTTTGAGTTACCTGCAGAGTTGACAGCGCGCACACCGTAGGTGCTGTTGCCGTGAACTGCCTCATTGTCTGTATAAGTATATGTTTTGCCGGGAGTCGGGTTTTCAATAGTCTTGATCACGGTGGTTTCGCGGAGGAATTCGAGAGCGGTAAGCTCGTTCAGGGTGTTGCCTTCTGCATCGACAGTCGGAGCCTTGGCCGAGAGAGCCACAGAGAGAGCGCCGTCTTTGTCAGCAACAGCGGTGAAGTCGGCAGGTTCGCCTGGCATTTTGCCTGAAGCGGCCTCGGTCACAGAGATATCGGTCAGGATAGTCCTGGCGCTGCAATATTTATCGGTATTGTCATAGAATCCGATGTTGTATGCGCCGGTGGCTTCAGGTGCGATAGTGCCTGAAACTGTGAAGAGCTGACCTTCAAGCAGGCCATTGCCTCTGTAATGGGTAACTTCAAGAGCTGTGCCGGTCATGGCCTCGGCAGTCGCTTCTGTACCATAGAAAATACCTAAGGCTGCTCTTTCCTGATTAGTCACACCTACGGTATATTTCACGATGTACTTCTTGCCGGCTTCAAGCTTGATGGCCGGTGAGATAAACCATGAGTCTTTATATTCAATATCGTTGCTTGAGAAGAGGTTCTTTGAAGCCACGCAGTTGAAACCTGAATATACGGGAGATGCACCCTTGGCGATGTAGGCGAACTTCGGACGATCATAGGGGCATACAGAAGTATAGCCTTCCACCTTTTCAGGTTCGTCGAATGTCAGGCTGTAAGGCAGAGTAATACCCTGCGGTTCCTCAGCGGCATCTTCAATATAGGTGAAGCCGGCAAAAAGATTGTTCCCGGCATTACGGGCAATGCGATAGAGAGTACCAGCCTTGCGGTATTCTTCAGGAATGGCAATTGAATATTCCTTGTCAGCCTCGCCAACGGCATATGCCGATTCAATTGTAGTCCCCCCTGCAAGAACATTGATTTTGCAGGTAGAAGCGATATTAGAAGTAGTCTTGATCTTGATTTCCTTGCAGTTGATCGGGAGTGCGAATTCTACATAAGCACCGGCTCTGTTTGCAATACTGAGAAATGCTGGTATGGCAGCCTGACCGGGAACCGATTTGCAGGCTCTCACGAATGAATATTCAATGTCAGTCAAAGGGCTTTTGCCTTTTACGGCACTTGTTCCGCCGTTTGTCGCAGGACCGAAGCTTGATTTTTCTTCCCAGTTTTCGAATATGTCAGCTCCATAGGCCGAAAAACTGAGCAATACAGCAACCAGGGTTAGTAAAGTTTTTCTCATACTTTTTTCGAATTGTTAGTGTGATAAGAGTGAGTTTCTTTGGGCTAATTTCGTGAAATAGCGGTGATAACTGACCGTAGGTCAATACGTATGCACTAGGTTTCTGAACATTCGCAAAGATAAGTTTTATAATATTAACTCTATCCACCAACCATGTTAAAAACATTTAAAAAACTTACAATTCGCCATTAATCTCCCCCTATTCACCCGCAAATACATGAAGAAAAGCCTCGCGGACAATCTAAATGACAGATCAGAACCCACCCCACACATGTCGCGCGGATAGCGGGTGTCCGGCAGGGCAGATCCCCCACGGCACGCGGATAGCGGGTGTCCGCAGGGCGTGATCTCGCAGGGCGTAGAGGATAGCGGGTGTCCGGCAGGACACCGATTTAATAGTAGCCCCCGACACCGCAGCGCACAGCGCGCAGGTGTCGGGGGTACGATGTTTTCAAGTTTTGTTGATGTCCGGCTGAGGACATCGATTTACCGTCACGCCTTGCGGATCGGCTTTGTGACGAGGGAATATCACTTACGTTTTACCACTCGCTGTGCATCCCAATGCATCGGCATCCGGATCATTTCTAATACCGATCCGGTCAAGATAGTCACGGCAGGCAAGAGTCATATCGCGGTCACAGACCGAAGGAGTTGTTTTATAGAAATTATCAAGCGAATAAACACCTATATACTCGTAAGTATATCCATTGTTATCTTTACGGTCAATCACCTCTATGCCCTGTTTAGCCAGGCAGTCCATAAAGACTTCATTGTTCATGAAATCCTTAATTGTGACCGACTTAGCTCTGCAACTTGATGCGAAAAATTACATAAATTATCATCCTGACGGTCGCTTTTTAATCCTCATTAACATCGAGGCTGATCCAGAATGCTAACGGAGTGACCGATATACGCCGTGGCGAAGAGGGAAAGCACGACATTAACAAATGTTAAACCACAGACATCCGAAAGACCCTATAGGACTTTTTTAGTAACTTTACCAATTAATTGAGACCGGTGTGCAGCCGACGGTTGCACGTCTGCCCTCTCTATCACACTATGCACTGATCAAAAAAAATGGAACAAAATAGAAAAATTCGTGTCGGGATCACTCACGGTGACATCAACGGCGTGGGCTATGAGGTGCTGCTCAAAGCATTGGGCGACATCCGCATAGCCGAACTCTGCACCCCGGTGATCTACGGCTCGGCAAAAATAGCCAACTTCTACCGCAAAGGCATCGAGCTCCCCGACTTCAGACTCTTCCAGATCGACAGCCCCGACAAAGCCGCCGACGAGCAGATCAACCTCATCAACGTGGTGCCCGAAGACTGCAAGGTGGAGCCCGGACAGGCCACACAGACAGCAGGACAGGCAGCCCTCGCCGCACTCGAACGCGCTACCGCCGACCTGCGCGACGGACTGATCGATGTGCTGGTGACCGCCCCCATCAACAAGCAGACCATCCACAGCGAGGCATTCAACTTCCCCGGCCACACCGAATATCTGCAGAAACGCCTGGGCGAAGGACGCGAAGCCATGATGATAATGTGTGGCGGCAACCTGCGTGTGGCCCTCGTGACCATCCACGACAGCATCGCCACAGTAGCCGCCGGAATCACCGCCAAGAACGTCAGCGACAAACTCGCGGCGTTCAACCGCTCGCTCACAGAAGACTTCGGCATCCACGGCCCGCGCATAGCAGTGCTTGCCCTCAACCCCCATGCCGGTGACGCCGGAGTGATCGGCTCGGAAGAGACCGAAATCATAGCCCCGGCAATAGCCGAAGCAAACAAGCGCAAGATCCTTGCTTTCGGCCCCTATCCGGCCGACGGATTTTTCGGAAGCGGCGCCTACACCAAGTTTGACGGCATCCTGGCCATGTATCACGACCAGGGACTCATACCCTTCAAACTCCTCGCTGCGGAAAACGGCGTGAACTTCACCGCCGGACTCCCCTATGTGCGCACTTCTCCTGACCACGGCACCGCCTATGACATAGCCGGCCAGGGCAAGGCCGACGAGCAGTCGATGCGCGAGGCCATCTATACCGCCATAGACATCTACCGCAACCGCCGCCGCGAGGCAGAGGCAACAGCCAACCCCCTGCGCAAGCAGAACTTCGACAAGGGCAGCGACCGTCTGCCAGCCGAACGCGGATAAGAGCCGCCCCGCAACCCCGGTCAATACCAGCCAGTCACCAGTCACACAGCACCACACACATACCGATCAGCAATGGACTTCGCCATCATAGCCGCCGGACAGGGATCACGCCTGAAATCGGAAGGACAGGACCTTCCGAAGCCCTTGGTGCGTCTGGGCGGCAGGCCTATGATCGGGAGGCTGATCGATGTGCTCTCTCTCGCGGGCGCGCGTACAATATATATAATAGTCAACGAAGAGATGCCCGAAGTGGCCGACTATCTTCGCTCGCGCCAGACAGACTCCGCTCCGCAACTGCGCCTGACCGTCAGAAGCACCGCCGGATCAATGGAAAGTTTCAGGGAACTGGCCCGCTCTATGGACCGCACCCGCCCCTTCTGCCTGCTTACAGTCGACAGCATCTTCCGCCCCGAAGAGTTCCGGGAATTCATTGCCCGCTTCGAAGCCGACCCGGAAGCCGACGGATATATGGCCGTGACATCATACGTGGCTGATGAGAAACCGCTCTATGTGGCCACCGAACCGGAGAACGACATCACCGGATTTCTCGACCATCCGCTCCCGGACACCCGCTACATATCAGGCGGCATCTACGCCCTGCGCCCGGAAGCCTTCGGACTGCTCGACGACTGCGCGGCCGCCGGAAAAACCCGTATGCGCGACTACCAGCGCTCGCTCGTGGCCGCCGGAATGCGCCTGAAGGCATGGCCTTTTTCGAAAATAATAGACGCCGACCACAGCTCAGACCTGCGCGAGGCCGAAATTTTTCTCTCAAAGGAAAACCAATCATAACTAACGCTCAACTATAATGGCTGACATAAAGATAGCCGGAATTATGAGAGCCGGCGCCTACTCGCCAAACCACATTGGTAACGACGCCGCGATACTCAACCTCACTGCCGAACAACTCCGCAAACGCGGCTGCGAGGTGAAAATCTACAGCGAAGAACAGCTCATTGCCGGACAGGTGACCGAAGATGTCATCATCAGCATGTGCCGTCACCACCGCTCGTTCCCCATACTCCAGAAGAAGGAAGACGAGGGGGCGCTGGTGATCAACTCCGGCTACGGCATAGAGAACTGCACCCGCGAACGCCTCACCCGCATACTCATAGGCAGCAACATACCCACTCCTGACAGCCTGATAGTCAACACTAACGAGGTGGTGACCGAACGCATGAAGGAGGCAGGCATGACCAAGGCCTGGATCAAGAGGGGCGACTACCACACCATGCACAAGGAAGACGTGACCTACGTGCGCCACACCGAAGAAGCCCAGGAGGTGGTGCAGGAATACTTCCTCCGCGGCATCAAGCGCGCCGTCATCAACCGCCACATAGAAGGCGAGCTGCTGAAGTTCTACGGCGTCTACGGCACCACCTGGTTCCACTGCTTCTTCCACTACGGCTCACGCGAGGCCCGCGGAACCGACGAAGGCAAGCCGCAGTTTGACCACGACAAGCTCAAAGAGGTCTGCACCCGCGCGGCAGAAGCCCTCGATATCAAGATATTCGGAGGCGATGCCATCATACTCCCCGACGGCTCGTTTACGATCATCGACTTCAATGACTGGCCGAGCTTCGCTCCCTGCCGCGCCGAAGCCTCGGCTGTGATAGCCCGCGCCATCCTCTCTGAAATCAAAAAACACAACGCAAAAAAAACAGCACGGAAATGACACAGAACAATTCCTTCCCCTTCCTGCCGCGCTTCATAGCCACATCGTTCGGTGCCGGCTACTGGCCCTATGGCCCCGGAACCGCCGGAGCTGTAGTAGGGCTGATTCTCTGGCTTCCGCTCGTTCTGACCGGGCACTTCGCGGGCACTGTACTTATCACCCTCGGACTCATCGCCGTCTTCACCGCGCTCGGCGTCTGGTCTGCTGGAATAGCCGAACAGTACTGGGGCCCCGACCCCTCGCGTGTGGTCATGGACGAGACCGTAGGCCAGTGGCTGGCCATGATTCCGCTCTCAGTCTATGCCGTCAGACCTGACGCGCTGACTGACGGATGGTTCTGGATGTGGACCATCGCCTCGCTCATCCTGTTCAGATTCTTCGACATAGTAAAGCCCCTTGGAGTCCGCAAGATGGAAGAACTTCCCGGTGGCTGGGGCATCATGGCCGATGACATCCTGGCCGGAGTCTACAGTTGTGTGATACTCAGCATCTGCATGTATTTCATCCGCTAAGAGGGTGTTTCATAACAAGAGTTATTACCCCCTCTAAGTCACCTAAATCACGCAACGAAATGTCAAGATACAGAGAGTTGAAAGACAAATTTCTCCACGGCGGAGGCCTGATCTCCACCTTCCTGCGCTCGTCAGTCTCGTCGCAGGTGGCATCGTGGATCGATCTGGGCACAAGCATGCTGCTCTACTCCTTCGTCTTCGTGGCCCTCGACCCCTTCTACCGGTCGAACCTCTCGGTGGCCATTGGAGCCATAGCCGGAGGCATAGTGAACTGCTGCATCAACTACCGCTTCACCTTCCATGCCGCAGGCCAGAGCGTGAAGGCTGTAGGGGTGAAATATTTCCTCGTATGGACCGGATCGCTGCTTCTCAACATGTATGGCACCACCGGCCTGGCCACTCTGATGAGCCACTGGCAGTGGCTGCTCGACCTCGGCTTCAAGCCCGACGGCATTTTCGCCGCATCACGACTGGCGGCATCGCTGGCCGTGTCATGGGGATGGAACTTCGTGTTGCAGCGCAATTTTGTCTACCGCAAGACTCCGTTCGACCCCTATGCCATCCGCCTGGTCGATCTATTCTCAAAAAAAACACTATAGAACAAACGTAATCCCAATATTGAAAACAATGGCTGAAAACGAAATGACAATGACACAGAAATCATCGACATTCAAGCGTTTCCGCGATAGCCTCCAGCAAGGCATATACTTCATCATCAACCCCTTTGTGCGCTTTCTGATCCGCATAGGCGTCACCCCCAACATGGTCACCACCATAGGCCTGCTCGGCAACATCGCCGCGGCAGCTATCTTCGTCTACGCCGGCTACAGTGCCACTCCCGGAACCGATATGAACTATCCGCTCATTACCTGGGGCGGTGTGGTCATCATCCTCTTCTCGCTCTTTGACATGCTCGACGGCCAGGTGGCCCGCCTCGGCAACATGACCTCGACCTTCGGAGCCATGTATGACTCGGTGCTCGACCGCTACTGCGAGCTCTTCACCCTCGGCGGTCTCAGCTACTACCTGATCCAGACCGGCTACGTGATCGGCGCTCTGATCACTTTCGTGGCCCTCGTGGGCTCGATCATGGTCAGCTATGTGCGTGCCCGCGCCGAAGGCCTCGGACTCGAATGCAAGGTGGGCTTCATGCAGCGCCCCGAACGTGTGGTGGTCACCACAATCGGCGCCCTCGCCACAGGCATAACAGGCCAGTGTGTCAGCCCGGCCGACTTCGATGCCGTCAACATCCTCATTTTTTGCATGGCTGTGATAGCCGTCTTCGCCAACATCACCGCATTTGCCCGCATCAACCACTGCCGCCGTCTCCTCTGCAAGAAGTAAGAACTTGTAAGACAACAAGTTCCAAAGATCTCAAAGGACTACACAATTCCAATCATTACCATGACAGGATTTTCATTTCCCACGCGCCGCGAAACGGCCATCATCATTCCGGTGGTGCTGCTCTGGGTCGCGGTGACAAGCATCTGCGTCGGATTCCGCCCCGAACATCTCTACATAGCCGGGACGCTGACTCTGCTGCTCTTCATCACGGCCACTTCACGCCGTTTCGTAGTGGCGATGTTGCCCTTCGCCGTCTTCGCCATCTCATATGACTGGATGAACATACTCCCCAACTACGAGGTGAATCCGGTTGACATCCGCGCGCTCTATGACACCGAAAAAAGCCTCTTCGGCATCGCATCGGCCGCCGGAACGCTCACTCCCAACGAATTTTTCGCCCTGCACAACTGCCGCCTGATGGACTTCATGGCCGGCATCTTCTATCTCTGCTGGGTTCCGGTGCCCATCCTCTTCGGCATCTGGCTCTATTTCAAACGCCAGTATCCGGCCTACCTCCACTTCTCGCTGGTGTTCCTGCTTGTCAACCTCATCGGATTCGCCGTCTACTACATCCACCCGGCAGCCCCGCCGTGGTATGTGGCCTCTCACGGCTTTGACTTCATTGTCGGTACTCCCGGCGAAGTGGCCGGACTCGGCAAATGGGACGAGATGACAGGCCTCGGCATATTCCACGGGCTCTACTCGCGCAACGCCAACGTCTTTGCCGCCATGCCCTCGCTCCATGCGGCCTACATGCTCATAGCCTTACTCTACTCGCTCAAGGCCCGCTGCCCCGGATGGATGCGCGCGCTTTTCGCCTTCATCTGCCTCGGCATCTGGTTCACAGCCGTATATACATCGCACCACTATATCCTTGACGTGCTTGCCGGAATAGGCTGCACTCTGGCCGGATATGCCCTGTTTGAGTACGGACTGATGAAAATTCCGGCATTCGCCCGGTTCATGAGCGCCTATGCCTCTTATGTGGCATCACCCTCCACCCCAAAGAGCCGATGAAACAGAGTCTGAAGGACGACTACCGCCGCTCGCTGAAGTCAATGGATACCGAAGAGGGTATCGACCTGGCTTTCTACCGCCCCATAGGCTACATGTGGGCGCGGCTGGCCGCGCACTCAGGGGTCTCTCCCAACGCCATCACCATTGCCGCGATCTTTCTCGGCATAGGCGCCGGTGTGCTCTTCTATTTCCCGGACCTATGGATCAACGTGGCCGGAATGCTGCTGCTCGTATGGGCCAACTCCTTTGACAGCGCCGACGGACAGCTTGCCCGCATGACTCACAGCTATTCACGCATAGGACGCATACTCGACGGCCTCTGCGGCGATTTCTGGTTTGCGGCCATCTACATAGCCATAGTGCTGCGTGAAAACACCTTCTCGCCCTTTTTCAGCGAACACCACTGGATTCTGTGGCTGACGGCCGCAATCACAGGCATGTGTCACACCAAGCAAGCCGCGATGGCCGACTATTACCGCCAGTTCCATCTCTATTTCCTCAAAGGCGAGGACGGGAGCGAGCTGGACAGCGCCCCGCAGCTGCGCCGGCAGCTCGAAGATGCCGGCATCACCTGGCGCAGGCATTTCTGGAAACGTCTGTCAATGGCCTTCTATCTTGCCTATACCCGCCAGCAGGAGGCCACTGCGCCCGCCATGCAGGCCCTGCGCCGTCAGCTGCGCGAGAGCTTCCCCGACGGCCGAGTCCCTCAGAGTTTCCGCGAGGACTTCCGCCGGGCTTCGCTGCCGCTGATGAAGTTCACCAACATTCTTTCATTCAACTGGCGTGTCATCACTCTGTTCACAGCCCTCTTCATCGGACAGCCGTGGCTCTACTTTCTGGTGGAACTCACGGTGTTCAATGCTCTGCTGGTCTACATGATCATACGCCACGAAAAAATCTGCAAACGCTTCACAAACAGCCTCAGGAATGGACTATATTGATATGCCAATGCTTGTCCCCGACGATGTCAGTGGCATCATTTTTGACTACGGCGGCACCCTCGACAGCCACGGTGACCACTGGAGCCACATAATACTCGAAGCCTACATTGCCGCCGGCTTAGAGCCTGAGATCGAAGACTTTGTCAGAGCCTACATCTACGGAGAGCGTCAGCTCGCACAGCCTGGAGCGGTCGACCCGTCTGACACCTTCCTGGATCTGATGCGTAAAAAGATCGAGGCCGAATGCTCGCAGCTCGATCCGCAGCCCGATGCGGCTACCCGCGAGGCCATAGCGCGCCACTGCTACGAGAGCGCCCGCAGCTGCACTGCCGAGGCCCGGCCGATGCTTGAGAAACTGGCCCAGGACTATCCGCTTGTTCTCGTGTCGAACTTCTACGGCAATCTCGAAGCCGTCATCACCGATTTCGGGCTCGCTGAATACTTCAAAGCCGTGATCGAAAGCGCCCGCGTCGGGGTGTGCAAGCCCGATCCGGCCATCTTCCGTCTCGGAGTCGAAGCTCTCGGCCTTCCGCCTGAGGAGATCCTCGTCATAGGCGACAGCATGGACAAGGATATTCTGCCGGCAGCCTCGCTGGGCTGCCGGACGCTGCTGATCGACGGCCGGCCCTGGCCCCCTACTTCAGAAAGCGTGGTGCGAGAATAAAGGCACCTATCGAGATGCCGAAGTTCCAGTTGCTGTCATGGGCGGGGGTATAGTTGCCATAGGCGCTGATCGAGCCAAACGGCAATGCAAGCACGGCCTGGACCTCGCCGAAGAATTCCGGATCGTGAAGCCACTTGCCGTAAGCCGCCCGGCCGCTGTCATAGACAATCTTGCGCACGGGCAGGAAGCAGTGGAACGATCCCCGGAGCTGAAACGAGCCTGAGATTTTCCACACGGGAGCCACTCCGGCCGCCAGGAAGGAATTGGCCCGCAGCTTGGTGTTGAAATAGTTGTAGCTCGACGGCGTAGGGTGGAAAGCCTCTGCGGCAACGATTGACGCATCGTAGGTGGGCAGCAGCTTGCGGGTGGAGAGCAGCGCATTGCCGAGCAGCCCTAAAGAGAAAGCTTTGTCAAGCACAAGATAGTCTGCCACGGAGGCCGACAGCTGCAGCCAGCGGAGATTGCGGCTGTAGGAATGGTCGCCGTCACTGTCAGCCCTGTAGCGGTAACGGCCGGCCGCACCGAGCACTTCGCTGCGCAGGTCTATGCCTGAGGTTGGGTTGAGCTGGTTGTCGAGAGTGTTCAGCTCCCATGATGCAAAAATCTCGCCAAGATCGGATATGCCCTTGTTGCGACCCGACAGATCGCCGGAGCCGAGAAGTTCGGAGTGAAATTTGTCGGTCAGATGGCCGTAACCCGCCCCTGCGGTCAGCTGGGAGCGCATTGATGGCGCAGTGGTATAGAACAGCCGGGCGAATGTCTCGGATTTGACTATGAAATCCGGCTCATGTATCTGATAGAAGAGTTTCTCGGTCTCATGATATTTCTGACGCGAGGTGACCACTCTTGCCACAAGTGCCGAGGGGCGGCTCGTGTCAAAAAAGTAGCTGAAATCTCCTTCGGCGGCCATGTAGCTCTGTCCGAGCCATGCGTTGACGTTGGCTTTCAGTGTCTTGAAGCTAAGGCGGTTGTAGCCGGCATTGAAGAAGAGCATACTGTTTGTCGATGATGATATGTAGCCGCCCACTCCCACGGTGAACGGATCTTTTATGACGGCCTTGAAGTCGAGATTGACCAGACTGTCGCGCACGTTGAACCAGGGTGTGGGGACGAAGTTCTGAATTCCTGTGGCGGTGGCTGCACGGTAGTAGGCATCGCGCCCCTGCCGCAGGTCGAGAGTGCTGTCACCCTCATGCCTGTGGCCGAAAAACGACTGCAGGTAGGCGTTTTCAACCGCTTTGCCGCCGCTGACCGTCACCTTGCCGATGCGCACCTGCGGAGTGCGGCTCTTGAAGCGCGCCCGCGCGGACTCTACCGTCCGGCGGTCGGTGCGCTCAGGGATCTTCGCCTTGATGGAGTCCATCATCTCCAGTCCGCGCCTGTAGCCTATGTCATAGATCTCCCGGTATCGGTCAAAGGCGAGAAGCCCGAATTCGTCAAGGTCGATGCGTATGCTGATGCCCTTGTCGGCCGGAAAGGGATAGTCGTTGGGCTGCATTATCATCTCTTCGAGCTGATCCATCATATTGCGCGAGTCGGGGGCCGTTTTTCCGGAGGCCACGTTGACTCCGATCACCGCGTCGGGGGCAAACTCCTCCATCATCACGTCGACGGGATAGTTGTCATAGATACCGCCGTCATACATCGGCACCCCGTCAAGCTGTATGGGCTCGAACACCATCGGAAACGACATCGACATCCTGACGGCATCGCCCAAGGGACCGCGTCCGAGCACCACCTTGTGTTTGGCATAAACGTCAGAGGTCACGCAGCGGTAGGGTACAAAAAGCTTGTTGAAATCACCGCCGCACTGCAGGGTGTAGGGGCTGAACAGCTGAAAAAAGGCATAGTTCATCGGAATCGGGTTGATCAGGCTGACCGGCAGGACCGATGTGATCTGGGTGGAATCCTTGCCGAGGTTGAAGGTCACAAACGAGGGAGTGTCGCGTCGCGAGGTGAAATAATAGGTATCAGCCGGATCAATCCTCCCTGCGCTCCAGTAGCTGAAGTCTCTCGATGCGATCAGCTCTATCATCTCTGCTGGGGAATAGCCGGAGGCATAGAGGCCCCCCACTATCGCCCCCATCGAAGTGCCGGTGATATAGTCGATCGGGATTCCGGCATCTTCCAGAGCCTGGATCATGCCTATGTGGGCTATGCCCTTGGCACCTCCGCCGCTGAGCACAAGCCCCACGGTGGGGCGGTCGGGACGTGGCGGACGTCCCATAGCTCCGCCAGGTGTCACAAAGCCTTCCGGCGTGATGGGCGGAACCGTGTCTGGAGTCTGCGATGCAGCCTGCACTCCCGCTATGGCCATGACGAGCCACAGAGTCAGCATATGTTTCATAAATCAGAATCGTTGAAGCGTTTCTTTTTTAACAATCCAACTATGAAAATTGATTAATATGCAGTAATTTTGCATGAAAATCAACTCTTCAGCGATGACAGAATTCAACCGCTTCCAGCAGATCAAACGGAATTTCTTCGCCATGCGCAACGGTATAGTGGCCGACACCATCCGCCGCGGAGGCCTGCAATACAAAATGATTTTCGGCCTCAACCTTCCGCAGATTGCCGACATTGCCGCCACACTTCCACATAGCCGCGAACTGGCCGAGGAGCTGTGGGCCGACATCCGCACTCGCGAAAGCCGCCTGCTGAGTCCTATGGTCTATCCGCGCGAGGAGCTGACGCGCGAGCGCGCTGCCGAGATGCTCCGTGAGGCGCAGACAACCGAGGTGGCCGATATTCTCTGCCACCGCCTGCTGCGCCATCAGCCCTACGCGCTCGACCTTGCACTGGAAGCTGCAAGCGCCACTGACGAAATGCACCGCTACGGCGCCTTCCGCCTGATGAGCAATCTGGTCTACACCCATCCCAAGGAAATCAAGCCCTTTGCCGAGGCCGAACTCCCGGTAGCCACAGCACTCATCCTTCCCCTTTGCCTCAATCTCCTCCAGGAAATCGAATTCATGGAGGAAGAGCAATAAAGACCCCGCTCCCCAATATTTATTAACGATGACGGGGCATCACAACCTCTTACTCAGCTGTTGCCGACAGCCACGATTTTACATACTGCAAGGCGCGTTTCTGACACCAGGCCTATGTAAGAAAGCTGTTGTCAAAATCCATATCGAAAAGAACTTTTGCAAAGATTCAATACCGGGTCTCCGAAAGAGTGCGATAATGCGGAAACACACCATACCTGACGGTAAATCGGTGTCCTCGACCGGACACCATATGCAGGGGGGAATTGCAAACCCGTGACACCTGCGCGCTTTGCGCTGCGGTGTCACGGGCTACGAGTAAATCTGCGTCCTCCGGACGCCCATCCGGTCTCAACACGCGCTACGTGACCAGGACAGATACGCAGTGCAACGACGAACCCTACAAGGCGGATTCCGAAGGGGCCGTGGAAGGCGGGGTCCGGACGGCTATGCGATCGGCGGACATCCGACAAGTTCCAGAGGGGCTGCTGACGGAGGGGGCCGGACAGCTATGCAATCGGCAAGCATCCGACAAGGTTCGGAGGGACTACGGTTAGCGGGTGTCCGGCAGGACACCGATTTAATAGTAGCCCTCGACACCGCAGCGCAATGCGCGTAGGTGTCGGGGGAAAAAGACATTCATTCAAATATGGTGTCCGGTCGAGGACACCGATTTACCACCCCGGATGGCCCCGCAGACCACGGGTATCCGCAAGACGACCTCTGAATCCGCTGACACCTTTTCCGGGATTTGCAGCTGATCATTGATTTCGAAACATGCGTTTTATAAACAAAATCCGGTCCACGGCAAGGGCTGTCTGTTGCAGTCTTTGCTGTGGACCGGATTTATATGTCGGGGGGCGGGCCGGGCCGCGCGGTTTATCTTGCTATGATGCGGACGGCGGCGGGATGCTGGGCGCTGCGGACAAGATAGATGCCATAGGGGAGTGTGATCTCATGGCCGTCAGTGATCTCGGAGATGCTCATGACAAGACGTCCGGTCATGTCATAGATGCAGACATCGGTGTGGACTCCGGCGCAACGGAAACGCACACAGCCGGGATAGCTTTCAACCGAGAAGGGATTGTCGGTCTCCACGTTGGAGATGCCTGACTGGCTGACAAACTTGGTTTCGGATGGTTCGGAGAGATAGCCCAGGCGGCTGCTCTGCACATAATAGGCTTCGGAAACCGAGGGATCATAGTCGTCGATAACGGCATAGTTCTCGTCGCACTCGATCTTCTCCTCGACCATATTTCCATTGATGGTGCGTATGCGTGTCAGCAGATAGTAGTCAACCACTTCAGGAGCTTCTGACCAAGAGGCCTTGTAGGAGGTCGCCGTGATGTCTGACGGATCATAGGCGGTCAGACGGCTGAGGGTCGGGACTTCGAGTGCCTGGCCGAGAAGATTGACGGTGGTGGTGCCGACGGTGCCGCCGTCATAGATGGAGATCTTGGCACTGTGCTCGCCTACTGCGGTGGGCTTATATGAAACCTGGAGCTGATAGCCTCCGGCTGCATTGATGAGCGAGGCCGAGATGCTGGCGGAGAGCTTGGGACTCTGTGCGGCAGGATCGAGGGTGAACATGTTGCGGTCGGTGCCTGAGATGCGGAGCGACACGTTGCCGGAAAGGCTCTCGCCTTTGAGATAGAGGAGAGCTGTGGTGGTGCTGCCTACGGCCACTTCGGCAAAGTCAAGGGCGGTGTTGTTGACCGGATTGATCAGAATCGGGTCGCCTCCCGGCTCCGAAGAGCTGCCCGGCTCGAAAGACTCGCCGAACTTGTTGCCCCAGATATACTCGGCAAGGTCAGGAAAGTCAATGAAGGGGTTGCGGTTGTTCTGATAGCTGTAGACAACTTCGTTACGGTCGGTCTCTTTCTGGTCAACAGGGTCGGCGCGATGCCACTTGAGCAGCAGATCGACGGCCCAGGGCGCAAGAGTCGGATAGGTGTTATGCTGAAGCATCCATGTGCTGTTCCAGGTCAGATTCTGATAGCAGGTCACCACGTAGAAATAGGCGCGGGCGAAATCACCTTTGTATTCGTCAGCCGGCTCGAACACATATTGCGCGCCACCTCCCTGGCCTGACACCGGATAGCCGATACGGCTGACACCGTTGTCAAACTTCGGGTTGCTGCCTGTCACGCCAAGCGGATAGTTGCTCTTGGCCTGGTTGGCAGGTCCGTCAGCGGGATAGAGATGGTTCAGGTCAATGTAGGCCGGGGTGTATTCCACACTGCCGTTCTGCTTCCACCAGCTTTTAGGGAAAGCATGCTCGCGGTTCAGGCCGGAAAAACTCGGCGCATAGCGCTTTACGTTGGAATACATGTCCCACCATTGTTTCGATGAAGGATAGACGTCTGTCTTCTGGAAGTACTGGGGCAGGTTGCTGTAGCTCGAAACCGTGGTGTGAGGGTTGATCACCTGAAAGACCGCAGTCTTAAGCTCGGCTCCTGACTTTCCCTTAAGGCTCGAATAGTAGCCTGCGGGAATTGCTGCGCTCCCGGCGAGCCACGAACCGGCTCCTATGGCCACAAGCACAAACTGGCGTAGGAAATTTCTCATAAATGGCAATAGTGTTGAGTTGACGTGAGAGGATATTGTTTTTCCGGCGGCTCGGTAAAGCCGCCGGGATTTTGTGATGATCAGTGCTTGAGTTCCACCTTGTGGGTAGGCGGCAGTTCGCGGTTGCGCTCGGCCACTGCGTCAGACACCTCACGGGCAAGATGGGCGAAGGCCTGGGCTGTCACGCTGCCGTCAAGAGCTATCGGTGTGCCGTTGTCGCCGCAGTCGGCTATAGAAGCCACGAGTGGGATCTGAGCGAGCAGGCGCACTCCGAGTTTTTCGGCCAGACGCACTCCTCCTTCACGGCCGAAGATGTAGTAGCGCTCGTCAGGATGCTCTGCGGGTGTGAACCAGGCCATGTTCTCGACCAGTCCGAGGATAGGCACATTGACCTTGTCTTCACGGAACATGGCTATGCCCTTGCGGGCATCGGCGAGAGCCACTTCCTGCGGGGTGGTGACTACTACTACTCCGGTGATGGGCAGAGTCTGCACGAGGGTCAGATGGATATCGCTTGTGCCGGGAGGCATGTCGATCAGGAAATAGTCGAGGTCGCCCCAGTCGGCATCGGTTATAAGCTGCTTGAGCGCGTTGGAGGCCATCGAGCCGCGCCAGAGCACTGCTTTTTCCTTGTCTACCACAAATCCGATAGAAAGGAGCTTGACGCCGTAGCGTTCCTGCGGGATGATGAGCTGACGGCCGTCGACTTCGTGGATGTAGAGCTGCTCGTCTTCAATTCCGAACATCTTCGGCATAGAGGGCCCGAATATGTCGGCGTCAAGCAGACCCACCTTGTAGCCTTCCTGGGCGAGGGCCACGGCAAGGTTTGAGGCTACGGTCGACTTGCCTACTCCGCCCTTGCCTGAGGAGACACCTATGATGTTTTTGACTCCGGGAAGCACAGGGGCATCTTTGGGAGCCGCCGGCTGGCGCGAGGCCACGTTTACGGTCACTTTGACTTCAGGAGATATGTAAGTGTGGATAGCTGTTTCGGCAGCCTTGGCCATTGACTTGATGAAGGGGTCGGTAGGCTTGTCGAAAACCAGTGAGAAGCTGACGCTGTCACCGTCGATGCGGATGTCATCCTCGACCATTCCGGCCTCGACAAGGTTCTTGCCGTTACCGGGATAGCGCACGGTCTGGAGAGCATCGGTAATCAGTGCAGGATAAAGTTGCATGATGAATTTGGATCAGATTGTTTTACGGCAGGATAAAATAGCCTGTGATGAATTCTATTTGATATTGAAAGTGTATTGTAAGTGATCAACAACCGAAGGGATCTTTCGGTTCAGAAGCCCTGGAGAGTTCCGCGCCCGAACGAGCGGTAGGTGTCAGGCTCGATGTCGACTTCAGGCTCTGAGAGGCTCACTCCGGCTGCGGGCAGGGGCCAGGCGATGTATTTGCTGGGGATGCCGCGGCCAAGCCACTGCTGCTCGTAGTAGGTGCGGATCGGGGGCACAAGTTCGTTGCAGGGAGAGTTGTAGAGATCGTCGGTGGAGTGGAGCGGAGTGATCGAATTGTGCGAGAGCATCGCCGAGGTGTAGGCATAGAGGAAGGGGCTGTCGGTCTTGAGATGGACCGTGGCTCCGGGAGCCATCACCTGACGATAGATGTCGAGGAAATGAGTGCCGGTCAGACGCTTGTTTACCTTCTTCATCTGCGGGTCCGGAAAGGTGATCCAGATTTCCGACACTTCGCCCGGAGCGAAGAAGCGCGGAAGCAGATGGATCGAAGTGCGAAGGAAGGCCACATTCTTCAGTCCGAGCTGATCGACCTCCTTGGCCCCGGTCCACATGCGGGCGCCTTTGATGTCAATGCCGATGAAGTTCTTTTCAGGGTAAAGCTTGCCCATCCCTACGGCATATTCCCCTTTGCCGCATCCGAGTTCAAGCACTATCGGATTCGAATTGCCGAACACCTCCCGGCCCCACCGGCCGCGCAGAGGGCAGTCACCCTGCTCTTCAAGCACCGACTGAGGATACTGATAGACGCATCCGAGCGTCTCCATCTCAGCGAATTTCTTTAATTTGTTTTTTCCCATAAAGGGGCTGATTATAATTTGATATTGACAAGTTTGATTCCGGTCTCGACTCCGGAGTGCAGGCGGAGTGCCACGATGTATATGCGCCCGACAGGCAGGCCGGTGGCCGTCTCTAATGCCGTAGAGCCATTGGCCCCTATCCCGAACACTGCGCGGCCGTCCGTGTCATAGACTGTCACGGCGGAGATTTTCTCTGATGACTTCACCGTGAGCACCGAGTTTTCAAGTTTCGCGTCAATAACCGCAGCCGCCTGGTCGTCGATGGCCGGAACGCGGTCAAGGGTCGACTCGTCAGGAGTCCTGATCATGAATTCCTTCCACTGGGGTGCGGCGGCGAATTCCGCTTCAAGTCCGGGGGCAACTGTAAGAATGGCTTCCGACTGATTAACCCCGGCCCAGACATCCGCACCTAAAATCGGCACTTCGGAATGCTTGTCGACCATCAGGGTCTGCAGAGAACTCCAGCCTTCAAAAACACCCGTCCCGATTTCGCGTAGTGACGAGGGGAGTGAAAGTCCGGTGATGCCGTCAATTCCGGTCAGAGAATACTCGCCGAGGCTCCTCACTCCGTCATGGAGTGATATATCTTCAAGCGCCGAGGCTCCGGCAAGCGCCATAGCCGGCAAGTCATTGAGAGCCTCCGGAAGAGCGAATGTACGCAGTGACTGACAGCCGAACAGCACACCGTCGCCTATATAGACGACTCCTGAGGGGAGCACAAGTTCTTCCAGCGATGCACAAGCGGCAAAAGCCCTGCGCCCTATGGACCGCAGAGCCGTGCAGGCCGAAAGATCAAGGGTCTGCAGGTCTGTGGCCCCGAATGCCTCATCGCCTATGGCTGTCAGGGCCGGATCGGGAGAAGTGAAAGTCAGAGCCGACAGCTTCCGACAACCCGAAAACGCCTTTTCGCCGATCTCTACAAGTCGGCTCCCGCCAGCCTCGACCGATGCAAGTGACACGCAGCCTCTGAAAGCACACGGACCGATGATTTCCACACTCGCGCCAAGGCTGACATGACGCAAAGCCTCGCAGGCAGCGAATGCCCCTTGACCGATCAGCCTGACTGACGCCGGCAGTGTCAGACCTGTAACCGCCGAACCGAGCAGCGCACCGTCACAGATCTCAGAAATGCCTTCGGGCAGCACAAGGGTCTGAGCCGTCAGCCCAGACAGCGAATAGGCCGGAAGCACACCTCCGGGAAACTCCCGCAGGCCATTGGCAAGCCCCTTTTCGAGGCTGCAAGGCTCTATGGTCAGTCCGCTCAGATCAAGTATGCGGAGTTCACGGCAGTTGTCGGCAATCCACGCCAGATCGGCGGCATTGGCCGAACCACGCAGGGTCAGCGAAGCCTCGGTCCGTCCCACAAGTTCTCCGCAGGCAATCTCACCAGAAAGCACATCAAGAGTCACCCCGCCACACAGAGCAGGGAAAAACACCGATGCCACAGCAAGCATTGCCCTTATGAAAAATCGGAGACCACTCACTTCATCTGCTGTTTGGCCTGAAAAGCAAGCGCATAGAGACGCATCTGCTTCACCATTGCGAGCAGACCGTTGGAGCGGGTAGGCGAAAGATGCTCCGACAGACCTATATCATCGATGAAATGCAGGTCGGCCTTGAGAATATCGTCAGGGGTCTGATTGTCGAGCACCTGGATCAGCAGAGAGATGATGCCCTTGACAATGATAGCATCGGAATCGGCCGTATAGTGCACGCGCCCGTCAGGCGTAAGATCGGCATTGAGCCACACACGGCTCTGACAGCCCTCTATCAGATGGTCGGGCGTCTTGTAAGCCTCGTTGATTTCCGGCAGATTGTTGCCGAGATCTATGATCATTCCATAGCGGTCCATCCAGTCCTCCACATCAGAGAACTCCTCCACTATATCATTCTGAATCTGGTCTATAGTCATGATATTATGAATATTAAAGACATTAGCCTGCAAATTTACAAAAATCCCGGCGTTTTAAACAAAAAATCGGATCGCTATTCAGGCACAGCGATCCGATTTTTAATGATTTTTCTTATAGTAAAGCCGTTCAGTTGTCTACCCTCACGAAATTACCGTTCTGGTCAAACTGCAGTTCGATCTGGTTTGTCAGCTCCACTTCATAGCCGCGTCTGTCACGCGAGATCTCGTTGATACCTGCATCGGTATAATTCGCGGCCACATAGTCGCGGATCGGCTGCGGGATGAAACCGTCGTTAGTGATAGCTATGTTCATCGGGCCGTCTACATCAGTCCATTCTCCCTCAGCATCGAATTCAACGCTGAAACCGCTTGCAAGCGTCACATCATATTCCGTGCGGCTATTGCTGCCCTCGCGTGTCACCTTGACAGGCTTGTCGCCCGGAAAATAAGTTTCTACAAACGCCTTTGACACCGCAGGAAGCGACTCGTAGTCCAGCGGACGGTCCTTGTCGTCATCGTCAGAACAGCTCCATGTCATCGCAGCGACAATTCCGATCACAAACAGAGTTAAAAATTTTTTCATAAAAATATAAGATATAAATGCTATTTATTTTTTAACACCCAGCCATCCGAAAAAGTTCACAGCCGGGGAGATCAGGCTGCATTTCACGCTTGGAGCTATTGCAAAAGCTTCGTATATTTGCAGGCATGAACCGCAACTCCGAATCCATGAAAACATCATCGAATCCGGCGGGCCGGATCGCCGTGTTCGCCTCAGGCAACGGATCAAATGCCGAAAACATAATCAGATATTTCCGCGAGGCCGACCGCGGGGCCCAGGTGGCGCTGGTGGTCACCAACAAGGCCGAGGCGGGAGTGATCAGCCGCGCCGAAAGTCTCGGCGTGGAAACATGCGTCCTTCCGCCCGACCGTCTCAGAGATCCTGACACCATATTGCCGCTTCTGGAAGCCCGCGGGGTCGATCTGATTGTGCTCGCAGGCTTTCTGCTGATGGTGCCGCCGTTTCTGATAGCCCGCTACCCCGGACGCATCATCAACATCCATCCGTCGCTGCTCCCGGCCTACGGCGGCAAGGGCATGTATGGGCGCAGGGTCCATGAAGCCGTAGTCGAGGCCGGCGAAAGCCGCACAGGCATCACCGTCCACTTCGTCAGCGAGAAGTATGACGACGGCCGGATAATAGCGCAGATCCCCGTAGAGATCAGCCCCTCGGACTCTGCCGCCGATGTTGAGAGCAAAATCCACCGGCTCGAAAAAGCCCACTTCCCGCGCATCATCCACGAGACTTTCTATAATAATAAAGAACAATGAAAATTACAGTCCTCGACGGCTACGGCATGAATCCCGGCGACATGTCGTGGAGCCCGCTTGAACAGCTCGGACAGCTCACAGTCTATGACCGCACGGCGCCATCTGAAATCCTCAGCCGCGCCGCCGGATCGGAAGCCCTGCTGACAAACAAGACCGTACTGACAGCCGAAACACTCCGCTCTCTCCCCGATCTGAAATATATCGGTGTACTCGCCACGGGCTACAACGTGGTCGACATCCCCGCCGCCCGCGAGCTCGGCATCGTGGTCACAAACATACCCGCCTACAGCACCGACTCCGTAGCCCAGATGGTCTTCGCCCACCTGCTCGCCATCACCGTCAGAGCCGAACACTACACCGCCGAAAACCGCCGCGGCCGCTGGAGCGAAAACCCCGATTTCTGCTACTGGGACAGCCCGCTCCACGAACTCGCCGGAAAGACATTCGGCATAGTCGGGCTGGGCAACATCGGCCAAGCCGTCAGCCGCATAGCCCTCGCATTCGGAATGAAAGTCAAGGCCTACACATCGAAAAGCCCCGACAGCCTCCCCGCAGGAGTCAGCAAAGCCGGCCTCGACGAGCTCTTCGCAACCTCCGACATAGTCTCGCTCCACTGCCCGCTGACCGACAGCACCCGCCACATGGTCGACGCCAGGCGCCTCGCCGGCATGAAACCCACGGCCATACTCATCAACACCGGCCGCGGACCGCTCATCGACGAACACGCTCTTGCCGAAGCCCTTGACTCTGGCAGCATCCACGCCGCCGGACTCGACGTGCTCTCCACCGAACCGCCCGCCGCCGACAATCCTCTGCTCAAAGCCCGCAACTGCTTCATCACCCCCCACCTCGGCTGGGCTACCAGAGAAGCCCGCGAACGCCTCATGCAGATCGCCGCCGACAACCTCCGCGCCTACATCGCCGGCACCCCCCGCAACAACGTGGCCCGATAGAGCGGAAACACCCCGTCAGGCAACAATCCCTCCCCCGGCCATCATTCTCGAAAAAATCGACCCGGTGTCGGCACCCCTCTATGTGAGTGGCCGGCTCCGGGCTTTCTCATATCAGAGATCGTTTTAACACGCTGATTCAGAGAAAAAACTCAAAAAAAGCAGCCTCATTTTTGGAGCAGTAAAAAAATGAGTTTAACTTTGCATTTACAAATTTTGGATTTATTCTACAATAATTGGCTAAAACGGCTCAAGCCGAAAGCACGGTGCATATGTTAAATTGGGCAATTAGAAGTGTTAAATTTTTAGGCGTAGAGTTTGACTAATCGGAAGATGAAGAAGTCGCGGTCCCGGACACCACGCATTTGTGAGCG
>Ga0209064_1000471_pt1 | contig 89969 bp, 60 predicted proteins | sample Inofromicrocosms_FD_187498 | JGI IMG/M metagenome (GOLD analysis project Ga0209064, IMG submission 187498) | Mouse cecum microbial communities from Vienna, Austria - Inoculum for glucosamine and mucus D2O microcosms (SPAdes) (version 2) | ecosystem: Host-associated > Mammals > Digestive system >...
GGGGATGCCCCCTCGGGTTGTCACGCGGTATTAGACGGCGTTTCCGCCGCTTATCCCCCTGTACCGGACAGGTTGCATACGTGTTACTCACCCGTGCGCCGGTCGCCGGCAAAGATTAGCAAGCTAATCTTCCCGCTGCCCCTCGACTTGCATGTGTTAAGCCTGTCGCTAGCGTTCATCCTGAGCCAGGATCAAACTCTCCGTTGTTGTTTATCTTGTTTTTTTCTTTTCAGAAATCTTGTAAAGACAAACCCCCCGGACGCCGTTCTTCCCGGACCTCGCGGACTTTGCTTATTGTGTATCTTGGTTGGAAATTGACAGAGCGTTTTTATTTGCTCTTGTACTACTTTCTCATCTTGTCTATTGTAAGCCTTTCAATGTTCTCTTGTTCTGCTCGCGGGGTTGTTTTCCCGTTTGCGGTTGCAAAGTTAAGACGTTTTTTTCATTCTGCCAAATAAAAATATGCTTTATAACATAGTTTTAACAGATTTTAACACAGCGGGGCGCGTAGTTTCTCACCAGTTTGAAGATAATTGGTTTATAATCACTGCTTTATGTGCTTTGCGGCTTTTTCAGTCTTTTCCGAACTTTTTAGGCGTTTTTTGTGTTGCCTGCGGGTGAATGGGATTTAGATACCCCCTGCGTTGAAACGCAGGGCACGGGGCTGAATGATAATTTTAACTATAATTCTAACTATAATTCTAACTATAATTCTAACTATAATTCTCAAGCCGGAGGCTTGAGTTCCTAATTGATCAGGAACGCGAGCCTCCGGCTTGCGGCTTCCGCATAGACTCTTTCTTTTGAGCTGAGAGACGCAGATTCAAATATAACCTTATTATATCCTTTATATGTGTTTATATAGATGTAAAAAAAAAGCGGTTGTCAAGTCTGATAGCTTGACAACCGCTTTTTATGGGAATACTAATTATTAGTCTTCGTTGAGGTTGACGCGGCGGAAGGATACTGCCACGAGGCCTTTTTGGGAGGCTTCGAGGAACTGGCCGATGGTCATGTTGCCGTCTTTGATGAATTCTTGCTCCATGAGGCAGGATTCTTTGTAGAATTTGTTGAGACGGCCTTTGGTGATGTTTTCGATCATCTGCTCGGGGAGGTTTGCAGCCTTGGCAGCAGATGTTTCTTCGATGATCTTGCGGGCTTTGTCGGCTTCTTCTTCGGTGAGCCAGCCTTTTGCAATGTTGGATGCGATGTGGTCTTCGGAATCGACGAGGTTGGGGTTGATGCCGGCTTTTTTGAGGGCGGCTTCAACAGCCTTGTGTACTTGCTCCTGTTTTGTTTTCTCGATGGCGACAGCCTTTTCGGATTCTACGACAGCAGCGGGCACTTCTTCGCGGCAAACAGCCACGGGGTTCATGGATGCAACCTGCATGGCTACGTCACGACCTACGTGGAAGTCGACGTTTTCGAGGTTGAAACCGCAGATAGTGGCGAGTTTGTTGCCAAAGTGAACGTAGGATGTGGTGGAGGGAGCTTCGAGAGTCTCGTAAGCGCCGATTTCGGTTTTTTCACCGGTTTTGCCACCTTCTTCGATTACGAGGTCGGCGATGGTGCGGCCATCGATCTGGAAAGCTTTGAGTTCGTCGAGGGTCTTGATACGGTTTGCGACAGCGGTGTCGATGATTTGCTGTGTGAGGGCAACGAAACCTGCGTTTTTAGCAACGAAGTCGGTTTCGCAGCAGAGGGCAACGACAGCGGCGAATGTGCCTTCGTTCTTTGCCATGACGCAACCTTCGGAAGCCTGACGGTCGGCACGCTTTGCAGCGACGGCCTGACCTTTTTTGCGGAGGATTTCGACGGCGGCGTCGATGTCGCCGTTTGATTCTTGGAGGGCTTTTTTGCAATCCATCAAGCCTGCGGAAGTGAGGTTGCGCAGCTTGGTGATTTCAGCCATTGATACAGCCATAATATTTTTTTATTTTTTCACAAACTAACGAAGCACTCCTTTTTCGGGGTGTTTCGTTAGTTTATGGATTTGTTATATTTGTTGTGTTAATTATTCGGCAGCGGCTTCTGCTTCGGGTGCTTCTGCTGCGGCTTCTGCCTCGGGAGCTTCTTCCTGCTCGGCGCGGCGTACGCGGCGACGGCGGGGAGCTGCTTCGGCAGCGCCTTCTTCGGCCTGAGCTTCGGCGGCGTTGGCATCGGCTTTTTCAACCTTGCGTTCTTCAAGACCTTCGCCGATGGCGGCGCAGATGGTGTTGAGCACGATTTCGATTGATTTCGATGCGTCGTCGTTGGCGGGGATCACGTAGTCGATGTTTGTGGGGTCGGAGTTGGTGTCGACCATTGCGAATACGGGGATACCGAGACGGTTGGCCTCAGCCACGGCGATGCGTTCTTTGAGAACGTCAACAACGAAAAGAGCGGAGGGCAGACGGTTGAGGTCGGCGATAGAACCGAGGTTCTTTTCGAGTTTGGCGCGCTGACGGGTGATTTGGAGTTTTTCGCGCTTGGAAAGGTTGTCGAAAGTGCCGTCCTTGCTCATTTTGTCGATGGCGGTCATCTTCTTCACAGCCTTGCGGATTGTGGGGAAGTTGGTGAGCATGCCGCCTGGCCAGCGTTCGATAACGAAGGGCATGTTCACGGCGGTGGCGTGGTCGGCGATAACTTGCTTAGCCTGCTTTTTGGTGGCTACGAAAAGCACTTTCTTGCCTTGTTTTGCGATATTTTTGAGGGCGGCAGCAGCTTCTTCGAGTTTAGCGGCTGTCTTATAGAGGTCGATGATGTGGATACCGTTGCGCTCCATGAAGATGTAGGGCGCCATGGCAGGGTTCCATTTTCTTTTGAGGTGGCCGAAATGGCATCCTGCCTCGAGGAGTTGGTCAAATGTGGGGTTAGCCATAATTGTAAGATTTGTTTACGTTCTTTTTAATAATATTATTTTGTCGAAATACTACAACCGTCGGGTAAGGCGTCGGAATAAGGCTCCGGTCCGTCGCGGCGGTTTAGATTCTAAACATGATTCTAAGCGGCAATTCTCGCAAAAATATTAACGTTTGGAGAACTGGAAGCGCTTGCGTGCTTTGGGCTGACCGGGTTTCTTACGTTCAACGGCACGCGGGTCGCGGGTCATGAAGCCGTGTTTGCGGAGTACAGCCTTGTCGTCGGGGTTGACTTTGACGAGAGCGCGGGCGATGGCGAGACGGAGAGCTTCGGCCTGGCCTTTGTAGCCGCCGCCGTCGAGGTTGACGTGGATGTCGTATTTTTCAACGCAGTCGAGTGTCGACAGGGGCTGTTTAACGATGAATTGGAGAATCGAAGAGGGGAAGTAAACTTCGAGGTCACGTTTGTTGATGGTGATTTTGCCGGCACCTTCTTTGAGGATTACGCGGGCTACGGCTGCTTTACGGCGGCCAACTGCATTAACTTGTTCCATTGTGCTCTTCGATTATTTGAGGTTGTCGATGTCGATTTGTTTGGGGTTCTGTGCAGCATGGGGATGCTCGGAGCCGTTGTAGACGTAGAGGTTGTTGATGAGTTTGCGTCCGAGACGGTTTTTGGGGAGCATGCCTTTCATAACGCGAAGGAACAAGGGGTGCTTGCCTGCCTTGATGTGCTTGTTGAAAGATTTCTGCATCAGACGTTCGGGAGTGAGCTCACGCTGACCGCCGGGATATCCGGTGAAGTTGAGGTAGATGCGGTCGGTCCATTTTTTGCCGGTGAGTTGCACTTTGTCGGCGTTGATGATGATTACATAGTCGCCACATTCCACGTTGGGGGAATATGAGGGCTTGTATTTGCCGCGGAGCAATTTAGCGACTTTCGAGCAAAGGCGGCCAAGCACTTGGTCGGTGGCGTCGATCACCACCCAGTCGTGCTGAACGCTTTGGGCGTTGGGGGTAAGAGTTTTGTAGCTTAGAGTATCCACTTTCTAATTAGTTGATTGTTAAACAAATAGATTTTGCACTATTCCTTCCGGGGCTCGGCCAAAAGCGCCCTTGGGACTAATGCAGAAGCATTTTTGGATATAATCGGACTGCAAAGGTACAAACTATTTTTGTGTTTTCCAAACACTTACGCTATTTTTTCTTTTTCCGGTATGCAAAAAAAGAGATAAAGGGCCTTGACGGCCCTTTATCAATGAATGTATTTCATTTTTATGATTTGCGACGGCGGCGGGAGTCGATGGGCACGGTGAGGATGAATGTGGTGACGAAGCCTTCGGGTGATTGCGGGGCGAGGATGAGCGTGCCGCCGAGAAGCTCGGCGAGCTGGCGGCCGAGCGGCAGGCCTATGCCGGCGCCGGGCACCGACGGGTCGAGGCGTACGAACCGCTGAAAAATATGCTCGTTATATTCTTGCGGGATGCCTATGCCGGTGTCGGAAATGTAGATGCTTACCTGATTTTCTCCTGTAATTTCGGCAGAGATAAGTATTCTTCCTTCCGCCGTGAATTTTGCGGAATTGGAAAGCAGCTGCCAGAGTATCTGCAAGATTCTGGTCGAATCTATATAGAGGGTGATGTCGGGGATTTTGGAATCGACGAGCATCTGCACACCCGGCTGCAACCTGTGGGATACGCCATTTACAGCATCGTAGCACAAAGTGCGCAACGAGGCCCTGCGGGGAAGGAGCGCGAGTTCACCGGAGTCGAGTTTTGAAAGCGATTCAAGGTCGGCCAGCATCACCGACACTATTTCTGTGTTGAGGGTGATGGCGGCGGCATATTTCTGAAGGAATGGCTTTTCTTCATTTTTAGCAAACTGCACCAGCAGCGAGGTGTGTTCCGCTATGGTGTGCAGCGGCACAGTCACTTCCTCTGTCATATTTTTTATAAAGGCGCTTTTGAGAGAATCGGCCAGGCGGGCGCGCTCGGCAGCTTTTTCAAGCGACGCTTTCGCACCGGCGAGGCTGCGGCGCTCGCTATTGAGCACTTCATTCGTTATTTTAAGATTTGCTGCAAGGCGGCGCGAATGGCGGAAAAGGATAAACAGGATAATGAAAAGGATAAGCAGCACGGCTCCGGCAACGAGCGACACCACAAGCATGGTGTTTTCAATCTTGGCGTTTTCCGATATGTATTTTTGACGAAGACGCCCCATATCGTAGGTTATTTCAAGCTCACGCCAATTTTCATTCACTCTCTCGGTAATGTCCTTTTCAAGTATTTTATTATATTCAAGCGAGGCTTCGAGTTGTTTTTCCAAATCGCCGGTACGCCCGGCCGCATCAATCATGATACGGAGCAGGCGCGAACGTATTCCTTTGTTATAAGGCATGTCGAGGGCCTTGGGCAGGAGAGCCATCACGGTATTGTCGTCGCCGGTGGCGGCGGCATGGAAAATCTGCGGACGCAGAGATTTGCGGTTGGTCGATGCCGCCACGGAGTCGGTGGCCACTATCTCCATTACCTTGGCATAATACTCCTCTACCTCTTCCGGGGATATATTGTCGTAATTTGACAGCAGCCGGCAATACAGCACATATCGGTTGGCATTATAGTCGCGGTAAGGATGCCTTATGCCCAGCTCTCCGCGCTCCATGGCATCGATGCGGTTGAGAAGACGGCGGTCGTAGTGCACGCTCTTAGCCCTCGACGCATCGGATGAGGCGTATGCCATGGAAGCCTGCACACATATCAGGTTTTGTAAAGCATACGCCTCCGGACGCAATCCGGAGGCGAGTGTATCGAGTTCTTCAAAATATCTGTTCAGGAGCGGGCCTTGTGAAATTTCGGCAATGTTCACAGCCATGGCATGAAGTATCACCATGCGCTCGAGGTCGGTCTCAGGGTCGTCGTCGGTGGCACGGCGTATGAGTTGCCTCAACTGCATTTTCCTGCGGTCGGCCGACAGATGCTTCGCGCTGTTGTAATTCTGCATCATCTGAATGAAGGTCACGGTCTCGTCCCTGTCGGCAGAAGCATTAAAATTCATCGCAAGGTCATAGTCCTTTTCGAGGGCGGTGTCGGATGAATGATGCAAGTTGCAAATATTACGTATCAGATCGAGGCCTGTGCGGCTGTCGCCTATCCTCACGGCAATATCTATGCCCAGACGGCCTATGGAGTCGCGCTGTTGCCGGGGGGCAAGGTCGAACAAGTCGGTAATTATCCTCAGAGAATCGGCCGGTGAGTCTGTATTTGCCAGAGCCACGGTGAGACTGTCGGACAGGAGGCGGCGCTGCTCGCCGGAAGATAATCTTTCAACGGCAGACAATGGGAGAGCCATGATTGCGGCCGCCAGGAAAAAAACAACTTTTTTCAACATTCCCTTATATATTTTATTTGTGTTCTATCTATTTACCAGCTCGTCCACTTCCACGCCCGAGAGCGTGCGGCGGGATACAAGCTCGGTGGCAATCCGCCTTGCCGTGTAATGCACGCGGCTTGTGGAATACACCTCGCCAAAGTAAGAATATATTTTCTTGAACATTGACGAGGATTCGTCTGTGTCGAGCGAACATATGTCGGAGCCCTCGCCACAGAGATAGTCGTGGAGCGTTGACAGCTCCTCGGCATCGAGGTCGACGCAGCGGTTTACCCTGTACCGGCACAGTATGTTGCTTATCACCAGCCCCGACAGTATCTGGTACTGGCTGAGCATCTCGGCATATACAGCCTTTGCCGATACGTTAGGGTTCGGGCTGCAAAAGAATTCGGGGGCAAATTCTATATCTATACCGTCGAGGCTTATGGACCGCAGCATATCTTCCTTGTCCCATATATTCATCATAAGGGCCATGCCCGCTATGCCATAACTGCGGTCGGTCTCGGAAGTATATGAAAAATGACGTTTCATTTTTAGTAACAGGCTCTTAATTTATTACCATAATCTTTGTCACGGCGCCCGATGTGGAGCCGCCGTCGCTTTCGGAAGAAGAGGCGAAAACATAGTAAACACCTGATTTGACACGTCGTCCCGATGCGTCGCAGGCATCCCAGCGGGCCATGCCGCCTTCCGAACGTGTCTGGAAGAATATATTTCCGAGCGAATCGCCTATCTTGACCAAAGAATTATCTTTAAGTCCGGTTATCGTCACATATCCGTTGTATTCCGGACGCACGGGGTTGGGATAAGCGAGCACGTTGCTGAAATCGGATGCCGGCGGAGTAGCGTCGGAGCTGAACGACATCAAGCCGGATGTGGTGCCTACATACACGGTGTTGCCGTGAGGGTCGCACTCAATGGAATATATCGTGTTCGACGGCAGCGGAGAATTTTCGGTGGTGAAATGATCGAGTATTTCCGTGCCCTCGGCATTTGTGAGGTATAGGCCCGAGTTTTCCGTAGCGAACCATTTTCTGTTGGCGGGGTCGACGGCGATGTAATTCACAGTCTCGGTGTCGAGAAGATAATCCGCGTAGTTGGTGCCGTCGTTACGTGCCACCTTCGGGCGGCGGATACGGAAATTGTTGGTGAAGCACTGCCGGGGATCGTCCACCACATACACTCCGGCATTAGTGGCTATCCACAGCGCGCCGTCGGCATCTTCGGCCAGATGACGCGACTGGTAAGGCGCATGGCGGTTTCCATCCTGGTCTACAAGATTCTTGCACGACACTTTCTTGTCATCGGACGGATCGGTGTACGTGCCTTTATGGTCGAGCACCTTGAAGCCCATTGCATATCCGTTGTCGATATAGTAGAGGTAATTGTATTTTTTTGAGAATATAAACACCTGGTCGTGGACGTCCATTCCCAAATCGTCATGCCCCATGGCTTTCCAATCGGAGAAAAGAACATTTTTGCCGTTTCCGGCCACTATCTCCTTTCTTTTTTCGGAAGGAAGGACATATAAATCGTGGTTTATTGCGCTTCCGTTCGTCCAGAAGCCGCTCACCCACAGATTGCCCTGTGGGTCGATGTTAAATCCGCGGCGGCGTATGAATTTTGCTTTTCCGTCGACAGGCACGTTTTTCTCCACATAAATCTGATGGGTGCCTTTTACGGCGAAAATGCCGCTGTACTGGGTTATCTGGTAATACACCTCGTCGTCGTCGGGGTCGGCAGCCATCCAGTATGTTCCGCCATACATGCGCTTGTCGCCGTTCTGCTTTTGGAAATAAAAGCCTGCGTCGCCTGTGTGGGTCGCATCCACCACGGTCTCGTCCTTGATCACGTCGCCCGATATGGAATTCATATACTGTGGCTGCCCGTTGTTTTCATTACTTGGATCCAGACATGCCGTGCTGCGCATGTTGAGCCACGAGGCGCTGCCGAGCCAAAGGCGCGTGCCCGACGGATTCCATTGCATCATGGCAATCTTGGGCACGTTCACGGCGTCGGCGGGTTTCATCCTTGCTACGAGTGTAGTCGCTTCCGGCGAGGATATGTCGTGACGGGCTATGCCGTCTTTATTGCATGTCCATATTTTCGTGGGGTCGGAATAAAGAGCAATATTCATTTTTTGCACCTCGGCGGGAATAGCCTTCGACGAGAATCCATCCTCACTGTCCCAGAAGAATATTTCAGAATCTGAATAGGCATACCATCCACCCTTGCATGTGCGCATCGCGCCCTTGCTGTTGTAGCAACCGGACCACACGTTATTGATAACCGTATGTTCGTCCAAATCTATCTGCCGGGCATAATAACGCTTCTCTCCCTTGTCGAGAAACACAAGCCAGTTGTCGCCGCCGGCATTCATACCGTCGATACCGGAAATCTTGTCTCCTATTTCTGTGAAACGGGCCATAGTGTTGGGATGCGACGAAATCGGAGCCATGAACAGCCCTAGCGTGTTATCCGTATCCTGAGTGACAATCACGATATTGTCGCCAAGAACAGAGGCATAGTCGAGGCTGCGGCCAAGCGATGCCGAGTATTCCACGTCGTAGGTCTCGTCATTATATATCACATATCCGAATACAGTCGCGAGCACAATGCGGTGGTCGGTGGAAAAATCTACATTGTTGATAGTCTTGTCCTTTATCGACGAATCTTTTATTTCGGGAAGATTCACCACTGTGCCATCGTCGTAGATCAAGTCTATATTGCTGTTTTCATACACCACAAGAAGATATTTTCCATGCGCGTTGTAGTATATCTCCTTTACAAAAATATCGGATAGACGATTGTTCCAGAGATATGCGTAGGTCTCGCCGTCGGAAGGCGAATATGAAAACAGACGCGAGCCTGAACGGTAATACACCTTGTCGGAGGCCTCGACTATATTGTCGACACGGTCGGTGAAAAGCGAATATGTGTTCCAAAGCCCTTCACTGTCGGCCTTGGCCACAATAGCCGCTATGGCAAGAATTATTGTGAAAAGAGAGCGTTTTATCATTTTAATCTTAATCAATTTTTTCGTCTAAGAATTTCATCATGTTGTCGAGTGCACGACGGCGGTGGCTCACCGAATTTTTTTCTTCGGCAGACGCGTCGGCAAATGTCGCCGTCCAACCGTCGGGGCGGAATACCGGGTCGTAACCGAATCCGGCCTTTCCCGCCGGAGCGGTCGTGATTTCTCCGTCGACTATGCCTTCGAACATATGCTCCTCCCCGCCCATTATCAGACATATGGCGGTGCGGAACCGTGCACGTCGGTTGTCCTTGCCCTCGAGTTTTTCAAGCAGCAGGGCGGTATTGGCCGCCGAATCATGACCGGCTCCCGGGGCGAATCTTGCAGAATGTACACCCGGGGCGCCGTCAAGGGCCTCAACTTCCAGCCCGGTGTCGTCGGCAAAACAGTCGCGGCCATACCGGGAGGCTACATAACGCGCCTTTATGCGGGCATTAGCTTCGAGTGTGTCGCCATCTTCGGTGATGTCGGCATCACAGCCTATGTCGGCAAGCGAGAGCACCTTGAATCTCTCGCCCGCTATCTGCCGTATCTCTTGAAGTTTATGCTCGTTATTCGAGGCAAAGACAATTTCCATCTATGATATAACGAAAATAATGACAATTTATTATATAAAGGCCGTATGCCCTACCCTACCACGATATTGACAATCTTTCCGGGCACTACTATGACCTTGCGCACGGTCTTGCCGGCAAGCCACTTGGCCGAATCCTGATGTGCAAGGGCAGCGGCCTCGACGGCATCTTTGCCGGCGTCGGCGGGCATATCCATGGTGAAACGAGCCTTGCCGTTGAACGATACGGCATATTTCACGGTCGAGTCCTTGATATAGTCTTCGTTCCATGCCGGCCATTTGGCGTCGCACACCGTGGTGTCGTGGCCTATGGCATGCCACAGTTCCTCGGCCACATGGGGAGCGAACGGGGCAAGCACTACAAGAAGGTCTTCCATGACACGGCGGCTGCGGCATTTCTGAGCCGACAGTTCGTTGACACATATCATGAATGCCGATACCGAGGTGTTGAACGAGAATTGCTCGATGTCGCCGGTCACTTTCTTTATGAGCTTGTGGAGCGATTTGAGATTGTCGGCCGTAGGCTCGCTTTCGTCGACAAGAAGTGTGTCCTTATCGTAGAAAAGCGACCACAGCTTCTTTATAAAGCGAGATACGCCGTCGATGCCGTTTGTGTCCCAAGGCTTCGACTGCTCGATGGGGCCGAGGAACATTTCATAAAGGCGCAGCGTGTCGGCGCCATAGCGGTCGACCATATCGTCGGGATTGACAACATTGTATTTCGACTTCGACATTTTTTCCACTGCCCAGCCGCAGATATACTTGCCGTCTTCGAGGATAAACTCGGCATCCTTGAATTCGGGAGCCCATGCGCGTGCGGCCTCGATGTCGAGCACGTCGTTGTTCACCAGGCTTATATCCACATGCTTCTCCTGGGTGTCGTCGTATTGCGAGCGCAGGCCGGCCGACACAAAAGTGTTCGACTCGCCTACACGGTACACAAACGAGCTGCGGCCCTGAATCATGCCCTGGTTCACAAGTTTGCGGAAAGGCTCGTCCTCGCACACTACGCCGAGGTCGAAAAGGAACTTGTTCCAGAAACGGCTGTATATCAAGTGGCCGGTGGCGTGCTCCGAACCTCCGAGATAGAGGTCGACGCTGCCCCAGTATTCATTTGCTTCCTTGCCCACGAGCGCCTCGCTGTTGTGCGGATCCATGTAGCGGAGATAATAGGCCGACGACCCGGCGAAACCCGGCATAGTGCACAGTTCGATCGGATAGCCGTCTTTTGTCTTCCAGTCCTTGGCGCGTCCCAGCGGAGGCTCGCCTGTCTCGGTGGGCAGGAATTTGTCTACCTCGGGAAGAAGCACCGGAAGGTCCTTGTCGTCCATTGCAGTGGGGATGCCGTCCTTGTAATATATGGGGAACGGCTCGCCCCAATAGCGTTGGCGGCTGAATATGGCGTCGCGCAGGCGGTAGTTCACCTTCACCTTGCCTATGCCGAGTTCGGCGATGCGCGCTTTTGTCTTGGCAATGGCTTCCTTCACATCGAGGCCGTTAAGGTCGAGTATGTCGGAAGATGAATTTATCATGCGGCCTTCCTTGGCGTCGAAACTTTCATCCGACACATCGGCACCCTCGATAAGAGGAATAATCGGCAGGTTGAAATGGCGGGCGAAAGCATAGTCGCGGCTGTCGTGGGCCGGAACTGCCATAATGGCGCCCGTGCCGTAGCCGGCAAGCACATAGTCGCTTATCCACACGGGAATTTCCTTGCCCGTGAGCGGATTCACCGCATATGCCCCGGAGAACACGCCCGACACTTTCTTATCAATCATGCGCTGGCGCTCGGTCTTGTGCTTTATCGAGGCGATGTATTCGTCCACGGCGGCGCGCTGCTCCTCTGTGGTGATCATATCCACATACTTGCTTTCGGGAGCGAGCACCATAAAGGTGACGCCAAACACAGTGTCGGCACGTGTGGTGAAAATTTCAAGTTCGATATCGGAGCCGGCTATCTTGAAGCGCATCTCCGCGCCTTCCGAGCGGCCTATCCAGTTGCGCTGGGTCTCTTTCAGCGAATCGCTCCAGTCGATACGGTCGAGGCCGTCGAGCAACCGCTGCGCATATGCCGACACGCGCAGGCACCACTGGTCCATCATCTTTTGTTCCACCGGATAGCCGTCGCGCACCGAGCGTCCTTCCGACACCTCGTCGTTGGCGAGCACCGTGCCCAGCTTCGGACACCAGTTCACCATCGTGGTGCCGAGATAGGCCAGACGGTAGTTCATCAGCACGTCGCTCTTTTCCTTGGCGTCCATCGCCTTCCATTCTTCGGCTGTGAAATGCAGCTCCTTGGTTTCGGCGGCATTTATTCCCTCCGAGCCATTTTTCTCGAAATGAGCCACAAGGTCGGAAACGGGCATGGCTTTGTCGGCCGATTTGTCATAATATGAATTGAACAGACGCAGGAACACCCATTGCGTCCATTTATAATAGTCGGGGTCGCACGTGCGTATCTCGCGGTCCCAGTCATAGCAGAAGCCTATCTTGTCGAGCTGCGAGCGATAGCGGGCTATGTTTTCGTTTGTCGTTATCTCGGGATGCTGGCCGGTCTTGATGGCATATTGCTCGGCGGGAAGGCCATAGGCATCGTAGCCCATGGGGTGAAGCACATTGAAGCCGTTGAGACGCTTGTAGCGCGAGTAGATGTCCGAGGCAATGTAGCCCAGGGGGTGGCCCACATGCAGCCCGGCCCCTGAGGGATAAGGGAACATGTCGAGCACATAGAACTTGGGACGCGAGGGATCGATTTCCGCGCGGTAAATTCCTTTGTCGCGCCACTGCTGCTGCCAGCGGCTCTCTATCTCTTTATGATTGTATTCCATTATATATATCTATATTTTATATATATCTATATTTAAAATTCTTTTGTTTAATGACCTTAAAGTCCTTAATGGCCTTAATGATCTTTTCGCCTTTTTGCCTAACTCAATTCAAGCATGCGCTCGATAGGCTTGCGGGCGCGCTCGGCCACGGCCGGGTCGACATGCACCTCGGGTGCCATGTCGCGCAGGCAGTCGCGCAGCTTCACAAGGGTGTTGAGTTTCATGAACGAACATTCGTTGCAGGCGCACGTGCCGTCTTCGGGCGGAGCCGGGATGAATGTCTTTTCCGGACAATCCTTGCGCATTTGGTGGAGGATGCCGCTCTCCGTGGCCACGATAAATTCCGTGGCGTCGCTCTCTTTCGCATAATTGAGCAACGCGGCGGTGGAGCCCACCTTGTCGGCAAGCCGCTGCACCGGACCCTTGCATTCGGGGTGGACGAGAATCTTCGCGCCGGGATGCTCCGCTTTGAGGGCGAGTATCTTTTCGAGCGAGAATTGCTCGTGAACGTGGCATGCGCCGTTCCAAAGCACCATGTCGCGTCCCGTGACAGAATTTATATAGTTGCCGAGGTTGCGGTCGGGGCCGAAGATTATTTTTTCATCTTTGGGAAATGTCTCCACAATCTTGCGGGCGTTGGAAGATGTGACGAGCACATCGGTCAATGCCTTCACTTCGGCCGATGTGTTCACATATGATATCACGGTGTGGCCGGGATGCTCTTCGATAAACCGGGCAAACTCTCCGGCGTCGCAGCTGTCGGCCAGCGAGCATCCGGCTTCGGCATCGGGCACGAGCACCGTCTTGTCGGGGCAAAGTATCTTTGCGGTCTCCCCCATGAAATGCACCCCGCAAAGCACTATCACTTTTGCATCGAGGCCGGCCGCAATCTGGGCCAGGGCGAGTGAGTCGCCTATATAGTCGGCAAGATCCTGTATCTCCCCTTTCTGGTAATAATGGGCCAGAATCACTGCGCCACGTTCCTTCTTCAACTGCTCGATTTCGCTGCGGAGCATGTCGGGGTTTTCGACATTCATTTTATTTATAGGATAAGTTTAATAATAAAATAAAAACCTTCAAGAATAATAATGGATGTTGATAACAGTGATAACTTTTTGGACGAAAACTTGCAAATATGACTTATTGAAGTTTGTAAACATATTCTACAAGGTTATCAACAGTCGTTTTCTTTGACATTTAAAGAGTTGCAACAGTTATCAACATACTGTTCATAACTGCAAAGTTAATAAATTTTTATTACACCGAACCCCATTTTTGGTAGAAAAGTATATTTAAAACTGCGTTAAATCTTCCTTGCCCGGAATTTGCACACCCCGTTTTATAGGTTAATGTATTTTTCAATGAATATTGCAAATCAACTTGTTATAAAGTTGTTGCGGGGTTATCAACAGGTTATCAACATAGTTATCAACACTTTTTTTACACTAAAAGACACTAAAAAAGCATCCGATGCCGAGCACCGGATGCCTTCATTGATATTAATTCTGAGTTTTATCGTACCATCACTTTTGCGCGGTTTACGAGATAGAAGCCCGGCGCGATGTTGCCGACGGTGGCGGTGCCGTCGACCGTGAGGATGCGCACCACGCTCCCGTCAAGGGTGGCTACCTGCACCGGGGTAGGGGCGGCCGAAGTGATTGTGATTTGTCCGTCGCCTCCGGTTGCCGTGAAATCATTACAGACAGATACCGCATCTTTTATCCCGGATGTGGTGGCGTCGAGGGTTACGGTGTTGGTCGACATGGCCAGGTTGGGTATCTCCACGGCACGCGATTCGGCCTGCATCGGGGCATAGATTTCAAGCGACGATTTGTTGAGCTTCGACGATGCGAACGGGTCGTTGGTAAGCATCGACGAACGGTAGAACATCAACTCGCCTACACGGCGCACAGCCTTGTTGTCTTTCTCGCCTATCACCACGTCGGCGGGCGAGAGTTCATAGCCGGTGGCAGCTTCTTTTTTGCCGTTCACCACCAAGGCCAAGGTCTTCGAGGCATAGTTGTGGGTGAGCATGATGTTGTCGAGCGATTCGCCGGCGGCCACCGTCGCAACGGTCTTGCCGTCGGCGGCAAGCTCCCATGAGCTGCCTTTGCGCGAGATGGTGACGACGCGGCCGTCGGCACATGTCGCCGTGGCGAGAATTCCGTCGGCGGCCATCGAGGCTGTGAGGGCGAGCGTGAACGAGTGTACTGTTCCCTCGGGCTTGAACGATATGGTGCCGTCCAAGGCATAAGGTTCGTCGGAAACTACGCGCTCCATTGTGAGTGTCTTGCCCGAGGCGAGCGCGTCGAACAGCGACGGGGGCATCGAGTAGAAAAATTCGCGGTGGCCGTCGGTGTTGGGGTGGTAGATATCGGTGGCTATGTAATAGCCGGGAGCCCAGTGGCCGGCGCCGTCGTCGATGGCGCCGAGCATATTCACCGACGGCACGTCCCATGCGGCTATCTCATCGTTCATGCGTATTATATATGTGTAGTCGTCGGCGTTGAAGTCGGCGCGGGTATAGTTGTTCATCACCACGGGGGTCTTGCCGTCCTCGCGGGCCTTGGCTATCAGGGTCTGCATGTTTGCGAGGAACTGGTCGTAGACTCCCTGTTGGTCGGCGGCTCCGTGGATGCCCTCGTTGCCGAGCGACACGGCAAATATCACATACTGTCCGAATTCGCGTTCGAGGTCGTCGTAGCGGTTGAGGAGGCTTACTGTGGAGTTGCCGTTGATGGCTATGTTGGATATATAGAATTCATTGTCGCTCTGTCCGGAGGCGTGGCGTTCGGCAAGGAGTTTGTCGTACATGAAGGCATATCCTTCGTTGTTGTCGGCTCCCTGGCCGTTGGAAACCGACGAGCCCATCACGGTTATGCGGTACGGGTCGAGACCGTCGAGACCGTTGGCTATTTTCCATGTCATCTCGTTGAGGTCCACTGTTATGTCATATGTGCCGGGATTGAGCGGAATATCGGAGCCTTCGTTATACGACAGCTTGTCGGGCGAGCCGGCTACGCGTTTGTACTGGTAATTCCACGACCGGTTCATGACGAAATTGATGCGTCCCGAATCTGATGTGCGGTCGTAGCCTTCGAGGCGGCCGTTGAAGTTCCACTTGCCTGCGCCGATATAGGTCATTTCCACGCCTTCGGTGTTCCAGCCGCCCACGGCGCTGCCTTCCACGCAGAAATATGTGGCCTCGAAAAGCTCGGTGGTGCCTTCGTCGAGATTCACGTTCAGGCGGTAGATTCCTTCGGAGGGTATATTCACGTTGAGTGTGGATGTGGCATCGTTTTCGTCAACGGCGGTGAGCGTCACCGTTCCGGCCGGAAGTTTGGCCCATACCTGCCAGTTGGCCCGGTCGATAGAGGTGAGTTCTGATATTTCTCCCGAAATAAGGTTTTCGCCCGAGAGTGTCACCGATTTGTAGGAGCGTATGTCGGGACGCTCGATGCCCGACAGTTCTTCTATCTTCATGGCCGAGAGTGCCACATAGGTCTTGGCGTTGTTTATCACAGTGAGGGTGATGCAGTCGCCGCAGGGAAGATGGGGTCGGAGATGAGAAGGTTTCGTGTGTTTTGCGAAGCGGATGAGGAAAAGTCGTTGCCGGCCACTTGCTGCGCGCCGTAAAACTCGTTGATGCCTTCGAGGTGGAAAAGGCCTACGCGGCACTCGGCGTTATTGCGCGTGCCGAAGAGGGTGAAGCGGTAGCTTTTCCGCGGGTCAAGGCTCGAGAATGTCATTGTGCGGTTGGTTTCTCCCGTCTCTGTGTAGAAATAGTCGTTTGTGGCAGTGGCTACGGCGAGGTCGCCCAAGAGCGACGCGTCGGGATTGGCGAGACCTCCGCCGCCGCTTCCGCCGTTGGTGGAGAAGCGGGAATTCACGGTCAGGGTCATGCCGGTGTCGGCGCCGGTGTTGTCGACAAGGCCTGCAAATTCACTGCCGGCGGCGCAATAGTTGTCGGCTGTACCGTTCACTATATTGTTCCAGTTGCCTTCGGTCTTGGTTCCGCGAGCGGCGTTGGAGCCGTTGGAGCCGAAGTCGAAAAGAAGCGTGCGCCCGGTTGAGCCTTCAAATGTGCGCCTGCCTTCCACCGCCTCCATTTTCATGCACGACAGGGGCACATAGGTGGTGGTTTCGTTGGTGATATATATAGTGATGTTGCCCGAGGCGTCGGGGTAGATTATGTCGCTCACCGGAGCATTGTCGGTGTTTTGGTTCTCGCCGTTGGCGCCTATTCCGTTGCCGGCCACCTGCATCACCGTGGCCCATCCGTTCTGTCCCGAGATGGAGTAGCGGCCCTGGCGCGTGTCGCCCGCGTTGCGCGAGCCGAAGATGGTAAAGCGGTAGCCCTTGCCAGAGTCGAGGCCGCGGATTACAAACGAACGGCCGCCCTCGTTGTTGTTGGTGTTGAACATATAGTCGGTAGTGGCGGAGGCCACGGCAAGGTCGCCCAGCAGCGCGGCATCGGGATTCGACAGGCCGCCCGCGCCATTCACGCCCCAGGCGTTGCACAGGAAAAGAGATATGCCGGTGTCGGCGCCTTGGCGGTCAACGATATTGTCAAACGATGTTTTGGCGGCTATCGAGGTGGCGCCTTCGGTGGCTGGGGCAATATTGTTCCAGTGGTTGCCCGATGCGTCGGGATTTTCGGTGAGCGTGCCGCGCGAGCCCGATCCGCCGAAATCGAAATACACGGTCTGGGCGGCGCAATTTATTGTTGCCGCAGCCAGAGCCATAAGTAAAAATGATTGTTTCATGGATTGGATTATTTAAATGTATTTTTTGCGTTTTGTCGTCGGTGCAAAATTAATATAAAAAGAAGCCCTTAAAACTCTAAGGTACACCTTTGGTAAAAACTGAAACGTTATAAGTGATTGTGAAATAATTGGTTATTATATCATCAATTTTGGCTTTTGGTAACTTATATCCTCCCCTTTTTTCGTATCTTTGTAAAAAAATAATCCATGAAAGCCGCCATTCTTTTTCTTGTCATATTCATTTCGGCCATATGCCCCGTATCGTCCCGCGCTTTATCCGACGAGAACAACCTGCTCATCGAGCATCTCGACAAGGCCCTCGACCGTACAGAGGAATTTGCCGCCGTGCGCGAGCAGAACATAAGCAAGTTGCAGCTTTCTTTGAAAAAGGCCACGACTGATTCGGCACGCCTTGAAGCGGCTCGCTCGCTTTTTGAGGCAAACAAGATTTTTGACGGAGATTCGGCAATGTACTATGGAAATATGTGCCTTGCGCTTGCAAAGAACATACGCCGCCCCGACATGCAGGACGACATAAATATAATGAGCGCCTACACCCTGGCGGCCATGGGTCTGTTCGACGAAAGCCGCCTTGCGCTCTCTCGCGTGAGAGTCGACAGAAAGGCTGTCGACCAAATGATTGAATATCTCGGCAAGAAAGTATATCTTATCACCCACATCGAGTCCTATCATCGCCTTGAAGGCGAACCCGGCAACGTCAAGGTCGACATTCAGCCTCTGCTCGACTCCATCGCTTCTGTCATTCCCGACTCTCACCCCGACTATATATTATACAAGGCTTATGCCGCCATGTCCGATGAAAACCGTGCCGCAGCGGCCGTGTCGGCGCTCGAGCCGCGAGCAGCCCGCCTCACCCTTGACGCGCAACGCGACGCCCGCGCGGCATGGGCCATGTCGCAGCTTTATCTCCGCCTCGGCGACGAAGACAATTACATACGTTACCTCATAATGTCGGCCCTGGCCGATGCCCGCATTGCCAACCGCGAGATTGCATCTTTGGAAGAACTGGCCGTGGTGATGGACAGCCACGGCGACATAGTCCGCGCCGCACGATACATATCCCACTGCCTCGAATGTGCCCGTATGTATAAAAACCGTGTGCGTATGCTTCGCCTCGCATCTCTCCAAAGCTACATATCAAAGAAAACTCAGGACCGCATGACCTCCATGCAGCGCCGCACTTTGGCCTATCTCGCCATAGTGGCGCTCCTGGCCCTGGTCCTCACCGCATCGCTTGTTATTATCTACCGCCATCGCAACCGTCTGCGTCGCAGCAACGCCAACCTCGCCGAAAACAACTGCCGGCTGCAAACCCTCTCCGAAGCCCTGGCCCGCGCCAACGCCGACCTTGCCGAGGCAGACAGGGCAAAACACCGCTCGCTCGGCGAAGTTTTCTCTGTATGTTCCCGATATATCGACCTCCTCGAGGAATTCCGCCGCAACCAGGTACGCCTGCTCAAAGACGGAAAGGCCGAAATGTCGCTGCGCCAATGCCAAAGCCCAAAATTCATCCAGGAACTCGTCAAGGAATTCAACGACAAATTCGACGCCCTCTTTCTCGCTTCGTTTCCCAACTTTGTCGCCGACTTCAACGCCCTGCTCCTTCCCGAAGCCCGAATAGAACCCAAAAAAGAAGGCTCGCTCAACACAGAGCTGCGCATATATGCCCTTGTGCGCCTTGGCATCACCGACAGCATCACCATAGCCTCCGTGCTCCACTGCTCGGTGCGCACCGTCTACAACCGTCGCCTCGAAGTGCGCAATCTCGCCCGCATCCCCCGCGACTCCTTCGATGCCGCCGTCGCCGCCTTAGGAACACAAGCCTCCGGCTTGTGAAAATTGCAGAAACGGAAGCCTCCGGCTTGTGAAAAAGGAAAAAATGCCCCCCCGTGCCCCGCGTTTCAACGCGGGGTCTCCCCCGCCCCGTCCGTCCAGGCCACGTTATACCAAGCCGCCGAAGCATACGACGGGGTGTGAGTATATCCCGCGATACGGCCATCCTCGATTCGGTAATCGTAAGCATTGCTCATCGTCACATTCCCGTCCCGGTCATATTCTGTGGCCTCGCTCAGCAGCCCCGTTGAATTGGTTCCGAAAAACCCTTTCATTAGCAGGGGCATATGATGGTAGCAGTTTATTACAGACATCGGCATAATCAGGGGATAGTCCGTTGCAGAGGCCACATACTTATATTTTGTGGTATAAGTTACCTCCGGCCGGCCTTGCTTGTCTTGAAACTCGACAAGGTTGCCGTTGTCCCAGATAAGATAATTCTCCCACTCCCAGGCTTTATCCCAAGCATTGTCGGGCATATCATCGCCTATGCCCATAGCCTCCGAATGTTTCACCACGGTGAGATGTCCGGCCCAATCATAGTCGAAAGAAAGCCTGTAAGTTTTGCGCGCTGTTGTGTGGAATCCGCCGTTGCCCTCCTGCCGGCATATGAAAGTGCCTTCCGAGCTTGCGGCGCGACCCTTGTCGAGCACGATAGTCTCCTTATACATGCGTATATCTCCGCCTGTAACCTCCGACTCGGCCACAATTGTGTTGGCGTCGGGATAGGAATAGCGGGCCGATACACGGTCGTTATCGTCGAAATACTCTGTCCACCGTACAATCCTGCCGTAATCATCATACTCGAAAGTCTGTGTCGAGCCGCCTTCGTTGCTCGATGTAATCGACGAAGGCTGCATATACACAGGATAATCGGGAGCATCGTTGTCGGAGCATCCCGTAAAAAGCCACAAAGCGCAGGCCGCTATCAATATATTTGCGTGTCTCATAACAATATAATAAACGTTGCCTTGCGCCAAAATATTGCCTTTGCCCTGAATGTTTAATCGGCCACCGTTCCCCGCGTTTCAACGCGGGGTGCTCAATCAGATTCGTCGGTAAAGTGAATGTCGGTGATGACGAGGAATGTGCGGCCGTCGCGGCCCGTGCGGGTTACAAGCCGGCCGCTCACTTCCCAGTCGCCTTCCGCGTCATCTTCCAGCTCTACTATGTCTTCGGGGTGGCGGAGGTCGGTCTTGGGATTGAAATGGAAATATATCTCGTCGCCATAGATATTGTCGAAATACACCTTGTTTTCTCTCATGTTGGCGGCGCCGACTATTATTTCTCCGGCATTGAATTCCGACTTGCGGCGGTTTTCCTGCGGCACTTTTATCTTTGGGGCCGCAGTGGCCGGAGGGGTCGCCGGGGCTGTCTCTTTCTTAGGCGCGGCTGCTGCGGTTGCCGGCCGGGCGGCTACCTTTTCTGCTACCTGCCGGGCTTCTTCGCGCACCTCTTCCTCGCGCTTGGCGTCGAGCGTGCGAAGGCTTATGGCGATAGGCCCTTTGTAGGCGAAACTTATCCATCCGTCGAACAAGTGCCCGGCATATGTCTCGTCGAGGCGATCGTCGTCGGTGCGGGCCAAGCCTTCCACGCTCACTCCCGAGGGTATCACCTGGAACACGGCGCGGGCCGAGTTGGGCTGCATCCGTTGGAATGCCATCGACAGGCGTTCGGCCTTTCCGTCGAGTTTCATAGTACCGCTGTCGTCGGATTCCTTCACCAGGCAATTGAACGTATATGGTGCCTTGCCTATGAGCGTATAGCGGCGGTTAAGATTATCCTTGAAGCCTATGAGCTGGTTCAGTTTCAGGAAATATTCCTTGGCATTGGCCAGGGACACAGAGTCGGGTCCCTCGCTGTTGAGGGCTTTGAGCACATGCGCTATTGCCAGCAGGAACAGCGGCTTCACCTGCGAAATCTCGTCAAGGTCCGACATGCCGTCCACCACGTCGAGCCACTGGTGAAGGCGTTTTATGGCGTCATCCACCGTAAGCGGAAGCACGGAATATTCCGACCCCATGCGCAGGTTGAAATATTTGTTGAAACTCGGCAGGTCGCCGTGGTCCATATTATATTCAAGCGCGGTGATAGCCTCTTTCAAATCTGTCTTGCTGCGGTGGATTATATCGGTGGCGTAGCGCATCTTCACCTGAGGGTCATTGTTTCCCACAGATGCAGACATATAGCGGTTTATAAGACTGTTGACAAGGCGCGTGGCGTAATATATCTTGTCTGTCCCCGATGTGCTTTGATAGTTGGAACGGGCCGCGGCCAATATCTCCTCCGTGCTGTTGTTGATTTGAGCGGAGAATCCAAGCAAATCCCTTATCTGGCGGCGGGTCATCTCATCGCGGGCGTACAGGCGTCCTTCTACCTGCATGTCGGTGATTATTTCCACGGCTTCCATATAACTGTCGTAGAAATCGCGCAGCTTGGAGTCATTGTCGATAAATGTCCAGTCGGCGTGTGCCCCGTAGCGTTGTATGTTCTTGAGCAGCCAGCGCAGAAGGTCGGCCTTGCCCATTATGCCCACGACCTTGGTGTTTTCCAAAGCGAACGCACGGTCGAAATGCTCGATGCCGGCCTGAGCCCACGCCATCGATTGGCGTATCCATCCGTCGGTCTTTTCCTTTGTCAAGGTGCCGTCTTGACGGGATCTGTCCCAATTTCGGTACACCACAAACAGCAGCTTCTTGTAATAGGTGCCGAACATATGCGAGATGGTGGAGATATTGTTGTCGCATAGTTCCACTGCCCGGCCAAGCAGGTCCTTGGATTTTATGAATCCTTTGTCGTCGGGCGTTATCTCTATATCGCGTCCCGTTTCCGATGTCGACAGATAAAGGAATCTCGCATAGTGCGCAAGAAAGTGGGGGTCGCCGGGAAAAGCCGTCACCAGGGCGTCGAACACTTTATCCACTCCCTCCGGATGAAGATGGTTTATCATTGGGGTAAACCGTGCGTACTGGCGTGTCGAGGTGGTTTCGTCAATCGAGTCGGATATGTCGGCATCACGGATAAACAAGCCTTGGAATGTCTTGTAATCCGTATCCTGGGCCGACAGGTGACGCTCGCTCATCTTGCGGATAAGTTTCACCACGATGTCGCTCATGGGCATGTTGCCGAAAGCCGCGTCCATGATGTGGCGCGACAGGGCCGAGTAGCGCGGGCGCACATCGGCCGTAAGATTGCCCGATGTGTCGGGAACACGTGTTATGAGCGTGTCAAAAGCCTTTAATTCCCGGCGGGCCTTGTCTTTGTCCTTGGCGAGGTTGATATATGCTTCTTTGTCGAGAGGATTCACGGTGTAGAAGTCGGAAAGCATGAGCAGGTTCACTGTCTGCCGGCTGAAACGCGACATCAGCGCGATATATCCGCAGGTCTCGCGCAGGTCGTCGGGCAACTGGTCGATCCAAGTCTTTACATATCCGCCGAATGTGTCGGCCACCATTTCGGTGTTGGTCTCCACTGTGAGCGGAAAGGCTATTATCTCCGACCCTCCCGGCTGAGAAGTGAGCCGGTCGACGGCTGTGCGGGCCTCGGTGGTGAGTGCCCGTCCGCGATAGCGCTGCCCCATCTCTTCAAGGTCGGACTTGCGGGTGAGTTTTTCAGGAAGACACACCGTGTCGGTCATGTCACGGAGAAGTTCGCCAACCACTGTCTCTATCACCACAAGCACAATATTTCGCGCCCCGGCGCGCAGTTCTCTTTCAAGGTCGGCCACGGTCTGTGCCGAGATTATTTTCAAATCGGCGATTATCACCAGCGGCGAGGCGTTGCCGAAAGCCGTGGCAAGGCCGCGCAGTTTCTCGATAGAGCTTGCCGGCGACTTGTCGAATCCGGAATTGAGAAGCACTACATAGCATTGCCGCGCTCCGTCCACCTCCCCTTTTTCAAGGTCGTAGGCCAGGCGGCGGGTCATGGTGGTGCTTCCCGCCCCGGGATTGGCCATTATTGTAAGGCGGCGCACCCCTGTACGGTTGAGCATCTCCTTTACTGTGTCGGTCAAGGCGGAGTATGCGGCCAGACGGGCATCCTTGCGGTCGCGCAGGTCGTTCCAGGTTATGGTCTCGCCTCGGTAGAATCCTATTTCTTTTTGGCTGTCGGTGGCGGCATCCGTATCCGAAGTCTCCACAATCTCGATGCCGGCTTGCGCAAGGGCATTGAGATTGAAAGCCGGCTTGTCGAGTATCATCCGCCAGTCGGCGCCGACTATGCCCGACGAACAGGTAAGTTCAAAATTCATGTCGCTGCGCAGCCGTGAGGCCAGAAACCCCGACGGAAGCACCAGCATCTCGTCGGCGAGCCATTTGTGGTGACGCATCTTCTCGGGGTCGTACATCACGCCCCGGTCGCCCGGGTTGAGAAGCTGTATCCTGCGGTACGACCGCCGCGTGGCGTCCAATTTGGTAAATACCGAATTCAGCGCCTCGCGCATCATCGCGTTCTCCTCGCCGCCGTAGAGGCTTATGAAGTTGACACAGCTCGATGCGTTGTTGCCCACAAGCGTGGCGAGCGTCTCCTTGATATTTTCCATCCGGCGGGAATAATCATCGGTGAGCGATTCCGGATTGGTATAGTGGCCGAAGGCGTGGAACCATGCCGTCTTGCCGTTGCCCGCCATCGTCAGCTCGTTTTTGCGGAAAACGGGCATGAACCGTTCATGATTCGGGTCGCCCATCACAGTCTCCGGCTCCGAGTTCACATCGTTGTCGACAATCATCGATACACGCGGAGCGTTGAAAATCCTCGACAGCGAAGTCAGCCTCATTTCAAGCCCGCTTTCATCCGTTATGCTCTTCGGCAGAATGAATATGTTGATATAACCGTCGTAGTTGAGAAAATGCACCAGCCGCGAATACGACTCCTCTTGCTGCGAGGAATCGAGAGAGCCGCGCTGCCAGTCGACCATCGCGTCGAATTCTTTTTCCGACATTTCAAGGCTATTGACACACAGTTCCTTGAAATCCTCATGTTTGAGCAGCTCGTTGAGGCTGTCGATATACTCGAAAACCTTGGCGCGCGTGTCGGCAAGCTCATCAGCAGTAAGATTCGCGCCGTGGGCGCTCACATTTCCGATATTATAAAGCGAGTCAAGTTTGGCAAGAATCGTCGAAATATCACGATACCCCTCCAAATCAAGCAGTTGCCGGCACGCCCAGCGGGTATAAACGTCTTTCTGCCCCTTGTCTTTTTTGCTTACATTAATAATATGGTCGTTGTGCCACCTCTCAAAAACCTCATATTTTCGTCTTGGTTTCAAATCCTCGAAAATATCGCTGCCGCGTCCGTCGTAAATATCGGCGGCATCATCCTCCGAAATAGCCCATACGGCCAGCAGAGGCAGGTCGTCGGCAAGTTTGCGCACACATTCGCCAAGGCCCGTCACCGTGCCCAGCTTCGGCGACACGGCCAGGTCGGCAGTCAATTTCCCAAAAGAGGCCAGAGCCTCGCAAATCTCGTCGTATAACGACGGATAAAATATATTCTTTTTCATTGCAAAAAAAATGTGAAATCAAATCTTGATTCCACAAATATACAGAATACTTTCCAATTCCCCAAATTCCCCGGGACACAATCTCTCCCGCCTTTGAAAAAAATCGATTTATCTCGATATCCCTCGAAATAAATCGATTTTAATCGTCGCCCTTGTCATTTTTTCAGGCGGATGATGTAGTAGTCGTCATCGTCGCGGGCAAAGTCGACGGTGAGGCCGGCGGCGGTGAGGATCTGGCAGAATTCCTCGTAGGGGGTGAGGTGGTCGGAGTGGACCGAGCCGTCGTTGTGGCGGTGGATGCCGTTGATTTGGTGACGGCTTTGCGGGTGTGCTATCGTAAGGGTTCCGCCGGGCCTAAGATTCACCTTTATGAGCCATTTGAGCGTGTCGATGGGGCTGTTGAGATGCGGAAACATGCAGTACATCATTATCCGGTCGAACTCGCCGGGGATGGTGTCGGTCTCCACATCGGCAAGGCGCAGCTCTATGTTGGGAAGCGACGAAAATTTGCGCCGGGCCTGGCTGAGCATTCCCGACGAAAGGTCCACGCCCATTATATGCCCTTCGTCGCCCACGGCAAGCGAGAGAAACGGCAACAACACACCCGTGCCGGTGCCTACGTCGAGCACTCGGTCGCCTTCGCTTATTCCGGCGGCCTCAATAATATAGTCTATCTTGGAGGGAACGACTGTCACACTCTCGTCCCAGGTCGCGGCCACGGAGTCGAAGAACTTGCGTGTCGGGTTTATGGTTGCTGTTGTTGCCATATGGAGTAATTTTTATTATTTTTGCGATTCTCTTTTTAAACAATTCACAATTAACAATTGTTTAACATAGCAAAATCATAAACCGTTTCAACTATGACATATCGTATTCTCTGCGCTTGCGCTTTCTGTGCCGCCATGCCGGCGGTGGCTGCCAACCTTGCCGACACGCTCGAATTAAAGACTGTGGAGGTGGTGTCGACCGCCAAGGCTCCTGTTACCCTCTTGCCCCTTGATGTAACTACCGTCGGATCCAAGACCTTTACGGAAAGCGCCGAGACATCCATATTGCCCGTTATTCAGAACCATGTCCCGGGCATGTTCGTCACCGAGCGCGCCATGGGCGGCTACGGTATTTCCGGCGGCGGCTCCGGCACGGTAAACATCCGAGGCGTGGGCGGCGGCAACAAGGTGCTGTTCATGATCGACGGACAGCCCCAGTGGGCCGGCATCTTCGGCCATGCCCTTCCCGACACCTATACATCGTCGGAAGTCGACCACGTGGAGGTGGTATCCGGCCCTTCGTCGCTCCTCTACGGCTCCAACGCCATGGGCGGCTCCGTCAACATCGTAACCCGACGCGCCACCAAAGACGGTTTTTCCGGTTCGGCCCGCGCTATGTGGGGCTCATACTCGACACAAAAATACGGCCTCAACCTCGGCTATAAGCATAAAGGATTCAATGCCTACGCAAGCGCCACTTACGAGTCGTCGCACAACAACCGCCCCGGCATGGAATACTGGCTCGCATCCCAGTTCGGCTCGCTGCAATACACCTTCTCGCGCCATTGGCAAGCCGGCGCCAACATCACCCTCACCGAGTCCACGCCACACAACCCCGGCTCTGTCTACGAGCCCCTCGAAGACATGTGGACACGCTTCTTCCGCGCCACAGCGTCGGTGTATGTAAAGAACCACTATAAAAATTCCACCGGCGGCATCCAGGCTTTCGCCAACTGGGGACGCCACACCATCAACGACGGCCACGCCCCCGACGCCGCCCCCCGCGACTATCTTTTCCATTCCCACGACTACAACATGGGCGTAACTGCCTATCAGACCATCAAGCCCTGGACGGCCAACGACCTCTCCGTCGGCGTCGACTTCAAGCACTGGGGCGGATACTCCTGGAACGAAAAAATGGAGCCGCGCACCGAGCCCGCTCCATATATCGTCAACCGCCACGTAAATGAAATAGCCGGATACGTGATGATGCAGCAAGGCTTCTTCGGCGACAGGCTCTCTGTAAACGGAGGCGTGCGTCTCGAGCACTCCTCGCAGTTCGGCAACCAATGGGTGCCGCAAGCCGGATTCATTTTCCACCCCATCGAATCAAACACCATCAAGTTCTCATACGGCAAAGGTTTCCGCAGCCCCAACCTGCGCGAACTCTACCTCTACGCCCCCGCCAACCCCGACCTCAAACCCGAATATCTCGATAATTTCGAAGTAGAGCTCCGTCAATATTTCCTCAACAACCGTCTCAACCTGGGCCTCTCGCTCTACTATATCAAGGGTAAGGATATGATTCAGACCGGTATGGTCGACGGCCGCCCCATGAATATGAACACCGGCTCGTTTATCAACAAAGGCTTTGAAGTGGACGCACGTTTCGAAGTGTCGCCGGTGCTCACCATCGATGCCAACTACGCCTATCTCCACACCGACGCCGCCATCCTCGCCGCTCCCAAAAACAAACTCTTCGGCGAAGTGATCTATCACCCCGGCCAATGGCAATTCAGCGTCGAGTCCATGTCGATATGGGGCCTTTATACCCAGACCGGCTCAAAGGCCGAGAAACAGGACTATTCCCTGCTCAACGCCCGCGCCGCCTACAAGGTGGTGTCCTCGCCGGCCTCCTGCACCCTCTTCGTGAAGGGCGAGAACCTCACCAACAAAAAATACGAAATCAACTACGGCTTCCCCATGCCCGGCGCCACCGTCATGGCCGGCTTCGAAATCAACTTCTGATTCACCCTGTCCTGCATACACATTTTCATTAAAACAAAACCAGCGCGAGGCTTCGGCCCCGCGCTGGTTTGTGTATTGGGATGGGAGATATTATCGGATGATTTTGGATACGGCTTTGGTGCCGTCGGAGAGGGTGTCTACCTTGATGAGCAGGCCCTTGGCGTCGGAGGCCACGGCGCGGCCCGAAAGATCGTAGTAGGCGGTGGCCACGATTTCGAGGCCGGCCTCTACGGAGCCCACGCCGAGATATTCGGTCTGTTCGGTCTTCACGTTGTAGACAAGGCGTTCAGACACGTTGGTAACGCCGTCGATGGTGTAGACCACCTCAACGCCGATTGTCTCGAGATCGGCCGGCATGTCCTCGGCAAGGAAATAGACATAATGCTTCTCGCCGTCGGAACCGGATACGAAGGCGCCGTTGTCGGAGTAGGTGAAAGGAACGAGCGTGAGGTCGGTGTCCTGACGTGTGTATTTCGATTTCTCGAAAGTATAGGATTTGCCGTTGATGTAATAGTGGAGGAACATGGCGTCTTTGAGCAGCGCGCCGCCGTCGACGCTCTTGGGATAGGCCACGAAGGTGAATTCGTATTCACGGGAAAGCGACTCGGCGTCATAGCCGTAGAAGTCGGGCTTGGCCGGCACGGCGGGCTCTACTTCGATGGGCTCGAGTTTAATATTGCGGTAGGCCTGGTATACATCGGCCGACTCCTCGTCGTAGGAAGTGAGATTGGTCAGGAAAGAGTTGGTTTCGGTGAAAGCGGTGTACACCCCGGTGGCCTTGTCGTAGTTGATAAGGAACGCCATGGCGTGGGTGTAGTCGTATTCGTAAGTGTCGTAGTTGAACTCGCGGGAGGAGGCTGCCATCACGGTGGGAATCTCCGTGGCAGTCATGTTCACAAGCTGCAACGAGGGGGCGCGGAGTTCGTCGCCTACTTTCACAGCCTTGATCCAGGCGGCGGGATAGCGCGGGTCGAAGCCCTTGAACCACACCTCGCTGTCGGTCTCATAACCGGTGATTGTGGCCGAGTATTCCTTGTCGTCATTATCGTTGATATATGTGAGGGTGAAATATTTGGTAAGAGACAAGGTTGGCTCTACGGGCGAGAACACCAGGTCGGCGCCAAGGCCGTAGATTTCGTGGCTGTAATCGGCATTGTCGGTGGCTGCGATGCCAAACATCGGGTAGGTGTCGGAGGTGCGGAGCTTCAACGAACCGTCGTCGGCGATGTCGAACACCAACGGCTCGGTATTGAAGGTGCCGTTGGTCTTGTCGCCGGCCTCGCCCGAGGCGTCGAGCATATAGAGGTTAACGGTGCCGTCGATATTGGGGAATTTATATACGGGCTGTCCGGCATCCACGGTGATAGTCTTGGCCGATTCGTCGACAGTGCCAACCACGTAGTTGGCCATGGTGTTGCGCATCAGCACATTGGGGATATATGCTTTGCCATCATCGGTATATACGATTTTTGCCGTTGAGTGGCTGTCCCACACAAAGTCGAACACATTCTGGAAACTGCGGAAGTCGGCGTAACATTCCACCTCGCGGCCTGCCGGAGGAGTGGTGATTACCGACTCCTGCGCGCAGAGTACGGTTGCCGACGGAACAGCCGTGGCGGCAATGATGGCAAATTGTAAAAAACTTTTCATTCGGTTTGGTTTATGGTGGTTTGATTGGTTGCTGTATGGCGGTATGTTGGCAAGGAAATTGCCCTTGTTCTTGAACAAGGGCAAAGATAATCAAAGACTTTTGATTGTGCAATAGCCCCGCGCCTGTTTTTCATCCCATTTGTATTTGTAAAAAAACATTCATATCTTTGTAAAAGAAAAAACAATAAAAGCACAATGTCTGAAAATGAAGAAATAAAGTTATTTGAGCGGATTCGTGAGAACATAGCCAATGCACAGCTGTTACAGCGCAAGGTTAAGCTTGGTGAAAGTGTGGTTATTGCCGATAGCAATGGAAAACCACTTGTTGTCAGCGCGGAAGAAGCATTGCGATTATTCGATAGCAGACACACAGTTCCTTGAAATCCTCATGTTTGAGCAGCTCGTTGAGGCTGTCGATATACTCGAAAACCTTGGCGCGCGTGTCGGCAAGCTCATCAGCAGTAAGATTCGCGCCGTGGGCGCTCACATTTCCGATATTATAAAGCGAGTCAAGTTTGGCAAGAATCGTCGAAATATCACGATACCCCTCCAAATCAAGCAGTTGCCGGCACGCCCAGCGGGTATAAACGTCTTTCTGCCCCTTGTCTTTTTTGCTTACATTAATAATATGGTCGTTGTGCCACCTCTCAAAAACCTCATATTTTCGTCTTGGTTTCAAATCCTCGAAAATATCGCTGCCGCGTCCGTCGTAAATATCGGCGGCATCATCCTCCGAAATAGCCCATACGGCCAGCAGAGGCAGGTCGTCGGCAAGTTTGCGCACACATTCGCCAAGGCCCGTCACCGTGCCCAGCTTCGGCGACACGGCCAGGTCGGCAGTCAATTTCCCAAAAGAGGCCAGAGCCTCGCAAATCTCGTCGTATAACGACGGATAAAATATATTCTTTTTCATTGCAAAAAAAATGTGAAATCAAATCTTGATTCCACAAATATACAGAATACTTTCCAATTCCCCAAATTCCCCGGGACACAATCTCTCCCGCCTTTGAAAAAAATCGATTTATCTCGATATCCCTCGAAATAAATCGATTTTAATCGTCGCCCTTGTCATTTTTTCAGGCGGATGATGTAGTAGTCGTCATCGTCGCGGGCAAAGTCGACGGTGAGGCCGGCGGCGGTGAGGATCTGGCAGAATTCCTCGTAGGGGGTGAGGTGGTCGGAGTGGACCGAGCCGTCGTTGTGGCGGTGGATGCCGTTGATTTGGTGACGGCTTTGCGGGTGTGCTATCGTAAGGGTTCCGCCGGGCCTAAGATTCACCTTTATGAGCCATTTGAGCGTGTCGATGGGGCTGTTGAGATGCGGAAACATGCAGTACATCATTATCCGGTCGAACTCGCCGGGGATGGTGTCGGTCTCCACATCGGCAAGGCGCAGCTCTATGTTGGGAAGCGACGAAAATTTGCGCCGGGCCTGGCTGAGCATTCCCGACGAAAGGTCCACGCCCATTATATGCCCTTCGTCGCCCACGGCAAGCGAGAGAAACGGCAACAACACACCCGTGCCGGTGCCTACGTCGAGCACTCGGTCGCCTTCGCTTATTCCGGCGGCCTCAATAATATAGTCTATCTTGGAGGGAACGACTGTCACACTCTCGTCCCAGGTCGCGGCCACGGAGTCGAAGAACTTGCGTGTCGGGTTTATGGTTGCTGTTGTTGCCATATGGAGTAATTTTTATTATTTTTGCGATTCTCTTTTTAAACAATTCACAATTAACAATTGTTTAACATAGCAAAATCATAAACCGTTTCAACTATGACATATCGTATTCTCTGCGCTTGCGCTTTCTGTGCCGCCATGCCGGCGGTGGCTGCCAACCTTGCCGACACGCTCGAATTAAAGACTGTGGAGGTGGTGTCGACCGCCAAGGCTCCTGTTACCCTCTTGCCCCTTGATGTAACTACCGTCGGATCCAAGACCTTTACGGAAAGCGCCGAGACATCCATATTGCCCGTTATTCAGAACCATGTCCCGGGCATGTTCGTCACCGAGCGCGCCATGGGCGGCTACGGTATTTCCGGCGGCGGCTCCGGCACGGTAAACATCCGAGGCGTGGGCGGCGGCAACAAGGTGCTGTTCATGATCGACGGACAGCCCCAGTGGGCCGGCATCTTCGGCCATGCCCTTCCCGACACCTATACATCGTCGGAAGTCGACCACGTGGAGGTGGTATCCGGCCCTTCGTCGCTCCTCTACGGCTCCAACGCCATGGGCGGCTCCGTCAACATCGTAACCCGACGCGCCACCAAAGACGGTTTTTCCGGTTCGGCCCGCGCTATGTGGGGCTCATACTCGACACAAAAATACGGCCTCAACCTCGGCTATAAGCATAAAGGATTCAATGCCTACGCAAGCGCCACTTACGAGTCGTCGCACAACAACCGCCCCGGCATGGAATACTGGCTCGCATCCCAGTTCGGCTCGCTGCAATACACCTTCTCGCGCCATTGGCAAGCCGGCGCCAACATCACCCTCACCGAGTCCACGCCACACAACCCCGGCTCTGTCTACGAGCCCCTCGAAGACATGTGGACACGCTTCTTCCGCGCCACAGCGTCGGTGTATGTAAAGAACCACTATAAAAATTCCACCGGCGGCATCCAGGCTTTCGCCAACTGGGGACGCCACACCATCAACGACGGCCACGCCCCCGACGCCGCCCCCCGCGACTATCTTTTCCATTCCCACGACTACAACATGGGCGTAACTGCCTATCAGACCATCAAGCCCTGGACGGCCAACGACCTCTCCGTCGGCGTCGACTTCAAGCACTGGGGCGGATACTCCTGGAACGAAAAAATGGAGCCGCGCACCGAGCCCGCTCCATATATCGTCAACCGCCACGTAAATGAAATAGCCGGATACGTGATGATGCAGCAAGGCTTCTTCGGCGACAGGCTCTCTGTAAACGGAGGCGTGCGTCTCGAGCACTCCTCGCAGTTCGGCAACCAATGGGTGCCGCAAGCCGGATTCATTTTCCACCCCATCGAATCAAACACCATCAAGTTCTCATACGGCAAAGGTTTCCGCAGCCCCAACCTGCGCGAACTCTACCTCTACGCCCCCGCCAACCCCGACCTCAAACCCGAATATCTCGATAATTTCGAAGTAGAGCTCCGTCAATATTTCCTCAACAACCGTCTCAACCTGGGCCTCTCGCTCTACTATATCAAGGGTAAGGATATGATTCAGACCGGTATGGTCGACGGCCGCCCCATGAATATGAACACCGGCTCGTTTATCAACAAAGGCTTTGAAGTGGACGCACGTTTCGAAGTGTCGCCGGTGCTCACCATCGATGCCAACTACGCCTATCTCCACACCGACGCCGCCATCCTCGCCGCTCCCAAAAACAAACTCTTCGGCGAAGTGATCTATCACCCCGGCCAATGGCAATTCAGCGTCGAGTCCATGTCGATATGGGGCCTTTATACCCAGACCGGCTCAAAGGCCGAGAAACAGGACTATTCCCTGCTCAACGCCCGCGCCGCCTACAAGGTGGTGTCCTCGCCGGCCTCCTGCACCCTCTTCGTGAAGGGCGAGAACCTCACCAACAAAAAATACGAAATCAACTACGGCTTCCCCATGCCCGGCGCCACCGTCATGGCCGGCTTCGAAATCAACTTCTGATTCACCCTGTCCTGCATACACATTTTCATTAAAACAAAACCAGCGCGAGGCTTCGGCCCCGCGCTGGTTTGTGTATTGGGATGGGAGATATTATCGGATGATTTTGGATACGGCTTTGGTGCCGTCGGAGAGGGTGTCTACCTTGATGAGCAGGCCCTTGGCGTCGGAGGCCACGGCGCGGCCCGAAAGATCGTAGTAGGCGGTGGCCACGATTTCGAGGCCGGCCTCTACGGAGCCCACGCCGAGATATTCGGTCTGTTCGGTCTTCACGTTGTAGACAAGGCGTTCAGACACGTTGGTAACGCCGTCGATGGTGTAGACCACCTCAACGCCGATTGTCTCGAGATCGGCCGGCATGTCCTCGGCAAGGAAATAGACATAATGCTTCTCGCCGTCGGAACCGGATACGAAGGCGCCGTTGTCGGAGTAGGTGAAAGGAACGAGCGTGAGGTCGGTGTCCTGACGTGTGTATTTCGATTTCTCGAAAGTATAGGATTTGCCGTTGATGTAATAGTGGAGGAACATGGCGTCTTTGAGCAGCGCGCCGCCGTCGACGCTCTTGGGATAGGCCACGAAGGTGAATTCGTATTCACGGGAAAGCGACTCGGCGTCATAGCCGTAGAAGTCGGGCTTGGCCGGCACGGCGGGCTCTACTTCGATGGGCTCGAGTTTAATATTGCGGTAGGCCTGGTATACATCGGCCGACTCCTCGTCGTAGGAAGTGAGATTGGTCAGGAAAGAGTTGGTTTCGGTGAAAGCGGTGTACACCCCGGTGGCCTTGTCGTAGTTGATAAGGAACGCCATGGCGTGGGTGTAGTCGTATTCGTAAGTGTCGTAGTTGAACTCGCGGGAGGAGGCTGCCATCACGGTGGGAATCTCCGTGGCAGTCATGTTCACAAGCTGCAACGAGGGGGCGCGGAGTTCGTCGCCTACTTTCACAGCCTTGATCCAGGCGGCGGGATAGCGCGGGTCGAAGCCCTTGAACCACACCTCGCTGTCGGTCTCATAACCGGTGATTGTGGCCGAGTATTCCTTGTCGTCATTATCGTTGATATATGTGAGGGTGAAATATTTGGTAAGAGACAAGGTTGGCTCTACGGGCGAGAACACCAGGTCGGCGCCAAGGCCGTAGATTTCGTGGCTGTAATCGGCATTGTCGGTGGCTGCGATGCCAAACATCGGGTAGGTGTCGGAGGTGCGGAGCTTCAACGAACCGTCGTCGGCGATGTCGAACACCAACGGCTCGGTATTGAAGGTGCCGTTGGTCTTGTCGCCGGCCTCGCCCGAGGCGTCGAGCATATAGAGGTTAACGGTGCCGTCGATATTGGGGAATTTATATACGGGCTGTCCGGCATCCACGGTGATAGTCTTGGCCGATTCGTCGACAGTGCCAACCACGTAGTTGGCCATGGTGTTGCGCATCAGCACATTGGGGATATATGCTTTGCCATCATCGGTATATACGATTTTTGCCGTTGAGTGGCTGTCCCACACAAAGTCGAACACATTCTGGAAACTGCGGAAGTCGGCGTAACATTCCACCTCGCGGCCTGCCGGAGGAGTGGTGATTACCGACTCCTGCGCGCAGAGTACGGTTGCCGACGGAACAGCCGTGGCGGCAATGATGGCAAATTGTAAAAAACTTTTCATTCGGTTTGGTTTATGGTGGTTTGATTGGTTGCTGTATGGCGGTATGTTGGCAAGGAAATTGCCCTTGTTCTTGAACAAGGGCAAAGATAATCAAAGACTTTTGATTGTGCAATAGCCCCGCGCCTGTTTTTCATCCCATTTGTATTTGTAAAAAAACATTCATATCTTTGTAAAAGAAAAAACAATAAAAGCACAATGTCTGAAAATGAAGAAATAAAGTTATTTGAGCGGATTCGTGAGAACATAGCCAATGCACAGCTGTTACAGCGCAAGGTTAAGCTTGGTGAAAGTGTGGTTATTGCCGATAGCAATGGAAAACCACTTGTTGTCAGCGCGGAAGAAGCATTGCGATTATTCGATAGCAAATAGTTGTCATGCTTATAGGCGTTATCGCCAACCAATTATATAAAATTCAACAATTAATTGATAATGGAGATTTTCACCTCTCAAACACTTACCAACGAAGAGTTCCTCAATAATCTCGCGCTCTTTTGAGGCATTTCTTGACAAAGGCACGTCAAGAAGCACAGATAAATTGAAACCTCTCCACGGCGCAATTGCCCGAGACATTGCCAATCGGCTTGGACCGGAATATGTGGTATGGTCGCAGGGTTATTGGCATGACAAGGAGGCCGAGGTAGAAGGTCGGTATGTGAGCAAGAGGGTTGATATCACCGTCAAGAAAAAAGATAAAGTTGTAGCGGGCATAGCAGTCAAGTTCGTCATGCAAAATTATTCTCAAAACTCTAATAATAATTTTGAGAATATGCTCGGGGAGACAGCCAATATCCGTTGCGCGGCTTGTCCGTATTTCCAGATTTTCATCATATTGGATAAACTTCCTTATTACAACCGGGATAAGAGGATAGTGAAATGGGAGACGTTTACAGACCATAACATATCCAAGTATGTCGTGCTGTCGAGAGATAATATAGATGTGTTTTTCCACACCCCCAACAAGACCCTTATCTATGTTGTGCATTTGCCCGACACTGCCGCAGAGGTCAAGACCCAAACGGAGTATCTTGAATATTATCGTGCCAACCGTCATGGGCTTAGCCTTACGCCTCACCGGTATCCCGATTTCGGAAGCGCGGTTATTCTAAACGATTATGAATCTTTCGCCGAGAAGGTTTTCCACACAATCATGTCTCTTTGATGCCTAAGGCATATCAGAATATCAACCGTGCGTCCGCAGGTTAACAATTGATTATCAATTATAAACCGGGTCAAGCCGTAATTGCGGTGCATTGTGTCTCCGTTAGGAGACAAATATTGTAGCGCAGGGCGATAGCCCTGGGGAAGCGTGTATGTTATTTATTATGGTGTTGGAGCGGAGGCCGGCCGGAGCGTTCGATTATGCCAACCGTGGTGTAGAACGCTACGCTGTCGCTCGCTCCAATACCACGGATGATTACAACGCACATACCCGGGGTTACGCTATTGCTCCACCCCGGGCTACATTCTTGAATCGCTACGCGATTCTCCTCCATAGCAATGGCTTATTTGAACCGTATTGCACGAGCCGTGCGTCCCCACGATATAGGACTAAACACCATCGGCTGATAGGGTTTACCAGCGGTAGGAGGCGAGGGATTTTGCGGGGATGGTGGCGGTGAAGCGGTCGGCGCCGTCGGAGATGAGGATGGTGCGGGTGGCGTCGGAGTCGTTGAGCAGGACCATGCCGTAGCCGCCGTCGGTGTTTCGGAAGGCTACGCAGTCGATGCCGTTGGCTCCTCCGTTGGCTGTGATATAGTGCGCTCCGTCGCTAACGGCCGATGCCGCGATGCACATCACGTAGTAGAAAGAGTTGTAGGTGAGCGAGGAGTAGTCGGATTTGCTTATGTCGATGGCTCCGTTGCCGGTGGAGCAGCCACCGGGGCGGTAGGGGCCACGGTCGCTGTCGAGCATAAGGTTCCACACAAGGGCTCCGCGTCCCCAGTTTTTTATTACATTGAATATTAGAGCCTTGGCGTCGGTGGTGACGGCATTGATGCCGACGCCGGGCCACGACCATGTGCCGGCGGTCCACTCGGTGAAGATGAGTTCTTTGTCGGGGTTGGCGTTGTGTACATACGACATTTCGGAGGCGTCGCCGCCGTAGTTGTGATAAGCGGATCCGGCGAAATACTGCGCGGCCTCGGCGTCGGCGTAGATTTTCGTCGGGTAGTGCTGCTGGTCGCTCATGTTGTCGTAGTTGTAGTTGTGGTCGTAGGCGTAGATCTTGGTAGTGATGCCGGCGCGGCGGAAGGCCGGGCCGAGGGCAGTCTTGACGAAGTCGCGCTGCTCGTCCCAGCCCATGAACATCGATGCGGAGTTGCCACGGTTGAGAGGCTCGTTCTGGGGTGTCACGCCGTAGATGTCGATGCCGTGAGAGCGGAAGGCTTGTATCCACTTCACGAAGTAGGTGGCGTAGTCTTGGTAATATTCGCGTTTGAGGTTGCCGGACGTCCAATTGCCGTTTGTTTTCATCCATAGGGGAGCGGTCCAGGGAGCGGATATGATTTTCACGGCGGGATTGATGGCGAGTATTTCCTTGAGGATGGGTATTATGTATTGCGTGTCCTCGTGATGGAGCGCGAAGTTTTGGATTCCGGGGGTATCGCAGCAGGTGTATTCGCTTAGGGCGAAGTCGCTTGTGCCAATGGGCACGCGCACGTAGGAGCATCCGTAGCCGTGGTCGCGCGAGAAAATTTGGGTGATGAGGCTGCGTCGTTGGTCGGCGTTCATTTTCAGCATGTTATAGCCCACGGTACTTGTTATGGCGAAACCGAAGCCGTCGATTTCCTGCCGGATGTCGGACGTGTTGAGGGTGATGGTGCCGTCGACTGCTCCGGCGTCGTTGTTTAGTTCGATTGTGGAGCGGGTCATGCGGTTGGAGCCGTTGTCGGACACAAGATATGATGTGACGGTGCCTTGCGACTCGTCGTGCTCGATTTTTATTGTGGGGTTTGGGAAGCGTGAAATTTGGGCTGATGCGGAGATGGCGCATGCCGCTATGGCGGCGATGTATATTATTCGTTTCATTATTTTACATAGATTTTTTCGATTACAGAACCGGTGCGCTTGATATAGAATCCGTTGCCGGGGTTGGCGACACGCACGCCCTGGAGGTTGTAGTATTCCACGTTGGCTCCGGCGCAGGATGCGTCAACGTCTTCGATACCGGATATAGAGCCGTTGAAGGGGGTGCCGTTGGCGCGGACGGTGATTTTTACACGCGAGGAGGCGCGCGACGGCAGTCCGCCGAATGTCATGTCGGCGCCGGAATCCATAAGGGCGTATTCGCGGCCAAGGTCGAGGTTGAGTCCGAAATGGGTGCCGAATTGAAGGCTGTTGTCGGCTGTTACGACCTTGAACGCGCCGTTGAAATCGGAGGTTTTTAGGGTGTAGACGCCGTTGTCGTATCCGAAGGCGTAGAGCGGCGACACGGTCCAGTTGTTGAAATCGCCCACAAGGTAGAGCGTGGGCACGCCGTCGGCGGTAAGGATCATGTTTTCGAGGTCGAAGGTGAGCACCACGTCGATTCCAACGTTGTCGACGAGCGAGATATTGCTGCCGTTTGATGTGTGGAAGCACGAGTATTCGTGGCCGTATTCTATTTTGGAATCGCAGCCGAATTGCAGGCTCCAGTCCTTGGTCACTATTTTGAACTCGCCCGATAGGCGGGGCACCGTGAGAGTGTAGATGCCGCCATTTTCGGTGAAGCGGTAGGAGGCGTTGTCGCTTGCCCAGTTGTTGATTGTGCCGGCAAGATAGAGGCCGTCTTTGGCTCCTTCGGTGGAGATGGAGCCGATGGTGAGCTTGCGGGCGTTGTAGTCGAAAGTGAGCATGGCGTTGCGTATCGAGCCGCCGGCCACTGTCATGTCGTTGCCGGAGCCTTCGATGCAGTCGTAGGTTTGTCCCGGCTCCATGTTTTGCGCTCCGCCGAAGTTTATGGCCCATTCGGGAGCTGTGCCTCCGGCGATGCGGAATTTGTCGTAGAGTTCGCCCACGGCCAGGGTATATATGCCGTTGTTCTCGGTGAACCGGTATGCCGAATTGGTGTTATTCCAGTCGTTGATGTCGCCGGCGAGATAGAGGTCGGGAATGATTGTTGCGGTGGGCACGTTGCCGCTAAGGTCGAGGGTGATGAGGGCTCCGGCTATCGTTGTATATTCGGAGGGACGCACGAAGTTGCCGCCGTGTTGCATTTCCTGGCAAGTCATGGGCTTGCCGAAAACAAATGTGGAGTTGGTGCCGTACTGTGTGCCCCAGTCGGCTGTCGTGATTTTAAACTCGGAGGGCAGGTCGTCGACATGGAGGCGGTATACGCCGTTGCTTTCGGTGAATTTGAAGTCGGGATGGTTGCTCCACCATGTCCCGTCGATTTCATGGGCGAGATAGAGCTCGGCGCCGGCGGCGGGTGCTTTGTATTCGGCAATGGCCAGAGTAAGGTCGGCGGGATTGAACGAGAGGGTCACGTCGTTGGTGCCGGAGAGGCTCATATCGTTGCCGGAGCCTTTTATGCAGGCATAGGAGTTGCCGACGCTCATGTTTTCCTGTGTGCCGTATTGCAGTGGCCATTCGGGGCTTGTGCCGCCGGCGATGCGGAATTTGCCGGTGAGGCCCTTCACCGACAGGCGGTAGGTGCCGTCGGTCTCAGCAAACCGGTATTCGGCATCGTTGTTGTGCCAGGAGTTGATTTCGCCGGCGAGGTAGAGGTCGGGCATCACGGTGATTACGGGCGACACCATATTGGTGAGATTCACCGTGATTGTGGCTCCGGCCACGTCCGTGACGCCTTCGGGGAGGGTAAAGTTGCCGCCCCACCCTTCGGTACACGCCATAGGCTGGCCGAAGACGAGGCCGTCGGGAGTGCCGAACTGCTGTTCCCAGTCGGGAGTAGTAACTTTGAATTCCGAGGGGAGGGCGTCGACGTGGAGGCGGTATACGCCGTTGCTTTCGGTGAAACGGTAGTCGGGATGGTCGCTCCACCATGTTCCGTCGATTTCGAGGGCGAGATACAGGCCTTCGGAGAAACTTTCCGTGTTGATGTCGGCAACGGCAAGGGTCCTGTTTGCTTTGTCGAAAGAGAGAAGCACGTTGGAAGTGGAGCCGGAAGCGAGCGACATATTGTCGTCGGAGTTGGCGGCGATATTGTAGGTGTTGCCTTTTGTCATGTTTTTCGCGCCGCCAAATTTTACGAGCCACTCGGGGGTTGTGCCTCCGGCAATGCGGAATTCGCCTGTTAGTTCTTTCAGGGCAAGAGAGTATATGCCGTCTTTCTCGGCGAAACGGTAGCCCTCCTTGGTGTTGCTCCATCCTGTGACTTCGCCGGCGAGGTAGAGGTCGGGCATTACGGTGAGAGTGGGCGCGGCGAGATTGGCAATGTCGAGCGTCAGGGTGGCTCCGGCCACGGCTGTTACGCCGTCGGGGAGGGTGAAGTTGCTGCCCCAGCCGTTGGTGCACGTCATGGGTTTGTCGAAAACGAAAGCGCCCGACATGCCGAACTGGTATTCCCAGCCCGATGTCACCACTTTGAATTCCGAAGGCAGCGAGGCCAGGTGAAGAGTATAGGTCGTTCCGTTTTCGGTGAAACGGTAGTCGGGATGGTTGCTCCACCATTCGTTTTCGGCGCAAGAAAGGAACACGCCGTCGGCAAACGCCCCGGTGTCGGGGCGGCTCACCGTGAGCTTCTTGTTGTCTTTGTCGAAAGAAAGGATTATATTTTCTTTCGAGCCGTCGGCGAGGCTCATATTGTTGCCGGAGCCTTCGATGCAATCGTAGGTATTGCCCGCCGACATATTTTGTGCTCCGCCGTAGTTGATGAGCCAGTCGTCGTTTTGGTCGTTAACGCCGGCGGCGATTCGGAACTCGCCGTCGAGATTATCGAGGGCAAGGGAATATGTTCCGTTGGTATAAGCGAAGCGGTAGTCGGCATTGGTGTTGGCCCAGCTGTTGATGCTTCCGGCGAGGTACAGGTCGGGGCGTACCGTGAGGGTCGGATTGACGGCATCGGTTCTGTCGAATACGATGGTCGCGCCGGTTATTGATTTTATTGATTGAGGGAGATAAAAATTGTTACCTTCGCCCGCGACGCATTTGGCTGTTTTGTCGAGAGGGAAATCCTCTTTTGTGCCGTATTGTTTTACCCAGCCGCTTTCGGCAATCTTGAAGCCGTAAGGGAATTTTTCGGCAGAGATCAAGTCGAGATGGATTGAATATATTTCGCCCGACTGTTGGAATTTGAACTCATCGTCGAGAGTCCAATTGTTTTCGTGGCCGGTGATGTAAATATCCGCGGCCCATGCAGCCCGGCACAAGCAAAGCGCCACAATGGCTGATAAATATTTTTTCATATGGTACGTTAGATTTTTGGCGAAAAAATAATTTCAGGTTATTATTCAGGATTGCTATGCAAAAGTACCAATATTTAATTAATAATCAAACCCCGGTAATGCGCCGGGTAAAAAAAGAGGTAAAACTATAAGGTGTTATATTGTTGATTGTTAGGCGTATAGGTTTTGTGGCGAGTAAGTCTTGCGAGGGAGTATTTTCAGTTGGATTATATCCGCAAGCCGGAGGGTTCCTGCCGGGTTTCTGCTGGATCAGTAGAGAGGATGATAGGGGAAAAAGTTGCGGCGGGAGTCTTTGCGCCTGGGTACGGGAGAGGGCGCAGGTTGCGGTTCGTGCTTTTCGGATTGCTCCGCAGGCCGAGGGGCAGAGGATTCCGCAACAGGTTTTGAATCAGGTTCCGTATCGGTTTCCGTGTTGGTCTCAGTGTTGGTCTCTTTGTCGGTCTCCGTTTTGGTTTCCATTGCAGCTGCCGTATCGGGCTCGGCGACGGCGGTTTCGCCCGTGAGGTCGTGGACCATCATGAGGAAGAGGGCTTTCTTGGTGCCGCGAAAGTCGGGGACGGAGCCTTCGGTTTGCCAGATCACGATGGCGCGGATGAGGTCCATTTGTACTTTCGGGCAGCAGCAGGCGATGATTTCAAGCCATTCGGGCTTGACGGTAGCGTTGTTTGTCATAGCGATATTGGTTTGTTGTGTTTTTATGTTTGCAAATATAAAACAAAATATTTAAAAATGCAAATTTTTCCTACAAAAAAAGCAGGAACATAAGCCGGAGGCTTGTGTTCCTGCTGAGTCAAACAGTAGGGACGCACGGCTCGTGCGTCCGCCGGGCTGCGCCGTGCCGGAACCATCAAGAACCATGAACGAACCATCGGGGGAAGGGCAGGTTATTTTGGGGCGGACGCACGAGCCGTGCGTCCCTACGCTGTGGGTAAAGCCATGCGGAGTGATGGTTCAAGATAGAATCGAGCTTAGCGAGATAAAGGATGGTTCATTTTGGTTCTTACATAGTTCGTGATAGTTCGAGCCAAGCGCAGCGTCAAGGAAAAATGCTCGAGCCGGCCCTACACTAAAAGCATTAACTTTCTTCTATGGCTTAATACAGATAAAATATTAGCAGTTTTCGGTCGCATTATGGGTTTAGTGTTTAAATATTATCATTTTTTCACAAGCCGGAGGCTTGTGTTCCTGCCGGGTGGGTAAAAAAAAAGCTGCGCCGGTGGGCGCAGCCTTGATGGGGAGGTGAGGCGCAAGCCGGAGGCTCGCGTTCCTGATTAGCGGATTACGATTTTCTTGCCGCCGGCAACGTAGATGCCTGCGGGGAGGGCGTTGATTTCGGCTTTGGAGGCAGAGTGGAGCACCTCGATGCCTTGGAGGTTGTAGACGTTGACGGGGGCGTTGGCGTCTTCGGTTACGTTGTCGATTCCGGCGCTGCCGTCGGCCGACACTTTAACGTTGGAGTCGGCGTTGATATATGCGGTGTAGTTGCCGTCTTCGCCGGGGGTGAGGGCCGTGCCGTTGATTTCGACATTGACGTTGGCGTCGGCTGCGGGGCGAATCTGAATCTGAGTGTTGGAGAGCACGTTGTGGTTGGCCGGGTTATCGATGCGGGTGATGATGTCGTGGTAAACGGCAGCGTCGGCGCCATCCTCGATGTCGTAGGTCACGGCATAGGTTTCGGGCTCGTTGACGTAGGCTTTGAACACATCGCCGTCGGCAACGGTAGTAGAATACAGGTAAGAGAGTTTCTCTCCGTTGCGGTAGATGTTGGGCGAGGTGTATCCGGGGCCGTAGAAGGAGAAGTAGATATCGTTGTCGAAGTCGCCGAAGTTGATAACCTGGTATCCGTTTTGGAGGAAGCACTTGTGCTCGGTAGCCTTGTAGTTGCTGAGCAGTACGGTGCAATAGTCAAAAATCCATTCGGCTTCGTCGAGGTAAACGGCCATCTGCATGTCGCGGGCTATTTTTTCCACTGCTACCTCGATGCGCACGTCGTCGCCCTCGATGCTTACCTGGCCGGGAGAATAGGATGATGTGAGGGCGTTGCCGGTGACAGTAAGGTTTACGATATAATCGGATGAGATGGGCTTGACGGTGACGTAGTTGTTGGACTTGGGAATGTTGATTACGGTCTCGGCCTGTGTGAGGTAGATGGGTTCGGTGAGGCTGTATGCCGAGCTGTTGTATACGGCCACCTTGTCGTAGTCCTCGCAATAGATGGTTACGGGATAGGGTGCGATGGCATTGGCGGAGATTTCGAAGTTGTAGCCTGCTTCGTCATCGGCCGAGAATTCGTAGTAAACGCCGTAGGTGGGGAAGGTGATGGGGGTGCCGTTGACAGAAGCCGCGATGTCGGTGTAATCGATGTTGTTGAAATCGAGATACACTTTTGAGCCTTGTTTTACGGTGAGTTTTTTCTTGTCCCATGTCGCTTTTGCGCCGTTCACTTCCACGCCTTCGATTACGCCGATGATGTCTTCGGAAGAATATGTGAAGTTGAGGTCGACATTGACGTTGGATTCGGGCTGCACGGTGATTACGTCGCCGTCGGCGGGCGATACATAGAAATATGAGCCGGATTTCTCGACGGGGGTGTCGTTGAGAGAGACCTTGAAGAGCGACAGGTTATAATTGGCATGCTCGATGGTGAGGGGGAGTTCGCTGTCCATGTATTTGAAAACAAACTCATTTTCGGTGGGAGTGAGAGTCTGGCTGTAATTCTTACGGCCGATTTTCACCATCGAGGGGTCGCCGTCGACTTTGATGGTCACGCTCTTGTCGCGGGCCTCGTCGAGATTGTAGGTGGATACGTTGAGCACGAGCTCGCCTTCCCAGCTGCTGCCGCTGATGTAGAAAGCCTGGGGGCTCGAGAGGTCGCGCTCCACGTTGTTGCCGTCGACAACCTTGGAGATGGCGTAGCCGTTGTTGGAGTAGATGTTGACGGAGGCATAGTCGGAGACATTGGTGAACGACCATGCGCCGTCGACCTGTTCTTCGGCGTGGTAGGCTTTGTAATCGTAAGAGAGATAGCACTGGCTTGCGTCGGCTACGACTTTAAGCGAGCGCACTTGTTTTTCCTTGGTGGTGATGGTGATAACATCGCCGTCGAGCATCTCCGAAGATGAGATGTAGGAATTGTCGAGGGTGAGGCTTTCCTGATTGCGCACCTTGGTGATGACATAGCCTTCGTTGGCGGAGACGTTCACGCCGGCGTCGGCGGCGAGGTCAACAGTGATGCCTTCTACGGTTACATCTATATATTCATACGAGGGTGCGAATGTGATGTAAGCCGACTTGTCGAGGTTGGTCTTGAATGTTACAGACTTGGCAGAGGCCATCGACGGAAGGATGAGAGCCAAAGCCATCAAGAGTAAAGAATAAAATTTCATAAGCAATATTGGGACTTGGTGATAAATTGGTTATATTGAGTCAATGGTTGGTGCGAAATAGACGGAATATGTGTTTCAAAATTCAAAATTATTTATTTTTTGGATATAAGACAAAAAACATATATGTTAATTAACATTAATTAATATTTGGACGGGTTGTTTTTTTCTATTTTTGTGTCACCAATCATTTCCAAAATCAATTTACATGAGAAAAAGTCTACTTATCATCGCTTTATTGACGGTTGTGGGTTGCTTTTCGGCACAGGCGCAGACAGCCACAGTGTTCTCCGAAAACTTCGACGCCATGACCGCCGGCACAGCCGACGCTCCCGACTCGCAGGAAATATCCGCCGACAAGAATGTCGACACCGCCCTCACCCACGGCGCCCAATGGCAGGGCCGCGGCCTGCACCAGGCCGGCGGGGCTTTGGCCGTGCTGCATTTCGACCAGTCTGACTGGATGGGCACCACCAGCGTGCAGGGCTACGTGCAGTGCCCTTATGTCGACGTCCGCCTCGACGACGGCAATTTCAAAGTCTGCTTCAAGGCGAAAGCCCACGGAGCCGACAAGGCCATTATCCATATCGAGGTTTACGACCCCTACACCACCAACTCCATCGACGCCAAGACTCTGGAGCTCGGCCCGCAGTGGCGTGAATACAAAATCCCCCTTGCCCACCCCGGCTACGGCAACCATTTGGCTTTTGTGCAGATGGCCTCCGATGGCGACGACTGGCTGCTCGACGACTTCGCCATCGAGCAAGATTACTATGGCCTGATGCCGCCGATCACGCATTTTGCCAAAGACGTGACCTATGGGCAGTTCACGGCCTACTGGAATCCCGTGCCCCTGGCCACAAGCTACCTGATTTCGGCCTTCACCCTCGACGATGCCGAAAATCGCGTTTATCTGGTGAAAGACGAGCCGGTAGACGGATGCGAGCACACGGTAATCGGAACAGAAAAAGGCAAGGACTACTATTATACCGTGCGCAGCGTCAACGACCTTTACAAATCGGCCGAGTCCGACCCGCGCCAGGTGCATGTGGCCCTTACGGCTCTCGACGCTCCGCAGACAATTGAGGCCACCGATGTGGCAGCCGACGGATTCACGGCCCGCTGGGAGCCGGTGTTCCGCGCCATGGGCTATATCGTGAACCTTACCCGCGAGCATGTGGCCGACGCCCCTGAGGAATTTGTCGTGCTTCATGAAAATTTCGACAAATGCTCCGGATATGCAGATTTTCCCGACTATCCCGTGCCCTTCTATTATAATCTCGACGACTACACCGCCATGCCCGGCTGGATAGCTCCGATGACGCCCGTGAACGGCGAAGGCAAATTCGGCATCGACAACCACTGGAAGCAATATGAGGGCGAGGGCGTGCTCACGTCGCCCGCGCTCGACCTGTCAGGCGCCAGCGGCAGCTTCAAGGTGACGCTCAACGTTGTGGGCACCGCCGGCGACACCGTAAGCGCCGAATGCTCCGGCGTGAAAAAGACATATAAGCTCACGGCCGACAAAGAGCGGTTCGAGCTCGCGTTCGACAATGGCACATCGGCTTCCGTGCTCCGTTTCTCGTTCGACGGCGACGCAACGCTCCTGTTCGACGACATAGTGATAAGCCAGGACATCAAACCCGGCGATACGGTGAAAGAAAATCTCGGCAACTTCAACACCGCCGAAGATTATAAATATCCCACCGAGGCCGCCATGGTGCCGGAATATAAGTTCTCGGGGCTCAAAACCTCGGAAGGCGACGTGTTTGTCTACACGGTGAAGGCCTGGTCGTGGTCGCTCGGCGAGGACGGCGTGTGGGGCCCCACGGTGTATTCGGCAGAGTCTGAACCCCGCAGGGTGCTTATTTCCACGGGCGCCGGTATTGAAGACGGTGTCTCGGGCGCATTCTCGGCCACGGTAGCCGGCCGCACAATCTATGTCACGGCCGACAAGCCCGTAGAAGCAGTGCTTTACGACCTTTCGGGCCGTATCGTAGCCCGCCGTGCAGCCGATAGCGGCACCACCGCCATCGAGGCTCCGGCATCGGGCGTGTTTATCCTCCGCGCCGGCGCTCACGCCGTGAAATTGGCAATAAGGTAGGAACACTAACCGCGAAGCGCTTTGCAAAAGCAAAGAACGCTCCGGCTTGTGAAAAATATTAAGCCTCCGGTTTGTGGTCGTTCACAAGCCGGAGGCTTGTGTTCCTACCTGCCGGATTACGTTCCTATTGGGCGAAATGGGCGGCGATTATGGCGGCTTTGGCCGGGCCTGCCACGGCGGCCACGTCGGCCTCGGAGGCTTCGCGGATGCGCTTCACCGAGCCGAAATGGCGCAGCAGGGCGGTGGCGGTCTTCTCTCCTATTCCTTTTATAGAGTCGAGCTCCGACACGGTCTGGGTCTTGGACCGGCGGTTGCGGTGGTGGGTTATGCCGAAGCGGTGGGCCTCGTCGCGCAGGTGCTGCACCACTTTTAGCGTCTCCGATTTCTTGTCGATATAAAGCGGCAGCGAGTCGCCGGGGAAATAGATTTCTTCCAAACGTTTGGCGATGCCCACCACGGCGATTTTTCCGCGCAGCCCCATTGCGTCGAGAGCCTCTACGGCCGCCGAGAGCTGGCCTTTGCCGCCGTCCACCACGATAAGCTGGGGCAGCTCCTCGCCTTCTTCCATCAGGCGCGTGTAGCGGCGAGTGAGCACCTCCTTCATCGAGGCGAAGTCGTCGGGGCCCTCGACGGTCTTGATGTTGAAGTGGCGGTAGTCGCGCTTGGCCGGCTTGCCGTCGCGGAACACGACGCACGACGCCACGGGGTTGGTGCCCTGGATGTTGGAGTTGTCGAAGCACTCGATGTGGCGAGGCTCCTCCGAGAGGCGGAAGTCGGCCTTCATGCGGGCCATGAGGCGATTGGTGTGCTCGGCGGGGTCGGTGCGCTCGAGGTTTTTGAGGTCGTCGATGCGCCGCTGGTGGGCGTTGCGCTCCGACACTTCGAGCAGCTTGGCTTTGTCGCCGCGTTGTGGCACGATAAACTGCACGTCGGTCCATCCAATCTCGGGCACTTCGGGCACGATCACCTCGTCGTATTTCACGCCTAATGTCTGGCGAATCTCCTCCATGGCGTAGGCTATGAGGTCGGCGCGGCTCTCGTCGAGGCGGCGTTGGTAGCGCAGCGTCACCGAGCGCACCACCGCGCCTCGGCGCACGTGCATGTAGTTGACGTAGACGTCGCGCTCGGTGCTGTCGCCATGCACGCCGAACACGTCGATTTCGTCGATGGTCTGGCTCACGATCACTGAGCGGCTCTGATATTTTTGAATCAGGTCATATTGCATTTTCAGGTCCTGAGCCTCCTCGAAGCGGAGTTCCGCCGAAAGGCGCGCCATCTCGTCGCGCAGATATTGGAGCAGCTCGTGAGTCTCGCCGCGCAGAATCTGGCGGATGCGGTCGATTTGCACGGCGTAGTCTTCGGGCGTAATCTCGCCGGTGCAGCATCCCGAGCACCGTTTGATATGATATTGGAGGCATAGACGCCCTTTGCGGCGGGCGAGATAGTCGGCCGTGATGGGCAGTCGGCAGGTGCGTATCGGGTAAAGCTCGCGGATAAGGTCGAGCACGGTTCGGGCCACGGCCGTGTTGGAATAGGGGCCATAGTAGCGCGAGCCGTCCTTCACATGGTGGCGAGTGAGAAACACGCGGGGGTATAGCTCGTTTGTCACGGCAATCCAGGGGTAAGACTTGTCGTCTTTGAGCAGCACGTTGTAGCGCGGCTTGTACTCCTTTATCATCGAGTTCTCGAGATTGAGGGCATCCTGCTCCGTGGGCACCACTATATACGTAAGGTCGGCGATGGCGCGGACGAGCAGGTTTGTGCGCAGGCTGTCGTGAGTGCGGTTGAAATACGACGACACGCGTCGTTTGAGGTTCACGGCCTTGCCCACATATATCACCTTGCCCTCCTTGTCATAATATGTATATACCCCCGGGGTGTCGGGGAGTATGGCTATTTTCTGTTTCAGATGTTCAGAAGGCTTCATTGTCGAGAATTTAATGCAAAGATACAACAAATTTTCAGCGGAAAGTGAAAATAAACGGCCTGCGAGGCTTGACAAACCGCAATTGTGATACTACCTTTGCGAAAAAGCAATATAGGAACACAAGCCGGAGGCTTGTGTTCCTACGGGGCTAATACTTATTATACTATGAAAAATTACACATTATTTCTTCTTTTTGTATTCTTTGTTCTTGCCGTTTCTTGCACGCGCACGGTGTATGTGCCTGTGGAGACGGTGCGCCGCGACTCGGTAGTGGCGGTGTCGGCGAGGGTGGATTCGGTCTTGATTGCCGATTCCGTGGTGATAGAGGCGCGGGCCGACACCGTGTTTAAGACCGTGACGCGCCGGCGAGAGACGGTGCGGCTCGTCCACGACACGGTGCGCGTGGCCGCGACAGACACAGTGCGCATCACCCTTCCCCCACCCTCCTCGCCACGCTCCGCGACGAGGGGCGTGCCGTGGTGGATGTGTCTGTTTGCTTTGGCGGCGGTGCTTTATCTGTTGAAAAAGAGGAAAAATTTTAACAGTTGTTGGTAATTTATTGAAAAGTTGCTAACTTTGTGCCCAAAGGCGGCTGTTCCAATCAACATGCCGCCGGTAACAATGAATTATAGCATTTTAGACTTTTTATGCCTCCTTGGTGCCGTAGGTCTTTTCCTCTACGGCATGAAAGTGATGAGTGAAGGCTTGCAGAAGGCTGCCGGCGACCGCCTGCGCAATATTCTGTCGGCCATGACACGCAACCGTTTCTCCGGCCTCCTCACGGGCTTCGGCATCACTGCATTGATTCAGAGTTCGTCAGCATCCACTGTAATGGTGGTAAGTTTTGTCAACGCCGGCCTTATGACCCTCGCCCAGTCCATGGCCGTGATTATGGGTGCCAATGTGGGTACCACGTTCACGGCATGGGTGATAGCGCTGTTTGGCTTCAAGGTGAACATGTCGCTGTTTATCCTGCCCATAATAGGCCTGGCGATTCCGCTTCTGTTTTCGAAAAAAAGCAAGACGAAAAGTATCGGTGAATTCCTCATCGGCTTTTCGTTTTTATTTATGGGCCTGGATATGATCAGCACTTATGTGCCTGATTTGCAGTCCAATCCCGAGATGTTTGCTTATCTGCGGCAGTTTGCTTCGATGGGCTTCGGCTCGATATGTATCTTCCTGCTTGTGGGCATCGTGCTCACGATGATTATACAGTCGTCGGCCGCGACATTCGCCATTGTCCTCATCATGTGCTCGAAAGGCTGGATTACCTACGACCTGGCCTGCGCCGTGGTGCTCGGCTCCAATATCGGCACAACCATCACCCCCATCCTTGCATCTATGAGCGGAAATGTGGCCGCGAAACGCACGGCCATGGGCCACCTGCTCTTCAACCTGCTTGGCACAATTTGGTGCCTCGCCGTGTTTGTGCCCTTTGCCGAGTTCAACGCCTGGCTCACCGAGATAATCGGCCAGGGCAACCCCGACGACCTGTTCAACTTTGTCAACGCCCTCGAGAAATCCGATCCCGAGCTCTACAACCACCTGTTCGACAATTCGCTTCCCGCCGGCCACGACGTGCTGCACAAGATAGCCATGATGCAGATGAGCGTGTCTTTCGGCCTGTCGATATTCCACACCACGTTCAATCTCGTGAATGTGACAATAATGATTTGGTTTACAAATCTTTATGTCAAGATTGTTGAGCGACTTGTGCCCTCTAAGACCAAAAACGACGAGGAATTCAGCCTCAAATTCATCACCTCGGGCCTCCTGTCGGCTTCCGAGCTCAATATCGCCCAGGCCGAAAAAGAAATGGCCGTGTATGCCGAGCGCGTGGGCCGCATGATATCGATGTCGCAGCAACTGGTGCACACCAAGGAAAATTCCGAAGAATTCAACCAGCTGCTCTCGCGTCTCGACAAATACGAGGACATATCCGACCGTATGGAAATCGAGATTGCCGACTACCTCAACCGTTGCGCCCGCGGACGCCTTTCCGACGAAGGCAAGCTCCGCATCACCGCGATGCTCAACATCGTGGGCGAGATTGAGTCTATCGCCGACTGCTGCTACGGCGTGGGCAAGATTCTGCTGCGCAAGATTCAGAGCAACGTGCAGTTCACCGAGGAAATCTACGCCAACATCGACGTCCTTTATAAATATGTAGAGGAAGCCATGGCCATGATGCTCGCCATGCTTGCCGACGTGGAAAAAGTGTCGGAACGCTCGATTATCGAATCCTACAACAAGGAGCGCGAAATCAACAACCTCCGCAACCAGTTCCGCTCGGCCAACGTGCCCAATATCAACGACCATCATTACGAATACCAGGCCGGTATCTACTACATGGACCTTGTAGGCGACCTCGAAAAGACCGGCGACTACATAATCAACGTTGTAGACACCATCAAGGACCAGTTCCCGCGCTACCGCTCCTGACGGATGAGACCATTCTTTTTTGCAACGATTCTGGCGGCCCTCCTTGCCGCCTGCTCCGGTGCGGAAAAGCCGGAGAGGCCCGTCCTTGCCGTAAGCATCGAGCCGCAGAAAAAAATACTCGAAGCCATTGCCGGGCCCGGATTCGACGTTGTCGTGCTCCTTCCCCCCGGCTCCGACCCCGAGTCGTTCGAGCCTACAATGTCGCAACGCCGCTCCCTTAGCGACGCCGAAGCATATTTCCCCGTGGGCTATATGCCCTTCGAGGAAAAGCTCGCGGCCGACAGCCGTGAGCAGGGCGGCACACGCGTGGTGTATTCCACCGAAGGCATCATCCCCGTCACCGGCACGCACTCGCATGGCCGTGGCGAAGCCCACACCGACGTCGACCCCCATGTATGGACCTCGCTGCGCAACGGCAAGATTATAGCCGCCAATTTCGCCGAGGCCCTTTCGTCCCTGCGGCCCGACTCCGCCGAGGTCTATCGCGCCCGTTACCAACGCCTTGCCGCGCATCTCGACAGCCTCGACGGCGAAGCCTCCCGTCGTCTCTCCGAGGCCGGGGCGCATGCTTTCGCCATATGGCACCCCTCGCTGAGCTATTTCGCGCGCGACTACGGCCTACATCAGATTTCCGTGGGCCAGGAAAGCAAGGAAATATCCACAGGCCGCCTGCGCCAAATTGTCGACGAGGCCCGCGAGGATTCCGTAAAGATACTTTTCTTTCAAAAAGAATACGACTCGCGCCTTGCCTCCACCCTCAACGAGTCGATGGGTACAAGGCTCGTCACAATCAACCCGCTCGACTACGACTGGGACGGCCAGATAATGCTTATTGTTGATGAGCTTGCAGGAAAATGACATAATCACCCTCCGAGGCGTCGGCCTCCGCCGCGATGGCCGGACAATCCTTGAAAATGTGGATTTGTCGGTGGCCAAAGGCGACTTTGTGGCCATAACCGGGCCTAACGGAGGCGGAAAAACCACCCTCCTGCGCATAATGCTCGGCCTGGTAAAGCCCACGTCGGGCACCGTGGCCGTAGGTCCCGGCGTGACGATAGGCTATCTGCCGCAGAAAAACATGATCGACTCGCATTTCCCGGTGTCGGTCACCGAGGTGGTGGCTTCCGGGCTGCTTGCCGACCGCACCCTGTCGGCCCGGGAGCGAGCACGCCGCGTCGACGAGGCACTCGACACCGTGGAGCTCCGCTCCCACGCCGACAGCCCCATCGGCACGCTCTCCGGCGGCCAGCTCCAGCGCGCCCTCCTTGGCCGTGCCATAATAAGCCGCCCCAACCTCCTGGTGTTCGACGAGCCGCTAAGCTACATCGACAAGCATTTCGAGTCGCACCTCTACGGGATAATACGCACTCTTGCCGAGCGTGCGACCATCCTGCTTGTGAGCCACGAGATGACAACCATAGCCTCGATGGCCACACGCCACCTAATCGTGGACCGCACCATCCACGAATGTGCCTCCCGCCATCATTTCGGCAAATCCTGCGACGACGAGTAACCTGTTTTGGCCCTTAGGAATCATAGGAATCCTATGCTTCCTAAGCCGCCTATGTTTCCTAAGCCTCCTATAATCCTCCAACTGCAAATTGCAAATCGATAATTTAACATATTCGATTTGCAAATATCATTTATTAATATTACTTTTGTCAAAATTAACAATGACAATATCAATATTATGATTAACGAACTTACTCCTCCCTCCCCTGCGGCCACGACAATCGACCGCATTAAATACCTTATCAAGCTGATGCGAAAAACACAAGCCCAGTTCGGACAGCTCATCAACGTCGACGCCTCAAACATGTCGAAATTCCTCTCCGGACGAATTCCCATCACCGACGGCTTTATCAATCGCATCGTCGTGAACCTGAACGTTTCGAAAAAATGGCTCCTCACCGGCGAGGACGTGCCGTTTCCCAAGGGCGCAGAGCCCGGCGTGGTCGACGGCGGAGCGCGCGTGAGCTGGGGCAAAGGCGCGCCTGTCTACGATATCGACGTGACTGCCGGCTACGGCGAACTGTCGCGCGCTTTCACCGACGACCGTATCATCGGCACGCTCGACCTCCCGCAGCTCGACCCGACAACCCCTGTGGTGCGCGTGTCGGGCGAGTCGATGCTCCCCAGGATTTGCAACGGAGCATACGTGTCGGTGCGCCCGATCTCGCTCGATTCCCCGATTTTCTGGGGTAGCATCTATGTGGTGATTCTCGACGACTACCGCATGTGCAAGGTGCTCAAACGCCATTCCGACCCCGACAAGGTGATTCTGCACAGCTTCAATCCCGAATTCGACGACATGGAAGTGAAACGCTCGGCCATACGCCAGCTCTTTGCCGTCGATTTGATTATCAATTACGAAATCCTGGGCTGACGTGGACCTTAGAATATATCCCCCCGAAGAAATAATCGACACCGAGGTGTCGCTCCCCCTTAGCAAGAGCATCGCAAACCGTCTGATGATTATCGATGCCATTGCCTGTGGCGGACAGGACGGCTTTGCCTCGCTCGCCGCCATTTCCGACGACACCCGCGCCATGGCCGCCGCCTTGCGCGAGCGTTCGGGCTTGGTCGACGTCGGCCCCGCCGGCACGGCCATGCGCTTCCTCACGGCCTATTTCGCGGCCCTGCCCGGCGCCGATGTCACTCTCGACGGCACCGAGCGTATGCGCCGCCGCCCGATAGGCCCCCTCGTCGACGCGCTGCGCGCCCTCGGCGCCGATATAGAATACAAAGGCGAGGATGGCTTCCCGCCCTTGTCTATAAAAGGCCGCGCCCTGCATGGAGGCGAGCTCGAAATCGACGCCACGATTAGCTCGCAGTTCCTGTCGGCAATACTTATGGCGGCTCCGGGATTCGACACTCCCCTATTCCTTCGCTTCCGTGGCGCCCCGGCTTCGGAATCATATCTGAAAATGACCGTGGCGTTGATGCGCTCGCGCGGCATCGACGTTGACATGACTCCGCAAGGCATCACCGTGGCCCCCGGAAAATACACGCCGGCTCCGGCCACACACGACATAGAGCCCGACTGGTCGGCTGCCGCATTCTGGTACGAGATAGCCGCCATATCGGCAGGATGGGTGCGCCTGCCCGGCCTGCGCTCGCCCTCGATACAAGGCGACAGCGTGTGCGCCTCGCTGTTCGACCGCCTTGGCGTCGTCACCGAATTTGAAGACGGCGGAGCGCAGCTCTCGGCATCGCCCGAGACATGGAGCCGCGTCGAAGCCGACATGTCCGACTGCCCCGACCTCGTGCTGCCCCTTGCCGTGACGTGCTGCCTGCTGTCGGTGCCTTTCCGCTTCACCGGCGTGGAGTCGCTGCATATCAAGGAATGTGACCGTGTGGAGGCCCTTGTCGCCGAGCTGCGCCGCCTCACCTACGTGCTCTATACCGAAGGCTCCGGCGTGATTGGCTGGGAAGGCCGGCGCGCGCCTGTGGGCGAGACGGCGGAAATAGCCACATATGCCGACCATCGCATGGCCATGGCCTTCGCCCCGGCCGCGCTGTTCTATCCCGGCATCGTGATACGCGACGCCGAGGTGGTGTCGAAATCATATCCGCGATTCTGGGACGACCTGCGCGCCGCCGGTTTCATGGTGCTCGACGCCGCCGAGCCTGTTCCTGTGTTCGAAGAAGAAAATCAACAATGATAGTAGCATTGATTATATTGTCGGCTCTTGTAGCCGTGGGCGCCCTGCTGTGGGCGCTCGACAGGCACACTCCCCCGCCCCCGGAAAAAGAGCCGGATCCTGCTCCGGCAGAGGCATCGGCCGAAGACACTGCCGAAGACGAGCCGGAGGTGTGCTGCGGAATGCACATAACCTGCGAGAAAGACTCGCTCCTTGCCTCCGTAAGCCCCGACGTGGTGTATTTCGACGACGAGGAGCTCGACCGCTTCCGCGGCCGTGGCGCCGACGAGTATTCCGACGCCGAGATTGAGGAGTTCCGCGACGTGTTGCTCACGCTCATCCCTTCCGACATAGCGCCGTGGGGCCGTTCGCTCCAGCTGCGAGGCATCACCCTGCCCGCGCCCGTGAAAGAAGAACTCTTGTTTATCGTTGCCGAAGCCAGAAATGCTGCAATATAGTTTCTTTGTAAATGCCATGATAGGCGTGGCCGTGATTTCGGTCGCGGCCGCCGTTATCGGCACATATATCATCACCCGAAGGCTTGTGGCCATATCGGGCGGCATCACCCATGCCTGCTTCGGAGGCCTCGGCCTGGGATATTTTCTTGGAATCAACCCTGTGATTACGGCCGCCGTGTTTGCCGTGGCCTCGGCCTTGGGCGTGGAGTGGCTGTCGTCGCGTGTGCGTGTGCGCGAGGACTCGGCCATAGCCGTGATATGGGCGTTGGGCATGGCTGTGGGCGTGCTCTTTGTATTCCTCACCCCCGGCTATGTGCCCGAGTTGAATTCATTCCTGTTTGGCAATATCCTCACCATCACACGCGCTGACATAGCCGTTTTCGGCGTGTTCACGGCCCTGCTCCTCGCCTTCTTCGCCATATGGCACCGGCAAATCATAGCCGTGGCCTTCGACCGCGATTTCGCGCGGGTGGCCGGGCTGCCCGTCACGCTCATATCCACGGTGATTACCGTGTTCATAGCCGTGGGCATAGTCCTCACGATCCGTCTTGTGGGCGTGATGCTGCTCATGTCGATGCTTTCGCTGCCGATGATGACGGCCGAGACGCGCTTCCGGCGTTTCCGCCCGATGATGCTGGCCTCGGTGGCCATATCCCTTGTGGCCTCGCTCGGCGGCCTGTGGCTGTCGGTATATGTCGACGTGCCCTGCTCGGCCCTGATAGTGCTTATTATGTCGGCCGTCTACCTTGTTGCCCTGCCCTTCCGCCGCCGTTGACACAATTTTTTAAGGAGGCTGTAATTTTTTGTACTTTTGTGCGACTAACAAGGTGTAGGGACGCACGGCTCGTGCGTCCGCTTTAAAAAACTCACCTTATCTCTTATAACTCATCCCTTATACCTATTTTGATGAATATTCTTGAAGCCCGAAACATAGTAAAGGACTACACCGGCCACCGCGCCCTCGACGACGTGTCGATCGAGGTGCCGCAGGGCAAGGTCTACGGCCTGCTTGGCCCCAACGGCGCGGGAAAGACCACGCTTATCCGCATTATCAACCACATCACGGCTCCCGACTCCGGCGAGGTGATTTTCGACGGACACAGGCTCGTGCAAGACGATGTGCGCTCTATCGGCTACCTCCCCGAAGAACGCGGATTGTACAAAAAAATGAAGGTTGGCGAGCAAGCCCTTTTCTTCGCCCGCCTCAAAGGACTCGACCGCGCCGAGGCCGAGAAATCGCTCAAAGAATGGTTCGAGCGTCTCGACATAATGAGCTGGTGGGGAAAGAAGGTGGAAGAACTCTCAAAGGGCATGGCCCAGAAGGTGCAGTTTATCATCACCGTGCTTCACCGCCCCAAGCTCCTTATTTTCGACGAGCCGTTCTCAGGGTTCGACCCCATCAACGTGCAGGTGCTCACCCGTGAGATTCTCCGCCTCAAAGACGAAGGCGCCACTGTGATTTTCTCCACCCACAACATGGCCTCTGTCGAGGAGCTCTGCGACCGCATAAGCCTTATCAACCGCTCCCACAATATCCTCACCGGCGATGTCGACGAGCTCCGCCGCGAGTTCGGCAAAAACAAGTTCACGCTCGAATTCGACGGCAACCCCGACGCCCTCCGCGCCGCCTTGGAAGCGTCGTGCACGGCCGTCGATATTGTCGAGGACGTCCGCCGCAAGCACCTCGCCGCCGAAATCACCCTTGCCGCCGACGATGCCCGCCGCGCCGCCATAGCCGCCGCCAACGCCGCCGTCGACCTCGTAGAATTCAAGCCCAAGATGATGTCGATGTCCGACATATTCATCAAAGCCGTAGAGCAATCCAATTATCCAACCCCTCCGGAATTCCCCACCCATGAATAATCTGTATCTTATCATAAGCCGCGAATACCTCGAACGGGTAAAACGCAAGAGTTTCATCATATCCACCCTGCTCATGCCTCTGTTAATGCTGGCCCTTATGCTGGCGCCGACACTCATCATGGTGCTCAGCGGCCCCGAAAGCAAGACCATTGGCGTGATCGACCGCTCGGGCTTGGTCGCCGCCGACCTCCGCGACATCGACGACCTGCATTTCTCGCAGTTGCCCGCTGTAATGCCGCTCGACTCCGCAAAGACAATAGAAGCCTTCGACGGCATCCTCGAGATTGGCGAGGACGTGGTGGACTACCCTTCCCACATAAGCCTCTATACAAAAGGCGCGCCCTCGATGCAGACCGAGACCGTGATTACATCGCAGCTCGAAGAAGCCCTTGAAAACCGGCGTCTCTCGCGCTACGACATACCCAACCTCGCCCGCATCCTCGAAGACGTGAAAGTGGACGTGCACATGTCAACTTTCCGTATCGACACCGAAGAAACCGAGGCCACGTCGTCGATAGTGTCCTATCTCATCGGCATGGCCATGGCCATGATGCTCTACATGTTCATCATGATCTACGGCCAGATGGTGATGACATCGATTATCGAGGAGAAAAACAACCGCGTGCTCGAAATCGTGGTGTCGTCGGTGCGTCCCAACACGCTCATGCTCGGCAAGATACTCGGCATAGGCCTTGTGGCCGTGACCCAGATTCTCATCTGGGGATTGCTCGTGTGCTCATTCAGCAAATGGATCATGCCCCTTATCGTAAGCTCCATGTCGTCGCCCGACTTCGACCTCCTTTCCGCCATCGGCCAGCTCGGCGACCCCGCCTACGTGCTCATGCTCTTTGTGTGGATAATGCTCTTCCTTATCGGCGGATACATGTTCTACTCCTCGATATATGCCGCCATCGGCTCCGCCGTCGACAATATCCAGGACGCATCGCAGCTCACCTCGATAGCCATCGTGCCCATAATCCTCGGCTTCGTATTCTCCATGTCGGTGGCCAACGACCCCAACTCCGGCCTTGCCTTCTGGCTCTCGATCATCCCCTTCACATCGCCCATGGTCATGATGGCGCGCATCCCCTTCGGCATCCCCGGCTGGGAAATAGCTCTTTCGCTTGTGCTCCTTGTCATCTCCTTCCTTGTCATGATATGGATTTCGGCCAAAATCTACCGCGTCGGCATCTTCATGTACGGCAAGAAACCCTCCCTCAAAGACCTCATCCGCTGGGCCCGCTACAAATAACCTACTCAGCCTATGACTATTGCGATATATGGAAGCCGGCAGCAGGAGCCGTATGCCGGCGAGATTGCGGATTTTTTGGTTGCGCTGCACGCCGCCGGCATTGAGGTGGTGATGCACCGCAAGATTCATGGCGTGCTCTCGGCTCTTGTGCCCGACGCTCTGCGCGGTGTGCGCCCCGTGGCCGACGATTTCCGCTTTGAGGCTGACATGGCTATGAGTTTCGGCGGCGACGGCACGTTCCTGCGCACGGCCATGTGGGTGGGCGACAGGCAGTTGCCTATCCTCGGGGTGAATACCGGCCATCTCGGCTATCTTTCCGGCGCGTCTATCGACGAGCTGCCCGATGTGCTGCCCGAGCTGCTTCACGGCGATTTCGACATCGAGAGCCGCAGCCTTATCGAGGCCGAGGTTCACGGCTGTGACGCCGCTCTCGACTGGCCATATGCCCTCAACGAGGTCACATTCACAAAAGATGAGGCTTCGTCGATAGTCACGGCACAAACGCGCATCAATGGCCGCGACCTGGCGTCGTACCGCGCCGACGGCCTCATCGTGGCCACGCCCACAGGGTCCACGGCCTATAATCTGAGCGTGGGAGGCCCCGTGGTGCAGCCCACGGCGCCCGTGTGGGTGATTTCGCCCATAGCGGCGCACTCGCTTGGTATGCGCCCCCTCGTGGTGTCCGACGACACGGAGCTCGAGGTGGTGGTGGAAGCCCGCAGCCGCAGTTTCCGCCTCACGCTCGACGGCCGCTACCGTATGCTTCCGGTGGGCACGCGTGTGAGCCTGCGCCGCGCTCCGTTTGTCACCCGTATTATCATGCGCCGCGCCCATGCGTTTCCCGCCGCGCTGCGCGAGAAACTGAACTGGAACTGACGCTCCCGCAAATGGAAGGATACATCGTAGCGGCAGGAAACTACCGTATGGAGGAATTTGGCACCGTGCACGTCACGGTGCGCCGCACCGCGCGCTCGATACGCGCACGGTGGAAAGGGGCGCGCCTGGAAGTGAGCGCGCCCACGGGCATTGCCGCCTCCGAGGTGCTGTCGGCCCTGCGCGTTTTTGCTCCGCGCATGTATGCCGCCAAGCCTCCACGCATGTATTCGCCGGGCGACTGCCTGGTCTTTCCCGAAGTGACAGTCCATATCGACAGCCGCGACGACAGTCCTTCAAAAATATCTTATGAAATCGAGGGCAGCGACTGGCACATAAGGGTAGGGAAGGCCTGGGATTTCGACAGCCACGACACCATGCTGGCCATATCCGACAGCATCTGCCGCATGGCGCGCCGTGCGGCTCCGTCGATATTGCTGCCGTATGCCGCCGAAGTGGCCGAAGAGATAGGTGTCAGCCCCATAATGTGGAGCGTATCTAACGGCCACCGCGTGCTCGGCCACTGCTCCGCGCGACGCGAGATAGCCCTCAGCTACGTGCTCATATTCCTGCCCGAGCGTCTGCGCCGCTTTATTATTTGCCATGAACTGGCCCATCTTTCCGAAATGAATCATTCCGCCCGCTTCCATGCTCTGTGCGACACTTATCTTGGCGGTTGCGAGGCCGAGCTGAAAGCCGAATTGAAAGCGTTCCGATTTCCGTTTATTCGTTGAACCGGATAGATGCCATAAAATATGCTAAAAAATATTATATTGTTAAGACGTTGATTAACAGTTGTTTGAAAAAATAATGCAAAAAAACATGAAATTTTTTTGACGAAAAATTTGCACAATCGGAAAATACGCCTTAACTTTGCACCGCAAAAGCAAGGGAACAACACCGAAGCAAGAGCGCCGAGGGTTTCCGAGCCAAAGCATTGACAACCTCAATTTTGGTGCGTTAGTTCAGCTGGTTAGAATGCCTGCCTGTCACGCAGGAGGTCACGGGTTCGAGTCCCGTACGCACCGCCAGAGGAGAGAGGAGAATGAGTAATTGCAAATCAACTTGTTGATTTCGTTACTCATTCTTTTTTTTGTGTCCGTTTGGATGTAGGAATACAATCCTCCGGATTGTGATTATATTTTTCACAATCCGGAGGATTGTGTTCCTGCCGGGTTGATTCAAAACAATTTGTGAAATCCGCGAAATTTGTGTAATTCGTGGTAAGAAAGGAGCGCGACCGCGCTCCTGGGTACACAAATTTCACAGATTGCACGAATTTCACAAATTTCTTTCCGAATCGCTACGCGATTCCATGCACCGCATTTTCGGCTTGTGCCTCACAATCCGGAGGATTCTTTGCCTTGCAAAGCGCTTCGCGATCAGTGTTCCTGCATAATATGCGCAAGCCGGTTATTCTTGGATGAAGCGGCTGTAATATTCGAGAACGTCGGTGCGGCCGCGCAGGCGGGCATGGAGCACTTTCTGGTGGAGGAATTCGTCGAGGCGGCTCAGGGCCTCGCGCTCGGTGGCTTCTGCGTTCAGATGAGCCTGGCGGGCATATGAGCGCGCCAGATAGCGCAGCATGTCGCGGTCGAAGGTGAGACCGCGGAAATTGTGGAGCATACGCCGGCGGTCGGTCACGCCGAAGTCCATGCGGTTGATGTCGATTAATGAAAATTCGTATTTCCCCGCGCTGTCGCGTTTGAAGAAGATGTTGCCGGGCGTGAAATCCTTGTGGAATATGCCGGCGGCGTGCATACGCGCCATTTCTGCGGCCAGGGCGTCGGCGAGCGGCTTGGCGTCGGGGCGTTTTTCCCATCCGCGAAGATACACGGCGTCGGAGATGTATTCGTAGATGTAGTAGCTGAGGTCGAAACGTCGTCCGTAGCGTATTTCGACATAGGCCAGCGGAGTGGGAGAGTGGAAGCCGAGCCGACGCAGCTCCATAGCGTTTTCGTAGGAGCGGCGAGCCTTGCCGTGGCGCAGGTTGCCGTAGACCCAGGCATTTACTCCGGCAGGGCGGTGGAAGGCCTTGATGCACACCTCGCGGCCTTCGAACGCGAGGCGATACAGGCGGTTGCGCCCGTCGTAGATTGTCTCGGCTTGGTGTGGCACGCCGTCGCGTGCTATTTCTTCCGCCAGTTCGGCAATGTCGGGATAACGGGGATTGAAAACTATATTGACGTGGCGCATGGTGTCAGATTTTATCAGTGAGGATTCTGCCGAAAGAGGCCGCGAGCAGTTCGGTGTCGGTCGGTTCGTATTGGGAGAGGAATATTCTGTCGGCGTTGAGCACGGCTTGGTCGAAAATAAAGTCTTTGCCGTGCCACCGCACGCGGTTTTCGATTTCGAGGGCTTTGCAGCGTCGTACGACGGGCATCACGTGCCGGGCGCGGAATTCTCCATATACGTCGAGAATCGCGTCAGGATTGGCCGCAACGGCCTCTACGGCCTCTTTGAGGCGCAGGTATGTGGCCGGAGCGTCGTCGCCGAAGAAGGCATAGCGCACAGTTTCAGGGTCGTGACGGAAATCTTCGCCGGGGGCCACGTCCAATGTCTCCACCGTGCCGGGGCGGCCGAACTCCGATTTGAGGCGTTCGGAAGGGTATATCCACGCCACGTCGGTTCCGTCGAGCCGGTCGGCATGAGGCCACGGCTCGCTGTTGCGAGGCACACGCACGGCTATCTCGAAATGCTTTTCCGGAGCCAGCTTGCGCGCCGAAACGGCGGCCACGGCATCTTTGAGCCTTTCGGCCTCGACGCGGTCGGCGTCGAACGCCTTCAAGCGTGAGGCTATGGTGGCTGCCGTGAAGGCGCTCCAGAATGCCGGGCGCATCACCTCGACCTCATGCCCGCGCAGGCGCAGCTGCTCCGCTTCGGGGCAATTCTCGGCTATGTCATTGGGGAGAATTTTCAGTATCTTCATTTTCGAGGGGTTTTAGCACCACGCCCACGCCTTTTTTGCCGTTGACGGCTATGGGCAGGGGAGCGGCGAAGCGGATTATGCGCACACGCTCGCTCTCGTATTGCGCGGGCAGCGAGTTGAGGTAGTCGAGGTCGAAAACGCCGTCGCCTATCGAGGGGTTGATGGTGAAATAGGCCACGCCCATCGACGTGAGGTTCTGGAAAAAGTGAGTGCCTTGGCTGGGGTCGATGCGGTAGTTCGACAGCGACGACTCCACGATGACGCGCGCCGCCGAGATATGGGGCCATTTCACGGGTATGCCGAGCGCGGGGTCGCTCGAGCCCCAGCGGCCCGGGCCTATGAGCACGTAATTCTTGCCTTGGGCTATGAACTCGCGGTTGATGCGTTCGATTTCCTCGGCCACCTCGCCGTTGTTGCGCGAGTTGAAGGTTTCGGGACGGACATACACGATGGTGTCTACATTGTCGATGTTGCCGTGGCCGAGAGCAGTGGCAGATTTGAGGATTACGCGGCTGTCGTCGACGTCGATTATATCGTCGTCGACCATGTCCTTCTTGTCGATAATCGGGCGAATCTGCAACCAGTAGATGTGTCCTTTAAGTCCGTCCTTGCCGGGTGTGGGGAATACGTTTCCGGCAAATTCAATCTCGACGGGACGGCGCATCTCGTTTTGTCCGGCCGAGAGCATGAAATCGGCGGCCTCGGCCAAGGGGAACGCTCCGTGGCGCAGCATGGAGTTGAATGTGACCACGCGCCGCCAGCGGCCCTGCTGCTCGTAGTCGCGGAGCACGCCGTCGTTGGGGTCGAATGTCGACACCATGTGGCGCAGCACGCCGGTGTCGGCAAAGTCCTGGACGCGGCGGCGCACTATGTTGTAGCCGTCGTCGACGGTCATGTTGTCGGTGGTGGATGCCAGTTCGAGGGCGTCGAGGCGTGTCTGCGTGTCGCGCAACGCCAGGTCGAGGGTCGATGTTTGAAGCACGGATGCAGGGTGGCGGGGTGAGAAGCGCAGGGCCTGTCCGCCGTCGACGATATATTTGCCCAGGCCCACGGCCACCTGCACCACGCCGTCCTCGGCGCGCTCGTCGCCAAGGGGATAGTAGTTGAGCGAACGTCCCACGCCGGAGAACGACGGGAAATAGGCTCCGCCGCCACGGTTCTCGCCCACCACTTCCTGTATTATCACGGCCATCTTTTCCTGGTCGATTACATTGGATGTGGCCGTCATATATGCCTTGGAGGCGGCATAGAACACCGAGGCATACACCCCCTTGATAGCGTCGGAGACAAGGCGGAGCATCTGCTCCTTGTCGGCGACATGGGGAATCATATATGTGGAGTAGATGCCGGCGAAAGGCTGGTAGTGGGAGTCTTCGAGCAAGCTCGACGAGCGTATGGCCAGCGGACGGTCTACCACCTCAAACAAGGCCAGAAGGTCCTCGATGATACGCTCGGGCAGCCGGGCTTCGAGAAACCGGCGCAGAATCTCGTCGTCGGCCACGGGGCTGAGCGCAAGGGGATACAGACGGTTCTGCTTCATGAACTCGTCGAATATGTCGGTGCAGAGCACCACGGTGCGCGGTATCGAGATGGCCACGCCGTCGAAATTGTCGCACACCGGATTTTTCTTTATGATAGAGTCGACAAACGCCAGGCCGCGGCCTTTGCCTCCGAGCGAGCCCTGGCCTATGCGGGCGAAGTTGGAGTAATGGTCGAAACGGTCTTTTTGGAACACGGCCACCACGCCGCGGTTTTTCATCTTGCGGTATTTCACGATGAGGTCGAACACCAGCTGGCGCACGGCCGCGCTTTCGCCTATGTCGTGGTAGCGGTGGGTCTTCATCACCTCGGCTATGGGGAACATGGCCCGTGAATAGAGCCAGCGCGATATGTCGTTGTGCGAGGCATGATAGAACAGCGACTCGTCGGGAATCCCGAATATGTTTTTTTGCAGGTCTTTGAGCGTGGCTATGCGCATAATCTCTTCCTGCGTCTCGGGATTGCGGATTATGAAGTCGCCGAAGCCGAAATTGTCGGTTATGGCCTCGCCGAGGTCGACGGGCAGTTTCTTGGAATTCTTGTCGAGGAACACGCCGCCGAAATCCTTCACCTTGTCGCGGTTCTCGCTCTCCGACGATTCGACGATAATGGGCAGATAGGGGTCTTTGTCGCGCAGATAGCGGGCCAGGCGCAGGCCGGCCTCGCGGTCCTTCACGCCCTCGCGGTTGAACGACACGTCGGTGATTACGCCAAGCATATTCTTGCCGTATTTGTCGTAAAACTCCACGGCTTCCTCATAGTTGCGGGCCAGAATCACCTTTGGGCGGCCGCGCATTCGCAGCATCTGCTCGTGCTCGTTAAGAGCCTCGGTGGAAAACACCATCGACTGGTTGAGAAGGAACTTGAACAGGTGCGGAAGCACCGACGAATAGAAGCGCACGGAGTCCTCCACAAGCATTATCATCTGCACGCCCACCTGCAACACGTCGCGCTCGGCGTTCATCTTGTCCTCGAGCAGCTTTATTATGGCGAGGAGCAGGTCGACGTTGCCCAGCCACGAGAACACATAGTCGATATGCTCCAGGTTTTGGTCGGCCAGGCGGCGCGACACCTCCTTGGAGAAGGGCGTGAGCACCACGATTGGCACGTCGGGATGCGCCTCCTTTATTGCCGCGGCCCCGTCGAATGTCTCCGAAATGTCGATGCCGGGCATGGCTATTACCAGATCGAAATTCTTGTGCTCCATGGCGGCGAGGGCTTCCGACACATGCGCCACACGCGCCACACGTGGCGGCGAGCTGAGGTTGAGCGACACATACTCGAAGTAAAGTTGCTCCTCGACGCGGCCGTCTTCCTCCATCATGAAGGCATCGTAAGGCGAGGCGATGAGAAGCACGTTGAATATGCGGCTCTGCATCAGGTCCTGAAAGGCCGTGTCTTTGAGCAGCAGTTGGGATAGCGCGGTTTCGTTCATAGTGCCGGAATATCGTAGATTGGCGTGCCGGGGAAATGGCGTTCGACATATCGGCCGATAAAGGCGCGAGTGTCGGCGGCTATCTCGGCGTCGCGGTCGAAATAAGTGTTGTAGAGCACACATGCCAGCTCGATTCCGCGGCTGCGCAAGGCTTCGAGCGACAGCACCGTGTGGTTTATCGAGCCCAGGCGGCTGTTCGTGACAAGAGCCACGGGCAGATGCCTCGTGGCCGCGTAGTCGATGGCGAAGAATTCGTCGGTGATGGGCACCATAAGCCCGCCGGCGCCCTCGACAAGCACCGTGTCGTAGGCCTCCTCGAGCCTGTGGCGGGCGCGGTCGATCACCGTGAGGTCGATTTCCCTGCCGTCGATTCGCGCGGCAAGCTGCGCCGAAGCCGGGTATGAGAATATTATGGGAGCGGTTGTTCCGTCAATATCGAAAGAGGTGGGGGAGATGCCCATGAGGCGGCGGTGCGCCTCGATATCTTCCGACGAGCCTGTGCAGCCCGTCTGGATAAATTTCTGGGTAATGACGCTGCGGCCTTCGGCTCGCAACTTGTTGGCAAGCCACGCCGTGCAGTAAGTCTTGCCGGCATCGGTGTCGATGCCCGACACAAATATCGTCTTTTCCATCATTGTGCGCGGTAAGTTTATTCCGACACAAAGATAATGAAAAAATCGAAAAGTTCAATCTTAATAAATAAATAACGTCGATAGTGTAGACACGCATTATTGGAAAGGCTGCGCCGGCCGGAACCATCAAGAATTATTGTCAAACCATCAGACAACCATTCAACGTGATGTGAAATATATTGGCACAAGCCGAAAATGCGGTGCATGGAATCGCGTAGCGATTCAAGAATGTAGCCCGGGGTGGAGCGATAGCGTAACCCCGGGTATTTTGAGGTTGGTTCATCGTGGTATCGGAGCGAGCGGCAGCGTAGCGTTCTGCACCACGGTTGGCGTTATCGAACGCTCCGGCAGGCTACGCTCCAAAACCCTAATAAATAACATCAACGCCCCCGGGGCTGTCGCCCCGCGCTACAATATTTGTCTCCTAACGGAGACTCAATGCACCGTAATTACGGCTTGACCCATTAATTATAGAAAAAAGGATAGTTCGAGGATGGTTCGTTCATTGTTCTTGATAGTTCCTGCACAGCGCAGCGTCGGAAAGGGAGCACCGGCCGGAGCAATCAGAGAGTCGCTTGTGGCAGGGCGGAAAAAAGCCCCCGAATGGATTCCGGAGGCTTGAAGCTGTATGGATGAAGATATGGTTTATCTCACGAGGATTTTTTTGCCGTTGACGATGTAGAGGCCGGAGGGAAGGGTGGCGGAGGGGTCGACGGGCATGCCTTGCAGGTTGTAGATGCGGGCCGGCGCGTCGATGTCGGCCTCGGGAAGGCGAATCGAGGAGTAGTCGGACGAGCCTACGCGCACCACGCTGCCGTTGGCAAGGGTGAGGCTGTATTTGGGGCTCGACGGGTAGACGGGGGCTATGGCCGAGCCGTCGACGGTGACAACAATGTCGTCGGAGGCTGCGGCAAGCTCGAGCGTGAACGGGTTGTCGCCCTCGTAGAAGCGGAAGGCTGTGGTCTCGCCGTCGAGCGTCACGGAGCTGTGGTCGGAACGGATAAGGGTGACTTGTCCGGCGAGCGAGGGCTCTACCGAGATTGTGGCGTCCATGTTGCGGTCGATCACGCCGGTGGTGACGGTAATGACGGAGTTGTCGGTGAGGCTGCCTACCATCACGGGGGCCACGCGCAGCTCGTCGTCGGCATATTCGTAGCCGTCCACTTCGAGGCTCTTGATGTAGCAGCCATCGGCAGGAACGAAACTTACGATGGGGGTGTTGCGGGTTATGTCGACGCGGTTGGCGCCGGCATTGAGGGTTATCTCGTCGTTGTTGTAGGAATATCCGCGATAGGCATGGATGCGGGCGGGGTCGTCGACATTGATTGTCATGGGGAAGGTGGCGTATTTGCTTACGGATATGGCGATGGTGGTGGCCTCGGTCACGAATACGTTAAAAGGATTGGAGAAGGTGGCGGACACGCCGTTGACGGTACATTCCGTTACTTGCCATTCGTCGGTGTGGGCCGAGATGCTGAGTTCCGAGCCGGCTTTCACCGTGAACGAGTCGGACATGAAGTCGGCCACCGCGCGTCCGTCAACGTCGACGGTGCGGATAAAGAGGTCGGCCTGATCGCCCGAGAGCACAAATTTCACGGGGCAGTCCTTGTCGGGGAAATTGGCGAGGATGTCGACGGTGCAGCCGTCGGTGAGTGTCACATTATAGGCATAGCCGTTGAAAGCGGCCTCGGAGCCGTTTACCGTAACGGAATAGAGGGGCCTGCCCGTGGGCTTGATTGTGAGGGTGCTTTCGGTGGCGGGGTCGAACTTATAAGTGTTGTCGCCAGCGGTGAGTTCAACGGTGGATTCATCGGCGGGGTTCACGACTTTCACCTTTGCGGGGTCGTCGACCTTGATGGTGCATTGGGCGGTGCGGGTGTCGGCCTGCGATGCCGATTTTATCACGTAAGTGTCGCCGTAGTCGCTGTAAACGTTGATAATGCTGAACTGACGTCCGTCTTCGGCGTGAATTGGCATATCGTATTTGTAGTCGCCGTTGGTCTCGGCCACGGAAAGGAGCGAGCAGCCCGTGCGCGCCACGATGTAGACAGCCGTGCCGGGGTCGACGTCGATTTCATTGTAGCCCGATTTCAGTCCGGGCACATCCTGCTCGTCGTTGATGAGGGCCTCGACGCGGTCGATATCGTCGATGTCGAGGCGTACGGTTACGGCCGATGCCGACAGAGCCGTCAAAGCCGCGATTAAGAGGAAGGTAAAGATTTTCTTCATGCGTTTTGGTTTTGAGGATTATTTTTTTGTTATGATTTTTGCTGTGTATATTTGCAATATTGACGCGTTTCGGTCGCAAATTTAAGCAAAAAATATTAGCAAGCCAAAATAAACGCAAAAAATGCTATTTTCGTGGCGGCAGAGCCGCCCAATACGGTAGGCACGGGCGACAGCCCGTGTTTATATGGCGCGAGTATGTTCGACCGCAGCCGCGGTCGAATAATGTGGTGCAACGAAACACGGGCTGTCGCCCGTGCTTACCATCTTTGGCGGCTCTGCCGCCTCTCGTCATGTCGCTTACACTTCTTCGAAAAAATATTCGTTTTTAAAATTAATTCCGTTTTTTGCGCAAAGGGTGCGGAATTCATCTGTCATGCTTGTGGTAGCATGGTGTTTCGATTGGTTCGCTATGTATTCAGCCACTGCGGCGACATGAGTGTGAGATATACTGAAGCATCCATACCCTCTCTGCCAAAAAAAAGCACATCTTACCTTCGGCTGTATCCATTGGCTCGATGCCAATTTGATGTCTTTTATCAAGTCAGAGATGTTGATTTGTCGTCCACAACCCAGAAGCATATGCACATGATCACGCCAACCACCTATTTTTACAGGCATATACCCCGAATTTTTGGCAATACCACCGATGTAGGCATACAATTCATCACGCCATTCGTCGGCCAATAGCGCGCCACGTGATTTCACGGCGAAAATGATATGAAGATGTATGTTGATATAAGTGTCAGCCATTAATTTTATTTTATCCACACCTGGGTGGTGGCGTGGTAGGTGAGGGGGCAGGAGCCGTTGACGCGGCAGGGATAGTTCTTGCAGAAGCGCTCGAGGCGCGAGGGGGTCCACATGGCTTGCCGCAGGGCGTTGACGCCGGTGCGCTTCATGTGGCGGAGCACTTCGACGGGCGAACTGAATTCGACGGTGTGGCTGAAGCCTTTGCGAACCCACTCACGGGCATATTTCTCGGCCAATGCGCTCCATTGCTCCGTGGTGGGCGTGAGAAGGCCCTCGACGCCGGCCGCGGCCTTGAATTCGTGGAGGTTGTCGGGCATGAATGTGGAAAAGGCAAACACTCCGCCCGGTTTGAGGACGCGCATGGCCTGCGCGGCAAACGACGGCGCGTCGGAAAACCATTGGATAGCGCAGTTGGAGACTATCGCGTCGAGCGAGCCGGAGGGCACATGGCGTATGTCCATCTCGGCGTCGCCCTGGATGTACTGCATGTTGATGTGCGCCGGAATCCGCACCTGCTGCGGCGTAAGGTCCATAAGATATAGCCAGTCGACATCGCCGAGAGAGTCGATGTAGAAGGAGGTGAATACTCCCGTGCCCGGTCCCACTTCGAGTATCTCGCCGGAGAGCGCAGGACGCTCGCGCCGCAACAAATCCCAGAGTTGGGCGCCGATCATGCGCTGCACTTCGGCTTCTTCGTCGTAGGTCTTTGTGGCGGCGGAGAAGCGTGCCTGCACCAACGATTTGTCGATAAGGCAATTGTCGATAAGATATTGAAAATCGGGCAGATGCGGCCATCCGGTTTCCAATTTGCGTGTGCCCTCCCAGGCTCGGCGTTGGTTGTCGATGGGGAATATGGCGTCGTTGGCGGTGAGCACGGCCAAAGTCCATCCGTTGAAAGGCATTGGCTTGTTGGCCGGGATGGCGTCGAGTTCGGCGATGAGGCCGTCGATGTCGCGCTCGGGCATCGTGTCGCAAAATTTGTTGTAGGCCTGTGCAGAGCCGCACATGCGGCGGTAGAACTTCTGCAACGCGCGTTCCGACATGGCCTCGCGCGTGGCCCGGAACACGGCCTCGGGGATGCCGCGCGTGTCGTCGACAGGGTAGGGCGTGCCTGCCACGGCCACACATGCCGAGAGGCGGTCGGCAAGCCACGGCAGCACATCTTGCGAGGCATATACGCCAAACGACCATGCTATGACGCATATCTCGTCGTAGCCGTCGGCGAGGCGCAGGTCGAAGTAGGCAGAGCGGTAGTCCCACACGGCCAGTATGTCGAAGTCGGGGTGGGAGAGGGTGGCTAAGGGCTTGCTGTCCATGCCCCAGCCGGCAAATATGATGAGCAGGCGTCGACGGCCTTTTTTTACTATGAATTCTGTCTGCATAGGTTGAATGTTTGTTCGAGGCGGTCCATGTCGGCATCGCTCAGGGCTGCCGACAGGCTGAACCGCAGGCGTTCCGTGCCGGGCGGCACGGTGGGCGTGCGTATCGGGAGCACCTTCACGCCGCCTTCGAGCAGAGCGTGGCTCAGGGCCACGGTGCGGGCGGCATCGCCCACTATATAGGGCTGGATATGGCTTTCGATGCCGCTGCCCGTTATCGCGGCGAGGCGGCGCGACAGCAGGCGCAGACGCAGGCGCAGGTCGTCGCAGCCGAGCATATGCTCCACGGCAATACGCGAGAAGGCGGCGTTGACCGGCGGCAGGGCTGTGGAGAAAATAAGCGACCGCGCCTTGTTCACCAGAAAGTCGCGCACGGTGGGCGATGTCACGGCAAACGCGCCCACCGAAGCCAACGCCTTGCCGAAGGTGCCCACCAACACGTCTACCGCCCCAAGGCATCCGGCTTCGGCTACGAGCCCACGGCCTTGCGGGCCGCACACGCCGAAAGCGTGAGCCTCGTCGACATAGAGCAAAGTCTCGGGGTGGAGGCTTTTAAGGGCTGCGAGCGCACGGATGTCGGCGCTGTCGCCGTCCATCGAGTAGACCGATTCAACCACCACGAGCACGCGGTCGAAATCGCGTCCGCGGCGTTCGATTATCTCTGCCGCGCGGCTAAGGTCGTTGTGGGGGAAGCGGGCCATTTCGGCACGTGAGAGCGCGATGCCGTCGATTATCGACGCATGCACAAGCCGGTCGGCCACCACGAGGGTGCGTTTGTCGGCCAGGGCGCCGATAATGCCCGTGTTGGCATGGTAGCCGCTGTTGAACACTAATGCCGGCCGGCCTTCGTACAGGTCGGAAAGAGTGTTCTCGAGCAAGATGAATTCTTCCTGATGCGCGGCAAGGAGCCTCGACGCCGATGCCGACAGGGGCAGGCGGCGTTCCAGGGCATATTCCATCGACGCGCGCCGCAACGGCTCGTTTTCGGCAAGTCCCAGATAGTCGTTCGACGAGAAATCGGCCACGCCCGGTTGTCCGGCCGCGGGTATCGACCGGAAATTGCCCGATTCTTTAAGTGATTTTAGCGTTTCGCTGTAAGTCATAAATATCCCCGTGGGGTGCAATATTGTAGGGACGTACGGTTCGTGCGTCCGATATCAAAATATATTAATCTCGTCGAAGTGGATGTTGGCGCGGACGCACGAGCCGTGCGTCCCTACAACGTGATGAAAATCGGATTGACGAGGTTTCATTTTCCTATGTTTTTCACCATTTCGACAAGTTGGCGGCAAAGATAGCGCAGTTGCTCGTCGGAGATGACATAGGGCGGCATTATGTAGACGTTGCGCCCGAAGGGGCGTATCCACACGCCTCGGCGCACACATTCTTTCTGGAACTCGCCCACATCCACCGGCTCTTTTGTCTCCACCACGCCGATGGTGCCGAGCACGCGCACGTCGGCCACCGTGTCGAAATCGGCCGCTTCGGCAAGCTCCTCGCGGATTATCCGCTCGATATGGGCCACGCGTGCCGCCATGTCTTGTCCGCGCAGCAGTCGCAGCGACTCGCACGCTATGGCGCAGGCGAGAGGATTGGCCATGAACGTGGGGCCGTGCATCATCACGCCGGCCTCGCCTTCGGAAATGGTGCGGGCCACAGCGGCCGTGGTGAGCACGGCGCTCATCGTGAGATAGCCGCCCGTAAGGCCTTTGCCGATGCACATTATGTCGGGCTCGACACCGGCATGTTCCCATGCGAAGCAACGGCCCGTGCGCCAGAATCCGGTGGCAATCTCGTCGAAGATGAGGTAGATGCCCAGTTCGTCGCACAGCCGGCGAAGTTCGCGCAGATATTGCGGATGGTAGAACCACATGCCTCCGGCGCCCTGCACCACAGGCTCGACAATCACTCCGGCCAGCTCGTCGGCGTGGGCGCGCATCTCGCGCTCCATCTCCTCGAAGCATGCCGGGTCCCATTCCTCGCCGAAGCGGCACGCGGGAGAGGCCACAAAGCGGCGTACGGGCAGCGCCGAGCCAAAAGCGGTGTGCATCCCGGTCACGGGGTCGCACACGCTCATGGCGTTCCATGTGTCACCGTGGTAGCCTCGGCGTATGGTAATGAAATTAGTTTTCTTATGGCTTCCCGAGCGCGATATCGAGGCCTGCACGGCCATTTTCAGCGCCACCTCCACGGCCACAGAGCCGGAGTCGGCGTAAAAAATATTGTTCATCGACGGCGGAGCCATCTCCATCAGGAGCTTTCCCAGCTCTATGGCCGGGTCGTGGGTGAGGCCTCCGAACATCACATGGCTCATCTTGGCCAGCTGGTCGGTTGCCGCCTTGTTTAGGGCCGGATGATTGTAGCCGTGGATGGCGCACCACCACGACGACATGCCGTCGATCAGTTCAGTGCCGTCGGCCAGTCTTATCACGCAGCCCTCTGCGCTGTCGACCTTATAAGTCGGGAGCGGGTCGATTGTAGAAGTGTAAGGATGCCAAAGATGCTCCCTGTCAAATATGTCAAAATTCTTATTATCAGTCATTTCTAATCGTTGATTTTAGCGACGGCGGTCGGCCAGGACGTCTTTGGCTATGTTGTCCTGGATGGTCGACGACGGCTTCGGATGGGTCGAGGCTATCTTCACTTTCAGCTCGTCGAAGCCTTTGCCGTAGACGCCGTTGACGTTGGCTTGCGTCACGAAGGCGTCGGGATCGATTGATTTGATGATGCGCGAGATTGTCACAGACTCGATTTTGCGGCACATCACCAGCAGTATCTTTACCTCGCCCTTGGAGTAGAAGCCCATGCCGTTGAGCACGGTGCAGCCTCGGTGGGCGTCGTTGTTGATGGCGGTGGCTATCTCCTGCCAGTGGCGCGAGAATATGGTGAACTGCACGGCCTGGCGGTTGGTGTTCACCACAAGGTCGGCCATATACGACACAAGGAAGAGCACCACGAAGCCGAACACCATTTTGTCGAGATGGTGGAAAAGGAAGAACGACGACGAGATAATCACCACGTCGGTGTAGAGCATCATGCGGCCGATGCTCACATTTGATTTCTTAGAGGCCATGGCGGCTATGATGTCGGTGCCTCCCGACGAGCCGTTGTGCACGAAAGCCGTGCCTATGCCCAGGCCGCAGAGCACGCCGCCGATGGTGATGTTCATAAACGGCTCGTTGGTGAAGCCGCCTTCGAACAAGGGCGTGAATATGCCCACAAACACCGAAATCATTGTCGCGCCGTAGATTGTGCCGAGCACAAACTGCTTGCCCACAATGCGGTAGGCCATCATCAACAGGGCCATGTTTATGCCAAACTGGCTCACAGCCACAGGTATGCCTGTGAGAAAATAAATGATTGTGCCCACACCGGCGAGGCCGCCGATCACGACTTTCTCGGGAAAGATAAACGCTGAGAATCCGAAAGCGTATAGGGCTATTCCGAGCGTGATGAAAATGTAGTCTTTGGCCGTGACCCAAAGTTTGGTTTTCGACAATGCCATCTCCGAATGTTGATTAATTGTTTATCAGTTCACAAAATTAATCACTTTCGCCCAATTCCAAAAACTTTCCCAATTTTTTTTGCTTATGGAAAATTAAAAAACAGAATCCCCGCAGCCGCGGGGATTCTGTTTTTTACTGTTTTTAAGACAGGGGGGTTATTTCTGCATGGCTTTGCGTACGGAGCCGTCTGTCATGCGGATGATTGTCACGCCCTTGTAGCCTGGACCGACCTTGCGGCCGTTGATGTCGAAGCGTTCTGTCTCGAACACGCCGTCGGTGCCTATGGAGCCGATTCCCAGGGATGAATTGCCGGTGAACGAAATCACTATTTCGCCGTTCTTGTCGCCGGCGGCATTCTGTACGATTCCGGCGGGGATGGTCATGTAGTAGGTCACGCCGTCTTCAACTTTGAAAAGTTGTATGAAGGAGTCGTAGTCCATTCCGAATACTTTCACGGCCTTGTCGTTTTCTTTGGTGGCCTTCCAGTAGAGGTCCGGCTCTATCTTTGTTCCGGTGGTGGCGTCGTCCTTGCGGAGTGTGGCGTCGGGTCCGAAATCAACCACGGAGATGTCATCGGCGAATGTAACGATGAACGACATTTCAACATCGCCTGCGGCTATTTCCGCGCCGTTGGCCGGGGTGGTGGACTCCACGGCGAGTTCTTTGTGCGCTGCCGGGCCGTGCCAGTTGATGACGATGCGCTCGTTGAGGTCGCCGGCTGCGTTCTTGACAATTCCGGCCGGGATAACCAGGTAGTATTCGGCTCCTTCCTCAGCCTTGAATGTCATCGGATAGTAGTCGTAGTCTGCTCCCCACACGCGGAGTGTCCGGTTGTTATCGCCCTTCACGGCGTTCCAGCCGAGGTCGGGCTCGATTACGGCTCCGGAGAGTTCGCTGCCTTTGCGCAGGAATACTTCCGGGTTTTGTGTCACGATGGTTATGTCGCTGTCAAACTCGATATTGACCACCATATCGGCCCACGCTCCAAGTACGGTGCCGTCGGCCGGGGTGATTGAGGTGTAGGCGAATGTCGACTGGTCGCTTTCCGTGATTTTGAAATATGTGCCCCAGCCGGCTTCCTGATAGGATGCGACGCTGCCCTTGGGCACATAGAGGGGTGTCGTTTCCGGTACGCCGTAGAACGGGCTGTCGTATGTCTCGTATACGTCGTCGATTTCCGGAGCCGTTGCGCCGAGGCATGTGACAGACGCCAGTTTGGTGTCATTGTGGAACGCGTGGTTGTAAATGAGTTTGACACCCGACGGTATCGTTACCGAAACCAGGTTCTCGCATCCGGCAAACGCGCCGTCAAGAATATAGGGCATGTTGGCGGGAAGTTCAACTTCGGTCAGTTTGGTAGCCGCGAAGCCTTGCTCGCCGATATAGGTCATTGTGGCCGGGAAATTGATTTCTGCAAGTTCCGACTGGCAGAAGGCATAGTCGTCGATTGCGAGCATTCCTTCCGGGAGCGTCACCTTGGTCACCTGGCAGCCCCAGAAAGCGCCGCCGTTGATGCCGACGCATCCGGCTTCGACGTTCACCTCCGACTTTCCTGTCATTGGCACAGCATAAAGGAGTCGCTTGTCGGCTCCGTAGAGCACGCCGTCGATGAGCACGAAATCCCGGTTGCCGGCAGCGAGTCCGATTTCGGGGACGGCCGTCTTCGAGATAAGCGAGGTGCCTATTTTGGTTACAGCAGCCGGGATGTCAAGTTTTGTGAGGGAGGTGCAGCCGAGGAAACATTCGTCTCCGATTTCAGTTACGCTCTCGGGAATGTCTATCGAGGTGAGATTGACACAGTCGCGGAACAGTCCTGTCTCGAGTTTCGTGATTTGAGAAGGCAGTTTCACCGACTCTATCTTTGAGTAATAGAATGCTTTCGGGCCGAGTTCGGTAACAGATTCGGGAAGAACCGCGGTGGTGATGCCGGCCTTGTAGAATGCCGAATTGCCTATCGATTCAAGACCTTCGTGAAAGGTTATGCTTGTGAGCCCGGTTGCCGTGAAGAATGCGCTGTTGCCGATAGATTTCACAGAAGCGGGGATGTCTATGCTTTTGATTGACTTGCAGCCGGAGAACGCGTAGTCTCCGATTATTTCAAGTGCAGCCGGAATGTTTATTTCCGACAGTTCGGAACATCCGTTGAATGCGCTGGTGCTGAACACCTCGATTGTCTCGGGCAGGGAAATGCTCGTGGCATAATTCCATTTGAAAGCCTCCTCGCCTATGGCAGTCACCGTGTAGGTGGCAGAGCCGTCGCTCACGGTCTGGGGCACGACATATGCGTCGATTTTTTTCCCGTCCGCGTCCTTGCTGTCGGCTTTTGTCAATTCAACGGTGGTCTCCGACGTTGTGGTGAAACTGAACACACCGTCTTTGAAAGTTGCGGCGTTGCCGGTTGCCACGGCTAATGTGCATGCCGCCAAAAAGAGTAGATGTTTTTCCATTGAATGTGTTTAGGTAAAATGAATAACTTGTTTTTTGTCTCGGATTCGACAAAATTATATCTTTTGGTCGTATTTTGCAAATATTTTGATTCGATTTTGATGTTTATGAGATAAATTTTTTAATAAATCGCCTTTTTTGCTTATAATCCTATTCTCGCTTTTGAGCCTTCGCATGTTTGCAATATCTGATATTTTGTACTAATTTTGTGTAAAAAATCAATACATGAAGAAAATCGCTCTTATCTCATCCTTCATTGCCGTTGCTATCGCTGCGGCATCGTGCGGACGTCAGGTTTATAAATCTGCGGATGCTATTCCTGTAAACTATCTGTCGGTTGAGAGGGTGGTGAACAGCGCGGAGTTTCTGCCCGCTCCCCCCGACTCGGCCTCGGCAGTGTGGCTGCATGATGTGGAGCGATACCAATGGGGCAAGACGATGCGCGGCACTCCGCGCGGCTATCAGGCCGTGAAAGACGCATATATATCGGGCGCGGGCCTTGCCGACGCTTTTTCCGAGGCCTTCGGCATGGAAATTTCTTTTGAAAAGACGCCGGCCATATACACGCTTATCCGCCACATGTGCGAGGATGCCGGATCGTTGTCGACCAAACTCGCCAAGGAGCGATATTTCCGTCCGCGCCCCTATATGGTGTTCGGCGAGCCCACGTCAATTCCCGAGGCTGAGGACGCTCTGCGCAACAACGGCTCTTATCCCTCGGGGCATTCTGCCATGGGATTTGCTGTGGCGCTGGTGCTGTCGGAGGTAAATCCCGGCCGCGCCGCCCAAATCATGCAGCGCGGCTACGACATTGGCGAGAGCCGTGTGATAGCAGGCTATCATTTCGACAGCGATGTGCGCATGGGCCGTCTGTGCGCCTCGATGGTGGTGCCGGTCCTTCACTCCGATGCCCGGTTCATGCGCGACCTTGAAGCCGCAAAGCGGGAGTTTGCCAAATTGTGGCCCAAGGCAACGCCTGATGCGGCGTCGGCGGTTCTTGACAAATATAGCGGCGATGAAAATGTGCGCCACGTGGCTATCGTGAGATGCAAGGGCGGCTCGGATGCCGAGGTGGCGATATATGGCCGCGACAGTATCATTCCCGGGTGGAAATTTATATGCGGTGCCGATGCTTTCATCGGGCGAAACGGATTCACTGCCGACAAGCGCGAGGGCGACGGCATGACTCCTGTGGGCGATTTCGGCGTCCTGTCGGCCTTCGGCATCCTTCCCGCCCCCGGTGAATGTGCCTTCCCCTATGTCAATGTCGACGAGCATATCTACGCGGTCGACACCGACAATGAGTTCTACAACAAGATTGTCGACACCCGCAAGGAAGGGCCGCGCCAGGGCGAGCATATGATTGAATATGCCCCGGAATACAACTACGGGCTTGCCCTCGACTACAACAAGGAATGTGTCCCCGGCCTGGGGTCAAACATATTTTTCCACTGCAAGGGGGCGAAACCATTCACGGGCGGCTGTGTGGCTGTCGACGAGAGCCTTATGAAAGGGATTGTCTCCTGCTTTGGCCCCGCCGACCGCGTCGTTATTCTGCCAGAGTGATTTTTGTGCCGTCGAGGCGCACCAGGCCCTCGTCGGCAAGGGCGCGGGCGGCAGCGGCTACGCTGTGGACGTTGCGCCCTAAGGCTCGCGCTATATCGGGCACACAGGCCCCGTCGGGAAGCACGCCCAGAATGGCCATCACGGCCTTTTCTGCCTCTCCGGGGCGGATTGTGCGGGCATTGTCTCGGCACACGTCGCAGCGGCCGCACGGCTCGGTAGCGTTTTCGCCGAAATACGACAGAAGCGTCTCCGAACGGCACGTGTCATCGGAAAAAACAAACCGTTTCATCGCCTCTATGCGTCGGCTCATGGCCTCGCGCCGGTCTTCGTACACGGCTTTCGGCAGAAGGATGTGGCGCGTTTCCTCGCGGTCGCCGGGGAGGTAGATATAAGGCGTCACGCGCTTGGGAATATATTGCAGCACCTTCATGCGGCCCAGCAGCAGCAGGCTTTCGTGCGTCTGTTCGGCCGAGACCTCGGCGCGCAGCGAAAGTGCCGTCTCCTCGATTGGCACGAAGTCGGCAAACAGGCCGGTGTATTGGCGTTGCAGGGCCGTGAACACGGCGTCTGTCACCGGGTCCAGGCTTAGGCTGTAAAAATCCGATTTTGGCGCGGTAATCATCACGCGAGCCCGCGAGTTCACCTCCTCGATATATTCCATATATCCGGCGCGGCCAAGTATGCGCAGGGCGGAATACACCGGCGTGGCCGGAAGCGAGAACCGCCGGCAGAAGAGCGCCATGTTGAAATCGTGTATTGTCTCGCGGCCCGCGCCCACGGCTATGTCGCAGAACACGCAGGCCAGTTCGTAGACGCGGCAGATGAAGTCTTTCTCCGGGAAGGATTCGGAAAGGCGGCGCGAGAGCACGCCCTTGTCGGCCTTCGAGGCTATCACCACGGCAAACGACGGCTTTCCGTCGCGTCCGGCACGCCCCGCCTCCTGATAGTACTCCTCGAGCGACGAAGGTATGTCGTAATGCACCACAGTGCGCACATCGGGCTTGTCGATGCCCATGCCGAAGGCGTTTGTGGCCACGATCACCCTCACGCGGTCGTCTTTCCAGGCGTTTTGTCGCTGTTCTTTTTCGTGCGGCTCGAGTCCTGCATGGTAAAAAGTGGAGGATATGCCGTTTTTGTCGAGCAATTCGGCCAGCATGGCCGATTTCTTGCGCGAGCGCACATACACGATAGCCGTGCCGGCGGTGCATTCCAGCACATTGAGCAGCTTGCTCTCCTTGCCTTCGTCGTAACGCACCACATAGCTCAGGTTGGCGCGGCTGAAACTCATGGCAAATTCGCGGCTGCCGGGGCGGAACCCTAACTGCCGCTTGATGTCGGCGGCCACTTCGGGCGTGGCCGAGGCCGTGAGAGCCAGCACGTTGGCCTCGGGAAAGAGGCTCCGCAATTTGCTTATCTGCAAGTACGACGGGCGGAAGTCATAGCCCCACTGCGAGATGCAGTGGGCCTCATCCACCACAATCGTGGCCACGTCCCACTCCGCGATTGTTTCGAGAAACCGGGCCACGCCAAGGCGCTCGGGCGACACATACAGCAGTTTTGTCTTGCCAAGGCGGCATCGGTCGTAGGCCAGGCGCGTTTCCGACAGCGACATGCCTCCGTGCAGGGCATAGGCGCGTATGCCTCGCCGGCGCAGGTTGTCGACCTGGTCCTTCATCAGCGAGATAAGCGGCGTCACCACTATCGTGAGGCCGTCGCGCATCAACGCCGGCACCTGGAAGCATATCGACTTGCCGCCGCCCGTGGGCATGAGCCCGAGCACATCGCATCCGGCGAGAACGGCCTCGATTATGTCCCATTGCAGCGGCCTGAACGCGTCGTAGCCCCAAAAGTCCTTTAATATGCCTGTGGCCTCGTCTTTCATGCCTGCCGGAGGGGGGTAAATATCGACGTTTATTTTACGTGAATAGCTGAAATTTAATTAATTACGTGGATTTTTCACGTTAATGGCCGTCAATATTCCGTCAATTTGGATTAATGCAGAATTAATGATTAATTGTCGGTAATTAACGTAAAATTCATTCACGTAATCTTTGCAATCAACGAAATTAACGTTAAAAAATCAAGTTATTTCGAGGTGTGTATCTGCTTCACGAGAAGCTGGATTGTGGATGTGGCGTTGCGGTGGCGGTTTTCCTCGATGGTGTAGCAGATGTCGAACGGCTTGCCCGAATGGATGTGCTCGAAATACTCGCTCATGTTGAAGGCTATGCCGTTGAGCACCTTGCCCGAGGTGTCGTCCACTATTTCGAGCTTGATGTGCTCGAGCTGGTGGCCTACAAGACGGCTCGTGCCGAAGTCAGTGACACGGCGCGTGCAGAACACCGGCTTCTGGTTGCCGGGGCCAAACGGGTTGAAAAGATTGAGCGTTGATACAAACTCGTTGGTAATCTCCGAGAATGTAATCACGGCGTCGATGTCGAGTTGCGGCGTCTGCTGCTCGGCGGTGATGTTGGCTGCCACATATTCCTCGAAGCGGCGCGTGAATTCGGGAATGTTCTCCTCTTTCATCGAGAGGCCCACGGCGTAGGTGTGGCCTCCGAAGTTTTCGAGCAGGTCGCGCGTGGCGTCAACCGCGCTGTATATGTCGAAACCCTGCACCGAACGGCTCGAGCCCGTGGCAAGGCCGTTGGCCAAGGTAAGCACCACCGAAGGCTTGTAATGCAGCTCGGTAAGGCGCGAGGCCACGATGCCGATAATGCCCTTGTGCCAGTCCTTGTTGTAGATTACAATGGTTTTCTTTTGCGAGTTCATCTCGCCGCGGGCTTCGAGTATGGCGTTGGCCTCCTCGGTGATTTGCTTGTCGAGCTGCTTGCGGTCCTTGTTATATTGGTCGATGGCCTGGCTAAGGCGCGAGGCTTCCTTGAAATCGCGGGCGGTGAGCAGCTCCACGGCTTCCGACCCGCTTTGCATGCGCCCCGAGGCGTTGATGCGCGGCCCGATTTTGAAAATCACGTCGGAAATTGTTATTTCCTTGCCGCTCATGCCGCAGGTGCGTATTATGGCGCGGAGCCCGAGGTTGGGATTGGTGTTCAGCCGTTTCAGGCCGTGATAGGCCATCACGCGGTTCTCGTCTACCATCGGCACTATGTCGGCGGCGATAGACACGGCCACAAGGTCGAGCATGCCTTCGAGCTCGGCGGTGCCTATGCCGTTGCTTATCGAGAACGCCTGCATGAGCTTGTAGCCCACTCCGCATCCCGAGAGGTGAGGGCACGGATAGTGCGAGCCTTCGAGCTTGGGGTTGAGGATGGCCGCGGCCGGCGGCAGCTCGTCGTCGGGCACGTGGTGGTCGCAGATTATGAAGTCGATGCCCAACGTCTTGGCATAACGGATTTCCTCGATGGCCTTTATGCCGCAGTCGAGTATTATTATCAGCTTCACACCCTTTTCGGCGGCTTCGTCGATCACTTTGTTGGTGATTCCGTAGCCGTCGTCGTAGCGCGTGGGTATGTAATAGTCAATTTCTGAATAAAAATTCTGGAGATAGCGATACACCAAAGAGACAGCAGTAGTGCCGTCTACGTCGTAATCGCCGTAAACCATGATTTTTTCTTTCGCCCCCATGGCGCGGTTTAGCCGCTCCACAGCAACGTCCATATTATCCATTAAAAACGGATCGTGCAAGTCGCGCAGCGAAGGGTGGAAAAATCGTTCCGCCTCCGCCACGTTGTGTATGTTGCGTTGCAACAGCAAGTCCGCTACCGGCGGACACTTCGCGAATCTCCTGGATAATTCATTGTCATTTAGGTCGTTGTCGTTTGATTGAGGCAAGTAATTCCATCTACTTGTCATTATGTTGTTTTTTTATTATCATGGTTGCCGGCCGAGGCCGGGAAGGGGAGAGATGAATAGATGCACCTGTGGCTCGGCACGCCCCTCGGTGGGTTGCATGGCTTATGGGCCTATTAGGGCAATTACATTCGCAAATATTCGAAGAATATTCGCTGAAAAGAATAGCGCATGTCGGCTGCAAGCCGGTGCGCGTTGCCGAAGGCAATTCTTTGACGCAAATATACAAAAAAACACCTTTATGTCCCTCGTTTTAATTATTTTTAACTAAACAAATAAGGTCATTAAAATCTTTATCGACTTTAATGACCTTAAAGGCCTTTATGGCCTTAAATGTTTTGTTTACTGTTGTTCAAAATTTTTCACTGTCGGGTATCCGCGACCATTCATAACATGCCGCCACGTGATTGAAATACCATTTTGCGGCTCTCTTAATTTGTTGAAACATAACCGTTAGGGTTTAAATTAAACATTCGGTTTACTTGTTGTCACATCATTAAAACGCCGCAAAGTTACAAAATGTTTTAAAACTATGTTATAAAACATATAAAAATTTTTCCCCGCCACCGTGCCACGCGTTTCAACGCGGGGTGTGAATTATGCGCCCCCGGGGCTAAAACCGCGTCTCGATTACTTGCCTCGGAAGCCTCTGAAACGGCACTATAACGCTTGCCCCGGACTGCGAACGGAACGTGATGCCGAATCCGAGTGCGTCGAGACGCGCGTCAAGGGCCTCTACGGCCTCGTTGCGCGTGTCGGCGTAATATATAGTGTTTTCCGGCAATTCGGCGTCAAACGCGCTTGCAGGGCCTAAAATCACTACTTCCACCGGACGCACTCCGGCAAGCGGAGCGAGCTGCATGGGGTCGACAAAAGCCCGCAGGCGTCCGAGCAGACGCTCGCGCCGTCCGAGACATTCATGGCCGTAATACATCCCGCTGTCGCGGAGCACCTCGGTGAGGAAACGGTAGGCAAACGGCGAATGAATTCCGAACCCGCGGCTATGTCTCAGGCGTGAGAATAATCCCATGTCAAGCCTTGTTTTTGTGTCTGCTCCCACATGTCTGCATATACCACAAGCCGGCGGCCCCTATCACAAGCAGATAGATGAGCGTGACGCAGGCGTAGGCCACTGCTCCGGTGGTGTGAAGCGACGCGGGGTCGAACTCCATTTCCACCGTGTGGTGGCCGGCGGGCACGCGCATGGCGCGAAGTATGTAGTTGACGCGCCCGAGCGGAGCCTCGGCGCCGTCTATCGTGGCCTTCCAGCCCCAGGGGAACCATACTTCGGAGAATACGGCCAGCGCCGGCTTCTGCGTCGTCACCGAGTAGGAGAGGCGGTTGGGCGTGTAGGCTGTAAGCGAGATTGTGTCGCCGGCTGTCGGAGCCACTATGTCGGAGCCGAACGCTTCCATAAACCGGCGGTCGGCCACGGCCTGATGCCTCGGGTCGAGGGTGCCGAGGGCGGCCATTTCGGCATCGGCGCCGTCGACAAACGCCACATTGTCGACAAACCAGGCGTTGCCAAGGGCGTTGGTGTTGAGCAGCAGCGGACGGTTCTTGTCGCCGGTGATGATATATCTGGCGTTGAGCATATCCATAACGCGGTAGTCGGCAAGCAGCTGGTCGATTATCTCCTGATCCTCGGCCGGGAACTGCGCCCGCAGTGAGTCGACATACAGCTCGGGCATGTATCCGGCTTGCATCATGTGGTTCATGCGCCGCTGGATCAGGTCCTCGTAGCGGTTGAGTTTGGCCGCGTGGTAGCCGCCAATCATCTTGTGGTGGTACGACCGTCCGGCTTGGTAGAAGCCCGGCAGGTCGAGCACGCGGAAGGACTGCGCCGTGTCGGCCAGTATCGCCCGGTCGATTTCGTCGGGCGCGAACGTGCTTTCCGACGCCGTGCGGTGGTCGGCAGGCATAAACGAGTCGTGCGACACATAGCGGTGGTCCACGGTGTAGAGGTCGACAAGCACAATCACGCCCACCGCGCCGGCGGCCACGGCCTTCGAGAGTTTGCCGCGGCGGTAAAGCTCGATGGCGGCAAAGCCCAGCACGATTATGAAGAACGAGCGTAGCGCGTCGGCCGACACCATGTCGGCGCGCAGCTCCGCGATGGCTTCCGTGAGGCGGTGGGCAGCCTGAGCGTCCTGTTGCGCAAACTCCATGAGCGTGGCGTTCTCGCCCGTCGGGAGCATCGGGCCGAGCATGCCCGGAGCCAGATACAGAAGCAGGCTCAGGCCGGCAGCCACGCCAAATGTGGCGTAAAAATACATCCGTGTACGGCGGTCGCTGTCGTCGCGCTCGAGCAGTCGGGCCAGGGCCAGAACGGCAAGCAGAGGCATCGTGAATTCCGCAATTACGAGTATCGACTCCACAGCGCGGAATTTGCTGTACATCGGGAAGTTATATATCATGAAATCGGTCAGCGACTCGAAGTTGCGCCCAAGCGCGAGCAGCATCGAAAGGGCCGTGAGCACGACAAGCGCCCATTTCATGGGCCCGCGCACCACAAAGCATCCGGCCAGGAACAGGGCGCATATCAGCGCGCCCACATACACCGGGCCGTTGGTGCCCTCCGAGTCGTTGAAATATTGCGGGAAATATTGCAGTAACTGATGCAGGTCGGCTCCGGCGGCCTCGCGCGATCCGTCGAGGCGGTCGAGCGTCATGGGCACATGCCCGCCTTTCTCCGGCTTCATCGTGGCGCCGCCTTTGGCGTTGGGCACAAGCAGCGTCATCATCTCAGGGGCGCCGTAGCTCCAGTTCACGATATCGCCCTTGGGCAGGCCCCCGGTGGGACGTTCGGCAGGAGCCGCGATGTCTTCGGCGGCGGCAAGCGGAGTCAGTTCCGACTGCGCGCGCTTCGTTTCCTTGGCATATTCATATGTGTTGTAGAGCGACGGCAGGTTTGCTCCCACGCCGAGCAGTCCGGCGCCGGCGGCCACGGCAGTGCCTATGGCCCATTGCTTCACCTTCTTGCCGCGCACGGCCTCCGCAAGGAAGGCTATGGCAAGCCCGGCCATGACAAACCCGAAGTAATAAGTCATCTGCGGGTGGTTGGCGTTGAGTTGCAGCATGGCGAAAAGCCCCGTGAGTGCCGCTCCGGCAAGGTAGCGGCCGCGGTAGCACAGCACTAGCCCGCCTATCGTGGGCGGGATATAGGCCAAGGTCACAAATTTCCATATATGCCCCGCCCCTATGATTATTATGTAGTACGACGAAAAGCCCCAGGCCACGGCTCCTATCAGCGCGTAATACCATCGCATCTTCATGCAATAGAGCAAGATAAGGAAGCCGAACATCATCATGAACAGCAAGTTCGACGGCGACGGCAGCCCAAGGCCGTACACCTTGTTGAGCCATACAAACAGCGAGTTCGACGGGTAGCTCGGCGAAATCTGGAACGTGGGCATGCCGCCAAACAGCGAATTGGTCCACAAGGCCTTCTCGCCCGTGGCCGATTCATATGCCTGGCCCTCGTGCCCGTTGGCGAGACCTTGTTGTATGTCGCTTTGCATCAGCGTGTTGCCCTCGAAGTTGTCGGGGTAGAAAAATACAATGGCCAGCAACGCCATCACTGCCACCGATACAAAAAATCCCCACACCTGCGGGTCTTTAAATCGCTTGCTGAATTCTGTCATAACTCAATTAATTGTTTGAATGTAGGGACGCACGGCGCGTGCGTCCGGCTAATCTACTGGCCCAACGCCAGGTAATATATCGAAAAATGGCTCAGGACCATCAACACGAGCAAAATCCACGTCACTTCGGGCCGCTGTCCGTAGCAAATCCACGCGCACACGGCCGAAGCCGCCACATAGGCCGGATAAAACCACACAAGCAGCCTCGTCACACTGTCGGCCGGGGCACCGGCAAGCAGCAGCGGAAACCCCGCCACCGGCAGCGCCAACGCCACAATCAGTATTTTCATCCACGCCGGCATCGGATTATCCGGCAGCTTGTCGCCCATATGATTAAAATTTTTTAGAGTCCTTAGAGTCCTTAAAGTCCTTAAAGTCCTTAAAGTCCTTAATGACCTTATCCCTTATCCTTTTCGGAAAGGTAGGCTTTCACCGTCTCGCCAATGCCGCGTTCAAGCGAAAAGCGAGGCGAGAACCCGAAGTCGCGCACCGCATCCGACACATCGCAATTCCAGTTGCGCTGTTTCATTATGCGGTACTTGTCGCGGTTGAGAGTCGACGGGCGCATCTTGGCCACGCCCCATTTCTCCGCAATCCACGATGCCCCATACACGGCCCACATCGGCAGTTTCAACGGCATCACAAACCGCTTGCCGAGCGCGCGCTTCACTATCGCGCGAAACTCGCGCTGCGTGTAGCTCCGGGGCTCCGAAATGATATACTTCTTGTGAAGCACCGCCCCGGCAGGAGCGGCAAGGGCGTCGAACATGGCGTTTACAAGGTCTTCGACATAGACAAACGTGAGCATCTGCTTGCGGTAGCCCATGCCCGGGTCGATGCCGCCGTCGATGCTCTTTATCATCATCAGATAGTCCTGCTCATGAGGCCCGTACACGCCCGTGGGGCGGAAAATCACCCACGGCAGGTAAGGACGCGTGTCGAGCAGCGTCTCTGCCTTGATTTTCGACAGGCCGTAGCGCGTGTTGGGCTGCGGAATGGTCTTCGACGTGGCCGGGCTGTAACCCTCCTCGTCCCAAGGCCCCAGCGCGCTGAGCGAGCTCATAAACAGAAAACGGTCGGGCACCATCCGCGCATCCTCTATCACGTCGAGAAACGTGCGGAGATACACGAAATTAATCCTGTTGAAATCGGCAAAATTGGCACACTTGGTAGCCCCCAGGTTCCAGATTATGAAATCCCAGTGCCCCTGTGGCGGCGCGGCCTCGCGCAGAGCCTCGGCCATCGAGTCGCCGTCGTTGTAGTCAAGCACCACGAAATGAAGACGTTCGTCGCTCAGATAGCGGCGCGATGTAGTCTCGCGCACAGCCACCCACGTGTCATAGCCCCGGCGAAGAGCCTCCGAGGCTATGAAGCCGCCGATAAATCCTCCGGCTCCGACTATCAATATCGATGCCATCGCCTCAATATGCTATCAACGACGTCACTTCCACATCCTGGGGCAGATGCTCGCGGCCGTTGAGCGAGGTGAGCTCGATTATGAAATTCACATATATTTTCTTCGGGTGCATGCTTTCGACCAGCTTGTACACGGCAGCCATGGTGCCGCCTGTGGCAAGCACGTCGTCGTGGATTACCACAATGTCGTCTTCCGTTATCGCGTCGCGGTGAATCTCGATCACATCCACGCCATACTCTTTCTTGTACTCTGCGCGCACGGTGTCGGCAGGCAGCTTGCCCGGCTTGCGTGCCGGCACAAAACCGGCGCCAAGCTCGAAGGCAAGAATCGAACCGCCGATAAATCCGCGCGACTCGATGCCCACAACCTTGGTCACGCCCTTGTCGCGGTAAAGCTGCGAAAGATCCCATCCTATGATATGCAGGGCGCGGGGATCCTTGAATACAGTGGTCAGATCCTTGAAAATCACACCCTTGGCCGGGAAATCATATACATCCCGGATTTTTGACTTGATATATTCCATTTTTATAAAAAATTACCGACAAATTTACAAAAATTCCCTTTACTTCGCCAAATTTTCATAAAATTTTTTCTCCTCCGCAGCGCAACACTCCCGGTTGCGCCCCTGCTCCCTCAATCCCCAGAAGCATACTTTTGGCCGCAATGCCGCCCGCATAGCCCGTGAGCCGTCCGCCGCCGCCCGTCACGCGGTGGCACGGCACAAGTATCGACAAGGCGTTGGCCCCGCAGGCCCCGGCCACAGCCCGCAAAGCCTTCGGATTGCCGATGCGCCGCGCCAGCTCGCCATACGTCACCGTAGAGCCATACTCGATCCGCGTCAGCTCCTGCCACACGCGGCGTTGAAACTCCGACCCTGTAAGGCGCACCCCCACCGTAAACTCTCTTCTCATCCCGGCAAAATACTCGTCAAGCTCTGCAATCGTCCGGGCCGTCACATCCGTCATCCCCTCTGCAAGCCCCGCGTTAAGCCCCCGGCAGATGCGCCCGTCGATTCGGCCGCGTCTGCTCTCCACGGCCCAATCGCAGAGACACACCTCGCCGCCATATGCGCCGATTATCATCTCGCCCGCCGGCGACAAATACCGGCTAATCAAAATCTTTTCCATCACATCCCCGCCTTGCGCCGTCCGCGCCAATACTCGCGCTCAGGCTTCAACATCTTCTCCGTGGCATAGCTAAGAGCCGTGGCCGACATCCGCCCCACATTCCTGCGCAGAAACCCGCGCAGCGTCTCCATGTCGCGCTTTCCCACCTCGCGCAGCATCCACCCCGACGCCTTCTGCAACAGCTGATGCTCATGCCCCACAAGCCCCTCGGCAAGACGCAGCGTCAACTCAAAACGTCCCCGTCGTATCAATGCCAAAGTCGACACCATCGCAATTCGCAGACGCCACAAATCACCCTTCGCCGTCAGCCCCTCGATTATGTCAAGTCCGCGCCCCTCCACAAGTTCACAGCCGAGGATATAAGGCGCCGACAAATCCACTAAATCCCAATTATTGGCGCAGCCGGCATTCGCGATATAAAAACGGCTTATGTCGATACGGTCCTCGCGGTTGCGCGCCGACGCATAACGCCTCACCAGCGCAAGCAGTCCGCCCAGGCGAAACTCATGCACCTCATGGCTCAGCATCTCGCCGATCACCTCAAAAGGCGCGTCGGCATACCTCGCCGACACCTTCCGGCAATCCGGCACCACAATCCCCGCGAACACATCCCCCTCGCCATACTCCCCCTGGCCCGTCTTAAAAAAACGAGCCAGATCGCCGGCCTTAGCCTCCGACGCGCACTCCCTGAGTTCGCGTTGCCACCTTTCCAATAAATCCTCCATAATAAAAAAATAAATACCCTGCAAAAATACAAAAAAATCCACTTCCCACCCAGGAACGCGAGCCTCTGTCTTGCGAAAAATCCCATCCACCCCGGCATGAACGCGAGCCTCCGGCTTGCGCCCCCCCCCCATCATCCTGCCCCCGTGCCCCGCGTTTCAACGCGGGGTATAATCCCCCCGTAAAACAGAAGAGGCTGCGTCCCCTGGGGCGCAGCCTGCCGTTCAGTTATATGTGTCTGTTAAACAATGAGCAGATCCATTAAACGTTAGGTTGGAGGAAAACGCTCATTTGTAGTAATCCTGGCGGCACAGTATCTCCATTTAAAAACAACTTGGGACTAGATTTGCTTTCCTCTGTCGGCTCTGCGAAGGCACTTAGATAATACCGTCCATACAATCGGTCCGGACCTCTATAGCTCTTATAATTATATCCGTAACTTCCATAGTCGAAATAGGTGTCTTGTGGGTGCTTATCCCAATATAGTTCATCGATTACTTGGTAAATATCATGTGGAATATTATCTTTGTCTCCGTTAAGATAAGCTCTTACGTATACAGGCAGTTTTTGGAGAGATTTTTTGAAGTCTCCTTTCATAAACCGGTCTAATGATTCACGTACAAACTTCTCTACAAATGGGACTGCCTCACGAGAGTCTAGGTTTGAAGTTTCCTTAAGTAGAGTTTCCGTATCAGCCCATTCATCAACATGTTGGTAATACCAGCTATTCATAACTGATTCAAGAAAGTTTACCTCTTGTGCAAGCTCTATATAGTCTGCGTCGTTGGAGAATTTCACATAACTATTGTTTTTATCCTTAAACACAATATGAAGCGTATTAGAGCCTTTTCGAAACGTATGATAGTCATGATCAGGATAAGGAAATTTTACGACAATCTCCGGTATTATTGAACTTGCGTTTTCATCTTCAGAAATTGTGGTTTCGCTATCGTTTGATGTTGACGAGGTGCCTTTACAGGAAGACAAGCCTATTATCATTAAAATAATTGAGATTATGAATCCCAAATTCACTGTTTTTTTCATAATTCAGTCTTGATTACGTTATGCCACCAATCCCATGAGTAGCCTGTGGAGGGGTGGTACACCCACAGGACTCGAGTCTCTTTGCCGTTGGCCAGGCGGTAGTAGCCATTTTTTACATTGTAGCCATCAATTTCGAGAGGCTCGCCCTTGCGCCAACGTTCTCCGCCGGGGAGAAGGTCATACATGCGCGTCACTCCCCATGCGATAATCAGGTCGGGTTGCAATTCGTCGATTACTTCAAAGAAGGCTTCTTCGGAATCGCGGAAGTCGACCCATTCAGGAGATTTGCGGGAGCCATCCATTGCTTTCTGCACGTAGTTGTAGAACGCAAGGGAGTCCCAGATTTTACGGCTTTCTTCAAGGTCGGTTTCGTGATTTACGAGCGAACGCTCGAATTTGTGGAATGTCCCGGTCCAAGAACCCGTTTCTCCACTGAGGAGGACATTAATGCAGTCGGTCGACGTGAAATCCGCGCACTCCTCTGCATTTTCGACATGGCCACAGTCCTCACATCCTTTGCAGAGATGAGCCTCGCCCAAGACGAGAATCTTCTTGCCGAACATTCCTCCCGTGTCATAGTCTTTGCCAACCCAAGGCTTGAAAAAGACTTTGTTCATAATTGGTTTTAGGTGCCTCGGGGCCCACCTCGTTGGCATTAGATTGGTTTATAAAGAAAAAGCGTGAGAGCCGTACTGTTTGCTCGTCCCACTCATCGAGGCTCTGGAATGCCCATCTTCGTTGAACGAGCAAACTTGCAGAGCCTCACGCAGAATATGATATACGGCCATACCCAACGCTCGCGCGCCGGGTGCGGACAAAATATACATATCCACTAAGACGTCTACTGTTTGCATCATTCTTGACGAAGATTGAAATTTTCCAGATTTCGATGAGTCAAGAAAGAGCGTCGAGTAACTCTAACTTTGCAGCAGCAAGTGGGAAAATGGCAAATTCGTCTTAAAAAAGCCAAGAGAGGCGGTCGGATTTTAACCGAAATCTTATGAAGCTAAATCAGTCTTTATTACCTTTGTTGTAAAAAGG
>Ga0209064_1000472_pt1 | contig 89841 bp, 80 predicted proteins | sample Inofromicrocosms_FD_187498 | JGI IMG/M metagenome (GOLD analysis project Ga0209064, IMG submission 187498) | Mouse cecum microbial communities from Vienna, Austria - Inoculum for glucosamine and mucus D2O microcosms (SPAdes) (version 2) | ecosystem: Host-associated > Mammals > Digestive system >...
CTTTTGCAATAAGATTAACGAGTTGTTTGAAATCGTGAAAATGAAGTGATCTTACACACTTTACGATTTACTTATCCATTGCCTTTTTTCACGATGATTTTCTCATATCGCTTGCAGTCAAGCAATTTTTCCCACTGCATTAAAGATACGAATAAGCGAGGGCAAAAGCAAGCACGCTCGCAATTTTGCCGCGCGGGAGCGGCCGAGGCGGAACCCACGGCGCAGCCGAAGCCCGAGGCGCCGAGTGCCGCGGACAATGATTCCGGGGGCTGCCGTGCCGTGCGCGAATGGCGTGCGGAACGGGGCTCGCCGTGCGCGGCGACGATGGCTCAGGCGTCGGCGCCCGACCGCCAGGCCGTGGGCGTGCATCCGGCCTGCCGTTTGAAGAAACGGACGAAATGGGCCGGGTGCTGGAATCCGAGCGCTTCGGCTACCTGCTTGATGCTGGTCCCGGGAGCGGACATGAGCTCCTTGGCCGCACGGGTCATCCTGAGCTGGATGTACTCCTGGGCGGTCTTGCCGGTCTCGGACTTCACCAGGTCGCCGAAGTAGTTGGGCGACAGACACACCTTGTCGGCGAAATACTTCACCGTGGGAATTCCCAGCCGCGCGGCGGCGCCCGTGTCGAGGTATTCGTCGAGCAGCTGTTCGAAGCGTCCCAGCGTGTCGTGGTTCAGCTCCTCGCGCGTGACAAACTGCCGTTCGTAGAAGCGCATGCAGTAGTTGAGCAGCACCTCGATGTTCGACACGACGAGCGCCTTGGTGAAGCGATCGACGGGGTGCTGCAACTCGCGGGCGATCTTCTCCATGTAGTCCTGCACGACGATCCGCTCTTCGGACGACAGGTGCAGCGCCTCGTTGGAGGAGTAGGAGAAGAAGGTGTATTGCCTGATCTTCTGCCCCAGGGGCGTGCGATGAAGGAAGTCGGGGTGGAACAGCAGTCCGATGCACTCGGGCGAGTGGCCTCCGGCGAGCGGATGTATGCCCACGGTCTGCCCCGGGGCGAAGCCGACCACCGTTTCGTCGTCGTAGTCGTAGCGCGTCTTGCCGTAGTCGATGACGCATCCGGCGGTCTTCTTCAGAAAGAGGGCGTAAAATCCGAAATGCATGCGGTACGGCTCGGTCTGCTCGGTGCGGTCGAAGCGGACGATGCCCACCAGCGGATGGCGGGTCTCGAACCCGAAGTAACGGTTGTACAGTTCGATGGTGTCTGCTCTTACGGTCTCCATGGCGGGTGTCGTTCGGTGTACGAATGCAAAGTAAGCGATTTTTCCGCTTCGCCGGAGGGCTCCGCGTGCGAAAAACGGAATCGGGGCAACTCCTTCCGGAAAAGGGGTAACCGGCCACCGCCGCGCATGCGCTACTTTTGCGGCAGAAACCCCGGACACCGCGCCGGCGTGCGACGTGAAACGCCCCCGCGGTGTCCCTAATAACAGTATGTGGAACGATGAAAGCAACCCTCGCTACGGCCTTCGCGGCCGCATGGCTCGCGCTCGGCGCGACGGCCGCACCCTGCCTCTCCCACGAACCAAGCGACGAAAACGACATGATACGACCGACTGAAACCTGGGACAAGACATTCCCCCTGAGCGACAAGGTGCACCACAGCAAGGTGACCTTCCGCAACCGCTACGGCATCGTGCTGGCGGCCGACCTCTACCTTCCGAAAGACACAGCGGGCCCGCTGCCGGCCATCGCCGTGTGCGGGCCGTTCGGCGCGGTGAAGGAGCAGGTGTCGGGCCTCTATGCCCAGACGATGGCCGAACGCGGCTTCCTCACCCTGGCTTTCGACCCCTCGTTCACGGGCGAAAGCGGCGGCGAACCCCGCTGCGTGGCGTCGCCCGACATCAACACCGAGGACTTCTCGGCAGCCGTAGACTACCTCTCCACGCGCGACGACACGGACCCCGGGCGCATCGGCATCATCGGGATCTGCGGCTGGGGCGGCTTCGCGATCAACGCCGCGGCGATGGATACGCGCATCCGGGCCACGGTGGCCTCCACGATGTACGACATGAGCCGCGTGACGGCCCGCGGCTACTTCGACGCGATGGATGCCGACGCCCGCTACGAACTGCGCCGCCGGCTCAACGCCCAGCGCACGGAGGATGCGCGCCGCGGTTCGGCGACCCGTGCGGGCGGCGTGGTCGATCCGCTGCCCGACGACGCGCCCCCGTTCGTGAGGGACTATTACGACTACTACAAGACGCCGCGCGGATACCACCCGCGGTCACTCAACTCCAACGACGGCTGGAACGCCACTTCAGCCCTGTCGTTCCTCAACATGCCCATCCTGGCATACGGCGGCGAGATCCGCAGCGCCGTGTTGGTCGTGCACGGCGGGGAGGCCCATTCGCGCTACTTCGGCGAGGATGCGTTCCGCAGGCTGAAAGGTGAGAACAAGGAGCTGCTGATCGTGCCGGGCGCCAGCCACACCGACCTTTACGATCGCACGGATGTCATTCCGTTCGATGCGCTGGAGCGCTTTTTCAACCGCCATATGGGGCAGCCCGCGGCGGAGCGGCCGGTTCCTGCCGAAGCCGCAGCGATGCGAGACCGATGAAATCCGTTGTTGTCCGATCGCTCGCCCTGTGCGGAGCGATCCTGATCGTACCACTGAATATGAATGCGCAAAACAAAGTGAAACAGACCGCCGGGCGGGAGCAGCTCGGCGACTTCGCGCCGGAATTCGCCCGGCTCAACGACGACGTGCTTTTCGGCGAGGTGTGGAGCCGCACCGACCGGCTCGGGCTGCGCGACCGCAGCCTGGTGACCGTCGTATCGCTCGTTTCCCAGGGGATTACCGACTCCTCGCTGACGTATCATCTGCAAGCGGCGCGCGCCAACGGGGTCACGCGCTCCGAAATCGCGGAGGTCGTCACGCAGATCGGCTTCTATGCGGGCTGGCCCAAGGCGTGGGCGGCATTCCGCCTCGCGAAGGAGGTGTGGCGCGAGCCGGCCGGCGAGGAGGCGTCCGACGGCGGGCGTGCGGCTTTCGCGCGGGAGTCGATTTTCCCGCTCGGCGAGCCCAATACGGCCTATGCCGCGCATTTTTCGGGCGACAGCTACCTTGCGCCGCTCAGCGTCGCGAGCGATGCCAGGGTGTTCAACGTGACTTTCGCGCCCGGCTGCCGCAACGACTGGCACGTCCATCGCGCCGCCGCGGGCGGCGGTCAGATCCTCGTGGCCGTGGCGGGGCGCGGACTCTACCAGGAGCGGGGAGCGCCGGTGCGCGAACTGCGGCCCGGCGATACGGTGACGGTCCCGGCCGGAGTCGAACACTGGCACGGCGCAGCCGACGACGGCTGGTTCTCGCACCTGGTCGTCGAAGTGCCCGGCACACAGATCTCCACCGAGTGGCTGGAGCCTTCCGTGCCGTGACGCACCCCGTCGTGCGGGACGTTACTTGCCGAGAGGTTCCCTTTGAGATGCTGCTTGCCGGCACACCGGTTGCCGCGATGCATTCCGATGGAAAAATCATCGGGGCTCCGCACTGACTTTTCCGTCTTAGGCTCCGCCGCGGCCGCTCCCGCGCGGCAAAATGCGGGCAGGCTTGCTTTTGCCCCCGCTTTTTCGTACTTTGGCTTCTCCTTAGATACTCCACCCGGCAAAATCGCAAATAAATTTGCTTTTGCGCCCGGCTAATTCGTACCTTTGACTTCGTCTTAGATACTTCGTCCCGGCATAATCAAACTTCGTTTGCTTCTGCGCTCGACTTTTCGTATCTTTGCGGAAAAGTACACAGAATTGCTATGCAGCGCATACTCTCGCCTTCGATGCTCTCGGCCGACTTCGGCCATCTGGAGCGCGACACCCGCATGATCGACCGCAGTGCCGCCCAGTGGGTGCATATCGACGTGATGGACGGCGTATTCGTGCCCAACATCTCGTTCGGTTTCCCGGTGATGAAACCCATCCGCCGGGCCACGTCGAAATGCCTCGACGTGCATCTGATGATCGTGAAACCCGAAAAGTACGTCGAACGCTTCGTGCAGGCGGGCGCCGACATCGTAACGTTCCACTACGAGGCGACCTCCGATCCGAAAGGGTGCATCGACCTGATCCGTCGTGCGGGCGCCAAGGCCGGCATCTCGATCAAGCCCGCCACGCCCGTGGAGGTGCTCGACGAGCTGCTCCCGACGCTCGACCTGGTGCTCGTGATGAGCGTCGAGCCCGGATTCGGCGGCCAGTCGTTCATTCCCGAATCGCTCGACCGGATCGCCCGGCTGCGCAGGATGATCGAGGCCCGCGGCTGCGCGACGGTCATCGAGGTCGATGGCGGCATTTCGGCGGCCAACGCCCGTGCGGTGTTCGAGGCCGGAGCCGAAGCACTCGTGGCCGGCAGCGCCGTATTCGGCGCTGCGGACCCCGAAGCCGAGATCGTGAAGATGCTCGAAGCGTAACCCGCGACGACCGACGCGTTCGGGGCGCAGCGACCGGATTCCGGAGCCGCGCCCCGGATGTTTTTGCGGATGTGCCGGCGGAGCGTGCTCCGGCGCACGGCAGGCGTCCTGACGCTGCCGACAATGCTCCGGATGCCTTTTCATACCCCCGAGCGCCCGATTCCGCCGCACCCCGCCGCACGGCAGTCCCGAAACCGGCGCCCCGGCTTCCGGGCGGCGAAAATCCGCGAACGTCTCCCGTTCCTCCGCGGGTCGCGGCCGAGAAACGAACACCCGCGCAAAACGTATCAAGGCACCTCCGGGGCGGGAAATCGGCCGTAAAAAACGCCCGTTTGCCCCGAGGCGGTCCGAATGTCGGATTAAATCGCTATCTTTGCACGTTTTCCGGCACCTGCACCGGTGCGGTGCCGCTGACTTTTTTCCGACTATGATATCGCTGGACAATCTCACCGTGAGCTACGGGGGCTGGACCCTTTTCGACGACATATCGTTTCTCATCAACCCGCGCGACCGCATCGGTCTGGTGGGCAAGAACGGCGCGGGCAAAACCACGCTCCTGCGCCTGATCGTGGGCGAACAGCAGCCCACGTCGGGCGCCGTGACCGTGAACGGCGAATGCTCGATCGGCTACCTGCCCCAGCAGATGAAGGTCGCCGACACCACCACGCTGGTCGAGGAGACCGCCAAGGCTTTTCACGAGGTGTTGCTGCTGGAGGCCGAAATCGGCCGCCTGACGACCGAAATCGCCGAGCGCACCGACTACGAATCCCCCGCCTACGAGCAGCTGCTCCACCGCCTCAACGACGCACAGGACCAGTATCACATCCTCGGCGGCGAGACGCGCGACGCCGACATCGAGAAGACCCTGCTCGGCCTGGGCTTCCGCCGCGAGGACTTCGGGCGCGCCACGAGCGAGTTCTCGGGCGGCTGGCGCATGCGCATCGAGCTGGCCAAGCTCCTCCTGCGCCGGCCCTCGATCTTCCTGCTCGACGAGCCCACCAACCACCTCGACATCGAGTCGATCCAGTGGCTCGAAGAGTACCTGCGCAACTACAGCGGCGCCGTGCTGCTCATCTCGCACGACCGCGCGTTCCTCGACAACGTGACCAACCGCACGGTGGAACTCTCGCTGGGCAAGGTCTACGACTACAAGGTCTCCTACTCGAAATACGTGGAGCTGCGGGCCGAGCGCCGCGCCCAGCAGCTGGCCGCCTACGAGAACCAGCAGCGCATGATCGGCAAGACGGAGGAGTTCATCGAGAAGTTCCGCTACAAACCCACGAAATCGAACCAGGTGCAGTCGCGCATCAAGCAGCTGGAGAAGATCGAGCGCATAGAGATCGAGGAGGAGGACCTGGCCGCGCTCAACATCAAGTTCCCGCCCGCACCGCGCTCGGGACAGATCGTGGCCGAGATTCGCGAGGCGGGCATGTCGTTCGGTGCGAAGCACGTCTTCGGCGGCGCCGACTTCGTGATCGGCAAGGGCGACAAGGTGGCTTTCGTAGGCCGCAACGGCGAGGGCAAGACCACGCTCGCCAAGATGATCGTGGGGCTGCTGCAACCCACCGAGGGCGACATCCGCATCGGCGCCAACGTAAACATAGGCTACTACGCCCAGAACCAGGAGGACCTGATGAACGGCGAGCTGACCGTGTACGACACGCTCGACCGCGTGGCCGTGGGCGACATCCGCACGCGGCTGCGCGACATTCTGGGCGCGTTCCTGTTCCGCGGCGAGGACATCGACAAGAAGGTGAAGGTGCTCTCGGGCGGCGAACGGTCGCGTCTGGCGCTGGCGTCGCTCATGCTCGAACCGCACAACCTGCTGGTGCTCGACGAGCCCACGAACCACATGGACATGCGCTCGAAGGATATCCTCAAGAGCGCCGTGATGAAGTACGACGGCACGGTGATCGTGGTGTCGCACGACCGCGAGTTCCTCGACGGCATGGTGCAGAAAGTCTACGAATTCCGCGACGGCGGCGTGCGCGAGTACCTGGGGGGCATCTACTACTTCCTCGAAAAGCGGCGGCTGGAGTCGTTGCAGGAGGTCGAGCGCAAGGCGCCTGCGAAGGGGGGGCAGCAACCCGAAGCAGCGGCTCCCAAAGGCGGGGGAAAGCTCTCCTACGAACAGAAGAAAGAGCAGGAGAAGCTGGTGCGCCGCATGCGCCGCACGGTGGAGACGATCGAGGCCGAGCTGGCCGGGATCGAGGCGCAGCTCGCCGCCTGCGATGCGAAATTCGCCGCGGCGACGACCTACGACGAGGCGGAATACAAGGCATACAACGAGCTGAAAGCGCAGTACGACCGCCGCATGCACGACTGGGAGAAAGCCTCCTACGAACTGGAGATCGTGGAGGAGGGATGACCTCGAAACCCTTGCAGGACCCAAGACCCGGCCATTCGACCCGGCAGGCCGTCCGGCACGGGATGACGCGAAACCGACAGAAAATGAAAAAAACACTGCTTCTCGCCATTTTGGCATCGTGTGTCGTGGGCTGCATGCGGCAACGGACCCCGGCCGCCCCCGTCTCCGTCGAGGAGCCGGCCCTCACCGCGGCAGTCGCTCCCGAAGCGGCCGGCACCGTCGATTCGTTGCACTTCGAGTGCGACTGCGCCGAATACACCTGCTACTTCGCCGCCGGATCGCTGAACCGCGCGGCGCTGGAGACCGTGCGGCGGATCGTTTTCGACTCGCCCGTATGCAACGTCCGCCTCGACACCTGCACCACGCGCGAGCGGGCCGAACGGCTGCTCGCCCGGACCCGCGACAGCCTCGTGACTCTGGCGTGGCCCGACGGAGCACCCTGGCCGGAGGTGCGCGCGCTTTTCGAAGCCTGGGCCGTCCGGCAGCTCGAACGCGACCGCATCGTCTACCTGGCGCACTCCGATCCGGACTACCTCCTCCGCTGCCCCGAGACCGATTCGATGCTGGCGCGCTGCGCCGCGATCATCCGCAGCGGCGACGGCTACGTCGGACAGGTGCGCAGTCTGTGGCGCGAGTCGAAGTACGCCATTCATGGCGGCAGCGAGACGGAACCGACGGGAGCCGACAGCCTCCGCCACGCCCGCCGCATGCTGCTGCAACTGCTGAGCAACCACATCAACGAGAAGATTCACCAGCGGCTGGGCGACAACGGTACGGTCGATTTCTGCCGCAACGAAAAAGATTTCCTCCGGCTGTTCGACAGCGTGCGCGTCGAGAGCTGGGAACCCTGAAAAAGACAAGACAAGATTATGGACAACAATCTCATTTTCGGCATCCGCCCGGTGGCCGAAGCCATCGAGGCGGGGCGCAGGATCGAGAAACTCTACATCCGCAAAGGTGCCGAAGGGCAGCTCATGAGCGAGTTGCGCGACCTCTGTTTCCGCCACCGCATCCGCGTGCAGGAGGTGCCCGTCGAGAAACTCAACCGCCTCACGCGCGGCAACCACCAGGGCGTGGTAGCACAGACGGCCGCCATCGAATACGTCGAGCCGGCCGACATTCTGGAACGCGTGCCGGAGGACGAAACGCCGCTCATCGTGGTGTTCGACGGCGTTACGGACGTGCGGAACTTCGGGGCCATCGCCCGCTCGGCCGAATGCGCAGGGGCGCACGGACTGATCGCGCCGCTCAAGAACTCGGCACCGGTCAATGCCGAGGCGATCCGCTCGTCGGCCGGCGCGCTGACGACGATCCCCGTCGCGCGTGTGGGGTCGATCCGCAACACGCTCAAGCAGTTGCAGCAGGAGGGATTCCAGGTGGTAGCCGCCACGGAGAAGAGCCGCAAGCTGCTCTACGACGCCGACTTCCGCAAACCCACCGTGCTGGTGATGGGCGCCGAGGACACGGGCATCTCGAAAGAGGTGCTGAAACTCTGCGACGAGCAGCTGGCCATTCCGCTGATCGGACACATCGAGTCGCTCAACGTGTCGGCCGCGGCGGCCGTCATGCTGTTCGAGGTCGTGCGCCAGCGCATCGGCGGGACTGCGGCGGAGTAATATACGGGCACACGAACAAGCCCCGGTCCGGACCTCCTTTCAGGAGCATCCGGACCGGGGCTTGCGCACTTTCCGTCAATCGGACCGGCCGAGGCACCGCACGCACGACCTGCCGCCCCGAGCCGCAGCAAGTCGCGGCCGGGAACGTCCCGTGCCGCACGAGACGGGAACGAGGCGCCTCCGCGCCCCGAACCGCTTCGGGCAAAGGGGCGTCGTCCGGAGCGCACCGCACGACCGACGCTGCGGACATACCTGCGTGCGCACTCGCGGCCTTCGGATCAGAAAAGCCGCTTTTTCGACGCAGTGACGACGAAATCTTTCAGGTAGAAGGGTTCGAAATAGGCAATATCCTCCGTGCGGCCCTCGTCGAGCGCCCGCTGTGCCGGGCGCGCCAAGCCGCGAGCCGAGGGCGCGACCTCCGCGAAAAGGGCGTCGGGCAGCACGTCGAGGCACTTGCGGGCACCGTTGCCGAAGATCACGAACGGACGCTCCGGCGTGCGGAACGCCGCGAAGCTCTCGGGTCCCACGACCTCGGCCGATACCTCCGAAAGCGGGCGCCCCGCGGCATCGAACACCTGGGCGTACACCTCCATGCGGCGCGCATCGACCATCGGGCAGAGCACCGCACGGTCCCACGCATCCACGGAGAGGATGCCTGCCTCGTGGTCCTCGCGGGCCACCTCGGTCAGCGCATCGAGCGACCCCACGGAGACCAGCGGAACGCCCAGCCCGTAGCACAGCCCCTTGGCGAACGAAACGCCGATACGCAGTCCCGTATAGGAGCCGGGCCCCTTGCCCACGGCCACGGCATCCAGCTGTCCGGGTGCGATGCCGTTCTCGCGCAGCAGCTCGTCGGCGAACACGGCCACCCGGCGGGCATGGTCGCGTCCCTCGGCACTCTCGCGCAGCGACACCAGCTCGCCGTCCTTTGCCAACCCCACGGAACAGATGTCCGTACCGGTCTCAATGCATAGTATAAGACTCATAATTCTATTACTCTATATCAATTTCTTACCGTTTTTCAGCCCCGAACGCCGCCGCTCGCGGCCACAGGCCGCGTATGCTCTCTCCGACCCACCCCCCGCCTCGGGCGGGGGCTTCGCGCCGCTGTGCGGCGACAAGGAGCCCGGAAAGCGCGAGCAGCGAAAAAGCCTCGCAAGGCACACCGCAAATACTGCAAGGCAGTCCGAACGTCAGCCCGGACCGGCATCATCGTACAGGCACGTCCGCCGCTCCGAAGCAGCGCCCTCGATGCCCGCGGCCCGCACCGCGGCGCCCCTTACCGGCGATGGTCCTTCATCGCCTTGTCCATTTCGCGTCGGGCGTCGTTCTCCTTGAGGTACTCCCGTTTGTCGTACGCCTTGCGGCCGCGTGCCAGCCCCACGACGATCTTCGCGAGGCCCCGTTCGTTCAGAAACAGCCGCAGCCCCACGATCGTAAGGCCCCGGTCCTGCCCCGCACGGCGCAATTTCTCCAGTTCGCGTGCCGTGAGCAGCAGCTTGCGGTCGCGGCGCGGCGCATGGTTGTTGCATGTGCCCCACGCATATTCGGCAATGTTCACCCCGCGGATCCACAACTCGTTCCGGTCGAAATAACAGAACGAATCCGTCAGCGACGCCTTGCCCGCACGGATCGACTTGATCTCCGTGCCCACGAGCACCACACCCGCCACGAACTCCTCCAGGATCTCGTAGTCGAACGTGGCGCGTTTGTTCCGTATGTTTATATTTTTCTGTTCCGCCATAAATATCCGAATCGGTACGGTTCTTGTTCCGTTCCGTCGCAGAGGGACGGGAATCGGTTCAAGATAACTAATTTTTTTATCTTCGATTTGTTTTACACATCTTTCTGTTTATTTTCTGTTTGCACACGGTATGCGCAGCGATGCGTGTACGCCCCGAGACCCGCCCCTCTTTTTTCTCAGAGAATCAATCGCTGCAATTTGTGCGCAATGGTCACCTTGGCCCGGTTGAGCGCCGCCAGCCGCTGCATGATCTCGCGCAGCATATCGTCCGGCAGCTCCTCGTCCGCCGCCAGGCGCGCCTGCAACTCGCGGATGTACCCCTCGATCACCTTCGATTTGTAGAGCGTCACCGCCTTGGGCACCCCCACGGCGAGCATCTCGTCGTCGCTCTCGACATGCACCTCCTTGCGGCGCCACAGCTCGCTCGGCACGTAGTTGTCGTCCGACGTGAGGATGTCCACCGCCAGGTTGCACACCTCCGGATCGGAGTGGTTCAGGAAGTAGTGCGCCGGCACCTCCGTCCCCACGCCCACGGCCTGCCACTGCGCGCGGTAGGTGTCGAGAATCTCGTTGCACAGCCGGTTCGCGAAGACCAGATGGTCCGCGTCGAGTTCGTTGAATATCACCTCCGCCACATTGCATGCCACCATGTTGCGGCCCTCCTTGAAGTCGAACGAGCAGTGGCCGTACTTGAGCAGGTATTTCACCAGCTCGCGCTCCAGGGCCTCCTGGCTGCTTCCGGCCGTCACGGGCCCCGCGAGGCGCGCCGCCTCGGCCGCGGGCTGCGGCTCGCGGCGCAGTGCCGTCTGGCGCCGCACGAAGTCGTCGGTCTCGCGATCGCCCGTCGTGGCGAGGCGTTTGCGGGCCACCTCGCCGATGAGGATCTGCTCGTCGATGTCCATCGTGCGGGCGCACTCCTTTATGTATACGGAGCGCTGTATCGGATCGGGAATCCGCGCCACCGACTGCACCATGTCGCCGATGAGCGCCGCCTTGCGGATCGGATCGCCCGAGGCCTCGTCCATCAGCAGCCGCGCCTTGAAGGTGATGAAATCCTGCTCGTGGGTCCGCACGTACTCCTGCACCCCCGCGGCGCCCAGCCGGCGCGCGAAAGTGTCGGGGTCGTCCTCGGGCGGCAGCAGCACCACGCGCACGTTCATGCCCTCGCCGAGGATCATGTCGATGCCGCGCAGCGCGGCGTGAATGCCGGCCGCGTCGCCGTCGTAGATCACCGTGATGTTGCGCGTGAAGCGGTTCAGGAGGCGTATCTGCTCCGTCGTGAGCGACGTACCCGACGAGGCCACCACGTTCTCCACCCCGGCCTGGTGCATGGAGATCACGTCGAAATACCCCTCCACCAGGATGGCGCAATCCTGCTGCTGTATGGCTTTCTTCGCGAAGTAGAGGCCGTAGAGCTCGCGTTTCTTGCTGTATATTTCGCTTTCGGGCGAGTTCTGGTACTTGGCCACGTTCTTGTCCGTGCGGAGCGTGCGGCCGCCGAACGCCACGATGCGGCCCGAGATGTTATGCACCGGGAAGATGACCCGCTCGCGGAAGCGGTCGTAGAGCGAGCCGTCGCTCTCGCGCCGCAGCGACAGTCCCGTCGCCACGAGGAACTCCTCGCGATAGCCCGCCTTCAGGGCGTCGCGCGACATGCGGTCGCCGCGCCCGGGGCAGAAACCGAGGCCGAACTTGCGGATCGTGGCGTCGGTCATGCCGCGCTGCTGACGGAAATAGGCCAGGCCCACGCTCTGTCCCTCGGGATCGCCCGCGAGAACCTCCGCGAAGTAGTCCGCGGCCCAGCCGTTGAGGGCGAACATGCTCTCGCGGTCGTCGTTGCGGTGCTGCTCCTCGGGCGTCAGCTCCTTTTCACGCACCTCGATGCCGTAGCGCTTGGCCACGGTCTTCAGCGCCTCGGGATAGCTGATGCCCTCGTGCTCCATGACGAACGTCACGGCATTGCCGCCCTTTCCGCAGCCGAAGCATTTGAAGAGTCCCTTCGAGGGCGACACGACGAACGAGGGGGTCTTTTCGTTATGGAACGGACAGCATGCCTGATAGTTCACGCCCTTGCGCCGGAGCGTGACGTATTCGCCGATGATTTCCACGATGTTCGCGGCGGCATAGATGCGGTCTACCGTTTCCCTGTCGATCATAGTCGCAAAGATACGAAAAGTCGGGCGCAGAAACAAACTTGGGTTCGCCCTCCCCCGCGAACCCCGCCGCAATGCACGTGCGGCGGGGGCTTCAAAAACAGTAACCTCTATAATGGAATTCGAGGCTTCGTTTACAATAAGGCTTAAAATCGGGCCGCAACCGGCGGCCCCGGCGGTTTGCGACGGTGGGTCGCAGTCAGCCAAACAGCCTGTCGCAGCGGTTTAGGGCACCGAGCGGCAGCCTGCGCAACAGTCTGTCCCATGGCCTGCAACGTCGGGCAGCAGCCTGCGGAGCGCCCGCAGACGAAGCGTCAGCGAAGTTGCGGGCCTCCGCGTGCGGAGGCTGCGGCCCGCGCGGCTTAAAAAGCCGCAAATCGTCTCCGCAAAACCACCAACCGGGGCGCCGCAGAGCCCGCGCGGCTTTGAAAAGCAGCAAATCGGCCCACACAGCCCCCCCCGATCGTAAAAATAAGCCGCAACCCGCTGAACGACATAGTTACAGTTCTTCGTCCAAATGCCATAACCTCATCCGCCCGCGGGCTGCGGCCGCAAGAAGACGGAAAAACGCTTCGTCCAATCAACATGACAATCCGTCTCCTGTGATAAAGAGGTACGACCCGCAGCGGAATCTGCGATGCCTCAGACCGTTCCGTGAATGATGGGCGCGGACCGTACCTCGGTTAAAAATGTCGGGAACCGCATTCCCGAACCGATTCAGGGCGGGCAGTAAGGTTGGGAGCACCCCATGCAGGTTGCCTGTATATCGGAAACGGAACCCGACAAAATATGTGTTGGAGTGTGAAAATCGGCTGAGAACTACGCCGTACGATGTGCCGTAATGGATACAAAAATAGGGCGCGGTGTCAGCCCCTTAGCACAGGTCTTGGGAACCTTGATCCAGAAGCCGTCCTGCGCCCTTGTCTGTTCTGCCCACAAAGGGACAGAACATAACAAGGACTGACAACATTTATACCTGAATCAAACAACCTCCGAGGAGGGTCCCAAGTTCGTACTAAGGTATAAAGAGTTGTTTTACCCTTTACAGTTATGTCCGCCGGCCTACGCCGAGTTCTGAAAGTCTTTGGATAGCATCGTTCTTGCAGTTATTCGTTCCCGGACGACTGGTGCCGCCCCAATACAACCAATACCGCGCGATGCACGCTTTTCAGAGTGTAGGCAAATATAGTAATAATTATTTATTCATACGTCATTCGGACATGTGTTTTTGGAAAAAATTGCATATATTTGTCAATATGAAGCGCTCGATAGACTTTTTGCCCGGATTCGTCCAATCCGACTTGCATGAATTGGCCGGACTGATCCGTGAAGAGATAAGCGATGTCCTGATGATAATTCTATACGGGAGTTACGCAAAAAACACCTATGTCATTCACGACGTCCGGCCGGGTCCGAACGGAGAGACGACCGAGTACCACAGCGACTACGACCTCATGGTCGTAACCCGCAAACGGCTGGGCGAGCGCGAGGGCACGGTCGAAACGCGCATCCGCAACCGCTTCGCCGAGGGCAAGGCCGAACCCACGAAAGTGCAGCTGGTCAGCGAGAGCATCAGCAAACTGAACAACGCCCTCTCGCAGGGCCACTATTTCTATGTCGATGCGGTCAATGAGGGGATCCTGTTGTACGACTCCGGCGAGTGCGAGCTGGCAACGCCACGGGAGCTGGATTTTGCGGAAATAAAACGAATCGCAACGGGCTACTTCGGCAGCAATCAGCAAAGAGCCTTTGATTACTTAGAGGATGCCGTGCGAAATATCGAAGATGGAAAATATACGCATTCTTCTTTCTTTCTGCACCAGGCTGCCGAATACCTGCTGAAGTCGGTGCCGCTGGTGTTCGAACTTTACAGACACAAAGAGCACGAATTGAAATTTCTGCTCGACATGTGCCGCAAACACACGCTGGAGCTGGCCGAAGTGTTCCCTTGCAGGACGAAATGGGAGAAACACGTGTTCGATCAGCTGTGCAAGGCCTACATTGAAGCCCGCTACAACGACAATTTCGTCGTGACGAAAGAGGAGATCGACACCCTCCTGCCGCGAATCGAACTGCTCCGCGACATCGTGGAGCGGGTATGCCGCGAGCGCATCGCCTACTACGACAGACAAACAGGGAAATAGACCGCCGTTCGTCCGCATCCGCACCCGGAGCGGAGCGGGTGTCGCACCGCCCCTGCCGGGCGTTCCGCCGGAGCGGACGGAGAGAGAGGACGACGGGGGACATACGTTATTTCGGGAACCGACGTTATTTTTGCACTATGGATTTCAAACTCGTATCGGATTACGCCCCGATGGGCGACCAGCCCGAAGCCATCGCACAGCTTGCCGGGGCCATCACCCGCGGGTCGAAGCACAACACGCTGGTAGGCGTGACCGGCTCAGGCAAGACTTTCACGGTGGCCAACGTCATCGCGGAGCTGAAGCGTCCGACGCTGGTGCTGAGCCACAACAAGACCCTCGCGGCGCAGCTCTACGGCGAATTCCGCAACTTCTTTCCGGAGAATGCCGTGGAGTACTTCGTATCCTACTACGACTACTACCAGCCGGAGGCCTACCTCCCGGCGACGGACACCTATATAGAAAAGGACCTGTCGATCAATGCCGAAATCGAGAAGATGCGGCTCAACACCGTAGCCACGCTCCTCTCGGGACGGCGCGACGTGGTGGTCGTGTCGAGCGTATCGTGTCTGTACGGCTGCGGCAACCCCGCGGATTTCCACGCCATGGCCATCACCGTGAAGGTGGGTCAGATCATAAGCTACAAGCACTTCCTCTACAAGCTCGTGGAGGCGCTGTACACCCGCACCGAGCGCGACCTGGAGCCCTCGACATTCCGCGTGAGCGGCGACACCATCGACATCATGGCCGCATTCGGCGAATTCGGAAGCCAGTGTTTCCGCGTCATGTTCTACGACAACGAAATCGAGGCGATATGGACCATCGACCCCGCGTCGGGCCAGCGTCTCCAGTCCCTCGACTCGCTGACCCTCTACCCCACGAATCTATTCGTGACCACGCGCGAACGCATAAACAACGCCGTGGACCAGATATGCCTCGACCTCGGGCGACAGATCGCGTACTTCGAGAAAGAGGGGCGCGCGATGGAGGCCCAGCGCCTCAAGCAGCGCGTGGAGTACGACCTCGAAATGATAAAGGAGCTCGGATACTGTCCCGGCATCGAGAACTACTCGCGCTACTTCGACGGACGCGCCGAGGGCTCGCGGCCCTTCTGTCTGCTGGATTACTTCCCCAAGGACTACCTGCTCGTGGTGGACGAGAGCCACGTGACCCTGCCGCAGGTGCACGCCATGTTCGGCGGCGACCGCGCACGCAAGGAGAACCTCGTGGAGTACGGATTCCGCCTCCCCGCGGCCAAGGACAACCGCCCGCTGCGGTTCGAGGAGTTCGAACAGTTGCAGGGAACCTCGATCTACGTGAGCGCCACGCCCGCGGACTACGAGCTGATGAAAAGCGAGGGCGTGATCGTGGAGCAGCTGATACGTCCCACGGGGCTGGTCGATCCGCCGCTCGAAGTGCGCGTGACCCTCAATCAGATAGACGACCTGATCGAGGAAATCGACCGCCGCGTGAAACGCGACGACAAGGTGCTGGTGACCACCATAACCAAACGCATGGCCGAGGAGCTGTCGAAATACTTCGACCGCGTGGGCATCCGCAACCGCTACATCCACTCCGACGTGGACACGCTCGAACGCATTCAGATTCTCGAAGACCTCCGCGGCGGAATGTTCGACGTGCTGGTGGGCGTGAACCTGCTGCGCGAGGGGCTCGACCTGCCCGAAGTGGCCCTGGTGGCCATACTCGACGCCGACAAGGAGGGTTTCCTCCGCAACGTGCGCTCCATAACCCAGATTGCGGGACGCGCCGCACGCCACTCCCAGGGCAACGTCATCCTCTACGGCGACACGTGCACCGACTCGATGCGCTTCGCCATAGAGCAGAGCAACCGCCGGCGCGAAAAGCAGGTGCGATACAACATGGAGCACGGCATGCTGCCCCGCCGGGCGCAGAAGAGCGGCACGGGGCAGAGCACGCTCCTCGCGGCCCGCAGCGATGCGGCGGCCGCGACCGATCCTGTCGTATACGCCATAGGGAGCGACGGCATCGGCGGCCTGCACCAGGCTGCCGACGTCGCCGGGAACTACGCTGCGGGCGAGAACCTCGACGCGCTGATCGCCCGGGCCCGCGAAGACATGGAGCGGGCCGCAAAATCCCTCGACTTCCTCGCCGCGGCGCGCTTCCGCGACCGCATGTACGAGTTGCAGAAGCTGCGCGACGAGCGGCGGCAGTGACCGCAGACCGGCGCAAGGCAGCAGCAACGACCGCAGACCGGCGCAAAACCGCGGCAACGACCGCAGACCGGCGCAAAGCCACGGCAACACCGTGAAACTCATTTGATTCGTCAATGCAGGGCGGCAACAGAGACTGCAAATACCGCGGCCGGAGAGGGATATTCTCCGGCCGCGGTATTTTCTTCGCCCGCCCCGTGCTGAGGCAGCTACGGTGTGCGAAAGCGGGGTTTTTCAGCGGAAAGCGAGGCCGGAGCGCACGGCACCGGCCGATGCGGGGATCATTCGGCCTCGCGGAAGGTGAAGTAGCGGGCCGCAAGGTAGCTGTACACAGCCGTGAGGATGCTCGTGGCCACCTTCGACGGCGTGGGCCACAGGCCGCAGACCTCGACGAAGAATTTAATGCAACCGTAGGTCAGCAGGATCGAGCCCCCGACCGACAGCGCGTAGCGGATGAGCTGCGTGCCCGACGGCACGGCGAAGCGGCGGAAAGCCACTTCGCGGTTGAGCCAGAAGCCCGTGAAGAACGTGATCGGGAAGACCAGCACCAGCGCCGCGACATGGGGCGAGACCACGACGAAGCCCAGATCGAAGTTCGAGGCCCGGAAAACGAGGTGGTAGAAAAGCGCATACCAGCAGGCGTCCAGCCCCAGGGTCATGGCACCGCACGCGGCGTAGCGGAACGTCTGCCGCGGCACGATCGCCGCGACGGGCCCCACGTGAAACAGGTCGATGCACCTGCCGATCCGATCCGCCAGCCGCCGCATTCAACGCGCTTTATAGGGCCATGTCTCGGGGAATCGCCCGGCGTGCGTCCGCACGAAAGCCGCAGCCGCAGCCGCATCGTCCGTCTCGAAGAGCGACACCATGAACTTGTCGCCGAAACGGTAGACGCCGCAGCGGACCGCCTCGCCCCCCGCCTCGCTCGCCGCACGGGCGGCACGCAGTGCATTCCGCTCCGTGCTGTACACCCCCTGCACCACATAGGTGCGGCCCGACACCATACGGCCGGCACGCTCCGCAGACGCAGCGTCCGCGGGATCCGACTCCCACGCCGACGAGGCACCCGACGGCACTGCGGACGCCGTTCCGGCCGCAGGCTGCGCGGCGGAAGCCGCATCGCCCAACGTATGCGGCGCCGCGGCGCCGCGTTGTGCGCCGGAAAGTTCTCCGTGCGCTCCGGATGCCGCAGCGGTCCCCACGGAAGCACTCCGCTCCCGCAGCGAGGGATCGTCGGCCGCCGGCTGCGCCGGACCGCTTCCCGCCGGCCGTTCCGAAGCCGCGACTTCCGGCACCGCAGCGTCCGGATCCGCCGCTCGGGCCGCATCCGTCTCTTCGCCCCCACGCCGCGCAGCATCCTGCTGCACGGCACGATCCCGCACGGACTCCGCAGCCCGGTCGTCCGAGCTCCGGCCCTCCGCAACGAGCATACTCCGCTCGCCGAACATGCCGGAGCGCAATGCGGGCCAGTGATCGACGAGGATGAGCCCCCCGACAGCCGCACCGCACACGATCGCGGCCGCGGCCACGCCCCACAGCAGCGCATGTCCGCCATACCGACGCCGCAGCGTCAGGGGCTCGTGCCCGGCGGGGTTGAGCTGGAGGTCGAAAGCCGGATCGACAACGAACCGCTTCTGCCGCAGCTCCCCGATGCCGCGGAGCACGAGCACGTCGCCCTGCATCGCGCGGCCCAGCCAGCGGGTGCAGGCCGCCTCGGCGGTCGCGACATCGCAGCCGGCGACCTCGGCGATCGCCTCGGAAAGCGAACGGCCGACGCACTCCGCCGAGTACTCGACCCGATAGTATGCGGGGCGCACCCGCCGGCGCGAGAGCCTCTCGGCGGGGCGACGCACCGCGCGCAACGCCCCCACGCCGGGGATCGTGACGGCGTGTTCCGCGAGCAACAGGTTCGCGATCAGTTTATTTACCTCTACGACCATGCGATTTCGTTTTTTCGGGCCACACGGCCTCCGTGACCGCCGGCCGCGCCAGGGATCGCCAGATCATGTAACCGCCCGCCAGGATGAACGGAATGCTGAGCCACTGCCCCATATCGAGCAGCATGCCCTTCTCGAAAGCCGACTGCTCGGTCTTGATGCATTCGATGAAAAAGCGCGTGAGGAACACCCCCACGAGTCCGACCCCGAAAAGCAGTCCCGGACGACGGCGCGCCAGGTCGCGACCATAATAGAGCCAGCACAGCAGCCCGAACGTCGCGAGATAGCACAGCGCCTCGTAGATCTGCGTGGGGTGCACCGCGGCCGGAGCGTACTCGTAGAGCCACTTGTTCGAACGCAGGAACTCGAAACCCCACGGCAGGTCGGTCGCCACGCCGAAGATCTCGGAATTGAAGAGGTTGCCCAGACGAACCGCCGCACCGCCGATGCCCACGGGGATCATGATGCGGTCGAGCGACCACACGTAGGGCAGGCGGTTCTTGCGTGAAAAGAGCCACAGGCCGATCAGCAGGCCGATGGCGGCGCCGTGGCTGGCCAGGCCGCCGTCGCGAAACCCCGTGACGATGGTCCAGGGCTGGCGCAGGTACTCCATCGTATCGTAGAACAGGCAGTGACCGAGGCGTGCGCCGACGATGGTCGCCACCGTGCCGTAGACGAAAATGGAGTCGGAAACCTTCGAGGGCAGACCCTCGCGCCGACAGAAGTTGTCGAAGAACCGCGCGCCGATCAGGATGGCGGCCACCCACATCAGTCCGTAATAGCGGACCTCCAGGCCGAAAATCGTGAACGCTACGGGATCGAAATTCCAGGTTATGCTAAGCAAATGCATCATCGTATTCCGTTTTGAGGCGGCGCCCCGGCGCGACTCCCCGATTGCGGAGGCAGGCGGGAACGCCGCGGTGTGTTACTTCACGTCGTGCAGATCGACCTTTTTCAGCGTGAACGAGAAAGTCGTGCCGACCCCCGGTTCGCTCCGCACGGCGACATGTTCGCCGTGCGCCTCGACGATGTGCTTGACGATGGCCAGACCCAGGCCCGTGCCGCCCTGCTCGCGCGAGCGGCCTTTGTCCGTGCGGTAGAACCGCTCGAAGATGCGCGGAATGTCCTCCTTGCCGATGCCCTGGCCGTTGTCCTCCACCTCGATCAGGATCCGGTCGAGCATGTCGCGGAACCGGACGTTCGTCGTGCCGCCCTCGCGGCCGTAGTGGATCGAGTTGATGATGAGATTGACCAGCACCTGACCGACGTAGTGCTTGTCGGCCAGCACCCAGAAAGGCGACGGCAGGTTGCCGGCACCCTTCACGCGGATGCGGATATGCTTGCGGTCGGCCTCCATCTCGGCCTGCTCCGCGATCTCGCGCGCCAGCGCCACGATGTCGAACTGCTCCATCTGCAAGCGGTTCATGCTGCTTTCGAGCTTCGAAATGGTATCGAGGTCGTTCACGATGTTGATGAGCCGGTCGATGCTCTTCTCGGCCCGTTCGAGGAACTTGCGGTTGATCAGCTCGTCCTCCAGACCGCCGTCGAGCAGGGTCGAGATATAGCCCTGGATATTGAAAATGGGGGTTTTCAGCTCGTGGGCCACATTGCCGAGGTACTGCTTGCGGAAGCGCTCCGACTCCTTGAGACGCGCGATCTCCTTGTCGTTCGTGTCGGCCCAGGCGGTCAGCTCCTCGCCGATGTTCTCCACACGCTTGTCCTTGAGCTCATCGAGGATTTCGGTCGTGTGCACGTCGCGCGAGAGGACGATCGAATAGATCGGCTTCAGCTTGTAGGCCACGTATTTGCGAATGATGAACAACGCCGAGAACATCACGATGCCGAACGTTCCGAGCGCCAGCATCAGCACATAGAGCCACGCCGCCTTCAGCGCGATGCCGACCGCCGCGACGACCAGCGCCGCCACGAGCGCGATGAGCAGCGATCCGCCCTCCTTGGTCTTGATCGTGATCATACCGCTCCTATTTATAGTGTTCCATGAGTCGGGCGATGTACTTGCCCACGATGTCGAATTCGAGGTTCACCACCGATCCCGGACGGATGCGCGAGAAATTGGTGTGCTCGAACGTGTAGGGAATGATCGCCACGCGGAAGCTCCCCGGCTTCGAGTCGCACACCGTGAGGCTCACGCCGTTCACGGCCACCGAGCCCTTCTCCACCGTGCAGAGGCCGCCGCCGCGGGGCTCGTACTCGAACGTGAAATACCAGCTGCCGCCGGCCTCCTCCACCGCCGTGCAGCGGGCCGTCTGATCGACGTGTCCCTGCACGATATGGCCGTCGAGCAGCGCATCGGGCTTCATCGAACGTTCGAGGTTCACCAGGTCGCCCGGCTGCAACAGCCCGAGGTTGCTGCGATCGAGCGTCTCCTTCATGGCGGTCACGGTGTAGGTGTCGTCGGTGATGTCCACCACCGTCAGACAAACGCCGTTATGCGCAATGCTCTGGTCGATTTTCAGTTCGCGGCAGAAGTCCGCCCGCAACACGAAATCCTTGTTCTGACGGTCCGTGCGGATCTCCGCAACCTCCGCCGTACGTTCTACGATTCCCGAAAACATGGGTCTATTGGTTTATTATCAGTTTGCCGACGACCTTGTACACAGCCTCTATATCTTTGGCTTTCAACACAATGTCATCAAAATTCTCCTTATCGCCCGCCACCAGCCGGAACTCCCCCGCCTGCGCACCGGTGCGAACTATCCGCAAAGTTACAATTTTTCGGCTGATAATCACATATTCCGCCCCGGGAATAATCGCTTCGCGCTCCACGGCGCGCAGCAGCACGATCGCACCGGCGGGCAGTGCGGCACCCATCGCACGGCCCTCGTAGCGCATGGCGAAATCGCACTCGACGACCTGAGGCAGGACGAAGCCCGTGTCGGCCGCAAGCCGGTCGCGCAGCAACACGGCCTGCTCGACATCCGCATTATAATAAGGTATGGTAGCGCCCCGCAGTTCGGGAGCGGCGAACATCTGCCCCTCTCCCGTGAGCACCCACAGTTTGTCGATCTGCGGGAACTTGCTCACGATCTTGTCGGCCACATCGCGCGATATGCCGTTGTTTCCGCGCTTGATCTGGTAGAGATTTTCGCCTCGGGGCAGCCCGATGTAACGAGCGAAGTAGTTGGTAGTCATGTTCGCCCACCGAATAATGCTCTCAATTCTTTGCCAATTATCTTTTTTTTCTGGCATAATTCATTTTTTTTTGTACCTTTGCACCACGGTCCCGTAGTTCAATGGATAGAATTTAAGATTCCGGTTCTTACGATGAAGGTTCGAATCCCTCCGGGACTACTGCGATTCAGGTGCACCTCCGTGCACCTGAATTTTTTTCTCGGCGCTTATTCTTTGTTTCAACAAAAGTAATAACAAATTTCGATTGCACAATAAAAAATAAAATATTTGATCCTGCGAATAGCACAAAAAGACACCCGTAAAACCGCAATCCGCAGCACCTGAGCAGCGAGCAAATACCGCTCCGAACCGCTGCGAAAGCCACCCGGGAAGCCCCCGGAGCAACCCGTGCACGCACGCGAACCCCTCCCTCGGCGCACCGCCCGGCCGCCGCGCCGGACCGCTCCCCCGCGCCGGACGCCCGGAACACCGGCCATCCGGTATCATATTCCCCCGCTCCGGCCCGTTTTTCGGCAAATTCTCGCTATATTTGTCCCGTCATGTCGATCGTAAGAAACACCGAGAGCGATCTCGAATTCGAAAACAGAATCCGCCCGCAGGAGCTCGAAACCTTCGCCGGGCAGGAGAAGATCGTGGAGAACCTCCGCATCTTCATCCGGGCCGCCCTCATGCGGGGCGACTCGCTCGACCACGTATTGCTCCACGGCCCTCCGGGCCTGGGCAAAACCACGCTGGCCAACATCATCGCCAACGAGATGCACTCGCAGCTCAAGGTCACCTCGGGTCCCGTGCTGGACAAGCCGGGCGACCTGGCGGGGCTGCTCACCAACCTCTCGCCGGGCGACGTGCTCTTCATCGACGAGATCCACCGCCTCAGCCCCATCGTGGAGGAGTACCTCTACTCCGCGATGGAGGATTACAAGATCGACATCGTGCTCGACAAGGGCCCCTCGGCCCGCTCGATACAGATCGAACTGGCGCCCTTCACGCTCATCGGCGCCACCACGCGCAGCGGCCTGCTCACCTCGCCGCTCAGGGCGCGCTTCGGCATCTCGTGCCACCTGGAGTACTACGACGCTCCGGTGCTCGCGGGCATCGTGCACCGCTCGGCCCGCATTCTCGACGTGCCGATCGACGAAGAGGCGGCCCACGAGGTCGCGCTCCGCTCGCGCGGCACGCCCCGCATCGCCAACGCCCTGCTGCGGCGCGTGCGCGACTTCGCCATGGTCAAGGGCGACGGACGCATCGACCTGGCCATAACGCGCACGGCCCTCGAAGCCCTCAACATCGACTCGCGCGGCCTCGACCGCATGGACAACAAGATCCTGGGGACGATCATCGAGAAGTTCCGCGGCGGCCCCGTGGGACTCAACACCATCGCCACGGCCGTGGGCGAGGAGGCCGGCACGGTGGAGGAGGTATACGAACCGTTCCTCATCAAGGAGGGTTTTCTCAAGCGCACGCCCCGCGGCCGCGAAGCCACCGAACTGGCCTATCGTCACCTGGGACTCGCGCCCCATGACGGCGGCGAGACGGGGCGGCTGTTCTGAGAACGGCCCCGAGCGGCCGCACCGTACCGACGTAAACCGACAACCGATACCATATGCCCGCAATCCTCACCATCGACTCCGCCGCCTGCCGCCGTTGCGGCCGCTGCGCCCGGGTTTGCCCCTCGGGGGTATTCGAGGCGGCACCGGACGGCACGATCGCCGTGGCCGCCGCCGACCGCTGCATCTCGTGCGGCCACTGCGTCACGGCATGCCCGGCCGATGCCGTGCGCCACAACCACTTTCCGCCCGAGAAGGTCCACGCCGCCGACCGCAGCGCGCTGCCTACACCCGATCAGGTGCTGCTCCTGTGCCGCATCCGGCGCTCCAACCGCGCTTTCACGTCCGATCCCGTGCCGCACGACCAGCTGCTGCGCATCGTCGAGGCGGCGCACCGCGCCCCCACGGCCAGCAACCGCCAGCAGGTGTCGTTCACGCTCGTCACCGACCCCGCACAGCTGCGGCTGGTCACCCGCTACACGCTCGACACCTTCGCCTCGATCGCCCGCAAGCTGCGCCATCCGCTCGTGCGGCCGTGGCTGAGCCGCATCATGCCCGGCACCTACCGCTACCTGCCGGCGTTCGACCGCATGCGGCGCGCCTACGAGGAGCACGGCACGGACGGCATCCTGCGGGGCGCCACGGCGCTGCTGCTGATCCACACGCCGGGCGACAACGCCTTCGGAGCCATCGACGCGAACCTTGCGTACCAGAACGCCTCGCTCATGGCCGAAAGCATGGGCATCAGCCAGTTCTACACCGGCTTCGTCTACATGGCCCTGCGCCACGGCAAGGCACGGCGCCTCACCCGCGCACTCGGCATAGAGGGCACGATCCACGCCGGCATGGCACTGGGCATGCCCCGCTTCCTCTTCGACCGCTACATCGACAAGAAGCCCCTCGACCTGCACGAGGCGGGCCGCTGATCCGCAGCGCACGCCTTTCGTCGAGCGGAGCACACCCCGCTGCGCCGCCCGGAGCCCCGAACCGCTCCGGGCGGCGTTCCCGTTCCGCGCGGCACAGACCGCCCGCCCCCCCTGCACACGGCCGCACGCCGGCACGCACCGCACACCTTGCACACGGCCGCACGCGGGGCGCAGAATTTGCACGTTCTGCGGAAAAACGGAGAAGCATCATGGAAAAAGAACTGTACCGCCGAGCCCTGGAGTACCACGGCGGCACCCGCCCCGGAAAAATCGCCGTCGTACCCACCAAGCCCCACGCCACACAGCACGACCTCGCGCTGGCCTACTCGCCGGGCGTGGCGGCCCCGTGTCTCGAAATCGCACGCGACCCCGCATCGAGCTACGACTACACCGGCCGCGGCAACCTGGTGGCCGTCGTCACCGACGGCTCGGCCGTACTGGGCCTGGGAGACATCGGACCCGAAGCGGCCAAACCCGTCATGGAGGGCAAATGCATGCTCTTCAAGCTCATGGCCGGCATCGACGCCTTCGATCTCGAACTCGACGCCCGCGATCCGGAGGCCTTCGTCGAGACGGTGTGCCGGCTGGCCCCCACGTTCGGCGCCGTGAACCTCGAAGACATCAAGGCCCCCGAGTGTTTCGAAATCGAGCGGCGCCTGAACGCGAAGCTCCCGATCCCGGTCATGCACGACGACCAGCACGGCACGGCGGTCATCGTGGCCGCAGCGGTCATCAACGCGCTGCACCTCAACGGCAAGCGCATCGAGACGCTGCGCACGGTCGTCAGCGGCGCCGGAGCCGCGGCCATCGCCTCGGTGCGGCTGCTGCTGGCGCTCGGCATCCGGCGCGAACACCTCGTGCTGTGCGACAGCCAGGGCGTGATCTCCGTGCGCCGCACCGACCTGAACGACGTCAAGCGCGAGTTCGCCACGCGCGAACCCTACGACACGCTCGGCGAAGCGATCGTCGGCGCCGACCTCTTTCTCGGCGTCTCGCGCGGCGGCGTGCTCACGCCCGACATGCTCCGCACGATGGCACCCGCACCCATCGTCCTGGCTCTGGCCAACCCCGTGCCGGAGATCCCCTACGCCGAAGCCGTGGCGGCACGTCCCGACGCCCTCGTCGCCACGGGGCGTTCGAACGACCCCAACCAGGTGAACAACGCGCTCTGCTTCCCCTTCCTGTTCCGCGGAGCGCTCGACGTGCGGGCCACGGCCATCGACGACGCCATGAAGCTGGCCGCCGCACGCGCCATCGCCGACCTGGCCCGCATGTCCGTGCCCGATGCCGTGCTCGACGCCTACGGGCTGCCGTCGCTCGCCTTCGGCCCCGAATACCTCATCCCCAAGGCCCTCGACCGGCGCCTGCTCTGGCACGTGGCGCCCGCCGTGGCCCGGGCCGCCGAAGCCTCCGGACTGGCCCGCAACCCCCTGACCGATGTCGGACACTACGTCCGCAGCCTGCGCCGCCTGGTCGGGTGACGCACGCGGCCCGACGAAAAAGGCCGGCATCCCATGATGGGGATGCCGGCCGCATCTTCGCAGCGGACGCGCTACCGCATCATGCGGTAATAGGTGCCCAGCGGCAGCTGTTTGCCGGCGCGGTCCTCGAAGCAGAGCTCGCCCCACTGCTCGCCCGCCGGAGCGCCGAAAGCCTGGTGCACGGCCGTGCGTGCCAGCGTCGAGGAGAGCCCCATGGAGTAGAGGTTGAGCACGAGGAAGGAGTCCTCGGGTTCGAGCAGCTGCGCGCAGCATTCGAGCATCTCGCAAAGGTTGTCCTCCAGCACCCACTTCTCGCCGTTCGCACCGCGTCCGTATGCCGGCGGATCGAGCATGATGCCGCGGTATCGGCGCCCGCGCCGCACCTCGCGGCGCACGAAGCGCAACGCGTCCTCCACGATCCAGCGCACGCCGCTCAATCCGCTGAGCGTCATGTTCTCACCGGCCCACGACACCACGGGCTTCACCGAATCGACATGCGTGACATCGGCGCCCGCAGCCCGCGCCGCGAGCGTCGCCCCCCCTGTGTAGGCGAAGAGATTGAGCACGCGGGGCGCCTCACCGGCCGCACCGCCGCGCTCCGCGTCCCCGGAGCGCGCGCCCCCCTTTGCGGCGAGCGCCGCACAGCGGTCGTAGATGAACTCCCAGTTGGCGGCCTGCTCGGGGAAGATTCCAACGTGTTTGAACGAGGTGAAGCCCAGGCGCATGCGCAGCGACATTCCCCCGTATGCATAGTCGATCGTCCAGCGGTCGGCCACGCCGCGGCGCAGGTGCCACTCGCCCCGCTCCTCGCTCCGGCCGTCGCGCAGGAACGACGCGTCGGCCAGGCGCCGCCACTCCTCTTCGGGCAGCGACCGCCGCCACACGGCCTGCGGCTCGGGACGCCGCGTGACATAGGCTCCGAAACGCTCCAGCTTCTCGAAGTCTCCCGTGTCGATCAATTCATAATCCGCGAAACGCGGCATCAGCAGCTCCTGCATATACTCTCCTTTTCGTCGATAAGACACATTTCGCACCGCGCGCAGTCGAACTCCAGGCGGTAGCGGAAGCGATCCCGTTCGAGCCACAGCTCCCCCGCGAGTCGCGGATTCCGCTTCAGGCACTCGCCCAGTTCGCGGCGCAGGCAGTAGGCCGTGCGCATGACGCAACGGCCCGTCGTTTCGCGCGCCAGCTCCAGCGGCGGCTCGATCTCCGTCACGCCGTGGTCGCAGTAGAAGGCCTCCGCCAGGCGGTTGGTCACGTTATCCGCCTCCGTGAGCCGCACACCGGGATAGCGTGCGGCAGGGTCCTCGGGCAGGATGCGGTGCTCCGGCACGCGGGACGCACGCAGCGCCGCCAGGCGCTCCAGCCCCTCGCGGCGCAGCGCCGCAAGCACCGACACGGGCACGAAACGCTCCGCCCCCGTACCGGCGACCTCCTCCACGCGGAAGATCGTGTCGCCGCTGCGTGACAGCTGCTCGCGCAGCGTGGCCTCCATCTTCACCGCATCGCGTGCCGGCGCGAAATCGCCGCCGCACGACGCCTCGGCCGCGAGGCCTTCGCAATCGACGTAGCGCACCGCGGCGCGGCCGGCCTCCACGGCGAACTCCGCACGCACACCGATCGTGCGCCGCGTGCGGCTGCGGGCCACCTGCTGGCTGAAGCGGTGGTCGTAGTTGCGGTATACCTCCGCCCCCGGCACGACGCCCTCCATGCGGTTGGGCACGACGCGGCGGCCCTCCGCCGCATTGACATTGGTGCCCGCGCCGCCGAAGCAGATGCCGTCGCCCGGCGCCAGGTCCGAGGCGCGGTCGAGCACGAAGTCGCGCGCGCCGACCGACGCCACACGGCCTACGTATTCGCCCACGGCCTTGGGCGTGTCGAACGACGCGACGCCCGCACGGCGTCCGTCGAAATAGTACTCCGACTCGCCGCGCGTGAAGCTCTTGGACGGATCGGGCGCGAAGTCGGGCACGCTCCGCCCCACCGAAGCCCGGCACAGCTCCGGACGCGAGGCCAGCGCCTCGTCCACGGCCCGCCGGTACCAGGCGACCACGTTGCGGATGTAACCGATCTCCTTGAGGCGCCCCTCGATCTTGAACGAGGAGACGCCCGCATCCATCAGCTCGCCCAGGCGGGCCGAAAGGTTCATGTCGCGCAGCGACAGCAGGTGCTTGCCCGCGAGGTACGTGCGGCCCCGGCCGTCGGTGAGGTCCCACGCCAGGCGGCAGGGCTGGGCGCATTCGCCCCGGTTGCCGCTGCGCGGGCCCATCGAGCGCGAAAGGAAGCAGCGGCCGCTGTACCCCACGCAGATGGCCCCGTGCACGAAGCACTCGACCTCGGCGCTCGTGGCGGCGCACACCGCGCGGATCTCGTCGAGCGACATGGCCCGTTCGAGAATCACGCGCGCGAAGCCGCAGCGTTCGAGAAACTGCGCATGCCCGGGCGTCAGGGTGTGCACCTGGGTCGAGGCGTGCAGCTCCACGGGCAGGTTCATGCGCCGCAGCGCCATGTCCTGCACGATGAGCGCATCGACCCCCGCGCCGATCAGCTCGCGGGCCTGGCGCTCGGCCTCCTCCAGCTCGTCGTCGCGGAGCAGGGTGTTGAGCGTGGCGTAGACCCGCACGCCGTAGCGGCGGGCGTACTCCACGGCCCGCGCGATCTGCGCGGCATCGTTGGCCGCGGCATGGCGCGCACCGAAGCGGGCGCCGCCGATGTACACGGCGTCGGCGCCGTAGTCCACAGCCGCGACCACCGCCTCGCAGTCGCGGGCCGGGGCCAGCAGTTCGATGGGTCGCTTGAGGGAAGACATCGCGGCACGGATTCTGCTTCGGGTCAGGCCCAAAGGTTCTCGGGATAGCGTCCCTCGGCGATCATGCGGCGAATGGCCTCCACCAGCAGGGGTTTGTCCTCCTTGTAGGTCACGCCGTACCACTGGGCTCCCGAGCGCAGCACGCGCATGGTCGCGGTGCCGTCGGCAATGAGCTTATTGACCATGGTGGGGATGTAGAACTCGGCCTTCGGTTCGGTGCCGTGCTCGCGCAGGAAGACCTTGAAGTACTCCTCGGAACGGGTGAAATAGTCGGGCGTGAAACCGAAGAGATTCATCGACACGGGGGTGTCGGGCGCCAGCTCCTCGTCCGCACCGCCGTCGTGGAAGAGGATGCGGCCGTCGGGCATGCGCTCGATCTGCGTGCGCTCCACCATGCCGGCGAGGCAGCCCGCGGCATCGACGCCGCACACGCCGCGCGACACGGTGCCGTTCTCGGAAAGCGTCTTGTCCAGGTCGTAGGCCACCATGCAGTAGCTGCCCCGGCTGCCGCCGAGCGTGCGCAGGAAGTCCCCGATGGTGCGGTAGGCCTCGGCGCCGTAGAAGTCGTCGGCGTTGATTACGGCGAACGGACCGTCGATCCGCCCCGCGGCCATCATCACGGCGTGGTTCGTGCCCCACGGCTTCACGCGCCCCTCGGGCAGCGCGAAGCCTTCGGGCAGCATGTCCAGCTCCTGGTAGACGTAGTCCACCTCGATGCGGCCGCCGAAGCGCCCGGGCGAGAAGACCTCGCGGAACTCGCGCTCGAAAGCGTGGCGTATGACGAAGACCACCTTGCCGAAGCCGGCGCGCACGGCGTCGTAGACCGAATAGTCGATGATGGCCTCGTTGTTGGGGCCCACGCCGTCCATCTGCTTGAGCGAGCCGTAGCGCGAACCCATGCCGGCGGCAAGCACCAGTAAAGTCGGTTTTTCCATATGTTTCAGGATCGTTTTTAATAGTAATAAAGCCGCGACAAAGGTAAAAATTTTCACTGCGGGCCGCAAGGTTTTTCCCCATAAAATCGTTACCTTTGTGCGATTTCGAATTCACTGCCGATGAAACTCCGCAAATCCCTATCCGACCGCTGGGACGAGGCGCTGCGCAAGCGGCGGCTCAGTCTGCGCGACGCCGCCGACGGCAGCGAGGAGTGGCACATCCACATCTCGCCCGCAGGCATTTTCGCCGCTTTCGTATCGTTCGCCCTGCTGCTCTTCCTCGTGCTGCTGGTGCTCACGGCCTATACCCCCGTGCTCGAATTCCTGCCCGGCTACCGCACGCAGGCCGAACGCTCGCGCGACAACCTCGTGCGCAACGTGCTGCGGCTCGACTCGATGGAGCGCGCGATGAACGAAATGATGCTCTACAACGAGCACATCGCCCTCATCATGGAGGGCAAGAACCCCGTGGTACGCACCGTGGAGGCGCACGACAGCACCCGCGTGGACAAGAGCCTCGCGGCGCCCTCGCGCGCCGACTCGCTGCTGCGATCGCAGATGGAGGGCGACGGCCCCTATGCGCTGACGGGGCGCCCGGCCACGCGCCGCGAGGTGCGCAAGGCGATCGAGATGATGACGCCCGCCGAGGGCATTCTCACCGAACGTTTCGACATACGCAGCGGCAGCCTCGGCGTGCGCATCGCCGCGACGGAGGGCACGGGCGTGGCGGCCATCGGCAACGGCACCGTCGTGCTGAGCCTCTGGACGCCCGACACGGACTGGATCGTCGAGGTGCAGCACCCGGGCAACCTGCTTTCGGTATACCGCAACCTTTCGCAGTCGCTCGTCACGGCGGGACAGACCGTGCGCGCGGGCGAAGTGATCGGCTACGCCGCGGGCGGAGGCGACGGCTCGGAGCTGCGGCTCTTCGGATTCGAACTGTGGAACGACGGCAAACCCGTCGATCCGGAGGGTTACATCGTATTCTGACATGAGACAACGACTTGCCATACTGGGTTCCACGGGCTCGATCGGCGTGCAGACGCTCGACATCGTGCGCGAGAATCCCGAACTCTTCGAAGCCCGCATCCTCACGGCGGGCCGCCGCTGGGAGCTGCTCGCACAGCAGGCCCGCGAATTCGATGCCGACGCGGTCGTCATCGCCGACAAGAACTGCTATGCCCCGCTGCGCGACGCGCTGGCCGACACCGACACCAAGGTCTACGCCGGCGAGGAGGCCGTGGCCCAGGTCGCGGCGGCCGGCGGCACCGAGGTCGTGGTCAATGCCCTGGTGGGCTATGCGGGCCTCGCCCCCACGATCGCGGCGCTCGGCGCCGGCAAGAAACTGGCCCTGGCCAACAAGGAGTCGCTCGTGGTGGGCGGCGAATACGTCATGCGCGTGGCGGCCGAACACCGGGCTCCGATCCTGCCGATCGACTCGGAGCATTCGGCCATATTCCAGTGCCTCGCGGGCGAACGCTCGGCACCGCGGCGGCTCATCGTCACCTGCTCGGGCGGCTCGCTGCGCGACGTACCGCGCGAGGCGCTCGCCGACGTCACGCCGGAACAGGCGCTGCGCCATCCCCAGTGGTCGATGGGCGCCAAGATCACCATCGACTCCTCGACGCTCGTGAACAAGGGTTTCGAGGTCATCGAGGCCCGCTGGCTCTTCGACATGCCCGCCGAACGGATCGACGTGGTGCTGCACCCGCAGTCGATCGTGCACTCGATGGTCGAATTCGAGGACGGCGCGGTCAAGGCGCAGCTCGGGTCGGCCGACATGCGCATCCCGATCAGCCACGCGCTCTTCTACCCCGCACGGGCCGAACGCCCCGGCGAGCGGTTCGACATTCTGGGGCATCCCCAGCTCACCTTCGCCGCGGTGGACCGCGCGAAATATCCGGCGCTCGACATCGCCTACGACTGCCTGCGGCGCGGCGGCACGGCGGCCTGCACGATGAACGGGGCCAACGAAGTGGCCGTGGCGGCCTTTCTGGGCGGGCGGTGCCGCTGGACCGACATCGTGCGCACGATCGAAGCGGCGCTGCAACGCGCAGCGTTCGCACCGCACCCCGCACCCGACGACTACGCCGCAGCCGACGCCGAGGCCCGGCTGCTGGCCCGCGAATTCCTGAAATGCTGAGCGCACGCCGCTCCCCACGCAAAAGACGACACAACCGATGGACATACTGATCAAAATCGCACAGCTCTTCCTGGCCTTCACCCTGCTGGTAGGCATCCACGAATTCGGCCACTTCATCATGGCCCGCATCTTCGGCATCCGCGTCGAGAAGTTCTACATCTTCTTCGACCCGTGGTTCTCGCTCTTCAAATTCAAACGCGGCGGCACCGAGTACGGCATCGGCTGGCTGCCCCTGGGCGGCTACGTGAAGATCGCCGGCATGATCGACGAGTCGATGGACAAGGAGCAGATGAAACGCCCCGTCAGTCCCGACGAGTTCCGGGCCAAGCCGGCGTGGCAGCGCTTCCTGGTGATGATCGCGGGCGTGGTGATGAACGTGCTGCTGGCCGTCGCGATCTACTGCGGCGTGAGCTGGGCCTGGGGCGAGTCGTACTTCTCGAACGACGACGCCCGCTGGGGCTACGACTTCAGCGAGGCGGGCCACGAACTCGGATTCCGCGACGGCGACCGCTTCCTGACCATCGACGGCGAGCGGGTGGACAACATCAACGAGATCATCAACGCCCTGGTGGTCACCGAGGGGGACCGCACGGTGACGGTGGCGCGCAACGGCGGCACGGCGACCCTGCGGCTGCCGCTCGAACGGCTGATCGCAATGCGTCAGCGCCAGGAGTACAAGGACCTGTTCGTGCTGCGCATGCCCTTTCTGATCGACAGCATCACGGCCCCCGGGGCCGCGGCCCTGCGCCCGGGCGACGAGGTGACGGCCATCGACGACTGCCGCGGCGCCGGCTTCGTGCAATATGCCGAATACCTCGCGGCACACGCGGGCGACACGGTGACCGTAGCCGTCATGCGCGACGGCGAGCAGCTGACCGGAATCCGCATTCCGGTGTCGGACGAGGGCCGCATCGGCGTCGTGCGGCGAAACCCCTACGAGCTGCGCACGCGCGACTACACCTTCGCCGAAGCGATACCGGCGGGATTCCGCCGTGCGGGCACCATGCTCTCCTCCTACTGGGAGCAGCTCAAGCTGATCGTGCAGCCCAAGACCAAGATGTACGAGGAGGTGGGCGGCTTCATCGCCATCGGCAGCATCTTCCCCTCGCACTGGGACTGGCAGGATTTCTGGCTCAAGTGCGCCTTCCTGTCGATCATCCTGGCCGTGATGAACATCCTGCCCATACCGGGCCTCGACGGCGGCCACGCGATCTTCACCTTCTGGGAGATGGTCACGGGCCGCAAGGTCAGCGACCGCATCCTCGAAGGAGCGCAGTACGTGGGGCTGGCGATCATCCTGCTGCTGCTGGTCTACGCCAACGGCAACGACCTCTACCGCTTCTTCATCCGATAGACGCGCGGGGTCGCAGGCACGAAACAGCCGGAAGACGGACCGCCACGGACGCGGCAGCACCTGCTTTCCGCCGCCCGGGTGCAGCGGACGGCAGCGCGGCGGACGACGACGCAGCGGCGGCGGTCCGGAGGTCGTGAAGCGCCTCCTGCGGCGGACCGGCGGACCGGAAGTCAGGAGACCCGAGACCCGGAAGACCTGCGGACCGGAAGAGCGAAGAGACCGAAAAACCGAAAGGCCCCTGAAATACCTAACCACACATGGCCAAAGTCAAAAAAGCATATTTCTGCCGCAACTGCGGCTTCGAAGCCCCCAAATGGCTGGGCAAATGCCCCTCGTGCGGCGAATGGAACACCTTCGCCGAGGAGGTCGTGGCCCGCGAGAGCGGCGGACAGATCGCCGCGCAGCTCGCGGGCGGCACCCCGGCGGTGCGGCCGCAGCGCGTGCGCGACATCCGCGAGAGCGACCACCGGCGCATCGACCTCGGCAACGCGGAGGTGAACCGCGTGCTGGGCGGCGGCCTCGTGCCGGGCTCGCTCGTGCTGCTGGGCGGCGAACCGGGCATCGGCAAATCGACCCTCTCGCTGCAAATCGCACTGGCGGCCAACGGCCTGAAGACGCTCTACGTCTCGGGCGAGGAGTCGGCCGAACAGATTCGCATGCGCGCGGCACGCATCGGCATCGGCAACGACGAATGCCTCATCTATCCCGAGACGCTGCTCGAAAACATCGTGGCCCAGATCGGGGAGCTGCGGCCCGACTTAGTGGTGATCGACTCCATACAGACCATCTACACCGACCTGATCGACTCCTCGGCGGGCAGCGTGTCGCAAATCCGCGAGTGCGCCGCCACGCTGCTCAAGTACGCCAAGAGCAGCGGCACGTCGATCTTCATCATCGGCCACATCACCAAGGACGGCACGATCGCCGGTCCGAAGATCCTCGAACATATCGTGGACGTGGTGCTCCAGTTCGAGGGCGACAGCAACTACACCTACCGCCTGCTGCGCGGCATCAAGAACCGTTTCGGCGCCACGTACGAAATCGGCGTCTTCGAGATGCTCGAAAGCGGCCTGCGCGAGGTGGGCAACCCCTCGGAAATCCTGCTCACCCACTACGACGAACCCCTGAGCGGCATCTCGGTGGGTGCGGCGGCCGACGGCGTGCGCCCCTACCTGATCGAGGTGCAGGCGCTGGTCTCGGGCGCGGCCTACGGCACACCCCAGCGCTCCGCCACGGGATACGACGCCCGCCGCATGAACATGCTCCTGGCCGTACTCGAAAAACGCCTCGGAATGAAGATGTTCCAGAAGGATGTCTTCCTGAACTTCGCCGGCGGATTCCGCGTGGCCGACCCGGGACTGGACCTGGCCGTGGTGGCCGCCGTGGTATCGTCGTTCTTCGACCGCCCGATCGCCCCCGGCGTCTGCTGCGCGGCCGAGGTGGGACTCTCGGGCGAGGTGCGGCCCGCGCCCCGCAGCGAGCAGCGCATCGGCGAGGCCGCGCGCCTCGGATTCCGCCGCATCGTCGTGTCGGACTATCTCGCGCCCCACGTGCGGCGCGCCAAAGGCATCGAGGTGGTGCCCATTCAGCGGATCGACCAGCTTCCGAAAGCGATCTTTATGGAATAATTCTTGCAATTTCCCGTTCCAAAAAAGAATCGGGATGGGAAAAAGAATCGTAGTACTGGGCGGCGCCGGACTCATCGGCACGCACCTCTGCCGGCGGCTGCTCGCCGACGGCAACGAAGTATTCTGCGTGGACATACGCGATGCGGCCGACTCGCCGCTGCTGGCCGACGTACGCTCGCACGACGCATTCCGCTACGTGCAGCACAACATAGCCCAGGGTTTCGCCATACGGTGCGACGAAATATACAACCTCGCGGCGCCCTCGCGCCTGCGCTACGACCGCATACTGCCCGTGGAGACGCTCCGCATGAACGTGCAGGGCACGGTCAATACGCTCGAAGCGGCACGCAACGAGCGGGCGCGCGTGGTCTACGGCTCCTCGTCGTGCGTCTACGGCTCGCGGGGCCGCGAACCCTCCGCCGAGGAGCACCTCCGCAACACCGGCCGCTACATGCTGGCCGAGGCGAAGCGTGCGGCCGAGGCATTCCACAGGGCCTACCGCGCCGAGTACGGCGTGGATTCGCGCATCGCCCGCATATTCAACACCTACGGTCCGGGCGCCGACCTCGACGACCAGCGCGTGGCGATGAAGATGATCGTCGCCGCGCTGCGCAACCGCGACCTGACGATCTACGGCAGCGGCGAGCAGACGCGCACCTTCTGCTGGGTGGGCGACGTGGCCGACGGCCTCGTGCGCCTCATGCGCACCGCACCCTCGGAGCAGGTGCGCACGGTCGATCTGGGCAGCGAGCACGAAATCTCGCTCCGCGCCCTCGCCGAGAAAATCATCGACCTCACGGCCAGCAAGTCGCGCATCGTGCACACCCAGGCCCGCACCGACGACCCGCGGCGCCGCATGCCCGACCTGACCGCGGCGCGCCGCGAACTCGACTGGTCCCCCGGCACCCCGCTGCTGGAGGGTCTGAAACGTACCGTGGAGTATGCCGAAAAGGAGCTCGCCCGCACCGCCCGCACCGAAATGAGCTGGGTGGAGGTGAACTCCTGAGCCGGCGCCTCCGCACGCCGCACCCGAGGCTCGTAGTGCCGCATACGCCTTACAGGATACCGTTACCCGGCGGATTCAAGGATCCGGCCGCCTAATCATAAACACAAGACCATGAAAGATTTCGACAAACTGATCTGGCGCGACGCCATCACGCTCGTAGACTTTTTCGCCGTGTGGTGCGGCCCCTGCCGCGCCATGCACCCCGTAATCGACCGCTTCCGGGAACGGATGAACGGCCGTGCCGAAGTGGTGAAGATCGACATCGACTCGCCCGAGGACGCCGCCGCCGTCGCACGCTACGGCGTGGCCGCGGTCCCCACGCTGATCTTCTTCCGCCGGGGCGAAATTCTCTGGCGCGGCAGCGGCGCCATGGATTACGACTGCCTGGTAAGGATATTCGAACAGGTCGAACAGCGCGTGCGGTCCGAGGCCCGCTGAGCCCGACGCCGCGACACTCTTGCCCGGCTCCGCACGCCGGCGACCGACCCGTTCCGGCCGTCGCGAAGCGCACATTTCCGCGAACAGCCTGACGCCGCCCCGCGGGGCGGCGTCAGGCTGTTCGGCAACTCCGCGGCCGTGACCGCCGCGGCAGGATTATTCACTCCGCGAGCCGCCACGCAAGCTCCTCGCGCACATGCTCCGCCGCAGCCGAGTCGCCGAGCGCCGCGACCGTGCGCACCACGGCATCGCGCCCCTGAGGACACTCCGCCACGGCCGCCAGGAAAGCCACGGCCGCATCGGCCAGCAACCCGTTTTCGGGATTGCGCCGCACGACATCCGCCGCGGCGTCGAGCCATGCCGTGCGGCGTCCGGCATTGCGCGCTGCGCCGAGCAGCGCGGCATACTGCACCGGCCACGGGCGCTCCGCCGCCGTCCACGCAGCGAAGAGGGGCCCGAAATCATCGACACGGGACAGCAGCGCCAGAGCCGCCTCGGCCGCGAGTTCCGAATTGACCAGTCCCGCCGCCCAACGCTCCGCCCCGGCCGCATCGAGTGCCCCGGGGTCGGCGATCCACAGCGCCGCGATCTTCAGCTCGCGCACATCCTGCGCGAAAAGGTAGCCGGCGAACGCAGGATCGGTGCCCTCGGCCCGGGCCAGCGCCCGCACCGCGGGCAGGCTCACACCGTAGTTGAGGCCGTAGCGGACCCCGTAATAACGCATCGACGCCGCTGCGTCGCCATTTCTTTCGCGGCGCAGGGCGTCGAGCAACCGGATCATTCTCGGTGTGTGTTCCATCCTATCGTCTGCGGGGAACGGCGATTTCGACGGTGCGGCCGAACTCGTAGAGCGGAAGCACGGCACGCGCCAGCACGCTACTGCCATAGGCTACGGTGCACTCCGACGGATCGGCGATGCGGAAAGCCGCCGTCTGCGATTCGCGTCGCGTGGCCTCGAACGGACACGCCGTATCGCCCGAAGGTTCGATCTGCAACGACACCATCTCGCCCGAGAGGTCGTTGGCCGGCACCACGCCCGCCTCGGGGCTGAAGCGGCAGACGATGTACTGTTTCTTGCCCTCCTGCGGATTCACCAGGCAGCGCACCGTGCGCACCGCGACCGTACGCTTGCCCAGGAAGAGCTCCAGGTACTCCTGTTCGAGCCGCTCGATCTCGGCCAGCGCGGCACCGAGGCCCGCACCGAACACCTGCTCGCCGGCCTCGCCCGTGATGAGCTCCAGGCGATGGCGGCGCAGCGAGAAGATCGTTGCGGCGGCCTGACGCGCGGCCTCCTCCAGCGGAAGGGTCGCCAGATCGGTCTTGTCGGGCTGGATGCGCGCGAAGCCCTCGTCCGAGCGGCTGTGCGAGCACACCTTACGGGACTGCTCCGCGGCAGGGCACGCCGTCCCCGCCCCTTCGGCGGACTCCGCCAGGGCGATCGCGGCACCCGTCAGCGTCCACACGCTCTTGTCGGTCAGCGGCGCACGCACCCCGAGGAACTTCTGGGCGTAACGGGCATAGGGGCCGCACAGCACGGTCTCCTCCTCGGCCGTCAGATCGACGGCGAGCACCGAACGCGGATCGGCCACGACCAGACGGCCCTCCTCCTCGTAAACGCCCGTGCGGGCCATGTACGGATTCTGCGCCGCGGCGGCCGCAGCCGCACACACGAAAGCGCATGCCAGGAACATTCGTTTCATCTCAATCGGAATTTTTTAATCGTAAGGGCAAAAATAAACGTTTTTGCCGTTTCGTCAAAATTTGAGGTAAAAATCGCGGGTCAGCGCGCGGTATTCCTCCGTGAACTCCTCGTGCGCTCCGGTGCCGATCGTGAGCGTGTCGGGCCGGGGTTCGGGGGCCGGCACGGCAGCGTACTCGGTGAGCACGCGGCGCACGCCGCGCCGGGGCGTGGAGCGCACCTCGGTGCGGCGCACGGGCCACAGCCTGCGGCACACGGCATCGAAAAGCGCCGTCTCGGCCACGGGAAGCACCAGGCAGAAGCGGCCGCCCGGAGCCAGCAGCCGCACAGCGGCATCGTGCAGCGCGGCGAACGGCAGCTCGGAGGCATGACGCGCGAGCGCACGCCCCGCATCGGGCGAACGGAGCGAATCGACGAAATAGGGGGGATTCGACACGATCAGGTCGAAGCGCTCCGCGGGGCGGAACTCCTGCACCGGGCAGCGGATCATCTCCACCCGGTCGGCCCAGGGCGAAGCGTCGGCGTTCGCGCGGGCCTCGGCGACGTCGCCGATGTCGATGCCCGTGATGCGGGCTCGGGGCGCACGCTGCGCCAGCATGAGGGCGATCACGCCGGTGCCGGTGCCGATGTCGAGGATGCGCGCGGCATGGGGCGCGACGGTGGCCCAGGCACCGAGCAGCACGCCGTCGGTTCCCACCTTCATCGGGGTGCGCTCCTGTTCGATCGCAAACTGTTTGAAACGGAACATAGGCTCAATTCAGATATCCGTCGATTCCCGCGCCGAAGAGCGCATAGTCGTAGCGCACGGGGTCGCGGAGGTCGAACGCACGCAGTGCGGCCGTGACCTCCTCCACGGCGCGCCAGTCGTTCCGGCGCCGCCGAAGCAGCCCCAGGGCGCGGCCCACGGCCGCGGCATGCACGTCGAGCGGCAGCCGGAGCGCCGACATCGGAATGCCGCGCCACTCGCCGAAGTCCACGCCCCGGTCGTCGTGCCGCACCATCCAGCGCAGGTACATGCAGAGCCGCTTGCAGGCCGCACCCCGCTCCACCGAGGAGAGGTGCTTCTCGCAGCGTGCGGCATGCTCCGCACGGAAGAACTCGCAGCGGAATGCCGCCAGCACCGCCGGAAGATCGCCGAGCCGCGCATACTGCGCCTCGAAAAAGGCCCCCACGCCGCCCCACTCCGTCTCGAAACGGCGCAGGGCCAGCACGAAATCGCGCAGGTCGCCGCCGTTGAACGTGCGGTGGGCATAGGAGGCGAGCAGGTCGAGCTCGCGATCCGAAGCGTTGCGGACGAAATCCGCCGGCGCGTCGTCCATGCACTGCATCATCCTCAGTCCGCTGCGCACGATCGCCTTGCGGTTGCCCCAGGCGATCGTCGCCGCCAGGAAACCGGCGATCTCCCGGTCGTTGCGGCCGGCATAGCGGTGCGGCACGCAGATCGGGTCATCCGCAATGAACTCCGGGCGGTCGTATTTGTCGTGGAGCCGGTCGAGCAGCTCCTTCAGTTCGTCGTATTCCATCGTTATCATGCTTTCGGGCCCGCGGCATCCGAACTCCCCGGCCCCCGGCGATCAGCGGCCGCAGGCTTCGCCCGCACGCGTGGCATTGGCCCCGGACACACCGCCGGGCAGGTTCGGGTCTTCGATCGCCGCGATACGGTATCCTTGCGCACCGCACACCGCACGCACCACGACCTCGCGGCAGGCGCGCCGCCAGCCGTCCCACAGAAAGACCCGGCAGCGGCTGCAATCCGCGGAGTCGCATTCGACCCGCAGCCGCGCCAGCGTCTCCGGACCGCAGTCCTGGGCCTGAACGTAGGGATCGTAATCGAGTCCCGCCGCCTGCGCGGCACGGATCTCCTCGCGCAGCGACCGGGCGACATAGCGTTCGCAGACCTCCTCCTGCTTCCGCCGGTCCCCCTCCCATGCGGCAAGATACTCCTCGTAGAAGCGGCGCACGGTCCGAAGGGCCGCATCGCGCTCCGGAAGCTCCCCGGCCGCGATGCGGGGCCCGCCGCACGACGGCGACATGCGGAAGTCCGCGGCAGCGGCAGCGGTGCGGAGCAGCAGCGCCGACACCGTAAACAGTGCAAACAATACCTTTATCATAGAGCAATCTTCGGTTAAGCGGACAAACGCACCCCGATCCCGGATCAGGCGGGATCGGGGCGGCGCACCGCCCGTAAGGCAATGCTCAGAGCACCCGGCCGTCGGACATCACGACGCGGCGGTCGGCCGTGGCGGCCAGGCCCTCGTCGTGGGTCACGATCACCACGGTCTGTCCCGTGCGGTCGCGCAAGTCGAAAAAGAGCCGGTGGATCTCCTCGCGGTTGCGCGAGTCGAGGTTGCCCGAGGGTTCGTCGGCCAGCAGCACCGCGGGGTCGTTCATCAGCGCGCGGGCGATAGCCACCCGCTGCTGCTCGCCGCCCGAAAGGGCTGCGGGCTTATGCTCCAGGCGCTCCGCGAGCCCCATCGTCTCCAGCAGCTCCGCGGCACGCCGGGCCGCCGCCCGCTTGTCGCGCCGTCCGATCAGCGCCGGGATCATCACGTTTTCGAGCGCCGTGAACTCGGGCAGCAGGTGGTGGAACTGGAAAACGAAGCCGATGCGTTCGTTGCGGAACCGCGACAGCGCCCGGTCGCCGAGCGCCCCCACGTCGGTGCCGTCGATGACCACGCGCCCCCCGTCGGGCCGCATGAGCGTGCCGGCGATCTGCAACAGCGTGCTCTTGCCCGCACCGCTGGCTCCCACCACGGCCACGACCTCGCCCCGCGCCACTTCGAGCGACACGCCCCGCAGCACGTCGAGCGTGCCGAAGCGTTTGCGTATGTCGGTCAGCGCGATCATCGTTCGAAAGCGTGGAACAAACGCACCGTATCCGCAGCCTCGCGCACGTCGTGCACGCGCAGGATCGACGCCCCCTGGCGCAGGCACTCCCAGCCGAGCGCCACCGTGCCGGCCAACGCCCCTTCGGGTGTGGTTTCGAGTACTTTATATATCATCGACTTGCGCGACAGCCCCGCCAGCACCGGGTAGCCCAAGGCGCACAGGCGGTGCAGCCCGCGCAGCAGCTCGTAGTTCTGCGCCACGGTCTTGGCGAAACCGAAGCCGGGGTCGAGCACGATGCGGTCCGCGGCGATGCCCGCCGCACGCATCGCTTCCGTGCGGAGGCGGAAATACTCCACGACGGCCGTCGTCACGTCCGGATCATAGTCCGTGAGCGTCTGCATCGTTTCGGGCGTGCCGCGCATGTGCATCGCGACGTAGGGCACGCCGCAGCGGGCCACGGCGGTCAGCATGTCGGGATCGCCCTCGCCGGCCGTTATGTCATTGACGATCACCGGGCCGAAGCGCTCCACTACACGCAGCGCGACCGACGCGCGGAACGTATCCACCGAGACCGTGACATCGGGCGCCACGCGCCGCACGGCCTCCACGCCGCACGCCACGCGCCGCCACTCCTCCTCCACGGAGACGGCGGCGGCGCCCGGGCGCGACGAATAGCCGCCCACGTCGATGATCGAGGCACCCTCCGCCACGGCCTCGCACACACGGCGCTCCACGGCCTCCGGCTCGGGCGTACGGCTGTCCGCCCAGAACGAGTCGGGCGTGACATTCAGAATAGCCATCACCTGCGGTTCGCGCAGCGCGGCGGCATCAATAGTTTTTCGCATCGCATCTGAATTTACGGTCGAGGCGCTCGACCGCAGGGGCGAGGTCCTCCTCGAAAAGATTCACCATCGTAACGTCGGCACGCGCGGCAAGTTCGTCGTCGCCCAGCTGCGCCGCCATGCGGAGCCGCACCTGCCCGGGATCGGCGCCGTCGCGGCGGCACGTGCGTTCCACGCGCACCGAAGCGGGCGCCAGCACGGCCAGCGTGCGGTCCACCGCCGCATCGAAGCCCGACTCGAAGAGGATGGCGCTCTCCAGAATGACGTAGGGTCCGTCCTCCGCGGCGGCCCACGCCTCGAAATCCTCGCGCACGGCGGGGTGCACCAGCGCATTGAGCGCTCCCAGGGCCTCGCGGTCGGCAAAGACCCGTGCGGCGAGGTACTTGCGGTCGAGCACGCCGCCGCGGAAGCACTCCGGGCCGAAGCGCGCCTCGATACCGGGTCGCAGCGGACCCTGCATCAGCCGCTTCGCCGCGGCATCGGAGTCGTAGACCGCGATGCCCCGCGCGGCGAACAGGGCGCACACGGTACTCTTGCCGCTGCCGATGCCGCCCGTGATGCCGACCTTCATCATGACTTGCGCTTCTCGGTGATCCGCACCGGCTCCTCGATTTCGGGCACGGCGCCGATCGACACCACCTTGATGTCGCTGAACCGCACCGACACGGCGTTCTGAAGCGACTGCGGGTCGATCGCGAGGCGCTTCTCACCCTCCTCGGTCTCCACCGTGCGGTACTTCAGCTCCGCGAGCGGTATGCGCAGCGTCTTGTTCATGTAGGCCTTGTAGCCGAAGAGGTTCGTGCCGGCCCCCTCCACCACGCAGTCCAGACGGAATGGTTCGCCGCCCTCGACGCTCACCTGCACGGTCTGTTCCGTCGTATAGGTATAGCTGAGCTTGGCTATGTACCACAGAATGAACGACGCCACCAGCATCACCAGAAAGACGGGGGAGACGGAGCGTTTGAGCCACTTCACCAGATTTTCCATCGCATTCGAACGGTTTTGAGTAATCACGGCAAAGGTAAAAATAAAAAGAGCCGCGAACAACATTCGCAGCCCTTTTTTATTCCGACGTCGGCGCCTCGCGGCACCGCGTGCAATTACTTGGTCTCCTTCTTCGTGCGGCGCACCATCAGGTCGTAGGCGATGGGCGTGGCGACGAAGATCGTCGATGCCGTACCCACGATCACGCCGATCAGCAGCGCGAAGATGAAGCCGCGGATCGTCTCGCCGCCGAACAGGAACATAGCCAGCAGCGTCACGAGCGTCGTGCCCGACGTATTGATCGTACGCGACAGGGTCGAGTTGATCGCGTTGTTCACGTTCTCGCGCAGGTCGCGCTTCGGATAGAGTCCGAGGAACTCGCGGATGCGGTCGAAGACCACCACGGTATCGTTGATCGAGTAACCGATGATCGTCAGGATCGCGGCGATAAAGGCCTGGTTCACCTCAAGGTTGAACGGCATGAAGCCGTAGAGCAGCGAGAAGACGCCGATCACGAAGAGTGCGTTGAAAGCCAGCGCGGCGGTAGCGCCCGTAGCCCACTGCCAGCGCTTGAAGCGGAACGTGATGTAGAGTCCGATGGCGAGGAGAGAGAAGAGCACCGAGTAGATGGCGTTCCACGTCATGTCCTTGGCGATCGAGGGGCCGATCTTGTCGGCCGTGATGATGCCGTTCACGTCGGTCTGCGTATTGCGGAAGCCGTCGAACGTAAGTTCATAGGTGTAGAGCGAGCGGAGCGCGTCGTAGAGAATGCGCTCGACCTCAGCCGTAGCCTCGTCCGACGTATCGTCGTACTTGTACTGCGTGACGATGCGCATCTGGTTCTCGTTGCCGTACTGCTTCACCTCGTAGCTGACCGTAGCGGCGTCGGCATCGTTGATGCGGCCGAACACCTCGCTCAGGTTCTGGCGCACCTGCTCGGCCGACACGGGCTGGTCGAAGCGCACCACGTAGGCACGGCCGCCCGTGAACTCGGCACCCAGGTTCAGGCCGCGCACCGCGAACGACACGCACGACACGACCACCACGCAGGCGACAATCAGGTATGCGGCCTTGCTCTTGGCGAGGAAGTCCACACGGGTGTTGTTGAGGAAGTTCTCCGACCACTTGCGCGAGAAGGCGATGTGGCCCTTCTTGCCGGCGACCCACTCGATCAGCAAGCGCGTGATGAAGATGGCGCAGAAGAACGACGTAAGGATACCGATCACCAGCGTCGTGGCGAAGCCCTGCACGGGGCCGTTGCCGAAGACGAAGAGCACGATACCCGTGATGATCGTCGTGAGGTTACCGTCGATGATGGCCGAGTAGGCTTTCGAGAAACCGTCCTTGATGGCGAGCGCGAGGCCCTTGCCGCCGCGCATCTCCTCCTTGATGCGTTCGTAGATGATGACGTTGGCATCGACGGCCATACCCATCGTCAGCACGATACCCGCGATACCGGGCAGCGTCAGCACGGCGCCGAACGACACGAGCACGCCCATCAGCAGGAAGACGTTGCACAGCAGGGCGATATCCGACATCCAACCCGCGGTCTTGTAGAAGAGGCCCATATAGAGCAGCACCAGCAGGAAGGCGAAGAGGAACGAAACCAGACCGGCGTTGATCGACTCCTGGCCCAGCGACGGACCCACGACCGTATCCTGGATGATGCGCGCCGGAGCGGGCACCTTACCCGACTTGAGCACGTTGGCGAGGTCCTTGGCCTCCTGGATGGTGAAACCGCCCGTGATGGACGAGGTACCCTTGTCGATCTTCGTATTGACGCGGGGCGCCGAGTAGACATAGCCGTCGAGCACGATGGCGATGCACTTGCCCACGTTCTCGCCCGTCAGGCGCGCCCACTCCTGGGCGCCCTCGCCGTTCATGGTCATCGAAACCTCGGCCTCGGCACCGCGCTGCGCGTAGGTCTCCACGGCGTCGATCACCACGCTGCCGTCCAGCGGCGCCTTGCCGTCGGGCGTCTGCACGCGGATGGCGTAGAGGTAGTAGCGGCCGTCGTTGTTGTCGTCGCCCTTCACGCCCCACTTGAACGTGAGGTCGGCGGGCAGCAGGTCGCGCACGGCGGGCTGCGCCAGGTAGGCGTCGATCGCGGCCATGTCCGACTTGTAGGCGGCACCGACCACGGCTCCGCCCGCATAATCGGGATCGAGCAGTGCGAAGAAGGGATTCTTCGCGCGGTCGTAGCGCGTGCCTGCGGTCTCCTCGGCCGGAGCGGCGCTCTCGCCCACCTCGGTCAGCAGGTCGTTCGCGGCAGCCGTCACGGTCTCCTCGGCGGCTTCGGTCGTCGCGGCTTCGGTCGTCGCGGCAGCTTCGGCCTCGCTGCGGAGGAACTTGTCCACATCCATCAGGCGCGGCAGGATCTCGCGCGCATCGTACGTGGTCCAGAACTCCAGCGACGCGGTACCCTGCAACAGGTCGCGCACGCGCTGCGGCTCCTTCACGCCGGGCAGCTCGACCAGGATGCGGTGCGAGTTGGGCAGGCGCATGATGTTGGGCTGCGTCACGCCGAAGTGGTCGATGCGGCTGCGCAGCACGTTGAACGACGCCGCGATAGCGGCCTCGGTCTCACGCTTCAGGATGCGCACCACCTCGGCATCCGAGGTTTCGAGCGTGATGTCCTTGCGGTCGGGGCTCACGAAAATCGAGGCGAGCGACACGCCGCCGGCCTGCTTGCGGAATGCCTCCGCGAACTCGTCGATGTAGTCCTTCGACGCGCCCTGGCGGAGGGACTCGTTGGCTGCGGCGATGGCTGCGGCGAATGCGGGATCGTTCTGGCTGTCGCCGGCGAGCGCCCGGATCACATCCTCCACCTGCACCTCAAGCATGACGTTCATGCCGCCCTTCAGGTCGAGGCCGAGGTTCAGCTCCTTCTCCTTGCACTCCTTGTAGGTGAAGGATTTGAAACCGAGGTTGTAAACCGGCAGGTTCTGCACCGAGTCCAGGTAGTGCTGCTCGGCCTCGGCCTGCCGCTCCTGCGGGAATTGTGCGGCATACCCGGCCGCGGCCTTCTCTACGCCACGCGTCTTGAACGTGAACGAGAGCTGGTAAATACACGCGAGCGCGAGCAGCACCGCGAGTAGTTTGATGGCTCCTTTACTTTGCATTTGAATCGAAAAAAATTTATGTTGTTTATGTTCGTCTTCGTTGCCGTCATTGCGCATTGCGCATAGTAGCATGCAAAGATATGAAAAATAATCCGTAATCGGAAACGAAGCGCACACAAATAGCGGGACGCGAGGAGGAAATCCGCACCGGCGCGCGCAAGATCCGCAGACCCCGCCCGAGGCGCCCGGCAAACGAAAGCCGCCGGCACACGGCGGCCGGGAAGCGGAAACCGGAGGCCGGGACCCGGAAAGGACGGAGACGGGGGACCGGAGCAAAGAGACGAAAATGGAGATGCGGGAACCGGAGGCCGGAACACGGAAAAGAAAGGGGCCGAGAACACAGCGGCGACGGAAAAGACGCAGGCTGAGATGCGGGAACCGGAGGCCGGGACGCGGAAAGACGGGAACAGGAGACGCAGCAACGACGAAGGCAAGACACGGAAAAGACCGGAGACGCAAAAAGACAGAGGCCGCGACCTTTCGAAAGGTCGCGGCCTCCATAGCTGCCTAACGGCGGGAGCCGGGTGTTACTTCACCTCCTCGAACTCCACGTCCTCGGGCTGGTTACCCTCCTGTGCTCCGGCGGCACCGCCCTGCGACTGCTGTCCCGCACCCTGTGCGCCTGCGGCGCCCTGTGCGGCCTGCTGCTGGGCGTAGATGTCCTGCGATGCGGCCTGCCATGCGGCGTTCAGTTCGGCGATGGCCGTGTCGATAGCCGCCACGTCGGCGTTCTTGTGCGCCTCCTTCAGCTTGCCGAGCGCGCCCTCGATGGCCGCTTTCTTGTCGGCGGGCAGCTTGTCGCCGTACTCCTTGAGCTGCTTCTCGGTGGCGAAGATGTTCGAGTCGGCGGCATTGATCTTGTCGATGCGCTCCTTCTCGGCCTTGTCCTTCTCCTCGTTGGCCTTGGCCTCGTCGCGCATGCGCTGGATCTCCTGCTCGGTCAGACCCGACGACGCCTCGATGCGGATCTTCTGCTCCTTGCCCGTGCCCTTGTCCTTGGCCGAGACGTTCAGGATGCCGTTGGCGTCGATGTCGAACGTCACCTCGATCTGCGGCACGCCGCGCGGTGCGGCCGGAATGCCGTCGAGGTGGAAACGGCCGATCGACTTGTTGTCGCGGGCCAGCGGACGCTCGCCCTGGCATACGTTGATCTCCACCGAGGGCTGGTTGTCGGCCGCCGTGGAGAAGACCTCGCTCTTGCGCGTGGGGATCGTGGTGTTGGCCTCGATGAGCTTCGTCATCACGCCGCCCAGCGTCTCGATACCCAGCGACAGCGGCGTCACGTCGAGCAGCAGCACGTCCTTCACCTCGCCCGTGAGCACACCGCCCTGGATCGCGGCGCCGATGGCCACCACCTCGTCGGGGTTCACGCTCTTGTTGGGCGCCTTGCCGAAGAACTCCTCCACGATCTTCTGGATCGCCGGAATACGCGTCGAGCCGCCCACCAGGATCACCTCGTCGATCTGCGAAGCCTGCAACCCGGCATCGTGCAGCGCCTGCTTGCAGGGCTCGATGGTCTTGCGGATCAGATGGTCGCACAACTGCTCGAACTTGGCGCGCGTGAGCGTCATGACCAGGTGCTGCGGAATGCCGTTCACGGGCATGATGTAGGGCAGGTTGATCTCGGCCGACGAGGATGCCGACAACTCGATCTTGGCCTTCTCCGCCGCCTCCTTCAGGCGCTGGAGCGCCATCGGATCCTGACGCAGGTCGATCTGATGCTCGGCCTTGAACGCCTCGGCCATGTAGTCGATCAGCACGTGGTCGAAGTCGTCGCCGCCCAGGTGCGTGTCGCCGTTGGTGGACTTCACCTCGAATACGCCGTCGCCCAGTTCGAGAATCGAAATATCGAACGTACCGCCGCCCAGGTCGTACACGGCGATCTTCATGTCGTTCTGCTTCTTGTCCAAGCCGTAGGCCAGCGCGGCGGCCGTGGGCTCGTTGATGATGCGGCGCACCTTCAGACCGGCGATCTCGCCCGCCTCCTTGGTGGCCTGGCGCTGCGAGTCGGAGAAGTAGGCCGGCACCGTGATCACGGCTTCCGACACCTCCTGGCCCAGGTAGTCCTCGGCCGTCTTCTTCATCTTCTGGAGGATCATGGCCGAGATCTCCTGCGGCGTATACTGGCGGCCGTCGATATCGACGCGGGGCGTGTTGTTGTCGCCGCGCACGATGGTGTAGGGCGCACGCTGGATGTCGGCGGTCACCTTGTCGTAGGTCTCGCCCATGAAACGCTTGATCGAGAAGATCGTGCGTTTGGGGTTGGTGATGGCCTGACGCTTGGCCGGATCGCCCACCTTGCGCTCTCCGTTCTCGGTGAAGGCGACGATCGAAGGCGTGGTGCGGTGTCCCTCCGAGTTGGGGATCACTACGGGCTCCGAGCCCTCCATTACTGCGACGCACGAGTTGGTCGTGCCCAGGTCAATACCGATAATCTTTCCCATAATCGTTATGTTTTTGATTCGTTTCGTTTCCGTTTCGCGCGGCCCTCTTGCGGAGCCGCTTACGGCCCCTTTCGGAACAAAGGTTATACCAAAAGCCGTTTTCTGCCATTCGTCTGCCAAAATGACAGTACGCACGGCCGCGGGCCCGCAGCCCGACAGCCTGCGGCTGACAAAAAGACACCTCCGGCAGCGTACGCCCCGCCCCCAGCGGAAACGGTCCGGCCCCGGCACCCGCCGCACGGACGAAAAAAAGGGTCCGCACGAGCGGACCCATCGACCGGCGGACCGGCAAAAAACTATTTTTCGTTCAGGATACGCATCGCCGCATCGAGAATCGCCGTATCGTCCAGCGTCACGACGCCGCCGTCCGGTCCCTGCTCGAAATGAACGCCCACGCCCTCTTTGGCCGCATGCTGACCGCCGAAATAGTTACGAACCGTCTCGATGTCGATTCCCAGTTCATCTGCAATGCGTTGCGAACTGCCGCTGGGCAGTTTGTCCTTGATCCGGCGCAACTCGTTAAAAGTAATAATCATATCGTTCGGATATTATAGGTTGGTGTTTCTGAGACTAAGTTAGCACAATTTTGCGAATCTGCAAAATTTCGGAAGGAAATTCTTCGCCCGGACGCACGGATTCCGGCCGCAACCGCAACACAGCGGATCATCCGGTCCGCTCTGCCCCGTCCGCCCGCCCCCGCCCCGGTGCCGGCACCCGACAAGCCCTCCGGCCAACCCCGGAGCGAAACGACCCGCGACACCAGGATACGGGGCGGCAAACGAAACCGGAGCACACCCCGTGGTATGCTCCGGTCCGCTTAGACTGCGCCATGCGCCCGATTACTCCGCCTTGGGTTCGATGTAGATCTGGAACAACAGCGGGGTGAACGAGGGCACTTCCGTCTGCACGGTGGTGGTGGTCACCTTGTCGGAATGGTTCGGCACGTTGTAGTTGTTGTACAACCCGAACATATAGTTATTGTAATAGTCGTTGTACATGCCGTTGTAATAGCCGTTGGCGCCGTAATAGGCCTGCATGTAATTGTAGTAATTGAGCAGGTCGCTGTAATTCGAGCCGCCCGTGGAGGTGGTGCTCGTCGTACCCGCCTTGCCCGCGGCGCCGTAGGCATTGGTCGAAGTGGTGAGGATCGCCGCCCACTGGCCGTAGCGCAGCACGGGAATCGAGTAGTAGAACGCCTCGATCATGCCGCCCCGCGAAGGGGTGTAGCTCTCGACCGAGCCTTTGGCCTCCTTCTCGCCGAAGACCAGGCCGCGCACGCCGGGGATGTTCGAGTCGAGCACGAAGCCGTCGAGGAAGCGTGCGATGTACCAGATCTTCGCCGTGCCGTTCAGGGTCACCGAGTCGCTCTTGAGCTTCTGCGGGCCGTCGTAGGGGCCGAAGCGGTTCACGAGCGTGTCGCAGATCGCCTGTTCGAGGCGCTCGAAATCGGAGTAGGGCTCGTATTGCGAAGCATAGATTTCGGGATAACGGAAACGCTCGGTGGGTTTGTATATCACGTTGATGTAAACCTGCGGGATGCTGTCCGCGGCATTGCGCCATGCGAAGCCGTCGTAATAGGGGTTGTTGGGATCGTAGATCGGATAGTCCCCCTCCCCGGCGCGCACCGCGGCGGCGGCGCGCGGCTTCACGGGTTTCAGGCCGCCGTTGCTGCGGGCGAAATCGTCCACATCGACCCCCTCGCGCCGCAAGGGATTGTAGACCGTGTCGGTGATCTCCAGCGTCGCCACGAAGGGCCGTCCGCTCTTGAGCGCATAGCCGCTCTGTCCCTCGTAGCCGCCGCTGCCCGTCACGCCGCCGTCGCCCACGACCGTGGAGGGCATGTAGAGCGTCACCTTCGAACCGCAGCGCAGCTCCACCTCGCGTTCCAGGCCCCGGGCCTCGGCATAGGCCGCGCCCAGCTTCAGGCGGTTGTGCATCGACAGGTAGGTACCCTCCAGCAGGGCCGTATTGGTGTCGCCCGCGTAGTACTTGTAGTAGGGCACGTAGCGCGTGAAAGGCGTATAGCTGCCCACCAGACGGGCGTCCGTCTCATTGCGCGTGAGCACGATGTCGCCCCCCAGGTTGCGGCCCGTGAAGGTGAAGCGCACCCAGCACGCGGTGTCGCGGATGGGCGCCGCCTCGTCCGAGCCCGGTTCGAGCACATCGACCCAGTAGCCGCCCTCCTCCTGGTAGTTTTCCAGCAGTTCGGGACGGTTCAGCTCCATCCACTCCCGGAGCGCCAGCCGCTCCTTTTCAACATAGGAGGTGTTCACCTCCTCGGCACACGAGGCCGCCAGCAGCGCGAGCGCCGCGAGGCCGAACGTGCGGATCATTCGGTTCATATCAGTTCTTCGTTATCGTCTCCACGACCGCCACCGCCGCTACGGGCGACTGCTCGGGGAGCAGGCCGAACGGCTTGCCGCCGTAGGCCATGTTGTACGTCATGTATATCTCCACGGTATCGCGCTCCCGCACTCCGGGCAACGCGAGTTCGAGCCCTTTTATTATGGGGGTGCGCCCCAATTCCACCTTCAGCGGCTCGAACGACCAGACTCCGGGCGTGAGTCCCGCGGCGTAGAACGCCTGCTCGAACTCCGCATTGTTCGAAAAGAACGGCATCGAGAGCTTCGTGGTTTCGAGCTCGCCCTCCGCGTTTCTTTCGGGGAAATAGGTCAGATTCGCGAATTCGAACGCATACATGCTGAGCGTGAGCTCCACGACGTCGCCCGCCTCGGCCTCGGCACGCTGCGGGCGCTCCGGATCGTAGAAGTTGCGGATGTAGCGGAACACGCTCTGCTCGTAGGTGGTATAGAACGCCGGATCGCGGTCGAGCGACTCGCGCGCCTCCTCCTCCGAGAGCAGGCGCGGCACGTGCGTCGATGCGAGATACTTCGCATAATCCGACTGCTGCCCGGGCAGCACGTCCTCGCCGCCGTCGCAGCCCCCGCACCACACGCAGGCGGACAACAATATGAAAAGCAGTTTTTTCATCGTCGGACAAAGATATGCAAAATTACCGACATACGAAAACCGTGCGCCGATTTTCGTCTCCGCAGCCCGCAACCCCGGGCGGGCGCCCCCGAGCACCCCGCCGGAACACCGGCCGCACGGCGCCGGCACCCGCTCGCGGCGTCACACGGCGCCGCACGTCTAAAGCCTTTTGAGCGCCCGCCGCACGGTCTCCTCGACCGAAAGCGCGGGTTCCTCCTTCAGTACGGCCGTCACGGCCTTGTCGGCCGCCGCACGGGCGAAGCCCAGCATGACCAGCGCCGCCAGCGCCTCGTCGTAGGCCTCGCTGCCGGCCGCGGCTTTCGGCGCCTCGTCCGGCGCGAGGCCCGCGGCGGCCATCTTGCCGCTCAGCTCCACGATGATCTTCTGCGCGGTCTTGAGTCCCAGACCCTTGACACTCTTGAGCAGCACCGCGTTCTCCGTGGCGATGATCGACTGCAATTCGCGCGGCGAATAGGTCGAAAGGATCATGCGGGCCGTATTGCCGCCCACGCCCGACACGCTCAGCAGCAGGCGGAAGAGCTCGCGCTCGGCACGCGTGGCGAATCCGTAGAAGAGCTGCGCGTCCTCGCGCACCAGGTAGTGCACCCACAGCCGCGCCTCGGAGGCATGCTCGATCTCCGAGAAGGTCTGCAACGAAATATGGAGGTAGTAGCCCACCCCGCCCGCTTCGATCACCGCGCCCGTCGGCGTGAGCTCCGCGACGGAGCCTTTTATGTATTCGTACATGAGTTCCAAAAAATGTTTGAACGCGGGCAAAAGTAAAGATTTTTTCTTACCTTTGCGAATCCAACGGAGAATATCAATTCAAAACGGAACAGCGATCATGAAGAAAACGATCCTCGCCGCCCTTGCCGCGGCGGCACTCCTTACCTCGTGCGGCAACGCACCCGCAGCCGCGACCGCAGGCGAAACGGCCGAACCCGGCGTCGTGGAGAGCAGCGACATCGCCTACGTGCAGGTCGAAGCCGTCCTGGCCCAGTGCGATCTCTACCTGAACGAGGGCGCGGCCCTTCAGGAGAAGACCGAGAAGGCGCAGCGCTCGTGGGCCCAGAAAGAGAAAAACATCCAGGCCGAAGCGGCCCAGCTGGAGGAGAAGTACCGCAAGGGGCTGATCACCACGCTCGATGCGCAGGCCCAGCAGAAGAAGATCGAACAGAAGGCCCAGAACTACCAGGCCAACGCCCAGAAGGAGGCGCAGTCGCTCGACGAGGAGAACTACGTATTCACCAACCGCGCACAGGACCTCGTGCAGCGCGCCGTGCGCGAAATCAACGCCGACGGCCGCTACAAGCTCATCATCAACGCCAATGCGCTCATCGACGCCGATTCGACGCTGAACATCACGCCCGCAGTGCTCGAAACGGTCAATCGGCTCTACGCCGCCGACAAGAAGAATCAGGAAAAATAGAGCCTTTTCTTTATATCGAATCCGGCCGCTCCGCTTCGTCGCGGGGCGGCTTTTTCATACCCTCCGCCGGGAGCACCGGGAGCACCGGGAACACCGGGAACACCGGGAACACCGCAATCCGCCGGAGCCGTGACCGAAGTCCGAGGCCGCCCCTCACGACGCCGGACGGCTCAGGTCGGCGACCGTAGCCCCCGCAAAGTCGATGAGCGCCTGCGGCGCCAGCCGCAGCTGCAAGCCCCGCACCCCGGCGCTGACGTAGATCGCCGCATGCTCCGTCGCCGTGCGGTGGACGTAGGTCGGATAGGCGCGCTTCATGCCCACGGGCGAGCATCCGCCGCGAATGTACCCCGTGAGGGCCAGCAGCTCCTTCACCGGCACCAGGTCGGCCTTCTTGTTGCCCGAAATCCGCGCCGCGGCCTTCAGATCGACCTCGTGGTCGCCCGGCACCACGCACACGAAACACCCCGTGCGGTCGCCCCGCAGCACGAGCGTCTTGAACACGCATTCGATCGGCTCGCCGAGCTGCTCGGCGACATGCACGGCAGCCAGGTGCTCCTCGTCCACCTCATAGGGGATCAGCTCGTAGGCGATTCCGGCCCGGTCGAGCAGCCGCGCCGCATTGGTCTTCTCGATTTTCGTTCGTCCCATCCTATCCTCGGAACGGCATCGGTTCCGTTCCGCGCACAAAGTTAATTCATTTCGGCAGCCGTTGTTCCCGCAGGCGACGCCCCGACAGGCGAATTTCCGCCGGGTCCGCGCCGCCGGATCCGGAAAAAACAGGGGCGGCACCGGGATCGTTCCGAAAAAAAGCCGTACATTTGCCGCAAAAGGGCACCCCGGACGCACCCGACGGAAAGGCGTGCGGCACCGCAGGGTGCGGACAATTTTTTTCTGAATCGAACCATGAAGCACACGGAAGCCGCGGTGGTCATACCGCTGTACAAACCGGAACTCACCTCATGCGAGCGCGCTTCGATCCGGCAGACCGTCCGGATACTGGGGGGGGGAATTTTCTGATCGAACTACTGGTTCCCGAAGGAATGGACCGCACGGAAATCGAGCGGGAGTTCCCTTCGCTGCCCGTGCGGAGCGTTTCGGACGAATGGCTGGGGCGCAAAAACGGCATCGCCGGATACAACCGCATGATGCTCTCGGCGGAATTTTACGAAACGTACCGTGCGTACGAATACATTCTGATCTGTCACGCCGACGCCTGGGTGTTCCGGAACGACCTGTCGGCATGGTGCCGCCGCGGTTTCGACTGCGTGGCCGCCCCCTGGGTCCGACGCGGCATCTACGACCTGCCTCTGCTGAAACAATACCTGCGCTACCGGCTGCGGCGCAGCAGGGAAAGCGGGCGGCTCATCCGCCAGTCCCTCTACGGCAAGGTCGGAAACGGGGGCTTTTCACTCCGCCGCGTCGAGCGCTTCCGCGAGGCCTGCGAAAAATACCGGACGGAAATCGAACGCTTCTGCGCCGACGACACCCATCTGGGAAACGAAGACGTCTTCTGGGCGGTCGTTCCCGAAGACTTCCGCTACCCCACGGAGCGGGAGGCGCTCCGGTTCGCTTTCGACACCAATCCCCGCTACTGCTACCGTTTGTGCGGCGGAGCACTCCCGATGGGGTGCCACGCCTGGTCGAAACCCCGCATGTGGCGTTTCTGGCGCCGCATCATTCCGCTCGGACGCAAAGCGTAGGCCGCACGGAACGGGCTGAATGCCACGCAACGGCCATCCCCGCGAAGAAGGACGCGCCTACGGAGCAGGAAGCGCCCACCGCGAGAAGACCCCTTGCGAACCGCAAAGCATCGCCCCCGCGAAGGGACGCGCCGTGCGGAGCGGAAGGAAGCGCCGCGGCCGCAGCGTGCGCGCTCCGGCAGGCAGGCGGGGGCGCTGCACGGAGCCCGGGCGGCGGCATCCGCCGGCCGCGAAAATTTCCGCGCCGAAACCCGCATCCGAACGTGCTGTTTTCCGAGAGAAAAAACGTACCTTTGCACCCGCTATGATCAGAGGAGCTTTATTCGACATGGACGGCGTGCTGGTGGACAATACCCCCGTGCACGTCGAGGCGTTCGCCCGGTTCTGCGAACGGTACGGCGTGACCGACTGGCGCGGGAAACTCGCCGCCTCCTACGGCATGGGCAACGACGACATCCTGCGCCGGCTGCTGCCCCCGGAGCTCATCCGCGAGCGCGGCATCGAGTCGCTCGCCGCCGAGAAGGAGCGCATCTACCGCGAAATCTACGCACCGTCCATACGGCCCGTGGCGGGGTTGCGCGAACTGCTGGAACGCCTGTGCGCGGCGGGCACGGCCATCGCCGTGGGTTCGTCGGGGCCGATCGAAAACGTGCGTTTCGTACTCGACCGCTGCGGCATCGCCGAATACTTCGGCTTCATCGTGAGCGGCGACCGCGTGCGGCACTGCAAACCCGACCCCGAAATCTACCTCGCGGCCGCGGCCGGCCTCGGCCTCGCGCCCGCCGAGTGCGTGGTCTTCGAGGACGCGCCCGCGGGCATCGAATCGGCCCGCCGTGCCGGTGCGGGCCGCATCGTAGCACTGGCCACCACCCTCCCGGCCGAGCGGCTGGCCGCCACCGGCGCCGACCGAATCGTAGCCGACTTCACCCGAATCGAAAACCTCGACGAAATCCTCTCGTAACATGCTTCGCGGACTGGCATCCATCGCACTGCTGATCGTCTCGAACGTCTTCATGACGCTCGCCTGGTACGGACACATCGCCTTCCGGTCGAAAACCGAACGCCTCGGCATGGCCGCCATCGTGCTGGTGAGCTGGGGCGTGGCACTCTTCGAATACTGCTTTCAGGTTCCGGCCAACCGGCTCGGCAGCGCCGCGCTGGGCGGCCCGTTCTCGATCTGGGAGCTGAAAGTGATCCAGGAGGTCGTGTCGCTCGTCGTCTTCACCCTCTTCGCCGTGCTCTTCATGAAGTCCGACACGCTGCGCTGGAACCATGCGGCCGGCTTCCTCTGCCTCGTCCTGGCCGTCTACTTCATCTTCCGCAAGTAAGCCGCGCGGAACGGCGGGACGGACGTTCCGTCCCTGCCGGGCGACTTGCCGGCCCAGCGTCCGTCCCTGCGCCGCCCGGGGCTCCGGCTCCGCAAGTCCGGCATCATGTTTGAACCGTGCGTCGGAAACGCGAAAAACATGGAAAATACGACCTGCAACATGCCCGGCCTGGGCGAGAAAGCTCCCGAATTCGAAGCCGAAACCACACAAGGACACATCCGTTTCCCGCAGGATTTCAAAGGAAAATGGATCATTCTCTTCAGCCACCCCGGCGACTTCACACCCGTATGCACCTCCGAATTCATGCTCTTCGGCAAGATGCAGGAGGAGTTCGACGCCCTCGGCTGCCAGCTCCTCGGACTCTCCGTCGGCGCCCTGACCAGCCACATCGCCTGGCTGCGCTCGATCCGCGAAAAGATCGAATACAAGGGCATCCGCAACCTCGACATCCGCTTCCCGCTGATCGCCGACCTCACCATGGACGTGGCACGGCGTTACGGCATGATCCAGCCCGGTGCGAGCACCACGGCCGCCGTGCGCACCGTCTTCTTCATCGACCCGCACGGCATCGTGCGCACGTTCCTGTGCTACCCGGCGGTCCTGGGCCGCAATTTCGACGAGCTCAAACGCATTCTCGTGGGGCTTCAGACCATCGACGCCTACAACGTGGCGCTGCCCGCCGACTGGCATCCCGGCGACGACGTGATCGCCCCCTCGGGCTCCACGATGGAAGCGATCGACCGCCGCACCGGCAACCCCGACGAGGGCGCCCGCTGCTACGACTGGTACTTCTGCACCAAGCCCCTCTCCGAAGAGAAGGTGACCGCCGGCACGAAGCACTGAGGGACGACCGCATGACTTCTAACACAAAGAGCAGCCTTTCGCGGCTGCTCTTTTCATTAAAACCATTCGATCGTAGTTGCCCGAATTCTCATTTTTATTTACCTTTGTATCGAAGCCTCCCTCACCAAAATATAAAAAATGAAAAAATCAATCCTCCTGATTCTCGAAATCTGTGCCACCCTACCCGTCATCGGACAAGCTACGATTGATACACTCTATTACGATAAAAATTGGAAAAGAGAAGAAAACAAAATCTTCGCATCCTATTACCGCATCGTCTGCTCGTCTGATGAAAGCAGGCAATATCGCGACTATTATATAACAGGCGAACTGCAATCCGAAGGTCACTACATAACCATCGACCCGAACGACGATTCACGCTCCGTGTTCGACGGCAAATGGACAACCTATTACAAATCGGGACAGATAGCACTCCAAGGTACCCGGATTGATGGCAAGCGCGAAGGACCCTACACCGAATACGAGGAAAACGGGCTCGTTAGGCGACGCGCCTACTTCAGAAACGACCTGTTGCACGGCGTATGTTCCGATTTCACGGCAGACGGCAGACAATGCAAACAGATCGAATACGAACATGGAAAACCCCGATACAACTATTACGTCATCTCCAATCAGGCCGGTCATTGCAACAAGGTGCGATTTTCCGACAGACGACCGATATACGAAAGTCCGTCGCTGTACGAAAAAAAGACGCGCTACAAACACGGCGAAGCATGGCCGTATTACAATAAAAACGGAATTCTGGTCAATACGACGAACCGTGTAATCCGCGACTACGGAAAATATTTCCGAATAAACATTACCATTGCGAACCATTCGATGTTCCCTATCGAATTCAATCCCGAAAGAATCGTAGCTGCATCAACGGATAAGAAGGGAATCGGGCATGTGCTGAAAGTTTATGCCGCTGACGAATATTTGCGGAAAGTCAAACGCCGACAAAATTGGGCCATTGCCTTCACCGCATTTGCAGAAGGCATGTCTGCTGCAAATGCCGGCTACTCGACCTCCACGACCTATACCTCTTACAACGGATATACTTACGGCACTTTCGGTACTTCATCCTACTGCGGACATTCGAATACTACAAACTTAACTTACAACGGAGCTGCCGCATATCAAGCGCAAATAATAGCGAACAACCGAATCGCAACCTATGAGCAATCGCTACTGACAGAAAGAGCGGCAAAAAACCAAGGATATCTGAGAAAGACAACGATTTATCCCGGGGAAGTCATTACCGGTTATATCAACATCGAATACCAGAAAGGAATTTCCATGACCGTGAATATCGACATCAACGGAGCAATCTACACGTTTCCTTGGGATACCGCCAACTAAGGTGAGAGAAATAATGTAGTATTTCTCTCTTCTCAACCATAATTTACTTTCACCTGAGAATACATCGTTTTAAACCCGCTCGCGGTCCTTGCGGTAAATCTGATAGGAGTTCACGAAGTTCTGCCATACGATGTAGGCCGTGGGTGCGATCGAGGATACGGGATTGAGGAACGACTGGGCCATCCACACGGCGAGGACCGTATTTTTCTGGCCCAGCGATTGCCCTCCGGCCACCGGATCGCCGTAGCGGCGGCCCAGCATGCGGCCCGCCTTGAACTGCACCAGGCAGAGTACGAGCGCCACGGCAGCCAGTGCGATCTCGGTGCGGAAGTCGGCCCCCCGCAGATCGAGAATGAACGACGTGGTGCGTCCGATGACCACGACCAGCGACACGAGCCACATCCAGAACGAAAGCTGGCTGTGCGCGCCGATCCACCCCGCGAGGCGGGGCACCAGGAAGCGGCACGCCTGCGCCGCGGCGAAAGGCATGATGAGCAGCGGCGCGATGCGGGCCAGGATCTGCGTCAGGGTGCAGACGCCGCTGCCGGCGAACGACAGCACGACGGGCGCAACGAGGGCGATGACCAGATTGCAGACGAGGCTGTAGGTCGCCATCAGCGCGACGTCGGCCCCCAGCATGCCGCCGATGACCACCGCCGCCATGGCGATGGGGGCCAGCACGCAGATCATGCCCCCCTGCGCCACCACCGGATCGAACGGCCGGAGCAGCAGGTATACCCCCACGCTGGCCGCGACCTGGAAGAGCAGCATCCAGGCATGGAGCATGCTCGGCCGCATGTCGCGGGGGCTGACCCGGCAGAAGGTGAAAAAGAGCATCAGAAAGATCAGCGACGGCGTAATCATGTGGTGCGACCACGCCTCGACCGCCGTCACGGGGCGGCACAGCAACGCCCCGACCACCATGCCGAACGGCATGGCGATCGTCTTCACGTTGCGGCGGAGTTTTTCGGGCAGCCGCATCGGATCAGGCGAGCAGCTCGCGCACTTTGGCCGAAATGTCCTTGCCGTCGGCCCGGCCGGCCAGGCGCTTCGACGCTACGCCCATCACCTTGCCCATCTCCTTCACGGACTGCGCGCCGGTCTCGGCGATGATGGCCTTCACGGCCTCCGTGAGTTCCCCGGCGGTGAGCTGCCGGGGCAGGAACTCCTGCATGACGGCCACCTGAGCCAGCTCCTCGGCGGCCAGGTCCCCGCGCCCCTGCCGGGTGTAGAGGGCCGCCGAGTCGCTGCCCTGCTTCGCGAGCTTCGAAATGATCTTCACCACCTCGGCATCGGCCAGCTCGTCGATTCCGCCCGTGGCGGTCTTGGCCTCGATGAGGTACTTCTTGATGTTGCGCAGCGTTGTCAGACGCACGGTATCCTTGGCCTTCATGGCCTCCATGATACCCTTCGAAATGTTTTGTTCGAGTGACATATCTTCTTTCCTTTATGGTTCATTCGCATGTCCGGCGCGGGCCGAGAAACTCCAGCACGTCGCCCATGAGCGCCTCGCGCCGCACGGGGTCGGTCACCGTCTCGAACGGGAAGCCGAGCACCACCGTGCGTCCGGCGCCCGCCCCCTCCCAGGCCACGCCCGCGGCATCGGGACCGCCGTCGTAGCGCAGCACGGCGCAGGCCCCCGCGGCGGGCAGGAGCACATCGGACGCCTCCACGGCATACCCCTCGTCCGAACGCTCGGTGCGGAAGCGGTAGGCACCGCCGCGGAACGCCGCAGGCGACACCGCTGCGGTCACGCGCCCGCGTCCGGCCCTCCGGCGGTCGCCGCCGGCGCAGTGGAGCACCTCGGCCGCGAAAGCCCGGGCCTCCCCGTCCGCCTCCGGACCGCAGAGCATGTCCGTGAGCGGATAGCAGCCCGACACGAAGAGCGCGCCGCCCGCCTGCGTGAATCGACGCAGCGCCCCCCGCAGCACCGGAGGGAAGGTCCGGAATTCGGCGCCGCGCGTACCGCGCCCGACCGTCACCGTGCGCTGCTTGCCCAGCACGAGGTCGATCGCATCGTACTCCTCCGCGGCCACGTCGCCGCGCACCAGGGCGCCCGCCGAAGCCGAGCAGTAGGACCACCCTGCCGCGGCAATGGCGCGGCCGTGCAGCGAGGGATAGTCGAAGGTGTTGCCGCAGAAAGTCTCCGCGGCGTAATCGTCGCCGCAGGCTCCGAGCGCACAGCGCTCGTCCGCCTCGTGCGCCGCAGCGGGATCGAAGACCCGCTGCGCGCCCGCAAACGTTATGTCGGTACCCCACGCCACGCCGTCGTCGTCGTCGCGGCGGAAGCCGGCCAGCGAGTCGGTGCGCACGACGGGCGGGGCGCTTACCCGGTCGAAAGCGTTCACCACCAGCACGCATCCGCGGGCCTCGGGCATGCGGCAGACGGAGAGCGTCTCGCCGGGAAAACTCTCGCCGCCGTCATTGACGGCCGTCACCCGGAAGTCGTAGCGGCGTCCCGGCTCCACGGGCAGCGTGCACGACGTGCCGCCGACCAGGCGTCCGTCGTCGAAGCCGCCGTCGTCGGTGCGCACGTAGACCACATAGCCCTTGGGCCGCGCCGTGGGTTCGAGCGTATCCGCCTCCGGGCGCCAGGCGAGCCGCACCGAGTCCTCCCCGACGAGGCAGGCCGAGAAATCGGCCACCGGCAGCGGCTGCACGACATACGGCACGCCGTACTGATCGCCGAGGTAACGCAAAATACCCTTGTACACCGCGCGGCTCACCACGAACCGGAAGCGGGGATCGGAGCCGTAGCGCATGTCGGCGAAGTTCTGGTGCGAGAGCAGTTCGAGCAGCATGGTCGGCACGCCCGGCACGCGCGCTTCGTAGTAGGAGCGGTTCCACAGTCCGCGGCGGCGCCATTCGGGCTTGAACGTGCGGCGCACGTCGTGCACGATCTGGGTCATCACCAGGTCCGTAAGGTCGCGCGAGAGGTAGCGGTCGGCACCGCCCTCGAAGCGGCCCCCGTTCTCGCGCGTATAGAAGATTCCGAGCGTGCCGATCGTCTCGTCGCCGTCGCGCACGCCGGCATCGGAGTGGAACGCCAGCGCCATATCGACCGGAATGCCCAGTCCCGGCGCCTCGGGCAGACGCTCCGAGCCGCCGGCCAGCGCATTGACCCACAGAGCGCGCGACATGTAGTCGTCCTTGTAGTCGTCGGTGCCGCAGCGGGGCGAATGGACCTCCTCGCCGAACCCGGCCCACTGAAGCCAATAGCGCGCTCCCTCGCAGAAGCGCGGATAGCCGCTCGGCTCCTCGGCATAGCATCCGTCCGCACGCCGCAGCGAGTCGCACACCGTGCGGGCCACGTTGCCCATGCCGCCGCCGATCTTCACGGCGTCGGCCGTCACGACGCGCCCTGCATGCGACGAAAGGTTCGAGAGCACCACCCGCGCGGCATGGCGCCCCGCGGCGAAAGGGAACGTCCCCAGGTAGATCCACGTGCCTCCGCCCATCGTCTGATTGACCGCGAAGCGGCTCTCGCCGCCCAGGTGGCGCACCGTGTAGCGCGCATCCTCCGCACTCTCCGGCAGGCTCCGGTAGCTGACATAGACAGCGTATTCGCCCGCCTCGGGAATGTCGGCCGACCACTCGGCCGTGCTGCACTCCGCAGCCTCGGTCACGCTCGTCGTGCGGCGCACCGTACCCTCGCGGAAGGGGTTCTCGCCCGCGCGGTAGAGGCTCCTCAGGTGCGCGAACCCGGGGCCTCCGTCGCTCCACGCGAAGCGGCCCGCCGTCTCGGCATAGCGCACGGCCCCGCCGATACCGGGGTCGTTGTCGGCCACCAGCTCGGCGCGCCGCACGTCGCGCTCGCGCGGCAGCAGCACGTTCGCCCCCGCATTTTCGAGCATCGGCACCAGGAAAGGCAGCACGTACCCCTGCGTGTAGAGGTCCTCGCAGGTCTCCCACAGACGCGCACGCTGCCAGCGCCAGCAGTTCCGGCGCTGATCGAAATAGCGTCCGTGGCTCTGCCACAGGGCGATGTGTCGGCCGCGCAGCCCGGCCGGCGGCGTCCAGGCCGCCGAGAGCCGCGTGACGAGCGGGCGGTCCGAACGGGGGGAGCGGTTGGTGAACGGACGCATCTTGCGCCGCGCGGCCGCACTGCGGCAGGCGACGGGAACCAGCTCCTCGATGCGGCGGCGGTCGGTGTAGAGCTCGATGCGCGCACGCCGGAACTCCGGCGGCAGCAGCTGCCGCACCGAATCGTAAATGGCCTCCACGCTCTGCTCGCGGAACGGGTAGTACGAAAGACCGATCGAGGCATGGATGCGCACGCGGCTTCGCGAGGCCTGCATGCGGTCGATGCGCACCCAGCCTCCCGCGACTTCGCGCGCCGTGACGCGGGTGAGCATGCGGGCGATCTCCTGGCGGCAGGCTTCGGGAACCTGCGGTGCACCGTAGGCGCCGACGTACGAAACGCACGCCAGCAGCGGACACAACAGACGGAAAAGACTATTTTTCATGACGACGAACGAGCAGCAACATTCCCGCGACGGTGAAAAGCGCATTGTACACGAGCAGTTCGAAACCTATCTGATAGCCGCAGCGCACCCGCAGCACGTATTGCAGCAGGGCGCTCAGCAGGGGCGCGGCCACGGCCACGGCGGGAATCCGGCGTTCGCGCACCCGGAGCCGGGTGCACATGCCGAAGGCGAACATGCCGAGAAGGGGTCCGTAGGTATAGCTCGCGACCTTGTACACGAGGTTGATCATGCTGTCGTCGGCGAAGGCGTCGAAACAGAGGATCACGAGGGTCATCGCCGCTGCCAGCGCCAGGTGGACCCCATGGCGCACCCGCGTGAGGCCGCGCTCGTCGCAGCGCCGCGCAGCCCCCAGTATATCGACCGTGAAGGAGGTCGTGAGCGCCGTGAGGGCCGACCCCGCGGCCGACCACGTGCCCGACACCAGCCCCACGACGAAGAGCAGCCCCACGACCGCGGGCAAGCCCCCGTGCACGGCCACGAGCGGGAACACCCCGTCGGTGCGGTCGGGCAGCGCGAGGCCCGCACGCGCCGCATAGGCATAGAGGAACACACCCAGCACCAGGAACAGCAGGATCACGACGGTCTGGCAGCAGGCCGTGAGCATGATGTTCTTCTGTGCGTCGCGCGGCGTGGCGCAGCTCAGGTTCTTCTGCATCATGTCCTGGTCGAGGCCCGTCATGGCCATCAGCACGAAGATGCCGGCGAAGAACATCTTCCAGAAATAGCGCCCCGAGGAGGGATCGTCGAAAAAGAAGACGCGCGACAGGGGCGAGCGGACCACGTACTCCACCGCCTCGGCCCCCGTGAACCCGAGGGCCCGCACGACGAAAAAGAGCGTCAGCACGAGGCTGCCCACCAGACAGGTCGTCTTGAGCGCATCGGTCCAGATGAGCGACTTCACGCCCCCGCGCCGCGTATAGAGCCACACGAGCAGCATCGTGAAGGCCGCATTGCCCCACAGCGGCACGCCCCAGGCATCGAAGACCAGCTGCTGCATCACGGCGCACACCACGAAGACCTTGAGCGAGGCCCGGAGCATCTGCGAGACGAAAAAGAACCAGGCCCCCGTATGGTGGGCCGCCGCGCCGAAGCGCGCATCGAGGTACTCGTAGAGCGACACCACGCGCAGGCGGTAGAAGAGCGGAACCAGCACGAAAGCCACCGCGCACTGCCCCACGGCGAAGCCGAACACCATCTGCATGTAGGAGAACGAATCGTCGGCCACCGAGCCCGGCACCGATACGAACGTGATGCCCGACATGGCGCCGCCGATCATGGCGAAAGCCGCCATGTACCAGGGCGTGCGGCGGTTGCCCGTGAAGAAACCGGCATTGTCGGCGCGGCGCCCCGAAAGCCAGGCCACGAGAAAGAGGATTGCGATGTAGGCCGCCACGGCGGCGATAACTGCTCCGGATGTCATGCGCGAAAATAAGGATCGACGGGCAAAGTTACGAAAAGTCGAGCGCAGAAGCAAACGAAGTTTGATTATGCCGAGACGAAGTAACTAAGACGAAGTCAAAGTTACGAAAAGTCGAGCGCAGAAGCAAACGAAGTTTGATTATGCCGAGACGAAGTAACTAAGACGAAGTCAAAGGTACGAAATTCCGCGGAAAGGAAACGGCGGATAATTTGCTAATTTTTTCGTCGGAATGATCGAAATCTGAAATTGTTTATTAACTTTGTTATTCGGATAACAACGGATCGTCCGACGATAACTTTCTAAAACATAAAAACAATGGCAAGAAATCTTAAGATCAGAGACCTGACGCTCCGCGACGGCCAGCAGTCGTCGTTCGCCACGCGCATGACGCAGCAGCAGATCGACCGCTGCCTGCCCTACTACAAGGATGCGGGCTTCTATGCGATGGAGGTGTGGGGCGGCGCCGTGCCCGACTCGGTGATGCGCTATCTGAACGAGAACCCGTGGACCCGCCTCGAAACCATCCGCAAGGCCGTGGGCGACGTGTCGAAACTGACAGCCCTCTCGCGCGGCCGCAACCTCTTCGGCTACTCGCCCTATACGGACGAGATCATCGACGGTTTCTGCCGCAACTCCATCCGCAGCGGCCTGGGCATCATGCGCATCTTCGACGCCCTGAACGACGTGGACAACATCAAGTCCACGGTCAAATACGTGAAGCAGTACGGCGGCATCGCCGACTGCGCCGTGTGCTACACCGTCGATCCGAAATACCCCGAGCCGGGATTCTTCGCACGCCTGATGGGCCGCAAGAAGCCCCGGGCCGTCTTCACCGACGCCTACTTCCTCGACAAGGCCAGGCAGATGGCGGCCCTGGGCGCCGACATGATCACGATCAAGGACATGTCGGGTCTGATTCCGCCCAAGCGCGTGAGCACGCTCGTGAAGCTGCTCAAGCAGCACCTCGACATCCCCGTCGATTTCCACACCCACTGCACCCCGGGCTACGGTCTGGCTTCGGTGCTGGCGGCCATCGTGGCCGGCGTGGACATCGTGGACACCAACTGCTGGTACTTCGCCGGCGGCACGGGCGCTCCGGCCATCGAGCTGGTCTACGTCTTCTGCAAGAAGCTCGGCATCGACCTCGGCGTGAACATGGAGGCCGTGGCCCGCATCAACACCCAGCTGCGCGAAATCCGCAAGGAGCTGAACCTGTCGGTATTCAATGCCGAGAAACCCGAACCCAAGCCGTTCGACCCCGTGAAGGACACGCTACCCGCCGAGGTCGATGCGCTCTTCGACCGCGCCATCGAGGCCGCACGCCGCGAGGACGAGGCCGCCACGATCGACGCCTGCCGCAGGATCGAGGCATGGTTCGGATTCCCCGCACCCAATGAACTGGTGCAGAAAGCCGAAATCCCCGGCGGCATGTACTCCAACATGGTGGCTCAGCTCAAGCAGCTCAAGGCCGAGGAGATTCTGCCGCGCGCCATGGAGCTCATTCCCTCGGTGCGTCTGGCCGCCGGTCTGCCGCCCCTCGTGACGCCGACATCGCAGATCGTGGGTGCACAGGCCGTGAACTGCGCGCTCGACGAAAAGGCGGGTCGTCCGATGTATACCAACAAGAGTTCGCAGTTCGTGGGTCTGGTCAAGGGCGAGTACGGCAAGACGCCCGTGAAGATCGACCCCGAGTTCCGGTTCAAGATCTGCGGCGTACGCGAGGAGACGCCCTACGACACGTCGAAATACCGCATGCAGCCCAACCCCGAGCTTCCCGAAGCGGGCGGCGTGAAGCTGGCCGAGAACGAGAAGGAGGTGCTGCTTCTGGAGCTCTTCCCGCTGGTAGCCAAAGGCTTCCTCACCGACATGAAGAAGAAGGCCTATGCCGCGAACAAACCCGCCGAAGCTCCGGCCGAGGAGAAGAAAGCCGCGGAAAAGAAGAGCGTGAAGATCACCGGCAACACGGTGAACGCTCCGCTGCCGGGCCGCATCCTCGAAATCAAGGTCAAGGAGGGCGACGAAGTGGCCGAAGGCCAGGAGGTCGCCGTGCTCGAAGCGATGAAGATGGAGAACACCATCACCTCGAACTACAAGGGCCGCGTGAAGCAGCTCTTCGTGCAGCCGGGCGATACGGTAGCCACCGACGCCCCGCTCATCGAGCTCGAATAACCCGGCCTCCTGCCGATATTCCGCCCCGGAGCCTCCCCGCGATGCTCCGGGGCGGTTCGTTTGCGGCCGTATGCCCGCGCCCCGGACACCGGAGGAAGCACACGTTTTCGTGGGGGGGGGCGTGCGGCCGGAATCCGACCGTTTTTTTCACAATTTTTGCATACGGACTCCATTCGCAATCAAAAAAGCGTTCGAATCATGGCATTCTTCAAGGAGTTCAAGGAATTCGCCCTCAAGGGCAACGTAATGGACATGGCCGTCGGCGTCATCATCGGCGGTGCGTTCGGCAAGATCGTGTCGTCGCTCGTGAACGACATCATCATGCCGCCCGTCGGCGCCCTGCTCGGCAACACCGACTTCAGCCACCTGCGCATCGACCTCTCGCGCATCCGCGACCTCTCGTCGCAGGCCACGCACGTCGTGGCGGACACGCTCACCCAGGGTGCCGGCACCTCAGTGGTGAAGACGGCCGAAGCCGCGGAACCGGTCTGGTGGAACTACGGCGCCTTCATCCAGCAGTGCGTCGATTTCACCATCCTGGCCTTCTGCATCTTCATGATGGTGAAGCTGATGAACCGCATGGTACGCAAGAAGGAGGCCGCACCGGCTCCCGCCCCCGCCCCCACGAAGGAGGAGCTGCTGCTGACCGAGATCCGCGACCTGCTGAAAAACCGGAAGCGCGACTGATGCCCCGCTGCGGAAGAGAAAAAACGGGCGCCGTATCGAATTACCGATACGGCGCCCGTGCGTTACGGTCCGGCCGTCGCTACTCCCAGCCGACTCCCGGAGCCTCCGACTGCGCGATGGCCTTCCAACCCGAAATCACCAGCCAGAACGCCGCGAGCGCGAGGATCAGCTTGACCACGGGACCCACGAACGGAATCCAGCCCAGACACCAGCCCACCACGTCGAGCACCATGGCGATGAAGAGCCGGCGCGCACCCGCACGCGCCTGCACGGGGAAGGTGGCCGAATTCTTCAGGTTCGAGTAGGCGATCAGCAGCATGATCCATCCGATCACGTTCAGGATGCCGCCCGCGAATCCGATGACGGGCAGGCAGGCCACGACGGCCGCGACGAGCATCAGCAGCGTCGCCGTGCGGATGTTGGCGACAAGCGGCGCATCCGCCGGCTTGACCTCGTGCGCGAAGCGTCCGAGCCCCCGGACGAAGAGCCAGTAGCCGTAGAGAACGGCTACGGTGGCCACGACGCTCAGGATGTTCCACACGCCGTAGCCGCGACCGATCAGCCGGTCGCCCGAATTGAGTGCCGCCACGACATCCACCGTCGCGGTAATGGAGAGAATGAATGCGAAAACCGACACGGCGACCCCCGCGAGCGTGAAGATGAGCACCGCCTTGTAGAGTTCCGCCGTGGTCTGTTTCCAGGTGTGTTGTACGTTTTCCATCATATTGCGTTTTTGTATTCGAGTCTCGTTTTTCCGCCCCGCACCGGGAACGGGATCACTCTTCGATCTTCTTTTTCCGGTAGACGTCGAGAATGTAGGTCGTGAAGATCGGGAACATCATCATGCCCAGGATGGGCAGCAACACGCAGATCGTCTTGCCGACTACCGTTACGGGGAAGATTTCGGCACCCACGGTGGTCACGTTCATCCAGGCCCACCAGAAAGCGTTGCCGAAGCCGTGGAGGCGGTCATTGACCAGCACCTCGTAGTCGTAGAAGACGAGGGCCGAGATATAGGTGAAGACGATGACCGTGAAGACATAGGCCGTGAAGAGCCGGCGGATCCTGTTGTCCACGAGCCAGCGCACGACCACGTAGAGCGCCAGGAAGGCGCGAAGCAGCGGGATGATGCCCAGCAGCATGGCCCAGTCGCGCGACAGGGCGGCACCGCCGAAAATGTTCAGATAGGGAATCGAGAGCAGCAGAAACCAGCAGTTGCGCAGAAAATAGCGCCCCTTTTCCGGGGCCGAGGCCCACCGCACGAAGAAGTCGAGCAGAAAGAGCACGCAGACCACGAACTGCACGATCAGGTAAGGGGTCGAGAAACGGTGGTGGTCGCCCCCGATGATCTCCCACGATACGGCCGCCAGCAGCACGATGCCGCCGAGCAGCGCCAGCATGTCGAGCGTGCGGCGCAACCCACGACGGGATGTTTCGGATGAATACATAATGCGTTTTTGCCGCATCCACTCCAAAACGTATGCCGCAACGCACGACGCAGGCGCACGGCCACGCGGAACAAATTACATATTATAAATAGGTATATGCCCTCCGCCACGCAAAGGACCGCCCCCCGAGGCCGCTGCACGCGGCCTCTGCTCCCGCGCCTCCTCCCTCTGCGGAGCGCTCGTATTTCCGCACGATGCAATTCCATATTTGCATGGTTCGTCCTTTATTTGCGGGACCAAAACCAACGAATTCATGACGAACACAGAGACCAGAACAGACCTCCCGATCGCACCGGGCACCCCGTGCGCACCCGCCGGCCGAACGCGCCGCAGCAACCACCCAGCCGCATCGCGCCCCGCAGACCTATGCGCCGCACCTCCGACCCTCCTCCAGCTCCTCAGCCTCCGGATCGAGGAGCTGCGCCGCGGCAAACACTACGGCACGGCACGCAACTACGCCCGCAGCGCCGCGAGCTTCGCGCGCTTTCTGAACGGCGAGGAGCTGCCGCTCGCGGCGCTGACCGAGGAGACGGTGGCCGACTACAACGCCCACCTCGTCTCCCGGGGCGTGTCGCGGAACACGGTGTCGTTCTACATGCGCAACCTGCGCGCCGCCTACAACCGGGCCGTGGCGCTGCGCCTGGTCGAGCAGACCCACCCGTTCCACCACGTCTACACGGGCGTGGACCGCACCCGCAAACGGGCCGTCGGCAGCGACCTCATGGCGCGGCTCGGCAAACTCGACCTGCCGCCCGGCAGCCCCCTGTGCCTCGCGCGCGACCTCTTTCTTTTCAGCTTCTGCACGCGCGGCATGGCCTTCGTGGACATCGCCTACCTGCGCAAAACCGACCTCCGGGGCGACAGCATCCGCTACCTCCGCCGCAAAACCGAACAGCCGATCACGATCCGCATCGAACCCTGCATCCGGTCGATTCTCGACCGCTACCGTTCGTCGGCCGCCGACACGCCCTATGTCTTCCCGATCCTGACCGCCACCGACGCCCCGGCGGCCTATGCGGAGTACCTCGCGGCCCTCGACAACCACAACCGGCGGCTCCGACGTCTCTCCGCCCTGCTGCACACGGCCTCGCCCCTCACCTCCTACACTCCCCGCCACAGCTGGGCCACCGAGGCGCGCAACCGCGACATCCCGCTTTCGGTCATCAGCGCGGCCCTGGGCCACACCTCCGAACGGACCACGCAGATCTACCTCGCCACGCTGAGCCACTCGGTCATCGACGACGCCAACCGCCGGATCCTGGAGGAGCTGGCACTCTGACCGCGACCGCAGTGCGGCCGACCCGCCGCACAGAATACGTAACCGAAGAAAAGGACCGAGGAGCCGAAATCCGCAGACCGAGCGATCGCATCGGTGCGCGTTGCAGGGTTCTATGCAAGAAACCGGCATCCCGAAGCACGAACACGCCCTACGGCCGAGTCGCTCCGTCCCTCTCCACCCCGTCCCGAAACCGCCGGCACACTCCCCTCCCGCCGCCACACCACACACACGGCAGACATGCCCCGCTCCGGGAGCATGGCTCCCGGCAACCTCGCGACCGAGCGCCGCACACCCCGGAACCGGACGAGCGAGCGAACGGCACGCAAGTCCGAGCGAACGGCAGCCGACCGGCACGCAAGTCCGAGCGCGCACACGCCGACCCGACCGTGCGGAGCCTCCGGCCTCCGAAAACCGCCGGTTCGAGCGCAGCACCCCGCAAAACGGCACCCGAAGCACGTCACGGCCCGAAAACCATCCGCACGGCCAGCGGGAAAAACCCCACCGCTCCTCATATCACGCAAACCACTGTCGCGCAGGCGGCAAAAACGCTCCGACGAAGTGTCCGGGAGCAGAAAACACCGACTTTAAAATCCACACAACACACTAATAATCAAACACTTGAAAATCGCATGGGGGGGGTAAAAAAAGAGTAAAAAACTTGAGGATTTTACAAACAAAATGTATTAACTTTGCACTTGAAAACCGCAGGTTTCTTGCATAGAACCCTGCATCCGGCAACTGAAGTTAATCACGTTGTTCAACACATATCGCAATGAAGACGCGTAACGCATTGAAAATCGTCTTGGTTTTGTGCACCGCTTTTTCGGCCGTCGGCGCCCGCGCGCAGAAAGCGGCAATCAAAACCAACCTGCTGTACGACATCGGCGCCTACACCCTCAATGCGGGAGTGGAGGTGGGACTGGCCCCGCGCTGGACCCTCGATCTGTCGGCCAACTACAACGGCTGGACCCTCTCGCACGACCGCAGGTGGAAGCACTGGCTCGTGCAGCCCGAGGCACGCTACTGGTTCTGCGACCGTTTCGCAGGACATTTCCTCGCCGTACACGCACACGGCGGACAATACAATTTCGGAGGGCTCCGCAACGGCATTTCGTTCCTGGGCTCCGACTTCTCGCAGCTCACCGACAAACGCTACCAGGGATGGTTCGTCGGTGCGGGCGTGGCCTACGGCTACGCCTGGATCCTGGGCCGGCACTGGAATCTCGAAGCGGAAATAGGCATCGGCTACGCCTATACGCGCTACGATACCTATCCGTGCGCCAACTGCGGCGACAAGATCGCCGAGGACCAGTCGCACCACTACGTCGGCCCCACGAAAGCCGCTGTAAACCTCGTATATACGTTCTGAAGTCCGAAAATATGAAAACGACGAAACTGCTCCATACGCTCCTGCTCGCGCTCTTCGCGACGCACGGCGCCGGCGCCCAGACGCTGCTCGACGGCGCGGTGCGCATCGACGATGCCGTCGTCACGCGCGCCCATGACAAACTTTTCGTCTCGATGGAGATCGACCTCGGCGACCTGCGGCTCGGCAGCGACCGCGAGGTGCTCCTCACGCCCCGCATCACGGCCGGAGAGCTGAGCGCCCCCCTGCCCGCCGTGACCGTGGCCGGCCGCAACCGCTACTACCACCACCTGCGCAACGGCATCGAACCCGCCGGCGCGGCGCTCTACCGCCGCAGCGAAACGGAGCGCGTGGAATACCGCGCCGTGCTCCCCTGCGAGCCCTGGATGAAGCGCGCCGAACTCACGGCCGAGGCCCAGTGGCGCGGGTGCTGCAACGAACCCGAGGGCAGCGACGAAACACTCCTCGCACGCTTCGACTTCGAGCCCCCGACCTACGTTCCCGCACTGATCTGGGTGCGCCCCGAGGCCGCGCCCAAGATCAACGTCCTCCACGGCTCGGCATTCATCGACTTCCCCGTGAACCGCACCGAGATACACGAGGACTACCGCCGCAACCCCCGGGAGCTGCAAAAGATCCGCGCGACGATCGACGCCGTGCGCAATGACCCCGACTCGCACATCCTCGCGCTGACGATCAAAGGCTTCGCATCGCCCGAAGGCCCCTACGACAACAACGTGCGCCTGGCACGCGGCCGTACGCAGACCCTCAAGGAGTATGTGCGCAACCTCTACGCGTTCCCCGACAGCCTCATCGCCACCGACTTCGAGCCCGAAGACTGGGAGGGCCTCGAACGCTACGTCGCGCAGTCGGACATGAAGGACCGCGACGCTCTTCTGGAAATCATCCGCAGCGACCTGGCGCCCGACGCCCGCGACTGGCGTCTGAAAAAGCGCTACCCCGAGCAGTATGCGTTCCTGCTGCGCGAAGTATACCCCGCCCTCCGCCACTCCGACTACACCGTGCGTTACGAGGTGCGCGCCTACACCGACATCGACGAAATCCGGCGCCTGCTCCGCACCGCGCCCCAGAAGCTGAGCCTCGAAGAGATCTACCTCGCAGCGCAGCAGATGGAGCCCGGCACGGACGAACACACCGAGGCGTTCGAAATCGCCGTGCGCATGTTCCCCGAGGACCCCGTGGCCAACCTCAATGCCGCGAACACCGCGCTGAGCCGCGGCGACCTCGAATACGCGCGACGCTACCTCGAACGCGCGGGTCGGACGGCCGAGGCGGTCTACGCCCGCGGCGTGCTCGCAGCGCTCGGCGGGGAGTTCGAAACGGCACTGTCCCTGTTCGGCACCGCGCGTGACATGGGGTGCGCGTCGGCATGCGGGCAGCTCGCACAGATCGAAAACATACTCGAAAAAAGATAGACGTTAGAATCAATACACAAAATCATGAAAAGCTGGAAACATCTTTTGACCGGCGCACTCGCCATGGCGATCCTGGCGGGCTGCGGCAACGACGAACCGGTCGGTCCCGATCCGGTGACTCCGGACGAGCAACAGTCGCTCTACATGAATGTAGGCGTAGCGCTCCCCTCGGCTCGAGGCACCCGCAGCCAAACCGACTCGGAGGGTAATTCGACGGGCGGCACCGAGGTCGGCAAGGACTACGAGAACACCGTGAAGACCCTGCTGCTCGTGCTGTCCCGCAACGACGACAAGTACGTGGCGCACACCCTCGTGACGGGCCTCAACACGGGCAACAAAACCACGATCACCACCACGGCCGCGTTCAAACGCACGGACGTCCAGAAATTTTACGACGCCGACGGCAAGCTGCCCGAGAATCGCAACAAGATCCACGTCTACGCTTTCTGCAACCCGACGGCCGAGCTCACACAGCTCTTCGAGGGCCTCAACAGTTCGAACGACGACGGCTCGTGGGTAAATACCGCCTGCAAGGTGCTCGAAGGCACCACGTCCCAGCATACCGAAATCTGGGAGCCGGGATCGTTCCTGATGTCGAATGCCGCGATTGCGGAGAAGACCATCCCCGACACGTTCCAGGAGTGGGTGGTGAAGTACACGAGCGAAGCCTCGCCCTTCGAGCTGAGCGGCAAGAACAACGGCGGCATCAACAACGACGGCGCCATCAAAGTGGAACGCTCGGTGGCCCGCCTCGACTTCAAGGACGGCAGCCCCACGCAGGACCGCACCTACCCGATCGGCATCGGCGAAGACGAGGGCACCATGAAAGTGGAACTGGTGCGCATGGCCCTCGTGAACATGAGCAACGAGTTCTACTACCTGCGCCGCGTGTCGGACGACGGCTTGGAGGCGGACGCTGTGCTCTGCGGCCAGGAGACCGACGCCAACTACGTGGTGGACACCGACGCCGCATTCAAGGAGGCCATCGTCCTCTCCAGCGTCGCGGGCATCGGCCAACTGAAGGATCATTTCAACTTCCGCCTGTTCGACGACAACGGCGAAATCAACGACAACACGCGCAAGCAGTGGTACAGCGAACGCATCGTAGACGTGCTCGAAAACGAGGAGGACAACGACGAGGGCTGGAAACCGGCCGCCAAATCCGACTACCGCATCTGGCGCTACGTGACCGAGAACACCATTCCCACCCCCGAGAAGCGCCAGGTAAGCGGACTCTCGACCGGTATCATCTTCAAGGGCAAGCTGAAAGCCGGCGACAACCTGGAAACCAAGCATGAAGACCTCTACAAAGCCATCTCCGGCACGTTCACCCAGAGCAGCGACGGGTACACCTACGAGGTACAGGGCAAGCACTACCCCATCCTCTTCGAGTACAAGGGCACGCTCTACGTGGGCTGGAACAACGAAGTGGTGAAGAAAGCCCAGGAGGAGTATGCGACGGACACCAACTCCGAACTGTACAAGGCCGCGATGGAGAACAACGAGAACGGCAATCCCAACACGCTGTATCAGGCTCTCGTCGCCGCCAGGAACACGACCAACGAGGAAAAGGCACTGACGGCTTTCCGTAAGGCTGCGACGACGGCGGGCTTCACGCTCTACCAGGCCAGCGACGACGGCGACGGCATCACGGACGGTGCGCACGACGGCGTGGGCTATTACTTCTATTACTATTACTGGAACCGCCACAACGACAACCAGCTCCCGGGCACCATGGGCACGATGGAGTTCGGCACGGTGCGCAACAACGTCTACAAACTGGCCGTGACCAACATCCGCAAGCTGGGTCACCCCCGCATCTCGGACAACGATCCCGATCCGACGGATCCGGAAGATCCGGACGAGAACGGCGACCTCTTCATCACGGTATCCGTCGAGGTGCTGCCGTGGGTGGTTCGTGAAAACAACATCGAATTCTGAGAAAATGTCCGACGGAAAACGAAATAAGGTACTGCGGTTCATCGGTGCGGCGCTCGGCGCCGCACTGATGGGCACCGCCATGCCTTCATGCGAACGCATATACGACGATCTGGCCCCTTGTCCGCACGGCGTATCCCTTCGTTTCGTCTACGACTACAACATGGAGTATGCCAACGCCTTCCCCTCCAAGGTGGATTGCCTGACGCTGCTCATCTACGACGACAAAGGCGACTACGTGGACACGCGCATCGTGACGGGGCCCGAACTGGCGGACGAAGCCTACCGCATGCGGCTGGACCTCGCCGAGGGCGAGTACCGCTTCGCGGCGTACGGCGGCATGGCCTGCGAGCGCAGCTCGTTCTCGCTGACCGCGGTTCCGGCCGCGGGGTCGAAGCACGACGACCTGTGCGCGGCGCTCGACGCCGACTGTCTCACCGATCCCGCACGCAAGAACCTGCATGCCATGTACTGGGGCGAACTGAAGCTCGCCGCGGGCGAGAACTACCGCCAGGGCACGGTCGAAATGAAAAAGAACACGAACAACATCCGCCTCGTGCTGCAACAGTTGAGCGGCCGGCCCGTGGATGCCGGACAGTTCGAGTTCGAAATCCGCGACGACAACACGCTCCTGGGACACGACAACGCCCCCGTAGCGAACGGCGAAACGACCTACACGCCTTGGACGAAGGGTCAGACCTCGACGGGTCTGCTCACCGACGGCACGGAGGTGATCGCGGCCTATGCAGAGCTCTCGACCTCGCGTCTGGTGACCGGCAACGCCCCCCGGCTGATCGTACGCCGCAAGGACGGCGACGGCACGAAGGCCGGCGATGCCACGATCGTGGACATTCCGCTGAACAACTACCTGCTGCGGCTCCGCAGCGACCTCTACGCCGAGATGGAGGACCAGGAATTCCTCGACCGCGAAAGCGAGTGGGAGATGGTCTTCTTCCTCGACGCAAGCCTCAACTGGGCGCAGACTCATATCAAGATCAACGACTGGGAAGTAAGAATCAACGATATAGAGCAGTAGAACCATGAGGAAATCGGCATACATCATCACGTTGTGGGTCCTGGTCCTGGCTTTCGGAGGCTGCGACCGGCCTGCGGACGACGCATCCGCAGGCGGAGAGTCGATGCTGGTAAACCTCGACCTCGCCATCCGGCTCTCCGACGTGTCGCAGGCCGCCACGCGTGCGGAATACGTCGATGCGGCCACGGAGGACGAACTGATGCACACGCTCCGCATCATCGTGGTGCGCCCCGACAACACGGTGGAAGACAACCGGCTTTTCGACCTCACAACGGCCACGGACCGCTACCGGGCCCCGAAGTTCACGGTCGCGGGCAACGAGTGGAAACGCATCTACCTCTTCGCCAACGAAGCCACGCAGATCGCGACCGCAGGTACCGATCCCGTCGTGCTGCGCAAGGTGGTGGATTACGACCTGGGGTCGATCGCCCCCGGACACAGCTTCCCGCGGGAAGCGCTCGCGAACCTCGAAATACGGCTCGACGGCAAGACCGACGAGCTGCGCGGACCGCTGCCCATGAGTGAAAGCCACCGGGTGTGGATGCCGAACGAGGACCATTCGTGCTCGCTGTGGATCACGCGTGCGGCCGTGAAGTTCACGTTCCGTCTCGTAAACCGCGCGGCCGCGAACCACACCTACCGGATCACGGGGCTGACGATCGACAAACTGGCGCACAAAGAGTACCTGCTGCCCCGCGACGCCACCTACGCGACGCACGAAGCGGAGGACGGCACCCTCATACGCGAGATCACGGATTTCAGCGTGCCCCTTCAGGGCAACAACGGCTACTATACCTACGGCCGCGAGAGCGGCATGAAGGTCTCGGTGCCGGCCGGCGACAAAACCGTGGTGCTGGACCCGATCTACCTGCTGGAGGGCAAGTTCACCGATCCCGCGGACAAGCGCAACTACTCGATGAGCCTCTGGATTGACGGGGCGAAGATGAGCAGTTACTTCCCCGACCTGAGCCAGCTGCCGCGCAACACGCACGTGGTGGTCACGATCGCCCTGACCGGCGCCGAAGCGCAGTGGCAGGTGGAGCTCGTGCCCTACACCACCAAGATCCTTGAGCCGAGTTTCGGACTCGACGAGGTGAAAGACCCGATATAAACCGCACGATCCATGAAACGGAACATAACCTATACGTTCATTTGCCTGCTGGCCGCACTCTTCGCGGCCGGCTGTGCGAAAGACGGGGCCGACGACCCGGTTCCCGGCATCGGCGAGGGCGAATGCGCCATCGACGCCGCTGTGGAGTTCAGCCCGCTGGGTTCGGCACTGGAGGGCCGCACCCGCACCGCGGGCACGGCGATCCGCAACATACGCACCCTCTGCGTGCTGCTCTACGACACGGACGGAAAGCTGGCGGGCAGGTATCCCATCGAGAAGTTCGACGAAAAACTGGTCGATCGCGCGGATACGGTGACCGAAAAACAGACGCCCCGCGCGGAATTCAAGCTCACGGTGCCCTACGGACGCTACCGCATCTACGCGGTGGCCAACATGGGGGACATGAGCGAATACGCCGACCGCATCGGCACGATCGACGGGCTGAAGAGCATCTCGTTCGACTGGCAGCCCACGGTGGCGGACAACGCACAGATGTTCGGACAGTTCGACAGCGACAAGGAGGGCCTGATCGCCATCGACCGCCGCAACATGACGCTGCACGCGTGGATACGCCGCGCCGCATCGAAGGTAACCGTAGCATTCGACGGTTCGCGGCTTGAGGAGGGTGTGTTCATCTACCTGAAGTCGGTGCAGATCCGTGACATTCCGAAAAGCTGCGTGCTGGGCAACCCCAATACGCCGACCGATCCGAAGACGGAGCTCATCGCCGAAGGCGAACAGGTGGTCTACGCCACGGGCACGGGCTACGACGAGTCCTGGCCGGCCCGCATCACCAAGGGACGCCCCTACTACCCCTACGATCCGGACACCTACGACAAGGCGGCGAACACCCATTCGGACGACAACCCCGCATCGCTGTTCTTCTACGAGAACATGCAGGGCAAGGGCGAGAGCAAACGCCAGGACTGGAAGAATCCGGGCCACATCACCTACCCCGACGGCAACGACCCCGACCAGCCGGGCTACAAGGACAACAAACCCTGCGGCACCTACGTGGAGGTGCGGGCGTTCTACCGCTCGATCCATCCCGACCGGGTGGGCAACGGCGACATCGTATACCGGTTCATGCTGGGCAAGGACACGGAGACGAACTACGACGCCGAGCGCAACTACCACTACAAACTGACGCTGCGGTTCAACCGCTTCGCCAACGACGTGGACTGGCACATCGACTACGAGGAGACCGTGCCGAGCATCCAGGTGCCATCCTACTACATCTCCTACCTCTACAACCACTCGACGACGCTGCCCGTGAAGGTGAACGTCGGCAACTACCGGATCACGAAGTTCACGGCGGAAATCGACTCCAACGCCTGGGCACCCTACAACGCGCCGAAGTCGGAATATTACAGCCAACTCGACCCGGCCGTCACGCCCGGCATCACCCTGCATCCGGGCAACGGCTTCCTCTCGCTGCGCAAAACCAAGGAGACCGTTCTTTTCCCCGACTTCTTCGACACCTCGGACAACGGTTACAACAACAAGAACGACGCCTATTTCAGGGACGAACAACGCGGTTACCGCGAATACGAAACCGTTCCGGGAACCCATGAGGACGCGGAAAACGGCTCGTACCGTGTAACCGAAAACACGGAAGAGCGCACGGTGACCTTCCAGGTGCCGCTGTACACACGTGCGAAGCAGTTGATTCCCCGGTCGGGACACACGGGCAACAACCCCTTCGTAGCCTACCGGCGCCGCGCCACGGTGAAGTTCACCGCCGAACTGACGGACGACGAAGGACACACGAATACGATCGTGGAACGCGCGCCGATCCTCCAGGTTCGCCGCGTGGTGAATCCCAAGGGCATATGGCGCAAACACGACAGCACGAATCCGTTCCATGTGGTGCTGAAGCACCTGTCCGAGGAGTCGAGCCAGGAGTTCAAGACCTTCACGTCGGAGGGCACGTGGCGCGCCTACGTGGTGCGCGGCGACAAGGACCTCGTGTCGCTCGACGGCAAGGCCGAGACCGGCGGTTCGACCGGTACGCCCATCGACTTCTGGGTCCGTTTCAACGGCACCTGCAACGAGAACGAGTCGCGCTGCGCCATCATCCGCGTCGAATACCACAACAACAGCTGCTACCACCTGATCTTCGTGCGTCAGGGCAAGGCCCCCATGGCGCTGATCCCCGGCGGTGCGAAGTGGCACGCCTGCAACATGCGCACGGCCACCGAGGAGGCTTCATGCCCCGCCGAGGAGGGTTCGCTGTTCCGCTTCGCCAACTGGGACCAGCCCATCGACGCACTGAGCAATGTGAACGACAGGACGCCCTGGGCCAACATCACGCAAGGGGATTTCAAGGACCACGCCGCCACGCCCCTGCTCATGGCGGGCACCGACAAGGAGGGCGCGGGTACACGCATCCCCTGGAAAGACATCCGTTGGAGCGACCCCACCACCAATCCGTCGGCCCGGTTCACGAACCCCACGGTAGACGCACGCGAAGTGCGGGTAGCCTCCTACGAAGACTATCAGGAGTTCCTGGACAACAGCGACGTCATCGAGCAGGGTTTCGGCGTACTCTACGGCAACGACGCGACGGAGACGCTCTCGAAAATCGAGGAGGTCTACGGCCACCGGCGCGACACGCACGGCGACGCCACGGGCAAGGGCGCCGGCTACGGCATGCGCGGATGCTTCGTCTACAACAGCTCGGAAGACCCGACCTACGGAGGCCGCAACCTCTTTTTCCCGCTGGGCACGGCGGGGTACGGCCACCGCAAGCACGGCGAAGCCCGCGGTACGGCGGTGCTCCGCTATTCGTCAGGCCAAACGGCCCCCATGACGAACTTCATCCAGATACGTCCGCTGTTCTACGACCTCTACATGCGGCCGGGCGCCATCTATTGGTTGGGCGGATACAAGACTATCGGCGATAAAGACAATGCCCTCGCATGGGACCTCAACTACTTTACGTTCGATTTCAATCACCTCCCGTACAACAATGTGTTCTCGGCAAAAGACAGCAGCCTCCCGAAACAGAGCGACGCCTGCTTCGTGCGCTGCGTCGAGTTGGACAAGTAGGATGAACCCGCACCGCATCATGAAACTTCTGCGCGCACTGCCGCTCTGCACCGCGTTGTGGAGCCTCTTCAGCCTCGGCCCGGATTTTCGGGCCGAGGCTGCGGTTATGACGCTGCCGGCCGCACCGCACGGCGCACAGCCTGCGGGCGGGGCGCTCGCCCGGAACATGGCCGGCACGCCGCCGCTTCCGCTGCCCGCCATGCCGGCCACGCTGCGCACACCCCGCGAACGGGCCGGCTACCTGCTGGAACACTTCTGGGACGCGATGGATTTCGGCGACACGCTGCGCAGCCGCGACGAACGCTTCGTCGAGCAGAGCCTCGTGGATTTCCTTTCGCTCTTTCCCCACGCCGACACCGCAGCCCTCGCGCCGGCCGTGCAGCGTCTGGTGCGGCGCGCCGGAGCCGACGCGGAAGCGTGTCTGCTGGTGCTCCGGCTGGCGGAAAAGTACCTTTACACCCCCGGCTCGCCGATGCGGTGCGAAGAGTATTTCATCCCTTTCCTCGAAGCATGGGTCCGCACGCCCGCCATCGACGACGCAGAAAAGATACGTCCGGCACTCCTGCTGGAGGCGGCGCTGAAAAACCGCCCGGGCAGCACGGCCGCCGACCTGCGCTTCCGCACGCGCGGGGGCTCGCAGGGCACGTTGCATGGCATAGGGTGCGAACGGCTGCTCCTCCTGTTCTACAATCCCGACTGCCCGCACTGCACCGAAACGATCCGCCTGCTCGACGGCAACGAGGCATTCCGCGCCGCAGTGCGCTCCGGACGCCTCGGCGTCGCGGCGCTCTGTGCGGGCGAGGAGCGCGCGGCGTGGGAACGGACGAAAGAGGAGCTGCCGAAGGGTTGGATCGCAGGGTATGCCGCGGAGGAGCTCGCGGAGACGGAAGCCTACGTCCTGCCCGAAATGCCGACGATCTATCTGCTCGACCGCGACAAACGCGTGCTGCTCAAGGAAGCGACGCCGCACGACGTGCTCCGCCGGGTGGAGAGCGAAGCCTCCGGCCGGTAGCCGGGCCGCCACGGCCTGCGGACGGTCCGCAGGCGCCGTGGCGGTCACGTGGCTTTCACCCGCAGCAGCCCCTCCCAGTCGGTCGTAAAGGGACGCGAAAGGCGATCGCGGTGCTGCGGCAGCGGACCGCATCCCTCGGCAGCGGTCACGACCCGGTGGCGTCCGTATGCGGCATTGAGCGCATCGACCGCCGCCATCAGCCGGTCGTGCTTCGCACGGTCGGTCGCATCGAACAGGTCGCCCTGAAATCCGCTCCGCGGCAGGATGTCGGACAGAATCACCCCGGCCCGCTTGTAGGCAACACCCCGGCGATAGATGCGCCGCAACCCCTCCACGGCCCGTGCGGTCAGTTCGAGCGTACTGTCGGCCGGCACGGACAGGGGCAGCACGACATGCTCGTAGTGCCGGGGCCGGTCCTCGCGGAAGCGGTTCGTAAGCAGGAACACCGACACCGCGCCGCACACGCTGCCCTGCGCGCGCAGCTTCGCGGCGCACAGGGCGGCATAGCGGGCGATGCGGCGGTGCAGCTCCCCGAAGTCCTCCGTGTCACGGTCGAACGTGCGGGTCGTGGCGATGCGCTTCCTGTCGGCCGGATGCTCCTCGAAGCCGATGCAGGCCTCGCCGTGCAGCTCGCACCACGTGCGCAGGCCGGTCACCCCCATGCGCCGCCGCACCCACTCCCGCGGCAGCTGTGCGAAGTCCCATGCCGTGCGCACCCCCTGCTCCGCCAGCATCCGCCCCCACCGGGGCCCCACGCCCCACACGTCGTTCACGGGAAAACGCCCGAGGACCTTGCGGATGTCCTCCGGGCGATGCATGAAGCAGGCGCCGTCGAGCTTCGGATAGCGTTTGCAGAGTTTCGAGGCGATCTTGGCCAGGGTTTTGGTCGGGGCGATGCCGATGCTGACCGGAATGCCCGTATGGCGCCTCACCGTGCGGGCGATGCGGTGTCCCAGGGCGTCGAAGTCCGCATCGTCCATGCCCGTGAAGTCAAGAAACGCCTCGTCGATCGAATAGACCTCCGTGGCGGGCACCAGACGGCGCAGCACCCCCATCACCCGCCGCGACATGTCGCCGTAGAGCGGGAAATTGGCCGAGAACACCGCCACGTCGGCACGCCGTATCGTCTCGCGCAGTTGAAAAAAGGGCTGTCCCATCGCGATGCCGAGGCTTTTGGCCTCGTTCGAGCGGGCGATGACGCAGCCGTCGTTGTTCGAAAGCACCACGACGGGGCGCCCTTCGAGCGACGGGTCGAACACCCGTTCGCACGAAGCGTAGAAATTGTTGCAGTCGCAAAGTCCGTAGAATGGCATCGTCCGTAGGTAGTGTTTCCGCAACAAGAACGGACGAAAGGGCCCGAATATTACTCGCCGCGCGGCTCCCGGGGTCCGACGGCCGGAGCGCCGAAACGTTTCAGCACCGGAAACCCGAAGAATCCGCGGCGCATGGACACGCGCTTCCGGCGGTTCTCGGCACAGGCGGCATGCACCGCCCGCGGCACCTGGATCCTCCGGCGGGTGCTGTCCGCGAAAACCACCTCCACAAAATACACCGTGTAGGATTCACCGCGCACCATGCGGCGTCCCGACCGGTGCATGCGGCGACGCTCCTTCCGCTCCTTATGCACGACGGTGACCTCCTCCATGTACTCCGAAGCCGGATCGGCCAGCAGGCTGTTGCCCCCCATGAACAGAAAATAGAAGAGCGCCCCCGCACCCAGCAGGTGGCACAGGCGATTGACCGTGCGGTCGGACGTCCGCGTCAGCCAGCGCCACCTCGGGGCCAGGAGGGGCGCCGTGAGGGCCGCGGCCGCAAGCGAAAGCGCGACGGGCATCCATCGCGACACCAGCGTGCGTTCGTGGCAGACATAGCCGTAGACGGCGGCGAAGAGCAGCAGCGCCCCCACCGCGACGCGCAACGTATTGAGCAATCCGTTTTTCATGATTCGAGCGACGTATGCCGCAAAATTACTCAAAAGTTCCGCCAAGGACAAGAAAACGGCGCAGGAACACAGACGCTACACCTTTTTCACCACATAGCGCACCACGCCCCAGACCGAGAATTCGTTTTCGGGCGTGATCTCCACGACCCGGTAACGGGGATTCGCCGGCACGAGCAGGATGCGCCCCGGCTCCATCCGCACCCGCTTGAGTGTGAACTCGCCATCGACACAGGCTACGGCCAGGCAGCCGTCGTAGGGCGCTACGGCCTTGTCCACGACCAGGATGTCGCCCTCACCGATGCCTTCGTCCTTCATCGAGTCGCCCTCGACCCGCGCGAAAAACGTGGCCTCGGGGTGGCGGACGACCAGCCGGTTCAGATCGAGCGTACCCTCCGAGTAATCCTCGGCCGGCGACGGGAAACCCGCATGCACCGTATTTCCGGAGAGCGGCAACCCCATCGGATCGCCGCTCTCCGGACGGTAGATGCTGAGCTGCCTGCGGTCCGTGTCCATCGTTGCTGCGTTTCCGACAGCAGGAAACAAAAAACATTCCGTTGCGGTATTCATGGCACACGACGATTGCATCGTACTTCCCGCAATACACGCGCCCGGCCGGCGATGATACGCAACCGGTCGCCGCAAGGATTCGCCGGTGGCGGAGATCGCACGGGGCCGGACTCGCATATAGAGTACATTCGTTACGCCAAACGCAGCCTGTTCCGCACTATGCCGAGGCGAAAAACGGACACAAAAAAGCAGTCCCTTCCGGGGACTGCTTCATGCTTCAGCAGCGATTACCTCACCGACCGGCCCTGCCGATCAATACTCCTCCTCGTTGAAGAAGAAATCCTCCTTCGAGGGGTAATCGGGCCAAATATCTTCGATGGACTCGTAAATATCGCCTTCGTCCTCGATCTCCTGGAGGTTTTCCAGCACTTCGAGCGGAGCGCCCGAACGCGTCGCGTAGTCGATCAACTCCTCTTTCGTAGCAGGCCAGGGTGCGTCCTCAAGCTTAGAGGCCAATTCAAGTGTCCAGTACATAACTCCTATTGTTTTTTAAATGCTTCGGATCAACGGAAAACGGGCGTCGTCCCGTTTATCCGGTTGCAAATGTATAAAAAATTCGCAACATTCAAAGAAAACCGCCCGAACATTCGCAGCAGGCTGCCACCTTCCCCGGACCACGATACGCCGGACTTCGGTCCGCCACCGGAACACGCCCCCGCCTCCTGCGAAAACCGACACACGACGAAATTCCGCGCGAAGCACTCCCCGCACCCCGCATGCATGCAGCGCCACTCGCCGCAGCGGCAAAGGTCGAGCCGCCACCGCCCGCACGGGGCCGCACACCCGCTCACCCGCACGGTCAGGGATTCCAGAGCGTCTCCTCGACGCGGTAGCGCGCCGTCAGCAGCCGCCCGAGCAGATAGAAATAATCGGAGAGCCGGTTCAGAAAAGCCAACGCCTCGGGAGCCGTCGGATGCTGCTGCGCGGCCCGCAGCGCCGCACGCTCCGCACGGCGGCAGACCGTGCGGCAGACATGGCACAGCGACACGGCCGCATGCCCTCCCGGAATGGTGAACCGCGTCACGGCGGGCACGGCGGCCTGCATGGCGTCGATGCGCTCCTCAAGCCATGCGACGGCGCCGCCGTCGAGCTCGATCCGCTTCGTGCACCCTTCGCCCTCGGCCAGCAGGGCCGCCACGGTCATCAGGCGGCAGAGGATGCGGTTCAGCTCCTCGACCTGCCCGGCCGACGCAGGATCCGGACGCAGGTTGTCGCCCAGAAGCGCCGTGAAGGCCATCAGTTCATCCACCGTCCCGTATGCCTCGACCCTCGGGTCGTACTTCGGAACCCGTTCGCCTCCGACAAGCGAGGTCGTACCCTCGTCGCCCGTGCGCGTATAGACTTTCATAATTCGAAATGTTGTTTCGGCAAATGCCCGTTGTTGAACAGCAGCAGCGCGGTGCGCATATCGACCGTCGTCGTCGGATGCTCCGCCACGAGCATGCGGCACATGCGTTCGCGCGCCGCATCGGCCCGGGGCTCCGCCACGACCGCCGTCGCCCCCCGCAGGGCCGCCGCACGCACCGCACGCACGGTAGCCTCCCCGCCGCATCCGCGCAGCAGCACGACCAGCTCGCCCGCGGCCTCCGCGGCCTCCGCGGCGCATGCGGCCAGCGCAAAAGTGCGGTAGCCGCAATGGGTCATGAGGTTCTGCAACTCCGTAGCCCGCCGCATGCCGACGCCGGCACGCAGCAGCGCATCGCGCAGCGACGTGTCCGCCCCGAGCAGCGTGCGGCGCATCAGCACCTGCCTCACGATCGCGTAGACAAACGGCGAATGCACGCCGTGGCCGCGGAAGTGGCGCATGCGGACCAAACGTCCGCGCCACCCCGTCAGGCGATGCTTCACACGCGACAGCGTTCCGACCTTGACGCCCTGTTCCATGCTACTTTTTCAACATTCCTGCCAGACGACCCGTCGAGAAGGCGATCTGGAGGTTGTAACCGCCCGTGTTGGCATCGAGGTCGAGGACCTCGCCCGCGAAGTAGAGCCCGCGGACCTTGAGCGACTCCATGGTATAGGGATTCACCTCGTCGCAGCGCACGCCGCCCGCCGTGACCACCGCATACTCGAACGGCGCATAGTCCGTGACGGGCAGCACCAGTCCCTTGAGCACCTTGACCAGGCGTTCGAACTGCGCCTCGGTGATCTTCTCGACGTAGCTGCGCGAGTGGATGTCGAGCTCCTCGGCCAGCGGAATGACCATCGGTTTGGGCACGAGTTTGCGCAGCAGCTCGGCGAAGAGCTCCGTGGGGGCCATTTCGGCCACCTCGCGGCGGATGCGTTCGCGCAGCACCTCCTCGGTCAGCGCCGGCTTCAGATCGACGACCAGCTTCACGCGGCGCCCCTCGATCAGGGCATCGACCGCATCACGGCTCATGCGCAGCGCCACGGCACCCTCGATGCCGCGCTCCGAGAAACCCAGTTCGCCGAACTCCTCGCGCACGGCCTCGTCGTCGATCCACAGCGCCGCCCGCACGTTGCGCAGCAGCAGGCGCCCCATGTGCGGCACCTGGGGATGCGAGGTCACGAGCGGCGTGAGCGACGGACGCACCGCCTCGATCGTGTGGCCCAGGTCGGCGGCGAAGGCATATCCGTCGCCCGTCGATCCGGTGCCGGGATAGGAGACGCCGCCCGTGGCCACGATCACGCGCGGACACTCCTCGCGGCGCTCGAAGCCCCGCTTATTGACGTAACGCACGCCGAATACGCGCGACCCCAGGGTCATGATCTCCGTCACACGGGTATTGTATACGATCTTCACGCCGTTCTCGACGCAGTAGTCCAGCAGCGCGTTGGCGATGTCCCAGGCCTTGCCGCTGCGGGGGAAGACGCGCTCGCCGCGCTCGATGTCGAGCTTCACGCCCATCCGCTCGAAGAAGCGGATCGCAGCGCGGTTATTGAATTCGGCGAATGCCGTAGCGAAAAACGCGGCGTTCGTGCGCACCTGCGAGGCGAACTCCTCGGGGGGCCGCGCGTTGGTCACGTTGCACCGGCCCTTGCCCGTGATGCGGACCTTGCGGCCCGACTTCTCCATTTTTTCGAGCAGCAGCACGCGCAGTCCGTTGCGCGCCGCCGTTCCCGCAGCCATCATGCCCGCGGCTCCGGCCCCCACGACGATCACGTCGTAAGGTTTGCGCTCCGCAGGTTCGTTCGTCGGATTGTTCTGTTCCATATGGTCGCAAAGGTACGAAACATTGTCCAAAGGCCAGCATCCGCAGAGGAAAAAATACGCCCGGGGGGCACCGCGGCGGCGGCAGACGAAGCTCCGGAGGGCACCGCCCCTCCTGCGGGTCAGCGGACGATCACGGCATTGACGAAGCGCACGCCCGCACGGGCGTTGAGCGCATCGCGCAGCGCATCGCGCCGGCAGAACAGCTCGGAGCGCAGCACGCTCGAACGGATGCGGACGTGGAGGATGCGGTTTTCGAGCCGCAGCTCGGTCGTCTGGTCGGCGGCGCGGTCGCCCACCACGGCCCGCCACGTCTCGGGCAGCTTGCCCTCGGCGACCTTGGCCGCGACATAGGGCCGCCTGAAGAACTCGTCGAGCAGATCGCCCATGAGCATCGTGCGCGTGCGTCTCATCGCTGCACGCCGCCCTCCCGCACGGTAAAGAGCGCATAGGGCGTAGCGGCACGGTCGAGGATCGTGCGCAGACGCGTGGGATTGCAGTCGGTGATGAAGATCTGGCCGAACGCCTCGTCCGCGACCAGGGCCAGCAGCTGCTCCACACGGCCGGCATCGAGCTTGTCGAACAGGTCGTCGAAGAGCAGCACGGGCTTCTCGCCCCGCGCCTCGGCCACCACGGCGTACTGCGCCAGCTTGAGGGCGATGAGGAACGACTTCTGCTGCCCCTGCGAGCCGTATTTGCGCAGCGGATAGCCCCCGATGCCGAGCAGCAGGTCATCGCGGTGGACGCCCGAAGTGGTGAACCGGCAGGCCAGGTCGCGCTGCCGCGCGGCGAGCAGCAGCTCGGACATCGGCATCGCGTTCAGCTCCGAGCGGTATTCGAGCTCCACGCACTCGCGGTCGCCCGACAGCCGGCGGTAGTACTCCGCGACGAGCGGCCGCAGCCGCGCGACGATCTCGGCGCGGCGGGCATGGATCGCCTCGCCGTGCTCGGCCAGCTGGCGGTCGTAGATGGCCAGCATCGTCTCGTCCGACGACACCTTGAGCAGCTTGTTGCGCTCGGCCAGCACGGCGTTGTAGCGCATGACCGACGCCAGGTAGGCGCGGTCGAGCTGCGCGACGAAGCCGTTGAGGTAGCGGCGGCGCTCGTCCGCCGCGTCGCTCACCAGGGCCGCATCGCCCGGCGATACGATCACGACCGGCACCAGCCCCACGTGGTCGGCCAGGCGGTCGTACTCCTTGCCGCCGCGCTTGAGCACCTTGCCCCCCTTGCGCGAGAAGGTGCAGACGATGTGCTCGGCGCGCCCCTGATCGGCGGCGTAGCTGCCGTCGAGCACGAAGAACTCCTCGCCGTGGCGGATGTTCTGCGCATCGGACATCGGCAGCGACGACTTGCACATCGAGAGGTAGTAAACCGCATCGACCACATTGGTCTTGCCCGCGCCGTTGTCGCCCACGAAGCAATTGACGCCGGGCGAGAACTCGAACTCCTCCTGCGCGATATTCTTAAAGTTGATGATTGACAATTTCTTCAGAATCATACCCCCAAAGGTACGAATTTCCGCCGACTTTTCACAATTCGCACACGGATTTGCTGTTTTCTGAATTTATTTTGTACTTTTGTAGACTCGAAACGAAATTTAAACGATCGAATGAATATGGCAAACCAGAACGCCGCCGAACAGGAAACCCTCGGTTCGGCAATGAACAAAACGGAGCTCTTTTTTGAAAACCACGCCAAGACCCTCTCCTACGCGCTGCTGGGTCTGATCGTGCTGGCCGCCCTCGTCTTCGGCTACCGCTCGCTGGTGGTGGCACCGCGCGCCGAGAAGGCCGCCGACCTGCTCGCACAGGCCCAGGCACGCATCGAAACGCCCACGCCCGACTACGCCCTGGCGCTCGAAGGCGACGAGAACGGACCGGGCTTCCTCGAAGTGGCCAGCCGCTACGGCGCCACGCCCGCCGGCAACCTCGCACGCCACTATGCGGGCGTCTGCTACCTGCGCACGGGCGACCTCGACAACGCCGAGGCGTTCCTGGCCAAATACAAGCGCGTGAAGGGCCTCCCGGGCTCCCTGGTGAACGCGCAGAACCTGGGTCTTCGCGGCGACATCGCCGTGGAGCGCGGCGCATACGCCGAGGCCGTGAAGTTCTACGACAAGGCGGTCGCCGCCGCCGAGAACGACCTGACGTGCCCCATGTACCTCCGCAAGGCCGGACTGGCCGAGCGCGCACTGGGCAACCGCAAGCAGGCCGCGGAATACTTCCAGCGCATCCTGGACCGCTATCCCGCGTCGTTCGACGCCCGCGAGGCGGAGCAGCTCCTCGGCTCGGTAAACGAATAACCGTCACACACCCCTAAACCGCAGAATCTATGGCTACCCGCCACCACAACCTCTCGCGATTCGACTCGCCGCTGCCCTCGGCCGCCGACATGAAGTTCGGTATCGTTGTGGCCGAATGGAACCGCGACATTACCGAAGCGCTGCTCGAAGGCGCCGTGCGCACGCTGCGCAAGGCCGGATGTCCGGACATGAACATCGAGATCAAGTACGTGCCCGGCACGTTCGAGCTGACGCTCGGCACCCAGTTCTTCGCCGAATACACCGACGTGGACGCCGTGATCGCGCTCGGATGCGTCATCCAGGGCGACACGCGCCATTTCGACTTCATCTGCCAGGGCGTGACGCAGGGCATCACGCAGCTGCAAATCCAGTGGAACATGCCCATATCGTTCGGCATCCTCACGGTGAACGACCGCCAGCAGGCACTCGACCGTGCGGGCGGACGCCTGGGCAACAAGGGCGACGAGGCGGCGGCGGCGGCTATTCAGATGGTGCACCTCCAGGACGAGATGGATGCGGCATCGCCGGAGAACATCGACCGCAAGAACATCAACTGACCCGCGGCCGCGGCACGCTGAAGCGGCGGCACGCTCCGCATCGGACGCGGACGCCGATCCCCGGGTTGCCACGGGACCAAACCATCCACCCCTGCGACGAACGATTCGTCGCAGGGGTGGATTTCTTTTCCGGTATCGTCTCCGGCCGACAGACAGCCGCGTGCAGGCCACGCACCGGAGCGAAAACGGAGCGCACACGAACGCATGCGGCGGAAAAAGAGGTTCCGCCCGGCAATCTCCCGGCAAAATCCAACGCGGCACCGCCTACCGTCCCAGCGTGAGCTCGTAACTCACACCCAGAATATAACGGTTCTCCCGCTCCACAACCACGCACTGCAGGACATCGCCCGCGTAGTCGGGCTCTTTCGAGGTGTCGCGGTCGTAACGGCAAAAAAGATCGAGGCGGCTGCGGGCGGAGAGCGCCCATTTCACCCCGAGGGTCGTTCGGATGCGCTCGACATACTGCCCCGTATCCGGAGGCGCATTGAGTGTTCCGGCCACCTCGCACGAGGCGTAGGGGCTCCATGCGGCACGTGCGGGCCGGTACTCGACCGTAAGGCGCGAACGCAGCGACCAGGCGGAGTTGGCCTCCGCGCGGGGATCGGCGGGGCGGTTGGCCGAGGTGACGCGCACCCGTTCGCGCAGCGACAGACGCCACCGCCCGGCGGGCGCATAACGGAACGTGACGTCGGCATTGCCCCGGTTGCGGTACTCCCAGCAGCGGGTGCGGCGCACGGCGATGAAGGTATAGTCGGCACCGACGGAGAGCCACGGACGCACGTCGTATCCGAGGCCCGCGCTCCAGTAGAGGCGGTCGATGCGGGTCCATGCGTCCTTCAGCCACAACTCCTTGCTCCACAAGGCATGCAAACCGTCGCAGAGCCGCACACGGCCTCCGCAGGCCACGCACCCCATGAAATCCGAGTCGGACCGGCGCACCTCCTGCGCCCCGGCGGCGACCGCCCACAGCAGCGCCGCGGCCGCCCACGCGCACCGAAGCGTCCGGAAGCTAACGTTCATCGCACGTATGTTCTGATTTACACATTCGCCGTCCCTGCGGCAATCCGCATGCCGCCCTGCATTCCGCGGGAGAAATTCGTACCGGCAGGCGGGTCATCGCCCGAGGACGCCCTCCCTCCCCGTCCGGCAACGTCCCGGCCGCATGCCCCCGCCCCGCAAGACCGGAACACACGCACCGCAACGAAGCCGCCGCCCTCCCCGTCCGGCAATGTCCCGGCCACATGCCCCCGCCCCGCAAGACCGGAACACACGCACCGCAACAAAGCCGCCGCCCTCCCCGTCCGGCAATGTCCC